>WNFR01004941.1_pt1 | contig 13675 bp, 12 predicted proteins | sample 5400221 | NCBI WGS metagenome assembly WNFR01 (sample SAMN13153357, study PRJNA577476) | soil metagenome | isolation source: 40 cm soil under Madrone tree | place: USA:California | collected 2016-06-14
GCCCGTAGGTCGATGCCGACGACGCGTAGACGATTCGCGTCTTTGTCGGCGACGCGAATTTTAGGATCCGGCGAAAACTTTCGACGTTATCGTGCACCTGCACGAATTGATCGTGCAACGTCGTGTCGGTGATCGATGCGAGATGAAAAATGGCGTCGAACTTTTCGTCGTCAAATTGTTCGCGCCAATCGAGCGCGGCCAGGTTTTGAGCGACGAAATCTCCGCGATAACCGGCGAGATTTTTGAAGTCGCCGGAGCGAAAATCATCGATCACAGTTAATCTCGCCTGGGGAAATTTTTCCTGGAGCGCGAGCGCGAGATTCGAGCCGATGAATCCGGCGCCGCCGGTGACAGCAAAATTAGGACTGGAATCGATCGAGGGCACGTTCAAATAAAGTATAGAGGGGCGTGTCCTCAGTCGCAGACCTCAAAGATCTGCCGCCTGGTGACCGCGACATTACGCTTGATAAATAAATCTTGAGCCGCCAAGCGCAAGCAGGTAGTTGTTGATCCAGTTCTTTGCGAGCTTAAAAAAGTGGATCGGCGCGAGAAATCCCGTGCAATTCGGGAGCAGTTGCGCTGCTGTAACTGGATACGACTTCCCAAGGGCCAATCCCCGAAACTCTTTCGGGGGTGAAGGCGGGAAGAAGGTGAGCTTTCGGAGCCAAAAGCCAGGAGCCAGAATATTCGTCCGGTCCAACTCATTCGTCCCCGCGTGTGCGGGACCACGAAAAAACTTCTTCGCAAAAAGAGGAATGAGAGCTGGGCGATGCGCCCCGCCGCTTCAAGGATTTTGACGCGTTCTTGAAATGCGAATGGTTCGAGTGCTATTCGAACTTCGGCAGACGACAGAGTCTTAGAAGTGGCGGGGTAAACAAGTCCGACTCTCGGAGTTGGAGGAAACTTGTTATGCAGAATCGCCCAATATGTTTTGTTCTATTTAGTTTGATGAGCGCCGCATCTGCGATGCGCGCGCAAGACGCCGTCAGATCGACACCTACCGGTCAGCCAGAGACAGCTGAATCCCAACCGGTCATCGTATCGGCCACGCGTTTCGATATTCCGCTCGACCAATCACCGGCCAGCGTAAGCCTGATCCCGTCGGAGGATTTCGATCAAAAGCAAATTGAGCGCGTGAGTGACGCGCTCCGCGAAGTACCGGGATTGTCGGTCGTGCAAAGCGGTGCGCCTGGTCAGCTTACTTCCGTCTTCACACGCGGATTGCGCAGCGAACACACCCAGGTTTTGCTCGATGGCATTCCGGTAAACCAAGGTTTGCAAGGCGCGTTCAATTTTGCCGACCTAACTACCGACAACATCGATAGAATCGAAGTTGTACGCGGTCCGCAGAGCACTTTGTACGGGCCACGCTCTCTCGCTGGCGTCATCCAGATTTTCACAAAGCAAGGTGACGGACCGCCGGAATTCATAATGAGCGCAGAAGGCGGCTCATACGGCACGTTTCGGGAAGCTTTTGCCAGCAAGGGCAAGATTGACAATTTCGATTATTCGATTGGCGCCAGCCGGCTCGACACGGATAATGCGCGCCCGAACAATCAATATCGAAATACGGCCGCGATCGCTGACGTCGGCTGGTCGCCTAACGAGCAATTACGCATCGGAAGTTTGTTCGCTTATTCGCTCAGCGACATTGGCCTGCCGAACACAATCTTTGATCCCCGGCCGATCGACAATTTTCTTACCGAACGTTGGCTCATCGGACCGCACCTCGATTGGAAAGCAACCGATTGGTGGGAGCACAAATTCATCTTCGATTACGATCACGAACGTCAGTTAAACGATCCGAATCAGGACGGATTTCTCGGGCCAACGCGCGCGTTGTTCGAACGAACGCAGGTCGATTATCAAAATGATTTGCGGCCGACTTCGTGGCTGACACTTACCTCAGGATTTTTCTATAGCCGAGTCAACGCGGGACAGGAGCGCCCATTCGTCCTCCAAATCTTCGGGCCGCAACCGACATTTGTGAGCGATCACACCGAGGAGACGGCGGGATTTCTGCAAGCCACCTTGCGGCCGATCGAAAACTTGATCTTCGTCGCCGGCGGGCGTTTCGATCATTTTAACCAATTCGGCGACGTCTGGACTTATCGTTTCGCCGGCAGTTACAAGATCGACAAGACGAACACAACCTTACATTCAAGTGTCGCCACCGGGTTCAGCCCGCCTAGCAGTCAGGATAAGATTTTCGGCAATAACTTTGGATTGAAACCGGAGAGAGATCTCGGCTGCGACATCGGCATTGAGCAGAGACTGTGGGAAAATCGAGTAACAATCGGCGCGACCTATTTTCACAACGACTTGTCGAACCTGATCGGGTTCAACGGACTTTTCGAGACGCTCAATCTCGGAGCGGCGGAAACACAGGGACTCGAAACCGAATTACGCGCCCAACCAATTGCCGATCTTCTTCTCACGGCGAGCTACACTTATCTCGATACCGAGAAAACCTCGTCAACGGATATCAATCAGCCGCAGGGTGCGCGCCTGCCCCGGCGGCCGCGCAACGAAGTTTACATTTCGGCATCGTATCTGTGGTGTAAGAGACTCCGCACCACGGTCGCCGCGAAACTTGTGAACGCGCGCGAAGAGATCAATTTTGGCGGACCGAATTTCGACATCGAAGATTACTCATTTGTTAACGTCGCCGCCGAATACGAAGTCAACCCGCACATGTCGATCTTTGGAAGAATCGACAATCTCACGGGGGAGCATTATGCCGAAGTTTTTGGGTTTCCCGCATTGGGAGCGGCGGGGTACGCAGGGATGAAGCTGCGCTTTTAATGGAGACAACAATGCGAACGCCGGTCGTGATGTCGTGGAGCGGCGGCAAAGACAGCACAGTTGCTTTACATGAGTTGCTGCGGGCTGCCGATTACGAGGTGATTGGTCTCATGACAACCGTTTCCGAGGAATACCGGCGAATCAGTTCATCATGGCGTGCGTGAAGCGCTCCTAGATGAGCAAGCAGCAGCTATCGGCATTCCTCTCGAAAAGGTTTATTTTGCCGTCAGGAGAATCATGCGGATGCACGAACGATGTTTACGAAGCAATCATGGAGAAAGTGATGATTGCCTACCGAACAAAGAGAGTGGAGGCCGTCGCGTTCGGCGATTTGTTTCTGCAAGATCTGCGCGATTGGCGCGAAGCGAATCTCGCCAAGGCCGGGATGTACGGGATATTCCCGATCTGGAAACGCGACACGGCTGAATTCGCGCGAGACGTGATAGCCTCCGGTTACAAAGCGTACCTCTCGTGCGTGGAAGAGAAAGTCGGACCAGGCTTTAGCGGTCGGAGCTACGACGAAAAACTTCTGAGTGAATTGCCTGCGGAAATCGATCCGTGCGGCGAGTGCGGAGAATTTCATTCGTTCGTGTTTGACGGGCCGATTTTTGCAAGACCGCTCGATGTTAGCGTCGGCGATGTAGTGGTTCGCGACGGCAGGTTTTATGCAGATCTTTTGTTGAAACAATCTCAGCCAGTAGAGGAATTTGCGGCGGCACAGATACCACTTGTGTAATCTTGGAATCGTAGAAAACACTTTGGACTTTATTGCGTGAACACCAATAGCGACTAATCATAAAAACTGAACGCCGATGCGGATTGTTTCTTTACTCGCGAGCGGAACTGAAATCGTTTGCGAGCTTGGCGCTGGCGACGAATTAGTTGGGCGCTCGCACGAGTGCGATAATCCGGCTTGGGTGCGAAAGCTTCCGGCCTGCACGCGCCCAGCGTTCGACGTCGAAATGTCGAGTCGTGCGATCGATCTCGAGGTAAGGCGGCGGATCAGCGAACGGCTGCCGCTTTATCATATCGACACGAAAACAATTGCACGGCTGGAGCCTGACGTCCTCATCGCACAGGAACATTGCGAAGTGTGCGCGGTCACACCGGGTGACATTTCTAAAAGCGGTTGCGAAAACTTGGCGAAACAAGTTCTGGCGCTTAGCGCCGGGACGGTGGAGGGGATTTATGACGATATTCACCAAGTCGGGCGCGCCATAAACCGCGAACGCGCGGCACAGAGTCTCGTGGCGGGGATGCAGCGTCGACTAAACGAAATTCACGAAGCCGTTCGGCGAAGATCGACATCCTCAGTGGTGATTTTGGAGTGGACCGATCCGATTTTTCCCGCAAGCAACTGGGCTCCGGAGTTGGTTGAGGCGGCGAACGGAAAGTTGTTGCTTGGCAGAGGTGGCGAGCACTCGGCCGCGATTTCGTGGCAAAACGTTTGCGAGGCGAATCCAGATCATCTGATCGTCGCGCCGTGTGGTTTCAATTTGCAGAGAACTTTGCTCGAAGTCTCCGTCCTCGAGGCGTTGCCGCGTTGGTTTGAACTTCGCGCGGTGAAAAGCCGGCGAGTCTTTTTCGCGGACGGAAACAAATTCTTTAATCGCTCGGGAACAACGATCGCCGAGACAGCCGAGATCATTGCCGAGATTCTACATGACTTGCGATTCGGAGAGAGTTGGGAAGGACGCGCATGGCAGCCCTACAGGTGTACGGCGCGCGTGGCGGCGTAACGGTGTAGTTTTAGTCACGCTTGTCATTCCGAGCGAAGTCGAGGAATCTCTCTCTATTAACAAATGAGTCCGCTGCTTTATCTCGTGTTTGGCGTGATCGGAGGCGGTGGACTTGTCGCCATTATTCTTCTCTTCACACGACGCGCCGGAAATGCTGACGGGGCGCTCTTAAGCAAGATCGAATTGCTCGAGCGTGCGCAGGAGCGGGAGGAAAGAATGTTGCGCGAAGAGTTCTCGCGTGGTCGCGAAGAGAACGCGAACGCGGCGAAGACGCAGCGTGAGGAATTAGGAAAGTCGCTCGAGGGTGTGCGCGGAATTGTCGACCTTCGCTTGAAACAATTGCAGGAAGACAATGCCAAGCAGATCGACAAGATGCGCGCGACCGTCGATGAAAAACTGCAAGGGACGCTGGAGAAACGTCTTGGCGAATCATTCAAGCTGGTGAGCGATCGGCTTGAGCAGGTGCACAAAGGCCTCGGCGCCATGCAACAGCTGGCGAGCGACGTCGGTGGACTGCAAAAAGTTCTAACGAACGTGAAAACGCGCGGCGGTTGGGGCGAAGTGCAACTCGGCGCACTCCTCGAACAAGTGCTCACGGCGGATCAATTCGCGAAGAATGTGAAAACGCGCGGGGACAGCGGCGATCATGTTGATTTCGCGATCAAGTTGCCGGGCGATGAAAACGGCGCGCCCGTTTGGCTGCCGATCGATGCAAAGTTTCCAACGGAAGATTATCAGCGTCTGATCGGCGCGCAGGATAAAGGGGACGTTCCGGCAATTGATGAGGCGATGAAGAGTTTGGAAGCGCAATTGAAGAAGAGTGCCAAGGATATTTGCCAAAAATACATCAATCCGCCGAAGACGACCGATTTCGCGCTTATGTTTTTGCCGACGGAAGGACTTTACGCGGAAGCAATCCGCCGGGTCGGGTTGGCCGAACAGGTGCAGCGTGATTGCCGCGTGGTTTTTGCCGGACCGACCACACTGGCGGCGCTGCTCAACAGTTTACAGATGGGTTTTCGGACGCTCGCCATTCAAAAACGATCAAGCGAAGTTTGGAACCTACTCTCTGGTGTGAAAACCGAGTTCGGAAAATTCGGGGAAGCGTTATCGGCGGTGAAAGACAAACTCGATCAAGCTGCACGCCAGGTGGACAGCGTGGCGGTGCGTTCTCGAGCGATTACGAAAAAGTTGCGCGATGTCGAAGAGTTACCGTCAAATCCGCAACCGTTACTAAAGGATTTGCTCGGCAGCTCCGAGACAGAGGATTAGATCGACAATCACAACACCTGGTCCCATTTGCTTTTGTCCTTGAGCATGATCTCACGAAGCAGACGAATGGGCGGCATACCGTGGTTGAGCAGTTCGTTGTGGAATTTTTGCAGCGAGAATTCGTCGGCTTGTTGCCCTTTGTAATCGTCGCGCAGTTTCAGGATTTGTAGTTTGCCGAGCGTGTAATTGAGATAGCCGGGATCGAACGTGCCGCGCATCGCCTCGGTCCGCGCCGGTTTTTCCTCGTAGTAACAATTCTCCTGAAAGAATTTTGTCCCTTCATCGACGGTCATGTTCTGTGTGTGCATTTTGATCGAGACGCACAGGCGGCATAAACGCAGCATCGCTTCGTCGGCCTGCGCCATGCGATATTTGGCGGCGCGTTTGATATCATCGACACTTGAAGTCGGACTTGTTTTCGGGCTCGGCTTGGCTTTTGGCGTTGCGGATGTGCCCGGGCTCGCACTTGCCTTTGGCGCTGGACTCGGAGTCGGCGTGCCGCTGTATCCTTCGTCGATCATCATTTTCTCGCAGTAATGCGCCCAACCCTCGATGAAGGCGTAGCTGCCAAAGATTTTTTCCACTTTGCTCGCGGGCGAGGCATTCAAGCGAAGAAACTGCACATAGTGCCCGGGATAAACCTCATGAATGGAAACGATGTCCGCGTTGTAATAATTAAAAGCGGTCAGCCATTCCTCTTTCTGTTTCTCCGGCCACTCGCTTTCGGTTGGCGTGACGTAGTAATAGGCTTCGGTCGCTCTTCTTTCGAAGGGGCCTGGCGTGTCCATCGAGGCGAATGAAACGGCCCGACGGTATTGCGGCGTTTCCTTCACACGCGCCCGCACTTCCGAAGGGATCGTCACGAGATGATGACCGGCGACATATTTTCGAATCTGCTCGAGATTTTTCCCGATGTCGGAAAGCAAACTCTCCGGCGTAGGATGCTCGCTTTGGATTTGTTTGAAGATTTCAGCAGGCGATTTGCCGGGGTCGATTCTTTTTGCCGCCTCGGCAAACGAATTCTGCTCCGCCTTTAGCTGACTCATGCCGATCTCGAGAATTTTTTCGGGCGGAAGATCGACAAGTTCCGTCTCGGCGAGCAAGCGCTGGAATTTTTCGGCGCCGAGGGCGAAGTCAGTCGAGGCTTTCGGAAGTTTTTCGCGTTCCAGCCACGCCGCATAATCGGTGAGCGCGGCCGCGGCTTTGCGATTGGCCTCCTGAAACTCGACACGGACTCGCTCGTCCTTAAGGTCGGCGATCGCCGCGACCAGGTTTTTCTTGAGGAAATCGGCAGAACCTTTCGCGATCTGGATGGCAAGTTCGACATAGGGCCTGGGAAGCACGTCACTCAGGTTCGTTTTTGCGGCGATGATGATGTTCGGAACCTGGGATTCGATTGCGGCAATGCTGCGAACACGGTCTTCCAACGGTGCGAAATTTCGTTTTACGTAAACGTTTACATCGGCTGCGCGCGCGTAGACCATGGGATTACGTTCGAAGATTGACATGTCCTCCATTTGAAAGAGTTCCTTTTTGACCGCAGCCTGCAAAATGCGCAGGTCGATTGACTGGCGCTGGCTCAATTTATCGGGGTCAAACTTTTTCAGCCGGTCGTCGAACCGCCGCAACCGGGAAAGTTCGGCATCGAGTGCGAGCCGGCTGTAGTCGGTGATTTTGCCGTCGTATTCGTGCAGACCAAGCGCGGTCCCTTGAAGCGGACGCGCGGCGAAATAGCCTCTGATGTATTCCTCGGCCACCGCCTCGTATTCGGCATCGGGGGTCTGCGCTGCGAGCACGAGCGTGGTCGCGAAACAGATCGCGCTCATGAGGAGGATCGACAACTTCGTTCTTCCACGCCGGTGGATGGGCGGCTCCGACGGGCGATGCCAAATACATGCGGCCTCGCCGTCTAATTTTTGATATTGAGCAACGAGCTGCTCTATCCACCCAAGCCGCCGCGACGGCTTAATTTTCGGAAAGAAAGCCACGGTTCGGCGACCACTCTTGTCAACGCTTTGCACGTTGCCAAAAATTTCCGGATGCGCGATGGTTTCGCGATAATGTTTCATAACATGAGACGACGCCTGCTTCTTGGCACATTAGTTTGCCTTTTGTTTTTTAGCATTTTACTCGGCGCGTGCTTCCACAAGGCGTGGGCGGTGACGGACGGTGACGACAACGGTTACTCGCAAATCTCCATTTTCGCAAAAGCCGTTCAACTGATCCGGCAAGATTACGTAGATGGGAACAAGACGGGCTATCACGATCTCATCACCGCCGCGATGAAGGGCATGCTCGCGTCGCTCGATCCGCACAGCCAGTTCATGGATCCGGATGACTTTCGCGACATGCAGGACGACACACGCAGCCGTTTCAACGGGCTCGGGATTGAGGTTTCGATGAAAAACGGTTTGCCGACGGTCGTCACCGCGATGGAAGACACGCCGGCGGCGAAGGCCGGTATTCTCTCCGGCGATCAGATTTTAAGAATAAACGGCTCTTCCACGGAAAGAATGGACTTGCAGGATGCCGTCAATGTTTTGCGTGGACCTCCGGGCGGAAAAGTAACTCTGACACTGCTGCGGCCTTCGACCAAGGAGATCAAGGAATACACGCTCGAGCGGGTGGAGATAAAGGTGCAAAGCGTTAAGGGAACCCGACTACTCGACGCCGAGCTCACCGGTCCGCACAAGATCGGCTACATCCGGCTTATTCAATTCAACGAACCGACCGCCGACGACTTGTCGAAAGCGCTCGATGAATTGCAAAAGCAGGGAATGCAGGCGCTCATTCTCGACCTCCGCAATAATCCCGGCGGACTTTTGAACAGCGCCGTGGACGTCTGCGCCCAATTTCTGCCGCCCAACACAAAAGTGGTTTCAACACAGGGTCGAGTTCCTTCGCAGCAACGTGAGTACTCGACTTCCGGAGTAGCAAAAGGACGTCCGAATTTTCCGATGGCCGTTTTGGCCAATGAAGGCAGCGCGAGCGGCGCGGAGATCGTGTCCGGCGCGCTCAAAGATTTGCATCGCGCTATCCTCGTTGGCGAAACCACGTTTGGAAAAGGCTCCGTCCAAAACGTCATGCAGTTGCCCAATGGTTCGGCCCTGCGCTTCACCACCGCGAAATATTACACGCCAAGCAAACAGGTGATTCATGGAAATGGCGTGACGCCGAACATTCGCGTTCCCATGACGGCAGAGCAGGAACGCGCCCTTTTCGCGTTGCGCAGCGCCGAAAATCTCAAGCCGGAGGAAGAAAAAGACATTATCAAGACGCGAGATCCGCAGATGCTTCGGGCCATCGACGCCCTTAAAGGCGTGATGATTTACGCGCAGCAAAACGCGCTAAAGAGCGACGCGATAAAAAAATAATTTAGAGGCGCTTGCGCCAAGCGCCTTTGTTTCTGATTTCGGCGGGCGACACGCTTCTTGATTGTAGGGCAACCGCATCGGTTGCCGCAGTTGGCAGGCGGAGCGTCTGCCCTACCATACTTTGTGAAAATTATCCTTGCTCTGGAAACATCTTGTGACGAAACCGCTGTGGCGATTTTGCGCGGAAGCGCCCGCCACCCCGGCTCGGAGTTGTTGGCGAGCGAAGTCGCTTCGCAAATCGCTGAGCACGAAAAATTCGGCGGCGTTGTTCCTGAAGTTGCATCGCGCAATCATCTTGTGCATGCACCGCGGCTTCTCGAACACGCGAAAGGTCGGGCCAAGATCGACATGTTGGATGTGGATGCATTCGCGGCCACGAGCGGGCCCGGCCTCGCAAGTTCTTTGATGATTGGTGCCTCCATCGCCAAAGGTCTGGCCATTGGCTTTGGCAAGCCGTACCTCGCAATTAACCATCTTGAAGGCCATTTGCTCTCGCCATTTTTCAGCGATGGCCGCATCAAACCGAATGTCGCGCTCATCGTGAGCGGCGGGCATACCATGTCGATTCTGGTGCGCGGTCTCGGCGATTATCAATTGATCGGCAGAACCGTGGACGACGCCGCCGGCGAAGCGTTTGACAAAGTCGCCAAGATGCTCGGGCTCGGTTATCCGGGAGGACCTGAGATCGAAAAACATGCGCGCAGCGGCGATGGCACGCATTTCGACTTGCCGCGCAGCATGCCCGACTCGGAAAATTTCAGTTTCAGCGGATTGAAAACGGCGGTGCGCTATTTGTTGCTGAAATTGAAAGGCGACTATCTCGCTGATGTTTGCGCGTCATTTCAACAGGCAATTGTCGATGTCCTGGTGCGCAAGACAATCGCGGCGGCGAAAAAGTACGATGTCGATCTTGTCACAGTGAGCGGGGGTGTGAGTTGCAATCAAGAATTGCGACGACATCTCCACGACGCCTGCAAGCGCGAAGGCTTCGAGTTTAAAAGTGCAGAGCCATGGTTGTGCACCGACAATGCGGCGATGATTGCCTTCGTTGCCTCCTTGCGATTACAAAGCGGATTTGTCTCGAAGGTGACGGAGGAAATCGATCCGAATCTTGCGTTGGTCCCTTCCTCCGGGTAGCGCTACTCATCAATACTCGCGTTCAAGGAGATAATTCGCGAGCGCGTGCAGCGTCTGAGCTTTTTTGTCAAAGATCGACAATGCGTTGTGCGCCTGGCGGGTGAGTCGTTTGGCCTCGAGACGTGATTTTTCCAAGCCGATGACCGCGGGATAGGTCGCTTTTTTTGCAGCGACATCTTTGCCCGCGCTTTTCCCAAGCTTCTCGGTTGTCTGCGTTACATCGAGAATGTCGTCGATAACTTGAAAGGCGAGTCCAAGAGCGCGCCCAAATTTTGTAATGGCATCGAGTTGCTTCGGATTCGCACCCGCGCTCATCGCTCCGAGTCGCACCGAAGTTGTCAAAATCGCGGCCGTTTTGTTTTCGTGGATGTAGCGCAATCCGACCATGTCGATCTTGCGTCCTTCGGCTTCGAGGTCTGCGACTTGCCCGGCGATGAGTTTTCGACTGCCCGCCGCGACCGCGATCTCTCGCAACAAAATCGAAAGGTTGTATCGCGGAGAGAATTTTGCGCGCGAAACGATTTCAAACGCGATCGTTAACAAAGCGTCGCCAGCCAGCACGGCAATGCCGTCGCCGAAGACTTTGTGGCAAGTGGGACGGCCACGCCGGAAATCGTCGTCGTCCATGCTCGGCAAATCGTCGTGCACGAGCGAGTAGGTATGAATGCATTCGAGCGCGCAGCCGAGCGGCAACGCATTGTCGATCTTGCCACCGCAAGTTTCAGCGGCGGCCAGACACAAAATTGGCCGCAAGCGTTTTCCGCCCGCGAACAAACTGTAGCGCATCGCCTTGTGAATCGTCGCCGGCTTGACGCTCTCCTTCGGCAGATATCGATCCAGCGCGCGATCGATGACCATCTGCCGCACAGTTAGATAAGATCGCAAGTCCATCCTGATGACAGTCAAAACTGCACAGGCGATTTGGCAATTCAAATGATAGTCGCCAAACCGCCTAAGTTTTCAGCGACTGCAGTGTTTCTCTTACAAAGACATTGTTATGACGGCTCCAGCTTTACTCTATCGACCGAGCGCCCACTGGCAGATCTGGCTCGCGTTCGGCTGCGCATCTGCACTTCATTTGGCAGCAATTGCTCTCGCCCGAAATGAGCCTGAGCCTGCGTCTTTTCTTTCGCCGGCCAACAACGGTATTGACGTAGTAATTGATCCGACGCCGAATCAGACGCCTGTCCAGCCGGTTGAACCATTGCCGACCGAGTCCTCCGAATTGGTGAAACCAGACGAAGCGTTTCCAGAAGAAAATTTCACCCCGGCACCAATTCGCCGGAAGATGAAACCGTCTCGATTGATAAGACCAACCTCAATAGCAGGTGTGTCCGGGCCGAGCCTCGGTTCAGTGAAAGCGCTGGCAATTTTTGCCCCGCGTCCGGAATATCCGTATGAAGCACGGCGCCAGCGTACTACCGGGTCAGGACTGGTCGTCCTCACGATCGACTCGTCGACGGGAAGCGTGACCGACGCCCGCATGACGCAGTCCACCGGAAGCCCTATTCTGGACAATTCAGCCGTAAGCGCCCTGAGCCGGTGGCGATTTAAGTCAGGAACAGTCACAAAAGTACAGGTGCCGATTACGTATACGCTTAGCGGCGCATCTTACTAAAGGTCGGCGCTGATGGGCTAGCTACAGAAAGAATTTCCTAATTTTCCGACAGTTCGCGCGTTAATCTGTTGACTAGTATGCCGGATGTTGACGTGGACGCGGATTCGGAGCGGATGCAAACCCTAATGAGGCGATTCGAGGTTCCGCTCCTGCAATTTGCAACGCGAATCACGGGCGACCGGGAGAGAGCAAAAGACGTGGTCCAGGAAACTTTTGTGAAATTTCAACGAAACGGCGCTTTATCGCATGAGGCAGAGCCGGCGACTTGGCTGTTCACCGTTTGCCGCAACGGCGCGCTCAACATTTGCCGGAAAGAAAAGCGGATGATGTATCTCGACGAAGAATTGATCGAATCTCGCGAAGACGAGCAGCCGATGCCGTACGAAGAACTTGAAGAAAAGGAAGCTGTCGGATTTTTGTTGCGCATCGTGGCTACGTTGCCGGCGCGACAACAGGAGGTCCTTGAACTCAAATTTCAAAACGACCTCAGTTACGAACAGATCGCGGAGATCACGAAGACAACAGCAAACAATGTGGGCGTTCTCATTCACAGCGCGCTGAAAACGTTGCGGCAACGTTACGGACGAGCCTCAAAAGATTTTTTGCCATTTAATCCCAGAACCGTCTGATGAAAATGAACCTTGATGATCCAAAACTGACAGCCTTCGCGCTGGGCGAACTCGATGAGCCGGAAAGATCAACAATCGCACGCGGGATCGCCGATTCTCCGGAAGCGCAGCGTTTTGTCGATGAAACGCGCGAGCTGGCTGGCGCATTGAAAAACGAATTCACGGTTGGCTTGGAGGAGGAAACGGCTGCGCCCGTCAACTTGATCGACATCCGCGACGATCCCTGGTTTTGGTCGATCGCTCGGCCGCTGGCGATTGCAGCGGTGATTACGATCTTTGTAATTCTCGGTGCGATCACGATCGCAACCTACAAATCGCGAACCAATTCAAGTGCAGTTGCTGGCGGCGGTTTCTCCGACGTCGAGGCTGAAGAGAAGCCGCAGACCGAAACTCCATCGGACTTTGGCGGGCCTGACAACGTCCGAAATCCATTGCGGGCCGCCGCAAATCAGCGGATCGACCGCGTAGTGATTGGCGAGCTCGATGTCAATCCGGATGCGAAAGATGGTGAAATTCGCGTGATCGAAGTCATCAGCGACGGATTTCGTGTTCAACGACTCGGGCAACGCCTAACAACCGAAGTTCTCTCGAAAAAACCTCGTCGAGGAATTATCGGCCGCGCTTATGAGCTGATGTTCCTCGATCGGAACGGCGATGTTGTCGCGAGCGCAGCTTTTTATCGGGCGCCCGATTTCGGATTTGTTTTGCACCCTTCAAAGCATGCTTACCAACGCGATGGGCATTATTTTCCAAATCGAGGAGACGCTATTTTGCCGGGCGATTGGGAATCGAACATTAATTATTTCGGATACGTCATTCCGTTTCCTGATTGGAGCGAATGCGTTGGGTATTCTCCTGGCGTGTAATGGGCATCCGATGATGCCGAGCTAAATATTCTCTGCCGTTTCGGTTGTGGCAGCCGGTTTCGTGCGCATCGCGAGGAATGCGCCGATGAGCAGAAGCGCCGCGCTCCAGAGCTGGGGGTGGGTGAGGCGCTCGCCGAATATCCACGCGGAAAGCGCGAGCGCGCCGGCGGGACAGAGCAACTGGAGAGTTTGCGCTAGCGCGACTCCAATCTCGCGAATGGCGACGTAATATAGA
>WNFR01013594.1_pt1 | contig 13673 bp, 17 predicted proteins | sample 5400221 | NCBI WGS metagenome assembly WNFR01 (sample SAMN13153357, study PRJNA577476) | soil metagenome | isolation source: 40 cm soil under Madrone tree | place: USA:California | collected 2016-06-14
GCTGATGGTCACCGCGGGCGCGCTGGTCGGTTGGTGGTCTGACAGAGGCGCCGACAGGACCGCCAAACCAGAGGCCACGAAGCAACTGGGGGTGCTGCTCGCTTCCGGTCTGATCGTCGGCGAGAGCGTGCTCGCGGTGATCTTCACGGCCCTGGTCGCCTTCACCAATAACCAATTTCCCATCGGCGTGGTGGGAGACTCGTTCTCTACCGCTTCGGAGTGGCTCGGCGGTATCGCCTTCGTGCTGGTGATCTACGCGCTCTACCGCTGGGTGGGGCGGATGCTGCCGGCGAGCAGCTAATAGTTGCCGCGACCTATGCGTGAGGGTAGAGGTCGGTGTCGATGGTGGCCCTCGAGAATCCCCCGCTCCGCTCAGCGCCGCTTGAAGCGCTCGATCCCGCGGTGCCCGATGAGCGCGGAGCCGATCCAGCCGGTCAGCCACACGATGATCGCGGTCAGCAGCGCCGCCCTGAACCCCGCGAGGTGAAAGCCCGGCAGGATCGCGGCGACCAGCGCGACCATCGCGGCGTTCAGGACCAGCAGGAACAGTCCCAGCGTGAGAATGGTGATCGGCAGCGTCAGAATGAACGCGATGGGACGGACGACGGCGTTCACCACGCCGAGCAGCACTGCGGCCAGCAGCAGCGTGCCGGGACCGCGGATGTGCACCCCAGTGACCCACACGGTCGCGAGCCATAGTCCGATCGCGCTGATCAGGGCGCGCAGCAGGAATCCTGTCATGGAGTCGCTCCGGGTCCGGCTGGCCTTTCGAGCAGCACCTTGAGCCGGGTCATGGCCTGCTGCCAGCCGGTGCGCAGCCGCCGGTACTGGGTATCCCATTCCCGTGTCGCCGGTATACCCGAGCCCAGCAGCCTCACGATGGTTGCGCCGGACACCGGATCAAGAATGAAGTCATCGATGATCACGCTGTCGGCGGGGGGCAGTCCGGGCGAGCGCAGGTAGATCAGACGCAGCCGCCTGCCGGGCTCGAACACATCGATGTGCGCCTCGAGCTCGGTGACCCGGTCGACGCTGGCGCGGAACAGGCCCCCCTTGCGGGCGCTCATTTCCGCATCCGGCGAACACCAGCGGCTGAGCTGCTCGGCTTCAGTGAGGGCTCGCCACACCTGTTGCGTCCCGGCGCGGATATCGACCCGGTGCGCGTAGCCTCGCTCCTTGTCGCTCATGAGGGCATTGTGCCATTGTGGCCGAAAAGCTGGAGGTTTCATGCCGTTGGTTCACCTCGTGATTGCCCTCGCCCTGGTCGAGTTTTTCCTGTTTTGCGTGGCGGTGGCCCGGGCGCGCGCCCGCTACAACATCCCCGCGCCGGCCACGACCGGCAACGAGGTGTTCGAGCGTTATTTCCGGGTGCAGATGAATACGCTCGAGCAGCTGGTCATTTTCGTGCCGTCGGTGCTGCTGTTCGCGCGCTACGTCAACGTGTACGTGGCGGCGGCTCTGGGCGTCGTGTTCCTCATCGGGCGGGCACTGTATTTCCAGGGCTACGTGAAGGCGCCGCAGGCGCGTCACATCGGGTTCACCCTGACCGCCGTTCCGAACCTCGCGCTGCTGATCGGCGCGATCATCGGCGCCATCGCCGCGCTCAGCGCGCGCAGCTGAAGTCCCCGCCGCGGTACGGCCGCATCACTCGGCGGGCGCGCGGCGGCGCCACAGGGCGCCCGCCAGCGGCACCAGCGACACGGCGATGACGAGCAGCGTGACCAGTCCGAAGTGCTGTTTCACGAACGGAATGTTGCCGAACAGGTAGCCGCCCCAGACAAACAGCAGCACCCACGCGAAACCCCCTGCGAGGTTGTACGCCAGGAAGCGCGCGTACGGCATGCGCCCGACGCCCGCCACGAACGGCGCGCAGGTGCGGATGATGGGCACGAAGCGCGAAACCAGGATCGCCATGGCGCCATAGCGGCGGAAAAACTCCTCGGTACGCCTCAGGTATTGGACCTTGAGCAGGCGGTAACGGCCGCTGAAGGCCGGGGGACCGATGGCGCGCCCGATGCTGTAGTTCACGGTGTTGCCGAGCACGGCCGCGACCCCGAGCGTCACGCTCGCGAGCGGCGCCTGCAGGGTGCCGGTGCGATCCACCGCCGCCAGCGCGCCCACCGCGAACAGCAGCGAGTCCCCGGGCAAAAAGGGTGTCACGACCAGACCGGTCTCCGCGAAGATCACCGCGAACAGGATCGGATAGATCCACAGCTCATAGCGGGCCAGCAACTCGAGCAGATGCCGATCCAGATGCAGGACCACGTCGATGAGCCACGCCAGCATGGCCGTGAGGATATCGGGAAGCGCGCGCCGGGGGTAAGCGCGAGCTCAGGGCACCAGCGCGCGCAGCGCTACCGGCAGTGCGGAGCGTTGCGCGAAGGCGGCGCGGGTCTTCAGGGTGTCGAGTGCCACCCGCACGTCGGTGTCGCGAGCGGTCAGGGGCGATGAGCCCCGGGCCGTCAGCAGCTCGGCGGGGGGTAGTCCGTCCGGAACGATGCCCTTGCCGTGAATCGAGGTGCCGGAGGGCGTGAAGTAGCGGGACGTCGTGAGCTTGACTGCACCCCCGTGAGTCAGGGGCATCACCGTCTGCACCGAGCCCTTGCCGTAGGTCCGGCGTCCGACCAGCAGCGCGCGGCCGTGATCCTTGAGCGCGCCCGCCACGATCTCCGAGGCGGAGGCCGAACCGCCGTTCACGAGCACCACCAGCGGCGCGCCGTCGATGAGGTCACCGGCCGTCGCGTCCATCCGGAAGCGCGCTTCGGGGGTACGGCCGTCGGCCGTCACGATCACGCCGCTCTCGAGGAAATCATCGGCAACCGCTACGCCGGCCTCGAGCACGCCCCCGGGATTGTTTCTCAGGTCGAGCACCAGGCCCTTCAGACCGCCGGGATTGTCTCGTTTCAGGCGAGCGATCGCACGGCCGACGTCTACCGGTGTGGTCTCGCTGAAGCTCGTGATCCGCAGATATCCGTAGCCCGGCTCAAGGCTCTGCTGCACGACGCTGCGCACTTCAACCTGCGCTCGGCGCAGCGCGTACTCGATCAATCCGGGCTTGCCGCCGCGCCGGATGGTGAGCTTCACCAGGCTTCCGGAAGCTCCCCGCATGCGTGCGATGGCGCCGGCCAGGTCCGCACCGATGTCGTTGCCGTCGATTCTCACGAGCTCATCGCCCGGCTCAAGTCCCGCCTGTTGTGCCGGGGAGCCCTCGATGGGTCGCAGAACCTTCACCACCCCGTCCTCGGCCACGACTTCGATGCCTACGCCGGGGTAGGAGCCCATGGTGCTCAGGCGAATCTCCTCGAACTCCTCGCTGTCGAGGTAGGCCGAGTGCGGATCGAGCGCGGCGACCATGCCGCGCAGGGCCTTCTCCATCAGGGCGTGATCATCCACGTCGTCCACGTAGTCGCGCTTGATGCGCTCGTAGACCTCCGCGAACAGGCTCGCCTCCTGCCAGGGCAAGGCCGTTCCGCCGACCGGGCGCGCGGGATGGGCGGGCAGTGCGCCCTCGCTGGGGCGGTCAGCCAGCACCCCTCCGGTCAGGGCCCCGCAGAATCCGAGAACGGCCCCCGCGATGAGCGCAACCAGGGTGCGCGGACGCGTCGACCTGCTCAAAGGCCCCGGTTCCCGCAGGCTCATCGCCCGGCCGTCCCGACGTACCACGTGCCCGGGTCGCGCTCGGGGTCCGCGTCCGCGGGCGCAGCGGCGCGGGGTGCGCTCGGGAGTGGCAATTCAAGCAGCACCTCGGCAAGCGGAATCGGCCTGCCGATCGCAAAACCCTGGCCGTAGTCGACGCCCAGCTCCGCGATGCGCGCGCCAAGAGCCTCGGTCTCGATGTATTCGGCCACGGTGATGATCGACATGCCACGGGCCAGCTGCGCGATCGCGCGCACCATGGATTCGGCGCGCGGGTCATTCAGCACCTCGCGCACGATGCTGCCGTCGATCTTCAGCATGGTCACGGGCAACTGGCGCAGGCACGAGAGCGAAGACAGGCCGGTGCCGAAGTCATCGAGCGCCACACCGCATCCCAGCTCCCGCAGGCGCCACATCAGCGCCTCGGCGCGCCCCAGGTTCGCCACCGTGGCGGTCTCGGTGAGCTCGAAGCAGAACAGCTGCGGATCCAGACCGCTGGTGGTGATGCGCTCGATCAGCAGGTCCGAGAAGGCCTCATCGTTCAGGGACTGGCCGGAGAAGTTGATGGCGAAACCCAGCGCCTGGCCCTCGAGCACAGCGGCCCGCGGCTTGAGCGCATCGATTACATGGTTGATGACCCAGCGGTCGATGAGCGGCATCATCTGGTAGCGCGTCGCCGCCGACAGGAAGCTGTCCGGCCCCACGGTGCGCCCGCCCTCATCCGTCATGCGCAGCAGCAGCTCATAGTGCGGCCGGGCGCTGTCGGCTGCGGCGAAGGGCAGGATGAGCTGCGCGTAAAGGTGCAAACGCCCGGCGTCGATCGCCTCGCGCAGCTGCCCCGCCATGCCAATGTCCGCAAAGCGGCGCACGATGCTGACGTCGCTCTGCTGGTACACCTCGACGCGGTTACGGCCGCGGTCCTTGGCGGCCTTGCAGGCGGTCTCGGCCGCCGCCAGCACATGCGCCAGCTCGTCCGCGGCGCAATCGAGCAAGGCGACGCCGACGCTGATCGATACGGGCAGCTGTACCCCCGCATCGGTCACGGCGAGCCGCTCGGCGCCCGCGCGCAGCGACTCCGCGAAACGCTCGGCGTCATGCACCTTCGCGGGCAACAGCACCACGAAGCGATCGCCGGAGATGCGTGACCCAAAGGCCCCGTGCGGCAAGCGCTGCCGCAGCAGTTCGCCCAGCTGGGCGAGCACGGAATCGCCCACGTGCATGCCGGACTTCTCGTTGATGACGTGCAGCTGATCCACATCGATGTACAGCGCACTCCACGCCTGCGAGGTCTTGTGGTCCGTGACCGCGCGCACGCGCCGCTCGAAAGCCGCGCGGGTGTACAGGCCGCTGAGCGCGTCGTAACTGCTCTCGATGACGCCGATGGCCTTGCGGGCGAGGATCTCGGCGATGTGGGCATCGCGTTCCGTGAAAGCGTCCGCGCTCGCCTCGCGCAGCAGTGCGAGCACACCGATGAAGCGGCCGGCGCGCGAGCGCAGCGAGCAGCACAACACCCGGTGCGGCAAGGCGTCGGGCGTTGCGGCCGACAGAGTTTCGTTGCTCATCACCGGCTCGCGCTGCGCCTGCGCCATGGACAGGAGCCTGCCGTGCGCGCGCATCAGGAACTGCGTGTCCGCCGGCGCGTGCTCGCCCGCGCGCACCAGCGTGACGTTGCGCTCCGGAACGAGCAGCGCCCCGGTGCGGGCGCGCAGGTGCTCGATGGTCTGCTGCAGCAGTGCCTGCAGCTCGTTGGCTCCGTCAGCCGTGGCAGCGCTCTGTTCGGCGCTGCCGTACGCCAGCAGCAGATTCATGCCCCGGTCGAGCCCACCCACGGTGTGGTTGAGCTCATCGATGGTGGCGCCTGCGACGAGTTCGCGCCGCAGGCACTCGAGCATCGGGGACAGGAGCGTGTAGGCCAAGGCGAAGTCAGGACTCTTGCGGTCCTGTGCCTCGGTGGCGCGGCACACGACGCCGACAATGGCGAGCAGCCGCTGGGTGTCATCGCGCAGCGGGCACAGGTACACCGGCACATGCCCGGGCAGCATGCGCACCTGGCCCGGGCTGACCGGGTTCGAGCGCGCGCTCAGCAGCGCGTCATCCATGACGTCCACCAGATCCGGGCCCGTCACGGTCTCGGTGGACCAGACGAGGTCGCCCGCGGGCCCGAACATCGCGACGTACGTGGTACGCGGCAGCAGGCAGTGCACGAGGCGCACGTAGGGCTCGAAACGGGGCCCTGGCCGGCCGGGAACGTGCTCGCTTTGTACTGATGAACTCATGGTCCGGCGGCGTGCGGGCCGATTTCTGTTAAGGGCTGGCTCCCACCATTGCGCTTAAGGCGTCCGGGATCCTTGCGCGAGTTGGCGAAAGCGCACACGGGACCCGTGCACTGGGTAAAACATTGACCCCAATCACATCCGGCGCCGCAGGGGGGCGCCGGACTTACGGGGCGGCCACCCGGAACCAGGGGCGCGGGTCGACCGGCTTGCCGCCCTTGCGGATCTCGAAATACAGCTCCGGGCGGCTGCTGCCACCGCTGTCGCCGGCGGCGGCGATGGGTTCGCCCGCCGCGACCGGCTCGCCGGCCGCCTTGTAAAGCCGTTCGTTGTGGCCGTAGAGGCTCAGGTACCCGTCCCCATGGTCCACGATGGTGAGCAGCCCCAGGCCGGGCAGCCAGTCGGCATAGATCACGCGGCCCTGGCAGACGGCTTTGACCGGCGCCCCGCGCTCGGTCGCCACCAGCACCCCGTCCCAGCGCACGCCGCCGGCGCGCGCATCGCCGAAGCGCGCCACGAGGCGCCCGGTCACCGGCCAGGCGAGCTTGCCGCGCAGGCGCGCAAAGGCATCGTTGCCCTCGAGCGGAAAGCGTTCCATGGCGGTGCGCAACTCACGCAGCAGTTTCTCGAGCCCCGCCTGCTGACTGCGCAGCCGCTCGAGATTCTGCGCGCGGGTATGCGACTGCGCCTCGAGGCTCGCGAGCACGTGGGTGCGTTGCGTGCGCGCCTGCTCGAGCGCGTGCAGTTGCGCACGTTGCTGTTTTTCCAGCTCCGCGAGCTGCTGATCCTCGGCAGCGAGCTCGCCGTCGAGTTCCGCGATGCGCTGCATGTCGTCCTCGATGAGCTTGATCTGCCCGGCGCGTGCGCGCCCGAAGTAGCTGTAGTAGGCGAACATGCGGCCGACGAGCGCCGGATCTTTCTGGTTCAGCAGCAGCTTGAGGGGCTCCTGGCGGCCGATGAGGTATGCGGCGCGCAGCTGGCCGGCCAGCGCGGCGCGGTTGTGCTGCACCTCCGCTTCTCGCACGCGCTGCTCGGCGGCCAGCGCCCCGCGCCGTGCGGCGCGCTCGGCACGCTCGCGGCGCACCTCGCTGAGCGAGTCGCGGAGCTTGCCGACCGAGAGTTCCGAGGTGCGCAGCTCGTTCGTGAGCCGGTCGCGCTCGACCTGCTCGGCGCTCACCTGACGGGTGATCCGCTCGATCTCGGATTTGACCGCCTGCAGCTCCGCTTCGGCCTTGCGGGCATCCGTCTCCGGGTGCGTCGCCGCGGCTGCCGGCAGCGGGGCGCTGCCGAGAACCATCAGCGCCAGGGCGCCGGCCACCACGCGCCGCGCACCCGACGTGCCGAATGGCATGGGGGCGCTATAATGCGCGCCCTTTTTCGCCCCCGGCATGCCCGCTTTCACCATGGACCGTGTCCTCGAATACGTCAGCCACCACCCCTGGCTCGCCACCGCGACCGCCGTGGTGGTGGCGCTCATCGCTGTATACGAGATGCGCGCCCGATCGGAAAGCCTGGTCTCGGTCACACCCCAGGAATTGATCCGGCTGATGAACCAGGGTGCGCTGCTGCTTGACCTGCGTGCGCCGGAGCAATACCAGGCGGGCCACCTTGCCGGGGCGCGGCAGATGAGCGGCGAGCAGATCCTCAAGGCCGCCGACACCCTGAGGAAGCACAGGGAAAAGGCGGTCGTGGTCTACGACGATACCGGCTCGCTCGGCACCGCCGCAGCGCGCCAGCTCGCGGCGCAAGGCTTCACCAGGGCGTTCACGCTGCGCGGCGGGCTCGCCGCCTGGCGTGCCGATAACCTGCCCCTGTCGCGCGCCTGAGAGCGAGGCAGCGAAGGCCTTGGGAGCACCGAGAGTCGTCATGTACGCCGCGGACGGGTGCCTGTACTGCGCGCGCGCGCGCAGCCTCCTCGGCAGCAAGGGGGTCGCTGTCGAGGAAATCGACGTAGAGGCGGTACCGGGTGCGCACGCCGAGATGCTGGCGCGCTGCGGCCGCAGCACGGTGCCCCAGATATTCATCGGTGATGAGCACATCGGCGGATGCGATGAGCTGGACACCCTCGATGCGGCCGGTCGCCTGGATCCCATGCTGAAATAAACGGAGCCTTGCAATGTCGAACGAAACAGCCGGCGCGGCGCCGGCGACCGAGATGGCGGCCGACGGGGGCGCAGTCCTGGCGCTGCAGAACGTGTATCTGAAGGACTGCTCTTACGAGTCGCCCAACGGGCCGCGCGTCGACGGCAACTGGAACCCGCAGATCAGCCTCGATCTGCAAACCGGCTCGACCGCCCTGGGGCCGGACGTGCGCGAGGTGGTGCTCACCGTGACCGTGTCGGCAAAGCTCGGCGACGTGACCATCTTTCTGGTGGAGGTCAAGCAGGCGGGCCTGTTCGTCATCCGCAATCTGCCGGAGGCGGAACTCAAGCGCGCCATCAGCACCGTCTGCCCCGGGGTCCTGTTCCCTTACGCGCGCTGCGCCGTCTCGCAGCTCGTGAGCCAGGGCGGCTTTCCGCAGTTCCTGCTGCCGCCGGTGAACTTCGAAGCGCTCTATGCGGCCAACCAGGCGCAGGGCCCGGCCAACTGACGAGCGCCGGACACACACCCAAGCCCGAAGCCGGTGACCTAAGGTGACCGCACGAGCACGGCGTGACGCACCCGTCGCCGTCCTCGGCGCGGGTTCGTGGGGTACGGCACTCGCCATCCAGTTCGCGCGCGGCGGCCGGCCGGTGCGGCTGTGGGGCCGCGACCGCGAGCGGCTCGCCGACATGGCGGCCAGCCGCCGCAATGAGCGCTATCTCGCCAGCGCGCAGTTTCCCGATTCGTTGCGGGTCGAGCCTGATCTGGCGACAGCGCTCGCCGGCGCGCGTGACGTGCTGATCGTCGTGCCGAGCCACGCGTTCCGCGCGCTCCTCACCCAGCTCGCGCCGCATCTCGCGCCCGACATGCACGTCGCCTGGGCCACCAAGGGCTTCGAGCACGGGAGCCTGAAGCTGCCGCACCAGATCGCGTGCGAGGTGCTGGGTGCCGAACGCCGGGTCGCAGTCCTGTCTGGACCGACCTTCGCTCGCGAGGTCGGCGCGGGGCTGCCCACGGCCATGACGGTGGCATCTCCCGACGCGCCGTATGCGCGGGCGCTGGCGCATGAGCTGTCGTCGGCAAATTTCCGCGCCTACACCTCCACCGACATCATGGGCGTGGAGATCGGCGGCGCCGTGAAGAACGCGCTGGCCGTCGGCGCCGGGTTGTCGGACGGGCTCGGCTTCGGCGCCAACACGCGCGTGGCGCTGATCACCCGGGGCCTGAAGGAGATGACGCGGCTCGGCGTGGCACTCGGCGCCCAGCGCGACACCTTCATGGGGCTCGCGGGCCTCGGCGACCTGGTGCTGACCTGCACCGACGATCAATCGCGCAACCGGCGCTTCGGGCTGTTGCTGGCGGCGGGCAGGACGGCGCAGGCGGCGCTCGCGGAAATCGGCCAGGCGGTTGAAGGTTACGCCGCGGCAGGCGCCATCCACGAGGTCGCCGCACGGGCCGGGGTGGAAATGCCGCTGTGCGAGATGGCGTACCGCGTGCTGTACCAGCACCTGCCTGCGAAGGACGCGGTGCGCTCGCTCATGAGCCGGCCGATCAAGGCAGAAGCCGAATAGGGCCGTGAAACCGACAGACCGGCTTCACGTTTGTGACCGGCCACATGCAGGGCACCTTGCATTCACCGCCGCTTCTTGCCCTTCGCAGCCGCCTTCGCGAGATTCTGTTTCACTCTGAGCCTCACAATTCTTTCGATCAGGCCGTATGGGATCGGCTGATCGAGTGGGAACCTCAGATTGCCTTTCTCTCCTGCGTAGGGCGCAATAGCCTTCTCCAGTCGTGCATCACCCGTGACCGGCGGATAGAACCCGATGTGCTTCTTGAAGGCGGCGAAGTACACCAAAGCGCCGCTTAAGGCGAACGTCGGAATTCGGTAGCTGATGGTCTGCTGCGCCTCAGGTGCAGCCTTGGCGATCGTCAACCGTATGCGTTCGAGAATTGCCTGAACCTCGGGCGAAAACGCGGCGATGTACTCCTCGATGCTGTGCGGCGTCGCCCCATCGGTTGCCATGCTGTCTCCGGTGCGATTTCGGGAAGGGTATTCGCCGCCTGACGTCGAGGGTACGGAAAGCCGAACCGCGTCGCGCTTCAAGCGTGAATCAGTCGTCCGCCGCCGAACGACCAATTCTCCCACAAGGTTTCCTTGAAACAGACCATCACGTTTTCGGGATTCAAACCCGGACCCTTCGACAAGCCGCCAAGGATGTCGGCCAGGATCTTCTTCTTCACTTTGACGCTGCGGCCCACCGAGAGGAGTATTTCAATCAGGACGAAATCCTCTGTCCGCCGAGCGGTGAGATCAGGGTATTCCGTATCAAAACGGAAGTCATCCGCGCTGAGTTCCAGGACGCGCTGAAAGCGGTCCTTCTCGGGCACGCCCGAAGCGATCAGCGCGCCATGCACGGCATTGAGCACCACGGACTTGAATTCGCTGGACTTGCCTTCGCGGATGGTGAGGTGAGCGTGACTAGCGGCATAGAGTTCTCCTTGCGGCCGAACGCCAAGACTGAGTGGCCGGGAGCGCGGCGGACACTCGCGGCGCACTATTCGTTCACCGGTCGCTCCAATTTATGATGAGGCACCGGGTCGCTCGCGCTCGACGACGACCGCAGTGCCATAGCACAGAACCTCAGTGAGACCGGTCATCAGTTCGGTGGCGTCGTAGTGCATCGAAATGACGGCGTTTGCGCCCTGCTGCTCCGCGTGCTCGCACATGAGGCGATAGGTGTCGGACCGCGCACGCTCGCACAGGCTGGTGTAGATGGTGATGTTGCCGCCGAACAGTGATTGCAGGCCGCCGAAGAAGTTGCCCACGATGGAGCGCGAGCGCACCGTAATGCCGCGGACGACACCGAGATTGCGGACGATTCTGAAGCCCGGCAGTGTAAGGGCCCTGGTCCATGCACTTACTGGATAAAAGCCGAGGCTAACTTAACTAAAGACAAAGTGCGCCACCTTGGATTCAACATTCCAATAGATGATCGCGACCGCCGTCAGATCGTACGCAGCATGAGCACACATCGGCATCCAAAGCTGCCGCGTCACGGCGAAGATCGTCCCGAACACGAGGCCTGTGAGTACGGCCTGTTCAGCGCCAGTGACCCCTTGGGTGGAGTAGTGAGCCAAGCCAAACAACGTGGCAGTGATCAAGACTATGAATACCCGTGTGCTCGCGCTAGTGGAGAGTAGCTTGCCAAGACGTTCAAACATGTACCCTCGAAAGACGGTCTCCTCACCGAAGCCCGCTCCGACGATCATCGTATAGACTATCCCTGGAACTGCGGCCTGGTTGCCCGCCAGGAAATGGTACGCCTGATTGACCGGATCGGCGCCGAGCAACGGCATCACGATCGCTTTCATCAGGAGTTTGAACGCGACTCCGAACAAGACGCCGATGGTCAGGCTGCCGATCCAGGTCCGGGGCCGAACATAGCCGATCTCACGCCATGGCGTGTGCGACCGCCAAGTCCAGACTAGAACCAGGACGGCACTGAGAGGTTTGACGACAACATCGGCGAACAAGATGACGAGAATCGCAAGGAGCCCGAGCGGCCCAAATCCGCGCAGGCGCGCAGCGAGCTGATCGTCAGCGGGTGCTATGCTTTGCACGTCTCCTCGCAACCATTGCCTAACGTATCGCCCGACGAACAAGCTAACTGGAAGATCGTGGCGATGTCTAGCTAGCCACTGGATGTGCTTTGGTATGCAGGCGCATTCGATCACTTGGCCGCGGATGCCGTGCGGGGTCGCTCTTGATAGAGGCCGAAGACGTTCCCAGCGGGATCGCGAAACCGCGCGGTGATCTCGGGAAGATCCGCGCCGACAGGTTGCACGATCTCTCCGCCGTGCTGGACTGCCGCGGCGAGAGTTGAGGCGACACTATCGACCATGATGTGAACCAACACACCAGGGGTTGCCGACGGCGGCCGACCAGTGACCCAAGTGCCACTCACCTCGCCGACACCGTCGTCAAAGGCGACTGTACCATCGCCTCGCCGTCGACTCTGCCACCCGACAACTGCTTGGTAGAAGGCGGCTGAGCGACCGACGTCGATGGCGGGAATCTCGAGATAACAGACCTTGCCGTTTCCTAGCGTGGGAGGCATGAACAACTCCATTGCAACGGGTAAGCTCAGAGGACCATTCAAACACGTGCTGCCGTTCTCGCGTCGCCTGACGATCGCGATCAGCGGCGGCCGCGGTTGGCGCGTAGCCTCGCGCGCCGATCCGCTCAATACCTGGCTCGACTACCGGACATGTCGAATACGGCACCCGTGTTGAAGCGGCTCGCGTCCGTACATAGCCACGCGACCAATTGCGCCACTTCGCTCGCATGGCCGAGCCTTTTCATTGGGTCTGATGGCTCTGCCGATGCCCTTGGCGCCGCCCGTCACGATGACGGACTTGCCATGAAGGTCGCAGGAGTTCGGCATATCATCCTCCTTATCGGCGGGTCGCTGGCGTATTGCGAGACGAGCGCGACAAAGCGAAGAGCGCTCGTGGCGCGCCGGCAATAATCTTTCACGCTCCGCTCCAACCGCTTGTCAGAGGGCACACTACAGAAATGTATAGATGGCATTCGAAAACTGCGCGTCCGCGAGGAGTTCGTCTGCCCCAAAAGCCAGCTCCGCTATGACGCCACCTCCTGTCCCAAGGAGGCGGGGTCGCAGGACGGGTACGAGCGCTAAGACGCACGTGCCACCGCGCGAATGTACGACTGGCTGACTGGCTGACCAGGCTCTTGAAGCAGAGCGCATAGCGCTAGTACCGGCAGCCAGGAACCTTCTACCGGCCTCGTGCGCCCTCTAAGGTGAAGCTGAGCGGCCGCACGACGCGGCCCGATCAGCGCCCCGGGCGCATACTGTTTCGGCCGGCTGACGCCGCATCATAGGCGCCGCGCGCGCGCAACTATTCCCAGCGCTCGCGCCGCAAGACCACCTCCTTTTCACGGCCGCTCCAAGTGGTTAGGCGCCATGCTGACCACGGAACTAGAGAACCCGCCACTTCAGAAATATGGCCGCAATGGTCGGCACACCGAAAATGAACAGGAATATCGGGAACTCCTCGGTCAGGGTGTACCCCGCCTTCGCAACGCCCACCCACAGATTGACAGTTGAGATCACCAGCCAAAGCACGACGAAAAACAAAGTTGCTGCGTAGGTTGCGCCAGGATAGTTGCTGGAAAAGAGCCTCCCCAACAGCATGCAGGCGGCCAGAAGCAAGAACCCGACGAGGAGAAACAAGAGTGTACGCATATCCGGCGCCTAACGATTGCAGTGAGCGACGCGCGGCGCCGCTGGCATCAAAAGAAAGCACTTTATCCGCAACCTCGACATCGTGGCCTCACCGAAGCTGCCGGTCGCGCGTTCGCTCCAGCGCGTGGTTAGCGGGCAGCACCCTGCCAACTGAGGAACCCATACTTTTCCCATTCAGCCAGCCGTCTTTCAACATGCGCCATCGCGCTCGGACGTTGTACCGTGACGACGTAACCGCGTTGGCTGTCGTCCATAGCACGAACCATAGCGCATGAGCCGAGCCCGCTAACCATGCTGGCTACGCTGTCCAGAGGTACGTGGACCCCGAAAGTGACGTGCAGAATTCGCTCCATGCAACCACCGCCTAGCGACGAACGTGAAATTGAAGCGGGTCACGGTGACCCTGAAGCGCCCG
>WNFR01005413.1_pt1 | contig 13671 bp, 13 predicted proteins | sample 5400221 | NCBI WGS metagenome assembly WNFR01 (sample SAMN13153357, study PRJNA577476) | soil metagenome | isolation source: 40 cm soil under Madrone tree | place: USA:California | collected 2016-06-14
AAGGAGGCCTCCTGAAACCGGATATTTCAGGGCATTGCGGGTGGAACATGACGCGACGGATGGGACTATTGGCGAAAAGGCAAAACAGCGCGGTCATCATTGCGGCCGTGCTATTGCTGTGCGACGCGGCGCGGGCGCACCACACTGCGTGGCCGAGGCCGAGCGGCGCCTGCTGCCGCGTGAAACTCATGGCGCCGGCTTCGGGCTGGTCGCGCGCCAGAATTTCCATCTCGGCCTTCTTGCCGCGCGCGGCGAGCGTGGCGTCGAGCTCGAACATCCTGTCGAAGTGATCCTCGATCACGCCCTTGTTGCGGCCGGTGACGAAGATGAATTGCTCGATGCCGGCTTCCCGGGCCTCATCGACCACATACTGGATCAGCGGCTTGTCGACGATAGTCAGCATTTCCTTCGGCATCGCCTTGGTCGCGGGCAGGACGCGGGTGCCGAGGCCGGCGATCGGGAAAACGGCTTTGCGGATTTTCATGGGGCTGTCGGAGTGCCTTTAAGAGAGCGTGCGGAGAGTACGTTTGACCTCACGTTGCTAGCCGGTTTGCAGGCGGGAACAAAGGCGGATGTGTAGAGGCTTTATCCTGCCTCCCAGGGCAAGGTAAGATTACCGACAACAAAATCTAGCCTTTGTTAATCTATTGGAAACCGTAAGGAGGCCTCCTGAAACCGGATATTTCAGGGCATTGCGGGTGGAACATGACGCGACGGATGGGACTATTGGCGAAAAGGCAAAACAGCGCGGTCATCATTGCGGCCGTGCTATTGCTGTGCGACGCGGCGCGGGCGCACATCTTCACCGGCCCGCTTTCCAAGGGCAGCCAGACCGTTCCGTCAGCACAGCGGCCCGGCGCCCCGGCGCAGGCGCAAGGCGCGCCCGCCGCCAGCAGCGCGCCACCGCCATGGAGCGGCGAGGACGGCGCCTCCGGCCATCCGCTGATGAGCGCGAACGCGATTCGCGAGGCGGCGGCGAATTTCGATAATTGTGTCGCCTCGATGTGGCCCGACGCCGCACGCCGCAACATCTCGCAAGCTAGCTTCCAGCGCTTTACCGCGGGACTTACTCCCGATCTGCGCATCATGGACTTGATGGATTCGCAGCCGGAATTCACCAAGTCGATCTGGGATTATCTCGACATTTTGGTGAACGATGTCAGACTCGCCAAGGGCCGCGAGATCCTGGCAAAGTACAAACCGCAGTTTGATGCTGCGGAAAAAGCCTACGGCGTCGACCGCTATGTAATCGCGGCGATCTGGGGCATCGAATCGAATTACTCCAGCCAGATGGGCGAGCGCAGCGTGCTGCAATCCACCGCGACGCTCGCCTGCATCGGTCGCCGCCAGAAATACTTCAAGGACGAATTCCTCTCGGCGCTGGAAATCCTGCACCACGGCGATTTGCGCCCCGAGCAGATGCGCGGCTCCTGGGCTGGCGCGTTCGGGCCCACGCAATTCATGCCGACCGCTTTCAAGCGCTACGCGGTCGATGCCGACGGCGATGGCCGCCGCGACGTGGTCGACGATCCAGCCGATCTGATCGCCTCCACCGCCAACAACCTGAAAAAGGACGGCTGGCAGACCGGCCAGACCTGGGGCTATGAGGTCGTGGTCCCCGCGGGCTTCAACTACATGCTGGCGGACCGCGCCAAGGCGATGACGATGGCGCAGTGGGAGCATCTCGGCCTCAAGCGCGCCGGCCAGCCCTTCCCGCATCCCTCCGACAAGGCCTATCTGCTGGCGCCCGCCGGCGCCGAGGGACCGAGCTTCCTGATGCTGCAGAATTTCCGGGTGATCATGAAATACAATCCGGCGGAAGCCTATGCGCTGGCGATCGGCCACTTCGCCGACCGTTTGCGCGGCGGCGCGCCGTTCGTGCAGCCATGGCCACGGCAGGAACGGGAATTGTCGCGCGCCGAGCGGCTCGAACTGCAGCAGCTTCTGGTGCAGCGCGGCTTCTATCGCGGCGTTCCGGACGGGCAGCTCGGCGGCATGACACGGGAGGCCCTGCGCGGCTTCCAGGCCTCGATCGGGGCCCCGGCGGACGGATTTGCCTCCTCCGACGTGCTCGAGCGGCTCAGGGGGCGCTGAAACGCCTGTTCCAGTCCCGGCGCTGGCCCTGAAAACGAGGTTTTCGCGGCGCCCTTGACGGCAACGGCAGATGCCCGGTTTAAGGTGGGAAATCTGCCCGCTTGCGGCCTGATTCCGTTATTATAGCGATCGCTGAACGATCCATTGCGACCGAGCCGCATGCCAAAGACAAAATCCTTTTTGCGCGTGTTCACCGAGACCGGCCCGCTGATCGCGCTGGCCGTCGCGCTCGCGCTGCTGTTCGGAATCGTCGGACCGGCTTCCGCGCAGTTTTTCAATTTCGGTGGACCGCCGCGGCCGCAGCCGCCGCGCAGCAGCGGCGGTGGATTCGGCGGCGGCTGGTTCGGCGGCGATCTGTTCGCACCATTCCAGCAGCAGGCCCCGAAGCGGATCATCGAGAATTTTTCCAAGGCGCCGCCGCCTGAAAAGCGCGAGACCGTGCCGGAGCGCAACGTGCTGGTGCTCGGCGACGGCATGGCGGACTGGCTCGCCTACGGTCTTGAGGACGCCTATGCCGAACAGCCCGACATGGGCGTGATCCGCAAGCACAAGACCGTCTCCGGCCTGATCAAGTATCAGCCCAAGGGCGATCCGGCCGACTGGGCCGCGGCCGCCAAGGGCATCCTCGCCGCCGAGAAGCCGGACGCCATCGTCGTCATGCTCGGGCTCCACGACCGCGTGGCGTTGCGCGAGCCGGCGGTCGAGAAATCCGACGGCAAATCCTCAGACAAAAAGAGCGACAAGAAAGACGTCCGCGCCAAGCCGGGCGCCAAGCCTGCAGACGCGAAATCCGGAGTGAAGCCGGATGGCCCAGCTGATGCCGCCGCGAAGCCCGAGGACAAAGCGGTCGATACCGAATTGTCCCCGGACGACGCCGCCGACAACAGCGATGCGCCGCCGACCATCGCGCCGGAGAAAAGCGCCCGCTCGCCGACCGGCCTCTATGAGTTTCGCGAAGAACGCTGGATCGAGCTCTACAGCAAGAAAATCGAAGAGATGATCGGCGTCCTGAAATCCAAGGGCGTGCCGGTGGTGTGGGTCGGACTCCCCGCGGTGCGCGGTGCCAAGGCGACGGCGGACATGCTGTTCCTGGATACGCTGTATCGCGACGCCGCCGGCAAGGCCGGCATCACCTATGTCGACGTCTGGGACGGATTTGTCGACGAAGCCGGCCGCTTCCTGCAGCAAGGCCCGGACTTCGAGGGCCAGATCCGCCGGCTGCGCTCCTATGACGGCGTGTACTTCACCAGGCCCGGCGCGCGCAAACTCGCGCATTATGTCGAGCGGGAGATCACGCGGCTGTTGGCCGCGCGTTCCGCGCCGATTGCCCTGCCGAACGAACCGGCAACGCCCGACGCCAACGCGCTGCCCGGTCAGCCGACGCCCCGCCCACTGGCCGGACCGATCCTGCCGCTGGTGGCATCCTCGGTCGGCACCGATCAATTGCTCGGCGGCCCCGGGTCCCGCCCCGTAGCGGTCGATGCGCTCGCGGCGCGAACGCTGGTCAAGGGCGAGCCGCTGGCGCCGCCCGCCGGCCGCGCCGATGATTTTGTCTGGCCGCGCCGTGAAGTCGGACGCGAACAGTCCAAGGGCGAAACGCCGGTGTCATCCGTTTCACCTGATGGAACAGTGGCCGCTTCGAGCCCGCCGCCGAAGCCGAAAAAGCCTCCTCCGATTCAATCCGCTCCGATTCAATCCGGCTCGCCGTCGCTGCGGGACTTTTTCGGATTTGGGAATGCACCGCGCCAGCCGCAGGCTCCGCAGCCGCCCACCGTTCGCCCGCCGGGCAATGTCGGACGATCGGCGTGGGTACCGGGCTTCTTCCCGCGCTGGTAATAGTCATTCCCAAATGTGCAATTGCGCATCCGAGGGCGCGCAAGCGCGAACCCGGACTCTCAACGCTTGATCATCTCTCTAGATTCCAGGTCTGCGCCATCCGGATCGGCTGTCGCCGACTCGGACAGTAGACTTGGACAGTAATATTGCCGAACTGGGGTAAACCCGAGTTCAGTTGGCGCACCCACGATGTGCAATTGCACATCGGGGAATGACTCGTGGACCGCCTCAATACCGCCAGCGCGGCGGCGGCCGGCGCGGCGGACGCGTCATCAACAGCGCCAGCGCAAAGCCAATGCCGCCCGCGATCAGCAGCGCACCGAGCGGATTGTCCTTCACGCTCTTCGCCACAGCCTGCGAGCCCTCGCGAAAGGTCTCGCCGCTGTTCTCGTAGGCGTCCTTCGCATAGCTGACGGCGGCATCAGTGGCCTCGCGCGCGGCGTCCTTGGCCTGGCCGTAAAGGTTCTGCACCGTGCCTTCGGCCTCACGGGCGCGGCCCGCGGCCTGGGTTTGAGCATTGCCCGCGATATCGCCGACAGCGCCTTCGACTTTACCGGCGACATCCTTGGCGGAGCCGGCAATTCGATCCTTGTCCATCGCGCTCACTCCCTGAGATGATTGTCGGTGAGCTAACCGATAGGGGCCGTTCCGGTTCCGGCGCTATAGAATCAACCCGCCATCGATCACCAGGGTTTGGCCGACGATGTAGGACGCCAGAGGCGACGCCGGAAACAGCGCGGCGCCCAGCTGGCAAGTCGGATCGATCGACTTGACGGCAGGCCAAGGTGTCAGGGATGTCTTTCGAACAGCTGTCGGCTATGTCCCCGGGGCTGAACATTTCGCAGGGCATGACGGGCGAAACTCAGGCGTGCCCGGCTTCGTTCGACAGCATGCCCGGATCGATCCCGATCTTGCGCAGCGCCCGCAGGTATTTTTCCTCGATGTCGCCGCCGAAGATCAAATCCGGATCGGCATCGCAATGCAGCCAGCCATTATCCTGGATTTCGGTTTCCAGCTGTCCCGGCGCCCAGCCGGCATAACCGAGCGCGAGGATCGCGTGCTTCGGCCCAGCGCCTTTGGCGATCGCCTTGAGAATATCGACCGTCGCGGTCAGGCAAATTCCGTCGTCGATCTTCAACGTCGCATCCTTGATGAAGAAATCGCTCGAATGCAGCACGAAGCCGCGGCCGGTCTCGACCGGGCCGCCTTTCAGCACTTTCATGGTTTCGGCGTTTTCCGGCAGCTTGATCTGGTCGCCCTTCTTGATGATGTCGAGCTGCACCAGCAATTCGGGGAAGTCGATACTGCCCGCCGGGCGATTGACGATGATGCCCATGGCGCCTTCGGATGAATGCGCGCAGAGATAAATCACCGAACGCTCGAAGCGCGGATCTCCCATCACCGGCATCGCGATCAACAACTGACCGTCGAGATACCCGCGATCGGACGAATTGTCGCCAACGCCGGCGGCTTTGCGGCGAACAATCCTCGGTCTTTTGCCTTCAGGGTCCATCCGCAAAGGACTCTCATTTTGATCCACATCCTGATATTGGGTGGAGGTTCTGTCAATCAAGCTTCTTGCCGCGTTCAGATCACATCACAAGCAATTCAATGGTTTACGACCTCGCCAGGCTATAGAGACGTCTTATGATCGACACAGTTCCCATGCGTGCCGCGCTCGGCTTTGCCGCAACGATATGTGCGTCCTCCCTGGCGATCGAGGCGCGCGCCCAGGATGCGTCGCCGTGGCAACGGGATGGACACTCCGCGGTCCGGCTGCTGGCGGGATCGCGGAGCGGCGCGGTGCTGCTGGGCGGCATCGCCTTTCAGCTCCAGCCGGGGTGGAAAACCTACTGGCGGACCCCCGGTGATTCCGGTGTGCCGCCGCGCTTCGACTTCTCCAAATCGGAAAATATCGAAGCCGTCACCGTCCTATGGCCGGCCCCGACGAAATTTGACGACGGCGCCGGTGGCCACTCGCTAGGCTATCGCAACCAGGTCGTGCTGCCGTTGCGGATTGTCGCGAAAAATGCCGACAAGCCGGTGACGCTTCGCGCCGCTATCAACTACGCGGTCTGCGAGAAACTCTGCATTCCCGTGGAAGCCAATGCCGAGCTCGCCATCGCCAGCGTGGCGAGCACCGAAGACAGCGCGCTGTTCGCGGCCCTCGACACGGTGCCCAAGCCGGCCAATGTCGGCGATCCCAATCCGCTGACCATCCGCGACGTCAAGCGCGAGGGCAAATCCACGGTACTGGTCGACGTGGTCAGCCCCGACGCCCGGGAGGTCAGCCTGTTTGTCGAAGGGCCAACCCCGGACTGGGCGCTGCCGGTTCCGAAACTGCTCGAACATAGCCCGCCCGAGGTCAAGCGCTTCGCCTTCGAGCTTGACGGCCTGCCTCCGGGCACGAATCCCGATGGCGCGGCGCTCAAACTGACGCTGGTCGGCGGCGACCGCTCCTACGAATTCAATATCAATCTGGATTAGCGTCTGCGTCCTTCCGGGATGCGCTGCTCGCCTTGGGCAAACCGCTGCTGTGGCTGTTCGGACCGCAATTCGTCGTCGGGTACGACATCATGTTCGTCCTGGCCTTTGTCATGAACGTGACGCTCTGCATCGCGCTGGTGCCGCGGTTCGGCGGCCATGGCGCGGCGGCCGCAACCTCGATCTCGCTTGTCTTCGAGACCGTGCTGCTGTTCTGGATCGTGCGGTGGCGGCTCGGGCTGCACGTGCTGGCGTTCGGGAAGCCTGACTGAGCCTCTCCGCGCTTGCGGGGAGAGATTAAGAAAGAGCGCTGCTGGCGTCGAGGCTTCCTATTCCGCGGTCCAGCCGCCGTCGATCGGGATATTGGCGCCGGTGATTTGCGCCGCGTGGTCGCCGCAAAGATACAACGCCAGCGCTGCGACCTGCTCTGAGGTCACGAACTCCTTGGTCGGCTGCGCCGCCAGCAGCACGTCGCGAATGACCTGCTCCTTGGTCATGTTACGTGCTTTCATGGTATCGGGAATTTGCTTCTCGACCAGCGGCGTCCAGACATAACCCGGGCTAATGCAGTTGCAGGTGATCTTGAAGGTCGCAAGCTCCAGCGCCACGGTCTTGGTGAGGCCGGCGATACCGTGCTTGGCCGACACATAGGCCGACTTGAACGGCGAAGCCACCAGCGAATGCGCCGACGCCGTGTTGATGATGCGGCCCCAGCCGCGCTTCTTCATACCGGGCACGACGGCACGGATGGCATGAAACGCCGACGACAGGTTGATCGCGATGATGGCGTCCCATTTGTCGATCGGGAACTCCTCGATCGGCGACACGAACTGGATGCCGGCATTGTTGACGAGAATGTCCACCGAGCCGAAGGTCTTTTCTCCTAGCGCGACCATGTCGGCGATCTCAGCGGGCTTGGTCATGTCGGCGGGCGAATGAACCGCCTTGACCTTGAAGTCCGTCTCGATGCCGGACCGCTCCTTCTCGATATCGGCGGGCGCGCCCATTCCGTTGAGAACGATATTGGCGCCGGCGCCCGCAAAGGCACGCGCATACGCCAGTCCGATGCCGCTGGTCGAGCCGGTCACAACAGCAGTTTTGCCTGTCAACGTACCCATTTGATTCACTCCTTTTTGCCGTCGAGGGCTTCGATATCTTCGCCCGTGAGATCGTAGGTCACCATGGTCTCGTCGGATTGCGGCCGATCGAGCCAATCCTTGTGACGCATCGAAAGACGAACGTCGCGCTCGCCCGCACCCCAGTGCTCGACCATGCCGACGTGTGAAAAATCGTAATCCTTGGAGGACGATTCGTAGTTCTTGCTGCGGTAGATCAGGTGCACCACCGTGACGTTGTTTTCCTTGGCGGCTTTGCAAAGAATTTCGACCGACGGATCGTTCCTGAGATCATCGGGCAGCTTGCCCATCAGCTCGCGCAGCGCCTTGCGGGCGTTGTGAACCTCCCTGTTCTTGTCGGTATTCATGCGGGTGCGGCTGGAATAGCGGATGTCTTTCTCGCGCTCCGCGGCCTCGAGAAGCGAAACCGGCAGGGGGCCGCGCGCGCTGAAAAAGTCGACCTGGAAGATCAGCAAGTCGTTGGTGATTTCTGCATCCAGCACAAAATCGAGCGGCGTGTTGGAGGCGACGCCACCATCCCAGAAATGTTCGCCTTCGATTACGATGGAAGGAAAGCCCGGCGGCAACGCGCCGGACGCCATGATATGTTCCGGCCCGATCTTCTTGCCCAGCTTCTTGAACTCGAAATTATCGAAATATTTGAAGTTGCCCGTCGTCACACTCACCGCACCGACGCTGAGGCGGGTCTTCAGATCGTTGATCCGGTCGAAATCCACCAAACGCTCCAGCGTCGCGCGAAGCGGGGCGGTATCGTAATAGCTTTGCGACTGGGGGCTGCCCTGCGGCCAAAAGGGTGCCGGCGGGAAACGCGGCGTGAAAAAGCCGGGAACGCCGAAGGTGGCGATCAAGGCGGCGCTGGTCTCGTTGAAGAGCGAACGCCCGCGGTCGCTCTTCGTGACGGGATTCCAGGGTACTGGCGCAGAGACCATCTCCCAGAATTCCTTGAGACGCTCGATCCGCTTTTCACGCGCATTGCCGGCGATGATCGCGGCGTTGATGGCGCCGATTGAGATGCCGGCAATCCATTCCGGCTCGAAATCGTGATCACATAACGCCTGATAGGCGCCGGCCTGATAGGAACCGAGCGCGCCGCCGCCTTGCAGAACAAGCACGCGCTGCGCCTTGGCAAGCGTCGTTGCCGGTGCTGGATTGGAAATATCCATCATGAGCGTCGATCAAACATAAAAAGCGATGGCACCGTGGCGGCAGTTCGCGATGGCGTCAATCCGCGATGCGGACAATCGGGATCACGCCGAGGTTACCGCACTTCCGATGATGCAAGAATCAGCGTCCAGAACACCTTGTATTTGGTGTTCGGAGCATAGCTCGCCGCGATACCTAGTTTTGTAACACCATTTTTCAGCATATTCGCCCGGTGCGGGGGCGAGTCGCGCCAGCCCGAAAACGCCTCGGCCAGGGTGTGATATCCCGCGGACACATTTTCCACCGCCAGGGTCGCGGGATATCCCGATGTATTCAGCCGTTTAGCCAGCGGCGCCTTGACGTCATGGTCGAGCTTATTGTGGCTTGCCATCGACTGCGACTGCGATTCCGCGAGCTTCATGAGTTCGGGATCGACCACCACGCCGCCAAGGCCGTTGTTCTGCCGGTAGAGCGAAATCATCGAGGCCGCAGCCTCGGAGTCGAGCTTGGCGCCGGCATTGGCCATGCTGAGATACATGCTTGGCTGCTCGAGCGTGGGAACTTCCCCCGCGCAGCCGCCCAGCGCCAAAAGCCCGATGATCGCGACCGCGGCGCGCATGATTCGATTCCCCCAAAACTGATGGCGGTTGTTGCATACCAACCGTGGCTGAATGGTGAACGGCAGGGTCTTTTTAGGGCCGCCACAAGCCCGACGTCGTCATCCGCGAAGGCGGGTGTGCCTTCGTGCATTCTAACGGAAAGAAGTCAGTCCTGTGCGGCGAAAATCCGGTACCGCCGGGGCTGCAACCCGACGATATCGCCGGTCTGAAGCTCCCGGTCCCGGGGCGCGTCGACCTCAATCACGGTCTCACCCCCGCCCGCGGACAACGCAACTTGGGCACGCTGGATCGGACCGAATGTCCGGACATGCCTTACCGCGCCTTCCAGCGCGCCGCTGCCGGCCGGTCCGATCTGCATATCATGACGGCGGACAAACAGTTTCGATGCGCCGGAAGGTGCGCCGTCTGCCACGATATTCAGCACGATGCCGCCGAGCCGCACGCAGCCGTCACAAACCTGCACCGGCAGCACGATCGATTCGCCGATGAAACCGTGAACGAAAGCCGTGGCCGGGTTGTCATAGACCTCGCCGGGCGTGCCGATCTGCTCGATGCGGCCCTTGTCCATTACCACCACGCGGTTTGCGACTTCGAGCGCTTCTTCCTGATCGTGGGTAACGAAGATCGAGGTCACGTGGATTTCGGAATGCAGCGAACGCAACCATTGCCGCAGTTCCTTGCGCACCTTGGCGTCGAGCGCACCGAACGGCTCGTCGAGCAGCAAGATGCGCGGTTCGATCGCCAGCGCGCGGGCAAGCGCAATGCGCTGGCGCTGGCCGCCGGACAGCTGGCTCGGGTAGCGATTGGCAAGCCAGTCGAGTTGCACCAGGTCCAGCAATTCCTTGACGCGCACACGGATGCCCGCTTCGTCCTTGCGAACCGCGCGCGGCTGCACCCGCAAGCCGAACGCGACATTTTCGAATACGGTCATGTGGCGGAACAGCGCGTAGTGCTGGAATACGAACCCGACATGGCGCTCGCTGGCGCCGCGGGCGAGCGCATCTTCGCCGTCAAACGAGACCTCGCCCGAATCCGGCCAATCCAGCCCCGCGATGATCCGCAGCAGCGTAGTCTTGCCCGAGCCCGACGGCCCGAGCAGCGCCAGCAATTCGCCGTTGGCGACCTTCAGATCAACGCGGTCGAGCGCGGCAAATGCGCCGAATTTCTTCACAATATTTTTGACTTCAATCGTCACGCGGGTGTTGCCCTTCGTCCAGATGCCGCTCGAGAATCGTTTTCGCCACCAGCGTGATCAATGCCAGCATTGCCAGAAGCGATGCGATCGCGAATGACGACACGAATTGATATTCATTGTAGAGGATTTCAACCAATAGCGGCATGGTGTTGGTCTCGCCGCGAATGTGTCCCGATACCACCGACACCGCACCGAATTCGCCCATCGCGCGCGCATTGCACAGCAGCACGCCGTAGAGCACACCCCATTTAATGTTCGGCAAGGTGACACGGAAGAAGGTTTGCAAGCCCGACGCACCGAGCGAAATCGCGGCCTCCTCCTCCAGCGTGCCCTGTTCCTGCATCAGCGGAATCAGGGCGCGCGCGACGAACGGAAAGGTCACGAAAATGGTCGCCAACGCAATGCCTGGGACCGCGAACAGCACATGGATGTTATGGCTTTGCAGCCATGGCCCCCAATACCCTTGCGCCCCGAACAGCAGCACGAAGACAAGGCCCGAAATCACCGGGCTGACCGAGAACGGCAGATCGATCAGCGAGATCAGGAAGGTCTTGCCGCGAAAGTCGAACTTGGCGATCGCCCAGGCCGCGACCACTCCAAATACCAGATTGAGGCCGACCGAAATCGCCGCCACGCACAACGTCAGCCTTATCGCGGACAGCGCTTCCGGATCGGACAGCGCGGAGAAATACGCCCCAACGCCCTTGGAAAATGCCTGCGCAAACACGACGACAAGCGGCAGCACCACGAAGACGGTAAGGCAGATCACTGCAATCGCGATGACGACGAGGCGAATAGGTCTGGGCTCGGTGCGCAGATCGTCCCGCGCCGAACTCAGGGAAGATTGAAGCTCGCTCATCTGCATCAATCTCTAGTGCGCGGGAATGCGGGTTTGCGCCCAGCGCTGGATTCGATTGACTGCGAAAATGATCAAGAATGACGCCACCAGCATGACAACGGCAATCGCGGTCGCATCCGCATAGCGAAATTCCGACAGCCGAATCACGATCAAGAGCGGCGCAATTTCCGATACATTCGGCAAATTGCCAGCAATGAAGATGACGGAACCGTACTCGCCGACGGCGCGCGCGAAGGCCAGCGCAAATCCCGTCAGCATCGCCGGGGTCAGACTCGGCAGGATCACCTTGGAAACCGTATGCCAGCGGTTGGCACCGAGGCTGGCGGCAGCTTCCTCGATTTCGACGTCAAGGTCGATCAGCACCGGCTGAACCGTTCGCACCACGAACGGAATGCCGATGAAAATCATCGCGACGAAAATTCCAACTGGCGTGAACGCCACCTTGATGCCGAGTTCGGCAAGCGGCGCGCCGAGCCAGCCTTTTTGCGCGAACAGCGAGGTCAGTGCGACGCCGGCGACCGCGGTGGGCAACGCAAATGGAATATCCACGATGGCGTCAAATACACGGCGTCCCGGAAAGCGGTACCGCACCAGCGCCCAGACAATGATCATTCCCATCACCAGATTGACTAACGCGGCGGCAAAGGCGAGGCCGAACGAAATCTTCAGGGCGTTGAGGGTGCGGCGGCTGGTGAGGATGCCCCAGAATTGATCGAGGCTCAGTTCGAAAGTCTTGAGGAACAGGCCCGCGAGCGGGATCAGGATGATGACGGAGAGCCACGTCAGCGTCAGCCCCATGGTGAGACCGAACCCTGGCAATGTACTGCGTCTTGCCGCCGCTGCGCTCACAATGCCCCCTGCTTCCCCGCGGCCAGATCAATTTTTATAGATCTGGTCGAAAACGCCGCCTTCGCTGAAGTGTTCCTTCTGCGCCTTGGCCCAGCCGCCGAAAACGTCGTCGATTGTGAACAATTCGACCTTCGCGAATGACGCCTCGTATTCCCTGGCAATCTCAGGATCGCGCGGACGATAGGAATTACGTGCGGCAATTTCCTGACCTTCTTTGGTATACCAGTATCTCAGGTAAGCTTCGGCAACCGCGCGCGTGCCTTTCTTGTCGGCGACCGCATCGACGACGGACAGCGGCGGCTCCGCAAGGATGGACAGCGGCGGCGAGACGATCTCAAACTTGTCCTTGCCAAATTCCCGCTGGGCGAGAAACGCCTCATTCTCCCAGGCCAGCAGCACGTCGCCCACGCCACGCTCCACAAACGTGACGGTCGAGCCGCGCGCACCCGTGTCAAGAACCGGCACGTTCTTGTAGAGATCGCCGACGAATTGCTTCGCCTTGTCGGCGGTGCCGAATTCTCTCAGCGCGTAACCCCAGGCAGCCAGATAATTCCAGCGCGCGCCACCCGACGTTTTCGGATTCGGCGTGATGACGCTGACGCCGGATTTAATCAAATCGCCCCAATCCTTGATGCCCTTGGGATTATTCTTGCGCACCAGAAACACGATCGTCGATGTGTATGGCGAAGCATTCATCGGCAGGCGCTTCTGCCAGTCCGCCGGGATCAAACCCTTGCCGGCGATGGCGTCGACATCATAAGCCAGCGCCAGCGTAACCACATCGGCCTGCAGGCCATCGATCACCGCGCGCGCCTGCGAACCGGAGCCGCCGTGCGACTGCTTGATATCGACGCTCTTGCCGGTTTCCTTTTGATAGGCGGCTGCGAATGCCTTGTTGAAATCCGCGTAGAGTTCGCGCGTCGGATCGTACGACACGTTGAGCAGCGTCACGTCGGCGGCAAACGCAGAACTTGCCCAAAGCAGCCCCGCGACGATGGGCAGAATACGGCGGACCATCTCACTCTCCATTCGGCCTGACGACAGCATTGTCATCGAAAGCAGGCGGATATAGCTCGGGATGAAGCGGCTCTAAGTCAACGAAACCGCATTTCATTGTTTGCGGCGTTGCAGCGCAATTGTACTATGAAGTCTTGATCGTGTGGATGCCACATTCTGTCTTGGTTCTGCCGCGCCAGCGGCCGGCCCGCGCATCCTCATCGGGCGAGGTCCGGCTGGTGCAGGGCATGCACCCGACCGACAGATAACCTGAAGCTGCGAGCGGATGCGGCGGCAGTTTTGCATCCGCGTAGATCGCCTCGATCTCTTCGCGCGAGATGTTTGCGAATGGATTGAATTTCAACCTGACGCCGTCATCCTCGACGACAGGTATCTCGGCGCGGAGGCCGCCCTGAAAGCGCTTGCGCCCGTTGACCCAGGCGCTGAACGGCGCCAACG
>WNFR01016019.1_pt1 | contig 13670 bp, 9 predicted proteins | sample 5400221 | NCBI WGS metagenome assembly WNFR01 (sample SAMN13153357, study PRJNA577476) | soil metagenome | isolation source: 40 cm soil under Madrone tree | place: USA:California | collected 2016-06-14
CGGCACCTCGTCCTTCAAGTCGATGCGTAGAATAGCCGAGTCAACTTTGGGCGCGGGATAAAATGCACGCGCCGGCACATGGTCGATAATTTTCGGCTTGCCATAGAACTGAACGCTCACCCCAAGTAAACTGAGATCGCCCGGTTCAGCAACGATGCGCTGTGCGACTTCATATTGTACCATCACCACGAGCAGGCGCGGCGGATTGGTGCTTTCCAGGAAATGACGGAATGTTGGGGCGGTAATATAATATGGCAAATTAGCCACGAGTTTATAGGCTGCCGACTCAAAAACCTCTGCTGGATCAACATAGAGCATGTTGCGTTCGACCAATTCGACATTGGCAAAATAGCGTGTAGTTTCGGCGAGCAGCGACAGCATATCGCGCTCTAACTCGACCGCTACTACGCGCCGGGCATGTTTTGCCAGTTCTCGGGTCAAAACGCCTGTTCCTGCGCCAAGCTCTAATACCTGATCGTCCGCGTTAATCTCTGCTGCTCCAATGATACGCTGCAACACTGAACGGTCGACTAAAAAATTTTGCCCAAAGGCTTTGTTGGGCCGCATTTGATGGGCATAGAGCAGGTTGCGTAACTCACGTAGGTTTGTCAGGTCTATTTCATTATCTATCTGCGGGATGCTTTGTTCGATCTCCGTCAATGTCTTACTCTATAATCAACGTTTATCACATACATATATTATACAACTCTCCAACCGGGATAACCCTCGCATTCTTTTTAGATAGGAGGGGAACGGTTGCCCCTTGCGGGGAGCAGTTTTTAAGTAAATGGAATCTACAGGCCCAGTCCCTTGTTACAGTTGACAGGGTTCCTGGTATCTCCCTAGAACCGCCATCGACCGCGCCGCCAGGAGCGGTAGCGGACGCGGCGCGGCCGGAACGCCCTCATGAAAAGGCCGAGTATAACAAGTACTATTATAAGCGGCAGCAGGATGAAGAACAACACCGACAAGATGATTGAGCCGAAAGCGAATGCGGCTAAACCCAATAATAGTCCCCCGTGTGCGAAAATTGTTTGTGACAATCCTATGACAATCAAAATGAGTATGAGAAGTCCGAAGCGCATAGGATTGCGCCTGTGCGGTTGTGGCCTTGCCCAGGGAGGGACACCCTGCCCACCCTGTGTCGCATTGTATGAATTATATGGGCGATACCCCTGGTACGGGCGATATCCCTGCTCGTAGGCGTCACCGTCACTCATAGGCGGAATGTATTGAACCCCGGGCTGTGATTGCGCTGAGCTTTGAGAGTTAGCGTTGCCGGGGGCTTGCGCACCGTGATCTTGTGGTGTCACGGTGGGGTCATAGTTGAAAGGCAGCTCATCCCTGGGAACCCCTCCTTGTTTCAGCTTGCCTGACCAGGAATAAGGATACTGCGGCTGATGAATTTCAGCTTCTTCGTTTGTCGCACCCTGCTGATTGGACTGCGACTCAGGCGAAAATTGTTGTTGGCTCATAAAGGCTCCTCTGCCTCCACTCCAGGGATATCGGTACACCCGTGATACTTTTCATCTTACTGCATACAAGGCGATATATCGTTCTCTTACATATCATACGTAATGGAGATACGAGGGTTGCACACGGTACTATACATTAGTACATCTTAATACATATTTGATACAAGTTAGAGTAGCAATGCGTTATACTATAATGGAGTGCGACCAAGCGTCCAGTCATGATACTAACATATATTTTAGCAACTATTTTAAAGGTAGGATCGTAAATGGACGAGTATAACGATAAGCACAATAAAGAAGTACGAGCCCTGATTCCTGCTGGAAACACCGGCAATGAAGTGGCCAACGGATATAATCGTGGGGTGCAGGCAAGCCCAGCCGTTTACCCGGCTACTCACACAAAGAAAAATGCTCTATCTACAACTCCGGCAAAACTTGATGAACAGAATTTCGCGCTGCATCGCACACATATTAATCGCATAATTTTAAGGAAGCGGCGGCAAGAACGAATTAACCACAGGGAAAGCGCTGTCCCACGCCTGTTGACTATGATGGTTGTCATCTTTGCGGTGCTGCTTGCTCTACTTACAGGCAGCGCAGGGGGTGCTTTTGCTTACTACCAGTCGCAATTGCCGCTGCTTAATGGCATGGCTAACCATACGCTGTTCCAATCGACGCGAATTTATGACCGTAAAGGGCGCTTACTGTATGAACTCTATGACCCTAAATATGGAAGACGTACTTATGTCAATTACAACGATGTTTCACCGTTTCTGGTAAATGCTACCGTTGCCGCCGAAGATCACACCTTTTGGCAGAATAACGGCGTTGACTTCCAGGGCATTTTACGTGCTGCTGTCGCCAATCTGCAAAATCAGACCGTTGTCGAAGGAGGCAGCACGATTACCCAGCAGTTGATCAAGAACCAGCTCTTTCTTAACCAGCCTCGCTCTTTTCAGATCAAAGGCGAGGAAGCGTTGCTGGCATATGGTTTGACAGGGCAATATCCCAAGTGGAAGATCATGGAAATGTACCTGAATACGGTCTATTATGGTGACCTGAACTATGGAGTCGAAGCCGCCGCTGAGAACTACTTCCACCTTCAACCCAAATGCACACGCAACCGCTGCACTCCGGCAGTTTCGCAACTTGATCTCGGCGAGGCATCCATGCTGGCCGGTCTCCCGCAGAGTCCATCCTACTATGATCCGATCACAAATAAATCCGCCGCGCTCGCAAGGCAAAAGGGCGTTTTACAAGCGATGGTCGACCAGGGCATGATTAGCAATAAGCAGGCCCACCAGGCGGAACAAGAGATGGCGAAATTCGCATTCAAGCAATTTACGCACGGTATGCAGGCACCTCACTTTGTACAATATGTGATTGACCAGGTGCTGGTGCCATTGATCGGAGCACAAAATCTGTACGATGGCGGGTACAATATCTACACGACGCTGGACCTCGATCTAGAGAAGAAGGTCGAGCAGATTACGTATAACCATCTCTACAAGGTGAACTGCGATAACTATTTTGGCTGCTATGGGCCGTTGAATACGTCGAATAATGTCAATAATGCTGCCGTGGTGGTGATGAATCCTGCCAACGGAGAAATACTGGCGATGAATGGCAGCGCGAAGTACAACGACAACAACCCCCAGGTGCGTGGCGAATATAATTCCGCTTTAGCGCTGCGCCAGCCGGGCTCGTCGTTTAAGCCGGTTGTCTACTCAACCGCCTTTGAGATGGGCTGGTATCCTGCTATGATCCTGCAAGATCACCAGACGATCTACCCGACACTGGTCTCGAATAATCCTCCCAAGTATTATGAGCCGCCAAACTATGACGGACACTTCCACACGGGCTTTCCCATGACCGTGCGCAACGCGATAGCCAATTCGTTTAACATTCCGGCCGTCGATGCGCTAGAGTTTGCGGGCGTTCCCAATGTGTTGAACATGGCGGGACGTCTTGGAATCAAGGAAGTGGCCAGCCGAAAACCGAGCAGTCTTGGCCCGTCGATGGCGCTAGGTACGGCTGAGGTGTCACTATTAGATCTGACGAGCGCCTACGCCACTTTCGCCAATCAGGGTGTACGTGTGCCGCCAACGTCAATATTGGAGATAACCAATAGCCAGGGTCATCCGCTGTATACCTATAATGCCGCCCATCCCGGTGGTGTCCGGGCTGTACGTGCAGATGTTGCTTTCCTCATGAGCAGCATACTTGCAGACAAGGCATCGCGCATTCACGAGTTCGGCGCGGGTAACCCACTCGAGCTGGATCGTCCAGCCGCCGCAAAAACCGGTACCACCGATAGTTTCCGCGATAACTGGACAATGGGCTATACGCCGCACGTGGCTGTGGGTGTATGGGCCGGGAACAGCGACAACAGTATCATGAACAATGTAATTGGTATTACGGGCGCCGGTCCTATCTGGCACGACGTGATGGAGTACGTCTCGCAATACTATAACTACCCACCTGACGATTTTATCAAACCGCCCGATGTGCATGCCCACACTGTTTCCGCGATTACAGGTCTCTTGCCGCATCCAGGCGAGCCTACCGTCACCGACTGGTTCATCGATGGCACAATGCCCACTATTCAGGGTGCCTTTACGCAGGTTCATCGATGTCAGGGGGATGGGTGTAAACAACAGACCTGTCCTCGTCATGGGTCAAGGTGTAATGTGCCACCCAATCAATAATAAGAAGGTTCTGAGCAGAAGCCCAGGAGTTCACAAGAATCCTGGGCTTCTTACTGTCCTACTGCTTAGGAGGCGCGAAGGTTGTGGATTTCTTTATAGACCTGTCATGCTTAGTAGCACTAAGGCTGGCAAGTCCACTCTCTCCAACTGTACCCATCGCGTACAAAGATTTGGTAAGCTGCTGCAATATTTGCAGAGGCATTATAGGGCGATTGGCCTGCTTCTGAGGTCCCCGCCCATGTACCCGGCATTATTTGAAAGAGACCAGCAGCACCCGATGGATTGGAAGCACCGGGATTTAGACCGGACTCGCAGCTCGCTACATTGATAGCTCCTGATGCGTAAGAGCCAAACGTCTGGTTGATCAGAGCCACGACGCTATTGCTAGCGGCCGGTACTGGCTGTTGAGCAACGTTTGTCGAGGCACTGTTGTTCTGTACCTGCCCTGGGTCATTGCTGACCGTTCCTTGAGAAGGAATACAGACAGTCTGACCAATATAAATCAAATTGGGATTGACAATTTGGTTGTAGGATGCAAGTGCTGACCAGCTTGTGCCATAGCGATATCCAATCCTACTGAGCGTATCACCGCTCACAACTATGTAGGTGCGGTCACTCCCCGAGCAGGCAGTGCGCGCTTGTGCACTTGCACCAGGCACATTCAAAATGAATGTTGCGACTAAAAGGAGCAGTCCAAGAACTACACCAATACGAAACTTTCCTACAAGACTTCCTGTAATACGCTGTCGTAAACACATCTGGATGTGTTGAAATGTTTGCATGAATCTTCTTTCTAGAGAAAATGTGCAAACCTCCACAAGCAGTTTTGTTCCTCATGTGCGCTTACAAGCACGACTGACAGGCGCTCTTGGCGCACATCTAAATGGGGAACATGTGTTATGATAGCATACATATCTTGAAATGCGATGAAACGCTTTGATATATAGCCCAAATTGCCTATATCATTTCAAACCTGTGGTTGACAATCAATTGCCATCCCTCAGCCTCTATTCAGGTTGATTGATCCTGCATCGGTCTTCAGCGTCAACGTCGCCTCGGGTGCGCTACCTACATCATGAAACCCTGTGGAAGAGCCTAGTTTTGACAGCAATTACCCTCTAGTGTACAATTGGCGCATATATATTATTAGGATTATCCATGGTAGAATACAGGGAAGTTATGCTAGAAGGGAGTTGCAACTATGCCATCCGTGATCCTTCGAGAACGCCTTTTTAGCAAATGCCCCCGGTATTCTTCAAATGTACTCCAAATGTACTTCTTTGATACGTGCGTTGATCTCATCATTTATTAGTTAGGCAGGAATATGGATGTCAATGCAAGTTACAGCGCTAGCAGATGAGTACGGCTTTATAAACGAACCTGTAGGAGCACATAGCAACCGTACTATGATGCTAGCAGAACTCCGCCTGCTTCTGGCAGCACGCCCCCAATCCGCAAGTTTAGAGGAGTACCGATCTGCAGTTGTTGACGAAAATGTCCTACTTAAAAAGACCGTGCCAGCGCGCAAGATTACCTTTCGTTGGCTGCGCGAGCTCTATGCCTTAGACAGAAAAATACTATTATTTCGTGCCCTTAGAGACCTTTGGGATGAGGATGCCCAGGCACAGCCACTTCTTGCATTGCTCAGCGCTGTCGCGAGAGATACTCTCCTAAGGAACACTGCTGAAAGAATTCTGGCGATCCCAGTAGGAGAGACGGTCACAAGTGAAATGATGATGGAAGCTGTCAATATGAGCTTCCCTGATCGATATAGCCCAAAAACGCTTAAAAGCACCGGACGAAATATCATTTCATCCTGGCAGCAGGCTGGTTTATTGAGCGGAAAGTTGCACAAAGTGCGAGTCATGGCGCAATGTCGGCCTGCCTCCGTAGCATACGCCCTTCTACTGGGTTACCTCTCAAGCGCGCGTGGTGAAGCGCTGTTCCGGACGCTCTGGTGTCGATTACTAGATGCACCCGCACACGTTCTGCATGAGCAGGCCCTCGCGGCTTCACAACGTGGTTGGATTGAATACCGGCATATGGGAGATGTAACCGAAGTTGGTTTTCGGTATTTATTGAGGAAGTGAAGTAAAGAAAGGGTTACAAGCTGTGAACGAGATTGAGGGATTGCTTAAAGCTTACGAGCGCTTCTTGCAACTTCCCTGGGATCGGACATTAGCGGGACCACAAAAAATCTGGTTTGCCATCTACGAACCATCCCAGGAACGTCGTTTACGACTTCGCTTACCAGAATTTGAGGTGGTGACAAAAGCAGCAGGTCATTCCTGGTTCCATCTCGACCTAACGGACTTCTTTGCAACTTGGATGGCGCAGCACGAATATCATGAAGCATATTTTGAACAGCCAGAGGACATGGATCTTGCCTTACAAGATTTCGCGCGCTTTGTATCTCAACGGATCGTCGACGCGCTTACAGAGCCCAAAGTCGATGTAAATGCAGTAGTTGCAGTCTCCGGGGTAGGTTCGCTCTTTGGATTGACGTATGCATCTGCCATTTTTGAGACAGTCGCGCCATCGATTCGTGGCAGGTTACTCGTCTTCTTCCCCGGTCAACACGACGGCTCAAACTACCGATTTTTAGATGCCCGAGATGGCTGGAACTATCTTGCTGTACCAATAACTGGGATAGAGGGGAAATAAATCTATGATAAAGAACCGCGATGTTTTTCTCGTTGATCCCACCACCTATACGATTCCAAACAATGGCGTTACGAAGGTCATTGACCCACGAACTCCCGAAGAATGGAATGTCTTACGGTACGAGCTTGAGCACTTTGTCTGCGAGGGTGAATATCACCGCGGGTTAGCTCTTATCCTCTCTACGTATATTGCTAACTTAGCAAAGGCAGAACAGCCCGCCGTGTGGGTGAGTGGCTTTTATGGTAGCGGTAAATCTCACTTTGTGCGTGTACTCGAGTATCTCTGGCGCGATACACAATTCCCTGATGGCGCTAGTGCTCGTGGTTTAACAAAGCTCCCGAACGACATTGCTGATCTCCTGAGGGAACTCTCAACCGCAGGTAGGCGTGAGGGTGGTTTGTGGTCAGCAGCAGGGACACTCGGGTCAGGTGCAGGAAAGAGCGTTCGGCTGGCTCTTCTTGGTATTATGTTCCGCAGTGCTGGTCTTCCCGAACAGTATGCACCTGCCCGCTTTGTTATATGGCTCATGCAGAATGGATATTATAGAGACGTGAAGGCTGGGGTTGAACAAAGTGGGCAAAATTTTGCCAGAGAACTCAACAATATGTAGAGGTTTGGAAGTCACTTGCTGTTCATTGCTACAGGGCAAGCAGCAATTCAAGCAACGCCACAATTGCAAAAACTACAAGGTCGCTTTACAGTGAGGGTAACGCTCACTGATAGCGATGTTGAACAAGTGGTGCGGGAAGTGGTTCTACGAAAAGATCCCACGAAAACGGTAGCCTTACAAGATGTGCTCAATAAGGCCAGTGGTGAGATCGACCGTGAACTAGCCGGAACCAAGATTGGCCCAAGGCCAACCGATAGTGCAAGGCTGGTTTCCGATTATCCTCTGCTTCCTGTTAGAAACCGCTTCTGGGAAAGCATCCTGCGCAGTGTCGATAGTCTTGGCACAGCGGGCCAACTGCGCACTCAACTTCGCATTGTATACGATGCGATCAAAGAAGTTGCGAATAGACCTATCGGAACGGTTGTTGCTGGGGATGTGATCTACAATCATCTGAAAGCGGATATGCTTCAAAGTAGCGTGTTACTTCGAGACGTGGCCACCACTATCGGAAACCTTGATGATGGCACACCCGATGGAAAGATACGCTCACGCCTCTGTGCAGCTATCTTCCTTATTGGGAAGCTTCCAACGGATGGAGTTGCTGCTACAGGCCTCCGTGCAGATATCGCTACACTTGCCGACTTACTTGTGGAGGATGTAACCGATGTCAGTGCCAATGCTACTCTGCGCCAGAGCATTCCGCTGCTTTTGCAAGGGCTTGTAGAATCTGGCGCACTCATGCAGGTAGGCGATGATTATCGCTTGCAAACACGCGAGAGTGCAGAGTGGGAGATGGATTTCCAACGCCGGCGTGCACGCATCAAGGCAGATGATAGCCGTATCGCAAGTGATCGCGCAACTGCGTTGTGAAACGCAGTTACAGCCGCACTTAAAGGGGTTACTATCACACAAGGCCTCAGTAAGACTCCACGCAAATTTGAAACATACTTTGGACCTGATACTCCTCCTGTGAATACAGGAAATGTGCCGATATGGATCCGCGATGAATGGGCGGTAAGCGAAAAAACAGTGCGTGAGGATGCTCAGACAGCCGGAGTTGACAGTCCTATTGTCTTTGTATTCCTTCCCCAGCAGGATAGTGATGCACTTAAGGATGCACTCGCCTCCTATGCCGCGGCTAACGAGTCCCTGACATCCCATCCGACACCAACAGCAGCAGAAGGATTAGAGGCAAAACGTGCTATGGAATCTAAGCGTCAAATGGAGCAGGGCAAACGTGATGCTTTGGTTACCAGTATTGTGAACAATGCCCGTGTCTATCAGGGCGGTGGTAATGAGATTGCTCTAGGATCGTTACAGGCTTCAATAAAGGCTGCAATCGAGGCAGCCTTGGAGCGACTTTTCCCCAAATTTAAGGATGTGGATCACCCAAGTTGGCACACCGTAATTAACCGGGCAACCCAGGGAGCCGCTGATGCGCTGTCAGTTGTTGGTTACAATGGAGACGTAGATAAATATCCAGCCTGCCAGGAGATCAGGACATTTATCGGCGGCTCCGGGAAAAAAGGAAGCGAGGTCCGTAAACACTTCATGGGTGCTGGCTATGGTTGGCCTCAGGAAGCAGTAGATGGTGTGTTACTTTGCCTTGTTGCAAGCGGCTTTGTACGCGCTGCTAGAAATAGCCAGTCAGTGAACGTCAAGCAAATAACAGTGCAACAAATTGGTGTTACCGACTTCTACAGTGAAGGAATTACGATTAGCAGCAGCCAGCGTATCGCGGTGCGGAAGCTATTTACTGATATGGGACTCGCAGTCAAACCAGGCGAGGAAGCAGAGGCCATCCCATTGGTATTGAAACGCCTGGCTGAGCTTGCTGCTGCCGCAGGTGGTGATGCTCCTCTTCCTGGACGTCCTTCAATCGATGTAATTGAACACCTGCAATCGATAAGCGGCAATGAACAGTTCGTCGCATTGTATGGACAGCGTGATGAGCTACTGAGCAGTTTCAATGCCTGGACGCGGGCACGTGACAAAATTGCACAGCGTCAACCTGGCTGGAGGATGTTAGAACGCTTGCTCGTACAAGCTCGTACCCTACCGGTGGCAAACGAGGTGGCTCCGCAAGTAACAGCCATCAAAGATTCCCGCACACTGTTAGATGATCCTGACCCGGTATCCCCATTGCTTAACAAAGTAACGACGGCATTGCGAGCCGAACTGCAAAGGGCACGCAAAAGTCTGATCGAAGCTCAGGAACGGGAAATAAGAGCCCTTGAAACCTCCCAAGAGTGGCAGAGTTTAGTAGAAGCCGATCGCCAGCGTATTTTGAACCAGAATGCACTTGGTCCCGTACCCCAACTCAATATTGGAACTGACGAAGAGTTACTAGCCACCCTTGATGCGACTCCACTGACCGCATGGGAAGATAAAATAGCTGCACCTGCAGGACGAGTGAAGAAAGTGCGCGAAGAGACGGTAAAGCTGCTATTGCCGGAAGCGGTTCGCGTATTGATTCCTCAAGCCACCTTAAAATCGGTTGACGAGGTGGATGCCTACCTTGCAACGCTTCGCACTGAAATTATGAAATATATCGAAACTGGGAATCCGGTTATGATATAACCTGGAAGGGATAGAAGGGAAAGCTTATGGCACCGCTATCGAATGAACTACGGAGCATGCTAGAGCGAGCAATTATCAGGGCACGCGAAATCGCTGAGGAAGAGGCTCAGGCTGCCCTGATCAGACTCTCAGTCAACCGTAATGAGCCATTTGCATCGTTAAATGCAGAGCAACGGCGCCTGCGTAATGCCTTGCGAGCAAAAATGCGGCAGCTAGGAGGCGGCAGTTCATCTCAGGACACAGGGTTCAAGCTACTGGTTGAGGAAGTTGCCTATGAACAATGGCACCGCAGACTTTTTGCGCGCATCCTGGCAGAAAATAACCTGCTTATGCATCCATCCGGTGTTGCTGTTACATTAGAAGAGTGTGAAGAACTGGCGGAGGAAGAAGGAGAGGCTGGTGGATGGCAACTCGCTGCGCGCTATGCCAGTTTAATGCTGCCAGGCATATTTCGTGCTGACGATCCTGCTGTACAGGTATCATTCTCTCCAGAAGGGCGGCATAAGCTTGAACAAATCATTGCTGATTTCCCCTCCGTACTCTTCACTGCCGACGATACCCTTGGCTGGGTCTACCAGTTTTGGCAAACGAAGAGGAAAAAAGAAGTAAATAATAGCGGACGAAAAATCGGTGGAGAAGATTTGGCACCGGTAACCCAGCTTTTTACTGAGCACTATATGGTACAATTCCTGCTCGAAAACTCGCTGGGCGCATGGTGGGCTGCTCACCATCCTACCAGTCCCCTATTGAAATTGTTCACCTATCTTCGCTTCAAAGATGATGGCACGCCTGCCGCCGGTACCTTTCCTGGCTGGCCTGAGAGAGCCGCGAAGGTCACTGTAATGGATCCCTGCTGCGGCTCGGGGCACTTCCTTGTAGCAGCCTTCGAGATGTTGAAGCAGATGCGGATGGAGGAGGAAGATCTGTCAGAAAGGCAGGCAGCCGATGTTGTCCTGTGCGATAATCTCTTCGGCCTTGAGATAGACCCACGTTGTACGCAGATTGCTACTTTTGCATTGGCCCTTGCTGCTTGGAGATCTGGAGGCTATCGACAATTACCTTTGCCAAATATTGCTTGTTCTGGTATCGCAGTGACAGGCCAATTAGAAGCGTGGACGAGACTTGCGGGTGATGATGTTAATCTTCGCATGACTCTTGAGCGACATTACCACCTCTTCCGTAATGCGCCTGACCTTGGCAGTCTTATTAATCCCAATGATGTTCCCCTACGAGATCGTATGTTCTCCGCTGATTATGCTCAGGTAGAACCATTGCTGGCAAGAGCACTAGCAAAGGAACGTACCAATGATGATCCAGTTTCAGCTGTATTTGGTGCGGCCGCTGAAGGCGTGGCACGTGCGGCGCGATTACTTGCTGGTACTTACATACTTGTAGCAACTAATGTCCCTTATCTTCTTGCGGGTAAACAAAATGAAGTATTAAGGCATTTCTGTGAAGTACACCATCCAAATACATCCGGAGATCTAGCTACATCTTTCGTTGATCGGTGTCGTGCATTTACTACTCCTCTTGACACTTATGCTGTTGTTACACCTCAAAATTGGCTTTTCCAAGGCTCTTACAAAAATATGCGTGTACATCTACTAAGCGAGCAAACATTGGATCATATTAGCCGTCTAGGAGCCAGAGCATTTGAGACGATCAATGGTGAAGTTGTTAAGGTTGCACTGATTATTATCACTAACAAGCCTCCAACAAATGAGCAATTGACGACAGGTATCGATGTTTCCGATTACAAATCAGCTATTGAAAAAAACCATCAGCTTCGTCAAGCGAGGTTGCAAATTATAGAACAAGCATTACAACTGCGAAATCCTGATGTGAGAATATCATTAAAGGATCTTAAGAGCGGCTTACTTCTCGAAAGATATGCTATATCATTGCAAGGAATTTCACCCGCAGACCTTTCTAGATTCGGTCGATTATTTTGGGAGGTTGAATTAAAAGGCGAATGGCATTTCTGGCAGGGAAGTCCAGATATTACAACTGACTATGGTGGACGTTCAAAAGTTTTATGGTGGAACGATGATTTAATGTACGCAGTTGAAAGTGGAAAAGCATATATTCGTGGACATATGGGATGGGGAAAGAGGGGAATTGCGGTGGGCCAGATGGGTCAATTACCGTGCACACTGTACACTGGCGAAAAGACTGATACCAATATAGCGATACTTATTCCTAAAAATCCTGAACATATTCCTGCAATATGGGCATTCTGCAAATCGTCAGAGTTTAGTGAGGGGGTAGGACTCCATTAACTGGTGGAGAGAAGTCCGGGTGAGTGGAAAAAACGAGCATCCATCTGTAAGCTGTGCATATGAACAAAACAAACACAGAACAGATGAATGCCTCGCAGGTATTTTGCCCGAATCAGAAATGCAGCAGGCAGGCACGATGTTTGAGGGCTTACGCAAACCGAAGACCTTGATTGTGATCGTGGTGACGTTGCTGGCCTATGGCTGTCCGATCCAGGCGATTGTGCAAGCGTTTGGCCTGGACGAACGCACAGTGGCAAGTTGGCGCGATCGAGCAGGAAAACAGTGCCAGGAGGTCCATCAGGCGGTGGTGCAACACGGGCAACTCGATCTGGTGCATGTGCAGGCGGATGAGATTCGCGTGAAAGGGCACCAGATGATTGCCTGGATGGGGTTAGCGATGATGGTCTCGACACGGCTGTGGTTGGGAGGCGTGGTGAGCTTGACGCGTGATCGCAGTCTGGCAGATCGGTTACTGCGGCAAGTGCGCACCTGTTGCCAACCCATGCGAGCATTGTTGGTGTGTACGGATGGCTGGAACGCGTACCCGGGTAGTATTCGGAGGGCTTTTCGCGAGAAAGTTAAAGAGACGGCCGGAGGCGGGCGAGCCTGTTTGCGGATGTGGCCGCAGGTGTGTATTGCCGTGGTGATCAAACGGACGCAAAAGAAACGCATGATTTCCATCACGCGCAAGATGGTTCAGGGAACGTTGGAGCAAGCGCAGGCCCTGCTAGCATCTTCCGTGGGAGGAACGGTGCTCAACACCGCCTTTATCGAGCGCTTGAACGGGACCATGCGGCAGCGACTGGCCAGTTTGACGCGGAAGTGTCGGCACGCAGCGAGGCGCCTGGCTGCGCTGGAAAGCGGCATGTGGCTGGTGGGATGTACTTACAACTTCTGTTGGCCACATCATGAACTGAGTCGGCGGGCAGCCAAAGCTCAAGGAAAACCGGGAGAAGTGTTACTGACTCCGGCTATGGCGAGTGGATTGACCAATCACATCTGGAGTATACAGGATCTGTTGAGCTATCGTGTCGCTCCCTTGCCTTGGGTTGAACCAAAACGACGAGGACGACCCGCCAAGCAGACAGAGCCACACGTTAAGAAGCAACAGCCGCCGGGTGAATTACCACGCCGTCGACCCTTGCTTCGTCTTCGCAAAGGGGTTTTATGCTCAACCACCAGTTAGTGGAGTCCTACCGTTAATGGAGTCCTACCTGATATTCATGCATTAATAATAGAAAATCTGGAATAATTCCGCTTTTGCATGTTTTCTTTGCTGCCTCTTGGGAGATCCTCTAGTAGCTAGTTCACCTACCTGTTGAGTGTGGAGCGCGCTACTCCACATTCTTCATTC
>WNFR01006699.1_pt1 | contig 13662 bp, 5 predicted proteins | sample 5400221 | NCBI WGS metagenome assembly WNFR01 (sample SAMN13153357, study PRJNA577476) | soil metagenome | isolation source: 40 cm soil under Madrone tree | place: USA:California | collected 2016-06-14
CCTCCCGCGCGAGGACATTCAAACCCACGCCTCCGATTCGCGAGGTCGTACCGGAGAAATACGCATCAACTAAGTCCTTGTTAAGTCCTATCGCCTCGAATACCTGCGCGCCGCGATAACTCTGCAGCGTCGAAATACCCATCTTCGAGAAGGTCTTCAGCAGGCCCTTGTTTACGGCTTTAGTGAAGTGCTTGACCGCGACATCCGGCGTCATGCCTCCGGGCAGATAACCGCGAGCCGCAATGTCCTCCAGCGTCTCGATTGCAAGGTAGGGATTAATGGCGCTGGCGCCATAGCCAATCAGTAGCGCAAAATGCATCACTTCGCGCGGCTCGCCTGACTCGATAATCAGCGCGACTTGAGTACGAGTCTCTTCACGAACGAGCAGGTTATGAACCGCCGCAAGCGCCAGCAAACTCGGAATGGGCGCGTAATCTTTGTCCACGCCGCGGTCAGAAAGGATCAGCAGCGTATAACCGGACTTCACCGCTAGTGACGCCCGCCGCGAAAGCTCATCGAGCGCCGAGCGCAGTCCCGCCTCACCATCTTTGGCGCTGAACAGGGCAGGCAACGTGATTGCCAGCAGGTCGCCTTGCGATACACGGCGTAGTTTCTCCAAATCGCGGTTGGTCAGGATGGGATGCGGCAGCTTCAGCGTGTGACAGTTTTCCGGCGTCTCCTCCAGAATGTTCCGCTCGGTCCCGATGTAGCTGATGAGCGACATCACCATCTCTTCACGATCCGTTCCCATCGAGCCGACCGGCTCTTCGCCTTTGGCCGCCATTGGCTCGATGATCATCTTCAAGTCTTCATCGGTGTAGCCGAACGCACGCTGTCGCGAAAGGATGGTCGCGTGATCGGAAGCATGGACACGTACCGGCTCAGGTAAACGGTCCAGGGTGATCTGATTTTCTTTAAGCCACTCGCCATACGGCTGCCGTGCCGAGAGACGCTTCTTAATTTCTTTATCAGAGATGATGCGGCCTTCGACCGTGTCCACCAGAAACATCTTCCCCGGCTGCAACCGGCCCTTGGTCTTTATTCTTTCCGGCGGGACCGAAAGCACTCCGGCTTCGGACGCCATTACGACCAGGTCATCGTCTGTGACGACATAGCGTCCCGGGCGCAGCCCGTTGCGATCAAGCGTGGCCCCTATCACCCGACCGTCGGTGAAGGCAATTGCCGCAGGTCCGTCCCAGGGCTCCATCAGAGACGCGTGATATTCGTAGAACGCCCGCTTCTCCGGCTTAACGTGCGGATTTCCCGACCATGCCTCCGGAATCAGCATGGCCATGACGTGCGGCAAACCGCGCCCAGCCTGAAACAGCAACTCAACAGCGTTATCGAAGTTTGCCGAGTCACTGCCTCCGGCTTCAATGATGGGAAAAAGCTTCTTGATGTCGTCGCCGAATAGTTCTGTCGAGAGAATCGACTGCCGCGCGTGCATCCACGCCACATTGCCTTTCAGCGTATTGATCTCGCCGTTGTGCGCGACATAGCGATAGGGATGGGCCAGCTTCCAACTCGGGAAAGTGTTCGTCGAAAACCTCTGGTGCACCAGGCAGAGCGCGCTGGCTGCGTCCGGATCGGAAAGCTCTCCGTAAAAATTCGCGATCTGAGGAGCCAGCAGCAGCCCTTTGTAAACAATGGTTCGCGCAGACAGCGAGGGGATATAGAAGAATTCTTTGTCTTCAATGTCGGATTCGGCAATCCCCAACTCCGCCCGCTTGCGGACTACATACAGCTTGCGCTCAAACGCGTCTTCTTCCATCTCCGTAGGACGCGCGACAAAAATTTGCTGGATGTAAGGTTGCGAAGCCCGCGCCACGCGGCCGATGGCATCGCCGTTCACCGGGGTATCCCGCCAGCCAAGGACGCTCAGGCCTTCTTCGCGGATAATCCGCTCAAGAACGCCTTCGCAATTCAGCCGCGGATGTTTTTCTACGGGCAGGAAGGTCATGCCAACGGCATACTCGCCCGGTGCCGGCAAGCTGAATCCTAGCGTCTCGCACTCGCGCGCGAAAAACTTATGTGGAATTTGGATCAACAGCCCAGCGCCATCGCCGGTTTCAGGATCGCAGCCACACGCGCCGCGGTGCGTCAGGCGTTGGCTGTGGGTCGTTTGTCGCCCGCCGCAAGAGACTGAGCAGCTTGGCAAAACCTTAAGGACTAACGACTGACGACCGGTTCTGAACTCGCGCGCAATACACCGTGTATATATCTTTGGTACAGCGGTTTGGGGTGGAAAGTACAATTCAGAATTTCGATGGGCGCGATGGAAATTTCAGAATCGAAAACTTATGGCTGCTCAGGGCTTGCCTCTGCTGATTTTTGGCGAACACGCGGTAGATTTTGTGTGTCCGGCCCTGGATTTCAAAAGCCCCCTCTTCGGTTTTTCCGATAGGAAGCATTCAAAACTCGCATACGGGCTTCGGCGTGAACGCGTTATAGTTCTTAGGATGTCGTCCATGTTCCAGACCATCGCGATGCCCACAGACATGGGCACAGGCACACGAATTAGCGTCTGGCGTGGGCGCCGTTGAGCTGAACTTAAATCGAATCTGCTCAGGACCCACGGCCAGAAAATCCATCGGCTGGTGGGTTTTCGTTTGTGCGCGCAATTATTCTGAGCTAAGTAGGACAGCGGGATGAATGTCGAAACACGCCTGGCGGTTCGGACATGATCGTGATGAAGTTCGGCGGCACTTCGGTTGAGAGCGCGGAGGCAATCGAGCGCGTCGCCACAATTGTCAGCAGCCGGTTGAAGCAGTCTCCAGTCGTGGTTGTCAGCGCCATGGCGAAAGTGACTGACCAGCTTGTCAGTATGGGGCATAAGGCGGCAGGCGGAGCGTCTGATGGCAGTCTTGGGTTGCTGAAGACACTGCATGATCGGCATTTCCAGACTGCAAAGGAACTTCTGGGAGCTAAACGTAGTGCGACTCTAGCGCCAAAACTCGAAACGTTCTTTACGGAATTAGAAAATTTTCTACGTGGATTGTCGGCGGTTCGCGAGCTCACGCCTCGCGGAAGCGACTACCTGCTCTCGTTTGGCGAGTTGCTCTCCAGCTTGATCGTGGCTGATGCATTCGCAGTTCGCGGAATAAACGCGGCATGGGTAGATTCACGTGAATGCATCGTCACCGACGCAACCCACACGCGCGCCGTGCCGCAAAGTGCAGAAACCCGTGAGCGATCCAGAAAAAAGATTGCTCCTTTTGTATCAAAGAAGCGCGTGCCAGTCATGGGCGGCTTCATTGCAGCCACAGCGGACGGCGTTCCTACAACGCTCGGGCGCGGAGGCTCAGACTACTCTGCCGCGATTATCGGCGCAGCCCTCGATGCCGGTCGAATCGAGATCTGGACCGACGTCGAGGGCATGATGACCACCGATCCCCGGCTCTGTCCGGAGGCAAAGACGATCAAGCAGATCAGTTTTAACGAAGCCGCTGAGCTCGCGTACTTCGGTGCCAAGGTCCTACACCCCGCGACTCTCCTCCCCGCCATTCATCAAAACATTCCGGTGTACGTGCTAAATTCGCGCAATCTCAAGAGCACTGGGACTAAAATCACGGCCCAGGCTCCGCCCAGCCGCAATGTTTTCCGCGCCATCACCGCCAAGACTGGCATCAGCATCGTGAACGTGGTCGCCTCGCGCGGAGTAATGGTGCATGGATTTCTGCGCTCCGTATTCGAGGCCCTCGACCGTCGTTCGAGTTCCGTTGATATTGTCGCCATTTCCGAAGTCAGTCTTTCATTCACCATGGACACAAAGCGTCTGCCGAAGGCGCTACTGACTGAGCTGAAACAGATCGCGGATGTGACTTGCGAAGACCAGCAAGCCATCATTTGCCTGGTTGGTGAAGATATTCACGGGAAGCCGGGGATCGCCGCCAGCGTGTTTAATACTGTCGCTGAAGCCGGAGTGAACATCCGCATGATTTCGCAGGGCGCATCCGAAATTAATATCAGTTTCGTTGTAAAGGAGAGCGATGTTCCGCAGGCAGTGCGCCACCTGCATGCACACTTCTTTCCCGCAAGCGCCGACAAGACCCGCTTATCCCGAAAGCAGCCGAAACGCGTGAATGGTTCCGCCCGGCTGCCCTCGCGGAGCACAGCTTCTCCAACCACGGTTTCCGCCAATCAAAAGGAGAAGGCATTTGCTGCGGAGACGGGAGACTGACGCTTGAAACCAGTGACCGACTTCGAGCCCGATTCAGCGGCTGCCTTTGCTTCGCCTCCTGAGGCAGCAAATCAGAACCGCCCCGCAAATATTGCCATCGTCGGCTTCGGGACAGTCGGTAGTTCCGTGGCCCGCATCCTTGCCGAGAGTTCCCTGCCCGGATTGCGTCTGACTCACATCTGCAATCGCAATATCAAACGCAAGCGCGTGAACTGGCTTCCAGAAACTGTTCGATGGACGGAAGACATCAACGACGTACTCTCGCCTGACGTTGATATCGTAGTGGAAGTCGTGGGTGGCCTCGTGCCCGCAGGGGATTGGGTCCGGCGCGCCTTGCGATCAGGCAAGTCGGTGGTCACGGCGAACAAGCAACTCATCGCACACCACGGCACTGAACTCGTCCGTCTGGCCCGCGAAAACGATCAGCAACTCGCCTTCGGAGCTTCAGTTGCCGGAGGTGTCCCGGTCATCTCCGGCCTGCAGGATGGTCTAGCGGGAGACGAATTGGTCGAAGTTTGTGGCATTCTGAATGGCACCTGCAATTACATTCTGACGCGAATCGAGAGCGTGGGAGTTTCGTTCGAAGAGGCGCTCCGCGAGGCACAGAAGCTCGGCTTCGCGGAGGCCGATCCAACTGAAGATGTTGACGGTTTGGACGCACGCGCGAAGCTCACGATACTGGCTCGCATTGGTCTGCAGATTTCCGCGAATCCTTTGGACATCCTGGCGCGGTCGATCGCCAACATTGAGCCGGTTGACTTTGATTACGCGAAACAGCTCAACTGCACGATCCGGCAAATCTCACGCGCCGAGAAGACTTCAGACACGCTCTTTGCCTCAGTGCAGCCGACGCTGGTGTACGCTTCTTCCCCGCTGGCGCGAGTGGACGGCAGCCAGAACCTGGTGATGTCCACCGGCAAATTTGGAGGTGAAACGGTCTTCTCAGGTCATGGCGCAGGAGGAAATCCGACCGCCGTGGCCATCGTCTCCGACTTGATCGCGGTTGCGCGCGGGCGACAGTCGAGCAAAGCACCTTTCAGGGAGACAGAAAGCCCCGCGCTACCCGTCAGTCCAGATTTCACTTCTCGTCACTATGTGCGCTTCACGGTCAAAGACGAGCCCGGCATTATCGCCTCACTTGCTCTGATTTTCGGCCGTACCGGAATAAATATTGATTCGGTTTTACAGAAGCCGGGCTACCCCAAGTCCAGACTACCCTTCGTCATCACACTCGAACCGTGCCGCGCTTCTGTGCTCAACACAGCGCTGAAGGACATTGCGCAACTGGAATTCCTCCTCCGGCCGTGTCTGAGCTTGCCGATTCTCGATTAATTGATTGTGCAGAAGTCCGCTAACTGGAAACCGCATTCGCTAGCCGCTGTTTCAGCCAGCGTAAAGATGACGACGCCGGACTGCTCTGCTGATCGGCGAGTAAAGGAACTTCAAAACCATCAGGCAGGAACCCGGCCCGATCCATTGCGGTCGCGACTTCCGGGCTTCGCATGAACACATTCCACACAAACTGCGAACGGGCATTTTCCGCCATCAGCATGCTGATGCCGACATCGATTCCCAGAACGTCCTGGCTCACCCAGCCCGTAAGCGGATTAAAGGCATCCACGAACCCGTACTTCTTCCATATTTGCTTTCCGTAATAGCCGCGCAAATTTCGCATGACGGCCAGAGATTCTGGAAACAGGAACGGCATCGATCCTGCCGACGCCGCGGGGACCAAAGTACCGTCAATCGGCCCTTGCATTGGCGGGCCGCCCCAAGCGACGTATCCCGTGCTCGACTCGGAAGCAGTGATGCCCCAAACGTCTTTCGAATAGCAGGGGAATCTCTCACTCAGCTCCGCGCAAAACTGGCGATGGGCAAGTGAGGCCATCACAGAGTTCTGGAAGTAATTTGCGTGTTCGTCATGCCGGTTGCGGAAATCAAACCAGGCATGGGAGAACTGATGAACAAAAAGCGGCGCCGGAATGGAAATGAACCGATAGTCGCGATAAACCATGGCCGGCCGCCGGATTGCGCGCCAGCAGTCGGGCGATATCGGATTCGTCGGTGATCCCATAGCGAGCAAGTACAGCATCATCGATTCGCAATATGCGTCCCACCGCAGCCGACTAAAACCGTATTCCGGAGTCCAGTCAAGAGCAAACGTATTGCTGCCATTCAGCGCCCACGGCCACTCCACCCGGTTGTAGAGCGTGCTCGCATCGCGTCGAACCTGCGAAGTATGGAAATACTCCCTGCAGGTCAGTGCCCCGCACAGCAGGATTGCCATATCGATCGGCGAGACTTCGGATCTTGCACGGCGTTTTCCAGTGTCGGCTTCCACAAAGTGATAGAGGAATCCGTGCTCCGTCTGAGCATTCTCCGCCAGGAAGCGAATCGTCTTTGCAACCCGCTGCTCGATCTGAGCCGCGGGACGATATTTTCGTTGGTGTCCAATGCACAGCGCAGTAAGGCCGAAGCCGGTGGCTGCTATACTAGCGACCCCGCGTGGGCCGCCGCCGTCCGCCTTGGCACGGTCCATCACTAGCCCGGTAACTGGGTTCGCTTCATTCCAGAAGAATTCAAAAGCGGCGCGTTCGAGTTCATCGAGCAGGAGCAAGTCGCTCACCGCCAGCTCAGAAGGGCTGGAGAGAGCGTCGGAAGCCAGGCTTCTCCCTGCGAAAGGAAGGACAGCCGCCCCCGTCAGTGCCACGCGAAGGAATTGACGACGGGTCGAACTCATTGAGACGGATTGACTCCCATTATGAAGCAAAGCTGCTGGCTAGCAAGGCTAATGAGCATCGGAAACTGATTTTTTTCCACTTAATCGCGCAGATTTTTCACGAAATGCGCTTCTGGCCTGCGAAGTATTTCTCTCTCTGGCATGTTGTCGCGAGGGCGGCGGGGAGTCAAAGCAATCGGGACGTTCAGAATAACCGTGGTAATTAGGACGAAAACCTTAACCGCAGTCTTTCAGTCTGTTTATAATTGCGAAGTTCCCCATGAATCGCATGGCGGAAGGCTGCTGCAAGGGGTGCGGCGGTAAAACCTCGCACCGTTTTCCGGCATCTCTCGTGGGTACCAGCGCGGCGCGGCAGCTTGACCTTCAAACCGGGCCAGGATTCGGGCCAAATGTCACATAAAGAAGGGTTCTGGAGCAGTTGGCACGAGCGCTTATCAGCTCTCCGCAACCTACCCCCCGTGCTGCGGATCGTGTGGCGATCTGGGCCTGGAGTGGTGACCTACGGCCTTCTCGCCCGGGTGGTTGCTTCGCTTCTTCCCCTCGCGCTGTTGTGGATTCCGAAGCTGATTATCGACATCCTGGTCCATCTTCGGGCCACCGGTGGTCCCGTGCCAACGCGGTTGTGGTGGCTAGTCGCCGCCGAGTTTGGCCTGGCTATCGTGAGCAGCATCCTGACCAGAACCATCGACTACTCCGATTCCCTGCTCGCGGAGAAGTACACGCGGCACGTCAGCATTGAGGTCATGAGGCACGCCTCTGAGCTCGACCTCATCGCCTACGAAGACCCCATCTTCTATGACCGCTTGGAACGCGCCCGGGTGCAGGCTACAGATCGTCTGGTGATGATTCAATCCATTGGGCGGCTTGAGCTACAGATCATCACGGCCGTAACGATGTCGCTGGCGGTGATGTTGTATTCGCCCTGGCTGATGCTCCTGCTGATCATCGCCGTGCTGCCGGCGTTTCTCGGCGAGAGCCATTTTGCTTTTCTCGGGTATGCCAAGAATTTTCGCCAAACTCCGATCAAGCGGCAACTCGATTATCTTCGCGTTGTCGGAGGCACCAAGGAAGCAGCCAAGGAAAACAAGCTTTTCAGTTTGGGTAAGTTTTTCACCGAGCGTTTCGCGAAACTTTCAGACCATATATATAAGGAGGACGTGGCCCTGGCCCGGCGCAGACTTGGAGTCGGGTCGTTTTTGTCTCTTGTCAGCACCAGCGGGTACTATGGCGCCTATGTTTACGTAATCTGGCGGACTGTCGCAGGCGCCCTCAGCATCGGCACTTTCACATTCCTGACGGGCGCCATTCTGCAGGCCAGTAGCAATATCCAGCAAGTGTTCTCTACGATGTCGGGTATCGCTGACCAGGCCCTCTTCCTCACTGACCTGCTCGCGTTTTTCGAGATGAAGCCTACTATTTGTTCGAAGCCGAATGCCTTACCCGCTCCCCGACCAGTTCAGCGGGGTTTCGAATTTCGCAATGTGTGCTTCAGCTATCCGGGAAGCGAGCGGCTTGTGCTGGACCATCTAAACTTCCATCTCCATCCGGGAGAACGGGTCGCATTAATCGGCGAGAACGGGCAGGGCAAGACCACCATCGTCAAGCTCATCACGCGCTTGTATGACCCTACTGCGGGAGAGATCCTGCTCGACGGCGTTGATCTTCGCGAGTACGACCTCGAAGATCTCTACCGCGAAATCGGCGTGATCTTTCAGGACTTCGTGCGGTACGAGATGACCGCGAGAGAAAATATCGCAGTTGGCAAAATCGACGAAATCGCCAATCTTCCGCTCGTGAAGTCAGCCGCAGAGAAGAGCTTGGCCAATGAAGTCGTCGCCAAGCTTCCGGCCGGGTATGAGCAAATGCTGGGCCGCCGCTTCGAAGGAGGAGTGGACCTCTCCGGAGGCGAATGGCAGAAGCTGGCGCTGGCTCGTGCCTATCTGCGCGATGCCCAATTGCTGATTCTCGACGAGCCCACCGCCGCTCTTGATGCCCGAAGTGAGTTCCAGGTGTTCCAGCGATTCGCGGAACTTACGGCAGGAAAGATGGCGCTTTTCATCTCACATCGCTTTTCAACTGTTCGCATGGCTGACCGCATCGTAGTACTTGAGAACGGCAGCATCACCGAAGAAGGAACTCACGAGAAACTGACCAGGATGGGCGGCCGGTACGCCGAAATGTTTGAACTGCAAGCCGCCAGTTACCGCTAAATGCCACAAAATACGCATCTCGACATGATCGAAGCTGGTGCCGACCGTGTGCCGCAAGGGGCGAATGACGCTCGCCCTGATGCCGAAAGCCTGCGCCGCAATGCCGAAGAAGTCGCGCGCCGGCTGGCCTGGAATCCCAGCGTACACTCTTCTCATTTCTTTTCCGCACGCTGGGACGCTATGGCGTCCGCCCTCCGTCCAGTGCTGGACAAAGTAAATCGCACCCCTCGCACTCCGTCGGACCCAGATGACCTCCGCTGGCTGCGTGACAACATGCCGCTGCTCTGGGCGGAAATGGGCAACACCAGGAATGCTTTCAAGCGACTTCGCCGGTTGCCGCATGTTCGGACGCCGAAGGGTATCACTATCCCACGAGCCGCCGCAGTTGCCGAGGCATACCTTTACGCCGCCGGATTCAACTTTGACGAGGCCGGGTTCTCGGCCTATCTGCGCACCTTCCAGGAAAGTACAGTTCTCAAGTATCGCGAACTCTGGGCCCTTACACCTGCAATGGAACTGGCGCTGCTCGATCAAGTTGCTGCCAGAGGCAAAAAATTACTCGAGAACCTGGACGCTCCTCAGGGGATTGGAATTTGCGTTCGCAGCCTTCGCGAGATCAATCAACTGCAGTGGAAGGAAGTCCTGGAGCCGCAGATCGCGTTCGATAAAGTCCTGCGTGACGATCCGACGGGCGCCTATTCGCAGATGGATTTCGACAGCCGAAATCTCTATCGCGAGAAGCTGGTAAAGACCGCGGAGCGTTCCGATTTCACTGAAGTGGAAGTCGCCGTTGAAGCGCTCTCGCTCGCCCGCGGCGCGCAGGAGAAGAAATTCGATGATCCTCGTCAGGCCACGCGCCAATCCCACATCGGATATTATTTGCTCGCCCAGGGAGCGACGGAACTGCGTGAGCGAGTCGGCTTCCATCCTTCGCTCGTGACTCGCATCAGAAATTTCCTCCGCAGCCACCCCGATGAGTTCTATTTGCCCGGAATCGAAGTTCTCAGTTTCGGGATCATGTCGGTAATTGTGCTGTTACTCACCAGCACTTTCACCTCTCCCGGGCTGATTCTGTTTTCAATGCTGGTCCTGTTGCTGCCGTGCTCGCAAGCCGCTGTGCAGATCATGAATTATTTAACGACTGCCCTGCTGCGGCCGGAAATCCTCCCAAAGCTCGACTTCTCCAAGAGCGTTCCCGAGGATTGCACCACCCTTGTCGCTGTACCCGCCTTGCTTCTTAGCGAAAAACAAGTGCGCCGGCTGGCAGAAGATCTCGAAGTCCGATTTCTCGGTAATCATGATCGCAATCTGCATTTCGCTTTGCTGACCGATCTTCCCGATTCGCCGGTGCCTTCGGGCGAAGACGATCCGCTGGTGGATTTGTGCGCCAGCCTGGTGAAGGGGCTCAACGAGAAATACTCCGAGCGGCAGATGGGGTCTTTCCTGATGCTGCATCGCCACAGGGTTTACAATTCGCGCGAAAAAGTCTGGATGGGGTGGGAGCGCAAGCGCGGCAAGCTGATGGACCTCAATAAGCTTCTGACCGGCCACTACGACAGTTTTCCGGTCAAGGCCGGCGATCTTTCAGTCCTCCCCGAGGTCAGATTCGTTATTACGCTCGATGCCGATACTGAACTGCCGCGCGGCTCGGCCCAGCGCCTCATTGGCACACTGGCCCATCCGCTGAATCAGGCAATCATTGACCCGGAAAAGAACATCGTGGTTGCCGGGTACGGAATTCTTCAGCCCCGGGTTCGCGTCAGCGTTCAAAGCGCATCGCGCTCACGCCTGGCAAATATCTATTCCGGGCAGACGGGCTTTGACATTTACACCCGCGCCGTCTCCGACGTGTATCAGGACCTTTATGGAGAAGGAATATTCGCGGGAAAGGGAATCTACGAAGCCGAAACCGTTCATCGCGTGCTCGACCGCCGCTTTCCGCAAAATGCGCTCCTGAGCCACGATCTCATTGAGGGCGCATACGCGCGCGCCGGGTTGGTCACGGACATCGAGGTCATCGAAGATTATCCCTCGCATTACAGCGCTTACAATCGCCGCAAACACCGGTGGTTGCGCGGCGACTGGCAGATCACCAGTTGGCTGTTCTCGCGCGTACCCGACGAAACCGGCCGACTGGTGCCCAACCCCATGTCTCTGGTTTCACAGTGGAAAATTTTCGACAATCTGCGACGTAGCCTGGTCGAGCCCGCGACATTCCTGCTGTTTGTCCTCGGATGGCTGGTCCTGCCCGGCTCTCCCCGGAGTTGGACGATCGCCACGGTCTGCATCCTTATCGTTCCGGCGTGGTTTGAGTTTTTGTTCGCACTCGTCCGCTCGGTTGCCGAACAAAAATTGGCTGTGGCGCGTGAAGCCGTTTCCGCCCTGCTTACCACCAACGTCAGCATATTGCTGGGTATTGCCTTTCTTCCTCATCAAATGCTGGTCTCGCTCGATGCAGTCGTGCGTACCCTGATTCGGCGGCTGGTTACGCGCCAACGATTACTGGAGTGGGAAACGGCTGCCGAGGCCGAAGTAGGCAGAGGCAAGCGGACTCCGGTGGACACTTACCTGAACTGGATGCCACTGATCGCCATCGGACTTGGCGCGCTTGTCTTCTACACTCGCCGTCCGGCATTCGCTTCAGCCCTGACTATTCTCGTACTTTGGGCCTTCAGCAAAGCCCTGTCGGTATGGCTGAACCGGCCCCCACTCCCGTCGCGCACCGAGGCCTCTGAAAAAGACACCCTCTTCCTGCGCCGCGCCGCCGTCCGCACCTGGCGTTATTTTGCGGAATTCAGCACCGAGGAACACAACTGGTTGGTTCCCGATAATGTTCAGGAAGACCCCTTCCGCATTGCGGCACGAGTCTCACCTACCAACGTCGGCCTTCTGCTTAACGCTAGGCAAGTTGCTTGCGACTTTGGATATCTGACGCTATCGGAATTCGTCGAGCAAACCGGGCTGACCCTCGCCACCATGAACAAGATGCCCCGCCATCGCGGCCATCTGTATAACTGGTATGACACGCGAACGCTTACGCCTCTGCCTCCGCTGTTCATTTCTTCGGTTGACAGTGGAAACCTGGTCGCCTCCCTGTGGACGCTTCAGCAGGGCTGCCTGCGATTGATTGAAAATTCTGTAGTGCGACAAGAGACGGCCGAAAGCTTCCTCGATCACCTGCGGATTCTCACGGATTTCAAGACCTTCTCGCGGCGTGTGTTCGCGCGGGTGGAAGATAGATCGCGATCCACGAACTGGGCACAATCACTGTTGAAGTTCCCCGATGCCGCACTTGACCGTATTAACCTCGACAATGCCAAGCTAGAACATTCCGCCAAGGACTCTCGGGATGTTCGGTGGTTTGCAGACCAGGCACGCCAACGGTTGCACCTGTTCCGCCAAACCGTCGCGAGACTCGCCCCCTGGATGCTGCCGGACTTCGCCGAGCTCCGGCAAGACCCCACTCTCACTTTTCCCGCGGAGAATGTTCCGCTGAAAGACCTTCCCGATGTCCTGGCAAAACTTGCGATCAACCTGCAAAGTGCCTTAGATCAAATTGCCACCGACAAGGAACAGGAAAAGCGGCGAGCACTCCTTCAGCGGCTCTCGTCACTTGTGTCCGGAGCGCGCATGGACTCGGTTCGGCTCATTCAGCAATTGCAAACCCTGGCCGCGAATGCCGGTAAGCTTGCCGACGAAATGGAATTCGGATTTCTGTGGAATCCACGGCGCAAGCTGCTTTCGATTGGTTTTGAAATCGAGAAGGGGGAAATCCACGCCGCCTGCTACGACCTTCTCGCCTCCGAATCACGGATTGCAACGTTCGTCGCCATTGCCAAAGACGAGATTCCGCAGGAAACCTGGTTCCTGCTGGCGCGCACTCATACCATGGACCGTGGCCGCCCCGTTCTTCTCTCTTGGACGGGCACGATGTTCGAATATCTGATGCCCGCGCTCTGGATGCGCACTTATCCCAATACCCTGCTGGACCGGTCACGCCATGCAGCTGTTCGCTCGCAGCAGGAGTTCACCGGGCCGCAGCGCATCCCCTGGGGAATCTCCGAATCAGCCTACTCGGCACGCGACAGTGAAGGAAATTATCAATACCACGCTTTCGGAATTCCCCAGCTTGCGCTTCACAAACCGGACATCGATGCCCTTGTGATTTCTCCATATTCAACTTTTCTCGCGCTCGGCACCACGCCTCAACTTGCACTGCAGAACCTACGCAACATGGCCCACGACGGTTGGTTCGGCGCTTACGGTTTCTACGAATCAGCGGACTTCACGTCATCGCGCCATCGTGCCTGGCGCCATCACCACGAACTGATCCGCTGTTGGATGGCGCACCACCAGGGTATGAGCCTGCTTTCGATTGCAAACTTTCTTTCCGACGAAATCGTCCAGCAGTGGTTCCACTGCGACCCGCGAGTCCAGGCCACTGAGCTTTTGCTGCATGAAAAGCCCGTGAACTACTTGCCGTCCGCAGTCTCCGCCTGAAACTGCCATGTACTAAGTATTTTTTAACCGGT
>WNFR01009547.1_pt1 | contig 13661 bp, 11 predicted proteins | sample 5400221 | NCBI WGS metagenome assembly WNFR01 (sample SAMN13153357, study PRJNA577476) | soil metagenome | isolation source: 40 cm soil under Madrone tree | place: USA:California | collected 2016-06-14
CGCCCGCGATCAAGCGCGTCCCGATGGTCGTGCTGGTCGATGGCGGCACCGCGTCTGCTTCGGAAATCGTCGCTGGCGCGCTGCAGGACCACAAGCGCGCCATCGTCATGGGCGGACAGACATTCGGTAAGGGTTCGGTGCAGACCATCCTCCCGCTCGGCCCCAACACCGGACTCAAGCTCACGACCGCGCGCTATTACACGCCGAACGGCCGCTCGATTCAGGCCAAGGGCATCGAGCCCGATGTCGCGGTGGACGATGGTCGCGATACGCCGAACCGGCTGCGCGAGGCGAACCTCGAGCACCATCTGGAAATCCCCGTTGGGGGAGCGAAAGGCGATGCGGCGCTCGATACCAAGGTGGTCGTTCCTCTGCCGACGCCGGCCATCAAGGGCGACGAAAAATCCAAGGCTGCGCCGACGACCAAGTCGAACATCGAAACGCCGACACCGACCCCGCCGCGGCTCGAGTTCGGCTCCGCCGACGACTTTCAGCTGCAACAGGCTTTGCATCAGCTCAAAGGGCAACCGGTGATTGCCTCGACCAAGGCTGTCGCGGCTCAGGTCAAGCCCTAGTCGATAGCGGACGCTCGAATGGCACGAACGCCCGGCTCGTCCGGGCGTTTTTGTGTTGGGCGCCTGGTTTGGCCGGGCGTTTTTACCTTGGGTGCCGGCTTGTCCGGACGTTTTTCTTGGAGACCGAAGCCTCGCCCGGGCGTTCTTGTCTTGGAGCAAAGAACGAAAGATGGACGACGCCCAACTGCTGCGATACAGCCGTCACATCCTGCTGCCTGAGCTTGGGGTCGATGCGCAACAACGCTTCGCGACTGCCCGCGCGCTCATCATCGGCGTCGGCGGCCTCGGCAATCCGGTCGCCCAGTTCCTGGCGGCAGCCGGTGTGGGAACATTGACGCTGGTCGACGCCGACAGCGTCGATCTGACCAATCTGCAGCGCCAAATCCTCTTCGACACCCACGTCGTCGGCGACGCCAAGGTCGACGCGGCCGCGCAGCGCCTCGCCGCCGCGTGTTGCAGCACGCGTCGGTGACGCTGAGCTCGCGCCGCTGGCCGCGGAAGCCGACATCGTCGTCGACTGCTCCGACAACTTTGCCACCCGCCACGCCGTCAACCGTGCCTGCGTCACCGCTCGAAAACCGCTGGTATCCGGTGCGGCAATTCGCTTCGACGGCCAGGTCGCGGTGTTCGATGCCCGTGATCCAACCCAGCCCTGCTACAACTGTCTGTTCGGCGAGGGCGACGACTTCGAGGAGACTCGCTGCGCGACCATGGGGGTGTTTGCGCCTCTGGTCGGCATCATCGGCGCGTCCCAGGCGGCGGAGGCGCTCAAGTTGCTGGCGAGCGCCGGCGATTCGCTTTCCGGGCGGCTCTTGATGCTCGACGCGCTGGCGATGGAATGGCGCGAGGTCCGCGTACTCAAGGATCCCGAATGCGCAGTCTGCGCGCCGGGCGTCAACCGATGAGCGCTCTCTCGTCGATGCACCATCGCTTGCGCTCGCTCGCCGCCGTGGGGCTCGGGCTCGCCGTCCTTTTCGCGCTCGATACAAGCGTGGCGCTGGCCGCCACGCCTCCAATGCGCGCGTCCGACTGGAAATCGATCAAGCAGGTGATCGCCGCCCAGCGTGCAGCACTCGTCGCCGGCGAAGGCGAAAAGGCATTCGGCTACGCGGCGCCTGCGATTCGCGCGCAGTTCGGCGACGCAGATATCTTCATGGCCATGGTCCAGGCGGGATACCCGGCGCTGCTCACCGCGCGCTACACCGAATTTCTGGAGGGCGCGGTCATCGACGGGCTCATCATCCAGCCGCTGCGCCTGGTCGATGCGGACAACAGCGTTCGCGTCGCGCTGTACACCATGGAAAAACAGAAAAATGGAGCCTGGCGAATCAGCGGCTGCCGGATCGGCCCGTCGACAATCCAAGCCGCTCAGTGGAGGAGTGAGTTGAGCAACGAGTGGCGACGTCAGCGGCGTCCATCGATGTCGCCATTGCGGGCTATACGCAGCAGCGCGTCTTCGAAACGCTTCGCGTAGCTATCCATGTCGAAGAGTGCGGATGTCCGCCTCTGACTTCGCAATCGCGCGGTCAAATCCTCGAGACGCGCGCGATTGCGCACCAGCGCCAGCGCGATCGATTCGTAATCCTCGTGCGAGCTGGCGATCATTTCCGCGAGACCGGCCGCCCGCAGCTGCGATGCCGAGGCGCGCGCCGCCACGCTGCGTCCGGCGATCGTCAGCACCGGCAGACCCGCGAACAGCGCGTCGTTGACGGTTGTGTGTGAACCGAACGGATACGTATCGAGATACAGGTCGGCCAGCGGGTAGCGGGCAAGGTATTGGGGCATCGGCTCATGCGGCGCAAAGATCAGCCGCTCACCCGCGATTCCCCGTCGGCTAGCCTCGTCGCGCAAATTGGACTGGGCCTCCGGATGCATGGGTCGCAGCCAAAGGACGCTGCGGTCGACGCTTGCAAGGAGTCGGGCCCAGAGGCCGAACATCTCGGGCAAGACCTTGTACGGAGCGGCCTGCGATACGAACACAAATGCATCTGCGGGAAGCCCATAGGTCTCGCGCGATGACAGGGGACCCGGTACACGCTCAGGGTCGCTGGGGATGTAGCACTGCGCGAGCGGCAATAAGCGCTCCTCGAAATTTGCCTGCTCGCTCTGAGGCGTGGTGTAGGCATCGGTGATCACGTAATCGTAATACGCGGCACCAAGCGTGCCGGCGTATCCGAGAAAATTGATTTGCACCGGGGCGGGCCGTGCCGCAAACACGTCTGGCCGCGCGTGCGCAGTGTGGCCTGCAAGGTCAAAGAGGATCGCGATTGCATCGTTGCGAATGGCGGTACCAATCTGACCGGCGCTCATTCGCTCCACCTCGCGAAATCCGCGCGTCACCTTTGCTACCCGGGCGCGCATCGGAGCGGCGTCCGCGCTCTTGAGCGCGTACGCGTAGATGTCGAAGCGATCGCTGTCGAGTCGCTCCAGAAGGCCGATCAGCAGTCGTGTTTCCGGGTGTTCCTGAAACGCCGCCGACACAAAGCCTATGCGAAGGCGCTTGGCCGGCGAAGCAAGCTCCGCCAGCGTTGCGGACTGCGCGCCGGGAGCTGCCGGCCACGCAAAGCTTCTGGCCGCCATGCGCTGCAGCGACGGATCGTCGCAGATCGCGAGGAACGTAAAAGGAGGAACGGTCTGTCGCGGGTGCCCGTCTAGCGTCTTGACTCCTTCGACGATTTGCGCTCGCAGGAGGTCGAAGTCACCCCAGTCCGCGAACTGAAGATTGAGGTCCAGCAGTTGCGCCGCGACCTGAAGCCGATCGGGATCGACCTCGTGCGCGCGTCGCAGGAGTGGCAGCGCCTCATCGTATCGCACCAGCTCGTAGAGCAGAAACCCCAGATTCGCGAGCACTTGCGGTGAGTCAGGTTGCAGCGCAAGCGCGCGACGGAAGCTCTCTTCCGCGGCAGCGCTGTTCTGCATCGACTTCTGGCACACACCGCGGTTGTTCCAGATGTCCGCCGGCGCCTCGGGTGCACCGGCGACGAGATGATCGTATAGCTCGAGCGCTTCGCCGTAGCGCTCTTGCATGAACAGCAAATGCGCCAGATTGGCGAGCGTCGAGATCTCGCCTGGCCGTCGCGCAAGCACGTCGCGATAACAGCGCTCGGCACGACGCCGCTCGCCGATCGCATCGAGCTGCAAACCCAGGTTGTTGAGCAGGCTTGGGTTCCCGGGCGCAAGCTTCAGCGCTCGCTCGAAAACCGCGATCGCGGCAGCCGGTTCGTTGCGCTCCGCGAACGCGTTGCCCAGAAGGAACAGCAATTCCGCATGGCGCGGCTCGAGTTGCGCCGAAGCGCGGTCGACACGCGCGTTCGCGGCGGCGACGTTCCCGCTCGCGAGCGCGGAGCGTGCTTCAGCAAGCAGGGTGTCTGCGGAAACGGGCGGGGACAAGAAGTGTCAGTGATGTGCGGGCGGAACGCTGGTGCGCGTTTTCGGCGCGCTCATCGGGCGGCCATCGCCTCCCATCCTACGAAAAAAGATATTTCCGCTGCGCATCCCAGCCTTCCTGCGGCATCCGCTTGAATCCGCTCTTCGCAAACAGCATCCAGCGCCCGACCACGAACGCCAACAGGACGTTTGCTTCGGGCACCGGATCGCCCGTCCATGCGCCGCCTGCCTGCGCGATCTTGAGCGACTGGCGAATCGATGCCTCGATCCGATCGTAGAGCTGATTCATTCGCACCTGCAGGCGCTCGTCTTCGTTGACCAGTGCGTCGCCGATGAGCACCCGTGTCATTCCGGGATTTTTCTCCGCGAAGCCAAGCAGCAGCGTCACCATTTGCGCCGCCTGCGCCGCGCCGTCGGTCGACTCGGTTGTGATGCGGTTCACCATCGAAAAAAGCGTCGACTCGATGAATTCGATCAGTCCCTCGAACATCTGCGCCTTGCTGGCGAAATGGCGGTATAGCGCTGCTTCCGAAACATCGAGGCGCGCGGCCAGCGCCGCGGTGGTGATCTTCTCGCCGCGGGGAGACTCCAGCATCGTTGCCAGCGTCTGCAGTATCTGCAATCGACGCTCGCCTGGTTTGCTCGCCATCGCGTTCTCCCCTTCCTGCGGTCGGCATTTGGAAACCGCGGCAAACGCGGCAGACGCGCTCACCGCGACCGGTACTTCAGCCTGCCTTGATCATCGTGCCGACGCCCTCGTTGGTCAGCACTTCCAGCAGCAACGCGTGTTCGACCCGACCATCGATGATGTGCGAGCTCTTGACGCCGTTCCTGACGGCGTCGAGCGCCGAGCCGATCTTGGGCAGCATGCCGCCGTGGATGGTGCCGTCGGCGAACAGCGCTTCGATCTCGCTGGCGGTCAATCCGGTCAGAAGCGTGCCGTCCTTGTCGAGCACCCCGACGGTATTGGTCATCAATACCAGCTTCTCCGCGTTCAGCGTCTCGGCAAGCTTGCCCGCGACCAGGTCGGCGTTGATATTGTAGGCCTCGCCTTCGTTGCCGACCCCGATGGGCGCGATCACCGGGATGAAGTCGCGCGAATCGAGCAGATTGATCAGCTCCGGGTCGATCTTCTCGATCTCGCCGACGAGTCCTATGTCGATGAATTCGCCGTGGTTGCTCTCGCTTTTCAACAGCATCTTGCGCGCGTGGATGAACGCACCGTCCTGGCCGGTTAAGCCGACTGCGCGGCCGCCGTGCTGGTTGATCAAACCGACGATTTCCTGATTGAGCTCGCCCAGGACCATTTCGACGACGTTCATGACCTTTTCGTCTGTCACGCGCATACCCTGGCGAAACTCGCTTTGAATGCCCATTGTCTTCAACAAGTCGCCGATTTGCGGGCCCCCGCCGTGCACGATGACCGGGTTCATGCCGACCAGCTTGAGCATGACGACATCGCGCGCAAAACCGGCCTTGAGCGCGGCCTCGGTCATGGCGTTGCCGCCGTACTTGATCACGATCGCCTTGTCGTGAAACCGCTGGATGTACGGCAGCGCTTCGGCGAGGATCTGGGCCTTGAGGGCGGCCGATGCGGCCTCGATCGGCATGACGAGCACCTCACTTAAGCGGCGGACGCGACGGGTTGCGGCGATTGTACCGGAACCGAAAACAAAACACCCGCGCCGCTTTTTAGACGAGTAAGCCCTAACTGGCCAAGCACGGATCGCGTTGTATCGAACAACGCATTTTGTTATCTTGGCGGATGCCCAACGAGCTGCCGGACCCCATCGATGTCGGCCTCGTCCGTCGCGCGCTCGTCACCAAGCTCCGGCATCACGGCGATGTTTTGCTCACCTCTCCGGTGTTCACCGTGCTCAAGCGCGCACTCCCGGCGGCGGAAATCGATGCGCTGGTCTATGCGGAAACCGCGCCGATGCTCGAGGGCCACCCCGCGATTGCACGGATCCATGTCATCGATCGCACCGCCAAGCATCGGGGATTCATCGACCATGCGCGAGCGGAGCGCGGTTTGCTCTTCGCGCTCCGCGCACGGCGATACGATCTGGTGGTTCATCTGACCGAGCATCCACGCGGCATATGGCTCGCGCGTTTGCTCCGGCCGCGCTACAGCGTCGCGCGCGAGCTCGACCGCGCGCATTGGCTGTGGCGCAAGAGCTTCACCCATTACTACCGGTTGCCGCGGTCGACACCGCGCCATCTCGTCGAATGCAATCTCGACGGCTTGCGCCGCATCGGTTTGCAGCCGACGTCGGCCGAGAAAGCGCTGGTGCTGGTGCCCGGCGATGCCGCGACCCGAAGCGCGCGCGCGTTGCTCGAGCAGCACGGCGTGAGGCCGCGTCGCTTCATTCACCTTCATCCAGGATCGCGCTGGATGTTCAAGTGCTGGTCGGCGGAACGCTATGCGCAATTCGTCGATCGGCTGTCGGAACTCGGGTGGCGGATCGTCATCACCGGCGCGCCGGATTCCCCGGAGCGGAGTCTGGTCGACGCGATCGTCGCGCAAACCGCGCTCTCGACCCGCGCCAATCTGGTCGATTTGACCGGCCAGCTCAGCCTGCCCGAGCTTGCCGCAGTCACCCGGGAAGCTCGGATATTCGTCGGCGTCGACTCGGCTCCGATGCATATCGCGGCGGCCATGCAAACACCGGTGATCGCGCTGTTCGGACCCAGCGGAGAGTTCGAATGGGGTCCCTGGCGCGTGCCACATCGAATCATCACCTCGATGGATCATCCTTGCCGGCCTTGCGGAATCGATGGCTGCGGCGGCGGCAAGATATCCGAATGCCTCACCACACTCCCCGTCGAACGCGTTTGTGCAGCTCTTACGGAATTGATCAACGCCACCGACGCGAGCAGTGGCGTGGCATTGCGGGTCTGACCGTGCGGCTTGCGATCATTCGGCAACGCTATACGCCTTACGGCGGCGCCGAGCGTTTTGTCGAGAGCGCATTGGAAGCGCTGCTGGAGCGCGGCGTCGCTATTTCGCTCTATACGCGGCAGTGGCCCAACACCCGGCTCCAGCTTATCGAGCCGGTGCTGTGCAACCCGTTCTATATCGGCCGTCTGTGGCGCGACTGGAGCTTCGCCCGCGCTGTCTGCGGTGCCGTCGCAAAAAAGGCGCCGGAATTGGTGCAGTCGCACGAGCGCCTGCTTTGCTGCGACATCTATCGTGCGGGCGACGGAGTGCATCGGGTCTGGCTCGACGAGCGGCTGCGGCACGCATCGGCATTCAAGCGCTGGCAGATCGAGTCGAGCTTCTACCATCGATATCTGGTCGACGTCGAGCGCCGGCTGTTCGCCAGCCCCTGGCTGCGCGCGGTCATCTGCAATTCAAAGATGGTCCGCGACGAAATTCATGAGCGCTTCGGCTTGAGTCTCGAGAAGCTGCCGGTGATCTATAACGCCGTCGACAGCGATGTTTTCTCGCCCGAGCTCAGACAACATCGGGCGGCCGTGCGGCAAAAACTCGGCGTGCCGGAGTCGGCAACGGTGTTCCTGCTCGTCGGTTCGGGATATGTACGCAAAGGCGTGGCGACCGTGATCCAGGCACTGTCTCGGCTTCCCAGCGATACCTATCTGGTCGTCGTCGGCCGCGATAAATCCGGACGGCGCTACAAGCGGCTTGCAGAGCAGCTCGGCATCGCGCGCCGGGTGGCGCTGCTGGGTGCGCTGGATGATCCGAAGCCCTTCTACGGCGCGGCGGACGCCTTCGTTCTGCCGACGCTGTACGATCCGTGCCCTAACGCGGCCCTGGAAGCGATGGCTTGCGGCTTGCCGGTTGTGACCAGCACCAAGTCGGGAGCGGCCGAGCTGGTCATTGAACACGACGCAGGGCTGGTGTGCGAGGCGGGCGACGTCGATGCGCTGGCCCGGCACATGATGACGCTGATCGATCCGGAGGCCCGTCGCCTATTGGGTGCACGAGCGCGGGAGGCGGTGCTTCCGCTGACGCCGGCGTCGATGACATTGCAGCTGGTGCTGCTATATCGCGACTTGATCGCCGCGGCGGTCGCGGTAAGAGACGGGGACGAGAAGCCCGCTGCGTTATAATCCCGGGCAGTTCGCTCATTTCGCTGACACGCCGGCAGCGAGTACCAGCTCGCGCGCATCCATCGGCTCTCAATCGGTTTCCCAATGGGTTCCTCCATCGGTTCCCCATCGTCCCCATCGTCATTGTGGCACCCAGTCTGACTCTTTACCGGCGCTTGCTGCGCTACGTCCGCCCCTATTGGTGGGCGTTTGCGCTAGCGATACTCGGCATGGTCATTGTCGCGGCCGGCGACGTGGTCATGGCTTATATGGTGATGCCCATCATTCAGCGGCTGCAGCACCCCGACCCGGCGATGACGATTCAGTTGCCACTCGCGGTTGTGGCGGTCTTCCTTCTTCGCGGACTGGGCTCATTCATGTCCGAATACGGAATGGCGTGGACCGGCCACCGGGTTGTCTTCGATCTTCGACGGCAGATGATTGACCGGCTGCTTTCGCTCCCGACACCGTATTACGACTCGCAGTCGTCGGGGCGGCTGATCTCCAAGTTCACCTTCGATGCCTATCAGCTCGCTGCTGCCACCTCGTCGGCGATCACGACCGCCATTCGCAGCGCGTTGACGATCGCCGGCAGCCTGGGCCTGCTTTTCTGGCTCAACTGGCAGCTCACGTTGATCTCGATCGTCGTCATGCCGTCGGTCGCCCTGGTGATTCGTTACTTCAGCCGCCGTCTGCGTCGAGTCGCCCGCGACGTACAGCAGCGCACCGGTTCGATCACCCACGTGCTGGAGGAAATCGTAGGCGCGCAGCGAGTCGTGAAAATTTTCAGCGGGCAGGATTACGAGCGCAAGCGCGCGGTCGCCGGAGCGAACAAGCTGCGGCAGTCGATGAGCAAGCAGTCATCGGCAAGCGCCGCCAGCTCGCCGCTATTGCAGTTCGTCGGCGCCTGCGTGGTCGGGTTCATCGTCTATATCGCGCTCAGGCAAAGCGAGACCGGCGGCTTCGACGCAGCGCGCTTCACGGCTTACGTGATAGCACTGCTCACTCTTCTCGACCGTATGCGGTCGCTGTCGGGGGTCAATGCCAACATCCAGCGCGGCCTCGCCGCGGCGGAGAGCATTTTCGGATTCATCGACGAAAAGCCGGAAGAGGACCGCGGCACCGTCGTCCTCGAAAGGGTCCGCGGCGAGCTCACGTTCGACCGCGTGTCGCTTCGCTACGACGGCTCGGACAAGGACGCGCTGCGCGAGGTCAGCCTGATGATTGCTCCCGGCGAGAGCGTCGGGCTGGTGGGGCCTTCCGGCGGCGGCAAGACATCGCTGGTCAACCTGATCCCCCGCTTCTACCAGCCGACAGCGGGGCGAATCATGCTCGACGGCCGAGGCATCGACGAGCTCACGCTCGCCAACCTGCGCAGCCACATTGCGTTGGTGGGCCAGGACGTGACGCTTTTCAACGACACCGTCGCCGCGAACATCGCCTACGGCGCAATGTCCGATGCGACGCGCGATGCCGTCGAGCGCGCCGCCATCGCTGCGCATGCACTGGACTTCATTCAGGCCCTGCCGAAGGGTTTCGAGACCCTCGTCGGCCAGCACGGCATTCGCTTGTCCGGCGGCCAGCGGCAGCGTATTGCGATCGCGCGTGCGATTCTGAAGAACGCGCCCATCCTGATTCTCGACGAAGCAACGTCGGCGCTCGACTCCGAGTCGGAGCGACATGTGCAGGCGGCAATGGATGCGCTCATGCGTGGACGCACCACCATCGTCATTGCCCACCGCCTATCCACCATCGAACGCGTCGACCGCATCGCGGTGCTCGATGCCGGACGCATCGTCGAACACGGCACACATGCGGACCTGATCGCGCGCGACGGCATTTACGCCAAGCTTCATCGCATCCAGTTTGCTGCGGCGACGGCACTCGCCTAGCAGGCGGCCACGCCCAATACCATCATGTGCGGCATCACGGGCTATGTAAGCACCGACCGGCGGGCATGGGAATCCTTGCCGAGCATGACCCAGGCTCTGGTGCACCGGGGGCCCGATGCCGACGGTTATTATCGCGACGGCGCAGTGGGCCTCGGTCATCGCCGACTCTCGGTCATCGACGTCGAAGGCAGCAACCAGCCCCTGATCTCTCCTGATCAGGATATCGCGGTCATTTTCAACGGCGAGATCTATAACTATCGAGCGCTGCGGCGCGAGCTCGCGGATGCCGGCCATATTTTCACCACCAACGGCGATGGGGAAGTGTTGGTTCACGGTTGGCGTCAATGGGGTCGTCAGTTGCTCGAGAAGATCTCGGGCATGTTCGCATTCGCGATATGGGATCGCAGGCGTGCCGAGCTGTTTCTCGCGCGCGATCACCTCGGCGTAAAACCCCTGTACTACGCGTGGCACGCCGGATCGTTCGTCTTTGGTTCCGAAATCAAGGCGCTGCTGCGGTTTCCGACAATGCCGCACGATGTCGATCTCGATGCCGTGGCCCTCTATCTCGAGTGTCAGTACATTCCGACGCCGTACAGCATTTATGCCGCAATCCGCAAGCTTCCCGCCGGACATTGGCTGTCCTTCCAAAACGGAGCGTTGACGAGCGGGTCGTTCTGGCATCCGTCGTACGCACCAAAGCACGCGCTTCAGGGGACGGCTGCGGTCGATGCGCTTTCCACCCGATTGTCCTCGTCCATCCCGTCGGCAGTGAGCACGAGGAGGCCGCGCGCGTCGCGCGTCACATCGGCAGTAACCATCATTGCCTGATGCTGAGCCCTGAAGAGATCTTGCCGGCACTCGACCGCTGGGGCGAAGTCTTTGACGAGCCCTTCGGCGACCAAGCGGCGTTACCTACGATGCTCCTGGCGCAGCACGCCAGAAAAAGCGTAACGGTCGTTCTTACCGGTGAAGGAGCCGATGAAGTTTTCGGCGGCTATAGCAACTATGGCAAACGCATCCGCGAAGATCGCTTGACCAGCTTGCTTGGCGCGCGCGGCTCCCCCATGCCTTTCCTGATCCGCCGGCTTCCTGCACGGATTGCGCGCGATCGAATCCTCAAGGCGGCAGCCGAGCCACGCTCCCGGCGATACGCGACGATCCCGAATATTTTTGACGCACTTCTCCGACGCGAATACTTTACGGAAAAGTTTCGACACTCTGTATCGGCCAGCATCACCGATCGCGCGGAGCTGTTCTACAACGAGTGTGACTCACCGTCATACCTCGATCACCTGCTCAATATCGATGCTCGATTGTGGCTGCCCGATGATCTGCTGGCGAAGGTCGATCGGTCGACAATGGCGCATTCCCTGGAAGCGCGGGTGCCTTACCTGGATCATGATTTTTTCGGATGGTGCGCACGGTTGCAACCGTCGGACAAGGTACGCGGCAAAGGACGCAAGCTGCTCCTGAAGCGACTCGCAGAGCGGCACCTTCCCCTCGACATCGTGCATCGCCCGAAGCAGGGCTTCATGATGCCATTGCAGCGATGGCTGGGTCGCGAGCTGAAAGGCGATCTCGAACACGCGCTGGGTCCGGCGGGGTTGCAACGGCGAGGATTGATTCGATCGGACGCGATAGAGCGCCTGCTCCGCGAACATTCCCTGAACGTTCATAACCATGCCATGCGGCTCTGGGTATTGTTGATCCTCGAGCGCTGGTTTGCACGGTACGAGCCCTCCTTCTCCCTTTAATGCACGTGCGGCCGCTCTCGATCGTCCACACCGAGAACTCCGCTGGCTGGGGAGGCCAGGAAATCCGCATTCTCACCGAAGCTCGCGGAATGCTGGAGCGCGGCCATCGAGTAACGCTTCTGACGCCTCCCGAGACGCCGATATACGACGCTGCGGCGCGTTACGGCGTTCCGGCCGTTCCCCTTGGCATACGTCGAAAACAGCCTTCCGATTTTTACGTCCTGCGCGCCTGGCTGTCGAGGCACAGGCAGTCGATTGACGTCCTTAACACGCACAGTTCCACCGACAGCTGGCTTGGTGCCCTTTCATGTGCTTCCATGGCCAATCCGCCGCCCATCGTCCGCACGCGGCACGTATCGACGCACATCAATAACAGCGCCGCGACGCGGTGGCTCTATTGTCGGGCAGCAGCCCACATCGTCACCGCTGGCGAGGCCGTACGCCGCAGCATTGCCGAGACCAATGCGGTCCCACTCGAGCGAATCACATCCGTTCCCACGGGCATTGATCTTCAGCAATTCGTTCCGGGCAATGCCGTCGCCGCCCGCTCGAGGGTCGGTCTGCCGCAAAGGCCTACGCTGGGTATCGTCGCGACTCTACGTGATTGGAAGGGCCATGATTACTTGTTCGAGGCGCTCGCCCTCGAGCGAACAGCGTGGGCGGGCTGGAATATTGTAGTCGTCGGTGACGGGCCGCATCGCCCGAAGCTCGATAGGCGAGTCGCGCAACTCGGGTTGGGGGACAACCTCCGGTTCGTCGGTCAGCAGCACGATGTTGTGCCTTGGTTTCAGTCGCTCGATCTTTTCACGCTGCCGTCTTATGGAGAGGAAGGTGTCCCGCAAGCGATCATGCAAGCAATGGCGTGCGCGATCGCGGTCGTCTCAACGCCGGTCGGCGCAATCCGCGAAGCGGTCGACGATGCTGTCACGGGAATACTGGTCGAACCGCGTTCGGCGAGCGCTCTCAGCGCCGGTCTCGCGCGTTTGCGCGACAACCCGGAATTGCGGGCGCGCTATGCACTGGCCGGGCGCGCTCGTGCAATTGGGTTCTTTGGCATCGATCGAATGCTCGATGGCATGGAATCGGTCTTCCGATCCGTTCTGGATCGGGCCTGACATGTGCGGGATTGCGGGATATTTTGGCAGCCGAATGGTGGGTCCTGCGACCGTGGAGCATATGTTGAGTGCCCTGCGGCAACGCGGTCCCGATGCCGAGCGTGTGCAGGCCTGGGACGCCGATTTTCGCGCGACATCCTTACCTGCACCGAATGCATTGCTCAACACGCGTTTGGCGATCATCGATCCCCGACGGGAAGCCGACCCGCCGATTGCAAATGACGCCGGCGATATCTGGATCACCTACAACGGCGAAGTCTACGACTGGAGCGCGGACGCGGCCGTGCTGAGGAACGAAGGGTTTCATTTCCGTACTCGTTCCGATACCGAGTTCATTCTGCATGCATACGAACATTGGGGAATCGACTTCCTGCAACGGCTCCGCGGCATGTTCGCCATCGCGATCTGTGACCTTCGCCGGCGCGTGATTTTCGTGATCCGCGATCGTCTCGGGCTCAAACCGGTCGTCTATGTGCATCGAAAAGATGGATTCGCATTCGCATCGACCGTGCGCGCGGTGCTTCCTTGGCTGCCTTCCGGCGCTCGTGCTTTCTCGCCGAGTGGAATCGACGCGTATCTTGCTCATCGAACGATTCCGGCGCCGCGCTCGGCGTTCACCAATATTGCAAGGCTGCCGCCCGCGCATTACTTACGCTACGATCTCGCCACGGGTGATGCTTCGAGCATCGAGTATTGGCGCCCCGAAGCATTGCCGGAGCCCTGGCTGCCCACCTTTGATACCGCGATCCGCGTACGTACTGTCGCCGACAGGCCGTTAGGACTTTTCCTGTCGTCCGGCGTCGATTCAAGCGCGATCGCGTGCCGGCTCGCGGCGATGGGTTTTCAGGGTTTGCAGACCTTCACCGCTGCGTTCAGCGGCACCAC
>WNFR01018656.1_pt1 | contig 13659 bp, 12 predicted proteins | sample 5400221 | NCBI WGS metagenome assembly WNFR01 (sample SAMN13153357, study PRJNA577476) | soil metagenome | isolation source: 40 cm soil under Madrone tree | place: USA:California | collected 2016-06-14
CTCGTTGTACGTCATCGCCGACGCCGAGTCGACCTGATGCTTCAGGAACAAGTTCATGTCGAACGGCTGCTGGACGATGGTGACGTCCTTCGAGTTGTTGGGATTGATCCCCGCCTTCTGGAGCGCGGCGAAGAGCTCGTACTGGTTGCCGCCCAGCCAGTTGGCCACCTTCTTGCCCTTCATCCCGGCGATGTTCGTGATGCCGGAGGTCTTCCACGTCAGCTGCGTCATGCCCGACCGCGCGAACACCTGCGCGATGTTGACCAGCTGTGTCCCCTTGTCCCGGGCAGCGAGCAAGCTCGGCAGCCAGTCGACGCCGATCTGCGCCTGCCCGGAGGCCACGACCTGCTCGGGGATGATGTTCGGCCCGCCGTTCTTCAGCGTCACGTCCAGCCCGGCCGCCTTGTAGTAGCCCAGGTCATTCGCCGCGTAGTAGCCGGCGAACTGCGCCTGCGGAACCCACTTCAGCTGCAGGGTGACCTTCGTCAGCTTCGGCGCGGCGGACGCTGTCCCCGCCACGGCGGCGACGCATGCCGCGATGAGTGCCCCAACGACCCACTTCCTCATGCAACCCTCCCTTTCCCGTGCCTGCATTGACTCCCAGTGCTGATTTCTACTCCTATGTGTCGCGCGTGTCAGGTGCCCAGCGCACGACGAGGCGCTCGGTCCCCGCGACCGCCCCGTAGAGCGCGAGCCCGAGGAGCGAGGCGACGAGGATCCCCGCCCAGGCCGTGACGAAGTCGAAGATCTGGGCGTCCGAGTTGATCAGGACGCCGAGCGCGTTGAAGGCCCCGCCGAAATACTCGCCGACGATGGCGCCGATCATGGCGAGGACGCTCGCAACTTTGAGCGCGGTGAAGAGGAACGGGAGCGCCGTCGGGACGCGGACGCGGCGCCAGATGGCCAGCTCGGAGGCGGCGTAGGAGCGCATCAGCTCGATCTGCCGCGGGTTCGCGCTCTGGAGACCGCGCAGGGTGTTGACCATGACCGGCAGGAAGCAGAGGACCGCGGCGATCGCGCTCTTCGAGTGCGGCGACACCTCCCCGAACCACGCGCCGGCGATGGGGGCGAACGCGATGATCGGCACGGCGTTCGCGGCAATGGCTATCGGCAGGATCGCTGTGCCGACGCCCTTGAAGCGCCCGATGATGGTGGCGACGACGACGCCGAGCGCCGAGCCGATGAAGAAGCCGCCGAGCGCCTCCTTGAACGTGTACCAGCCCGCCGGCCAAAGCGTGTGCCGCGCCGTCCAGAACGTCTTGACGATGTCGCTCGGCCGCGGGAGGAGGAACTGTTGGATGTGAAACGCCGAGATCGACCCCTCCCACACTGCGATGACGAGGGCGAAGACGACGAGCGCCGGCGCCCATTCCCGCACCTGCTTGATCACAGATGGAGAGCAACTCCAGGTTGAGCCGCTCGCGCGTCATCTCGTCGAGCGCGCCGAACGGCTCGTCCATGAGCAGGAGCGCCGGCTCGAACGCGAGCGCGCGCGCGATCGACACGCGCTGTTGCATGCCACCGGACAGCTGCCACGGGTGGTGGTCGGCGAAGCCGCGCAGCTCGACGAGGTCGAGCATCTCCTCGACGCGCGCCTTGCGGCGGTCGCGGTCCCAACCGAGCATCTCCAGCGGGAGCGCGATGTTCTTCGAGACGGTCCGCCAGTCGAACAGCACCGAGTCCTGGAAGACGATCCCGTAGTCGCCGTCGTTGCGCGCCTGCCGCGCGGGCTTGCCGTTGACGGTGACGGTTCCCGAGGACGGCGGCGTCAGGTCGCCGATGATCCGGAGCAGCGTCGACTTGCCGCACCCGGACGGCCCGATGAGCGAGACGAACTCGCCCGGCTCGAGCTCGAGGTCGATGTTCTCGAGCGCGGTGACGTTCCCGCGCGCGAACGTCTTCGTGACGCTGTCGACCTTGACGACGCTCATGCGACGTTCTCCGGCGCGCGCCGAACGACGATGCGTTCCGCGCCGACGACGGCGAGGAAGAAGAGGATGCCGAGCGCGGCGGCGACGACGTTCGTCGCCCACAGCTCCTGCGGCTCGAACGAGTAGTACTGGTTGAAGTTGATGATCGCGCCGCCGAGCCCGTCCTGCAGCCCGGACGGGAGCTCGCCGATGATCGCGCCGACGACGCTCGCCGTGGCGGCGAGCTTTAGCGCGGCGAAGACGTACGGGAGCGACGCGGGCACGCGCAGCTTCCAGAGCACCGTCCAGCGGCTCGCGGCGTACGTCCGCATCAGCTCGAGCGCGCGCGGGTCGGCGGAGCGGAGGCCGCGCAGCGTGTTGATCGTCACCGGGAAGAACGTGAGGTACGACGCGATGACCGCGACGGCGCCCCAGCCCTGCAAAGGGCCGGGGAGCTTCGGGTTGACCCAGACGACGACCATCGGCGCGATCGCGAGGATCGGGATCGTCTGGCTCGCGACGATGTAGGGCAGGAAGCCGCGCTGGAGCAGCCGCGAGTGGGCGAGGACGATGCCGATCGCGAAGCCGACGACGGCGCCGACGGCGAAGCCGACGAGCGCCTCCTTCCCGGTGAAGAGCGACTTGTGGAAGAGGATTGTGATGAGCGCCGGCTGGTTCACCTGCGTCGGCTGGCCGAACGCCTTGAAGATCGTCCACACGTGCGGCATCGATGTGTCGTCGACGACGAACGGCCACGTCCATCCGGTCGTCGTCCAGATCCAGCGGTAGAGCTCCCAGAAACCGATGAGCGCGAGTACGGCCGCGGCAACGGTGAAGACGCGACGAAGCACCGGTTGTTCTTATCACGGTTTAGGATCGCCGAGTGCCGCTCGAACCAGCCCGCACCGTCGCCGAGCTGAAGGAGCTGCGCGAGCTCACGGGCGACGAGAACGGCGCGCAGCGCGTCGCGTGGACCGACACGTGGGAGCGCGCCCGCGAGTGGCTGCGCGGGAAGGTGTCTGACACCGGAGCGGTCGAGGAGATCGACGAAGCGGGGAACCAGTGGTTCACGCTCGCGGGCGAGTCGGAGCGCGAGCTTTTGCTAGGCGGGCACATCGACTCGGTGCCGAACGGCGGCTGGCTCGACGGCAGCCTCAACGTCGTCGCCGCGGTCGAGGTGATGCGCCGCATCGCCGCGGAGGGCCGACTGCCGCTAACCGTGCGGGTCGTCAACTGGGCGGACGAGGAAGGAGCGCGCTTCGGCCGCTCGCTCTTCGGCTCGTCGGCGGCGGCGGGATCGATGGCGGACCAGGACGACCTGCGGCAGCGTCGCGACGCGAACGGCATCGCGCTCCCGGACGCGCTCGCCGAGCACGGGGTCGATCTCGACAACGCGCTCGCGGCACGGAGCCAGTTGAAGAACGCGGTCGCGTATCTCGAGCTGCACATCGAGCAGGGGCCGGTGCTGGAGTCGATGGACCTTCCGCTCGGTGTCGTCGTCGGGACGTTCGGCGTCGAGCGCAACCTCGTCACGTGGAAAGGCCAGGCCGCGCACGCCGGCTCCACGCCGATGGACAAGCGCCGCGACGCGCTCGCCGGAGCCGCGAAGCTCGAGCTCGAGCTACGCGAGATCGCGCGGCGCGTCGGCGGCGGTGCCGTGTGCACGTGCGGCGGAGTCGTGTGCAAGCCCGGCATCGTCACCTCCGTCGTCGAGACCGCGGAGCAGCTCCTCGACCAGCGCCACCTCGATGCGGACCAGCTCGCCGAGCTTCTCAGCAACGCGAAGGCGGCATCGCGGCGATTCGCGAAGGAAGAGAACATCGACGTGTCGTGGAGCCGCATCTGGAACATCGAGCCGATCCTCTTCGACGCCGGGCTGGTCGAGCTCGCCGAGGAGTCCATCCGCGAGGCGGCGGGCACGTCGCACCAGCTGCCCAGCGGCCCGTTGCACGACGCCGCCGAGGTCGCGCGCGCGGGAATCCCGGCGGTCATGCTTTTCGTTCAGTCACTGCGAGGGCTCTCGCACACGAAGCTCGAGGACACGAAGGAGGAGCACCTCGAGCTGTCGGTGCGGGCGCTCGACCGGTTGGCGACCAAGACTCTGGAGGCCTACGCATGACGCTTTTCGGACAGGAACACGTTCAGCGGTATCAGGAGACGGACGGCGCCGAGGGGCACGTCTGGCTCAATGGCACGACGACGCTGTTGCTCACAACGACGGGCCGCAAGTCGGGCAAGCAGTACACGACGCCGCTCATCTACACGTTCGACGGCGGCAACCCCGTCATCGTCGCGTCGCAGGGCGGGACGCCGGACAACCCCGACTGGTACCTGAACCTCGTCGCGAATCCGCACGTCGACGTGCAGATCAAGGGCGAGAAGTTCCACGCCCATCCGCACACGGCCGAGGGCGAGGAGCGCGAGCGGCTGTGGAAGCAGATGACCGCCGTGTGGCCGGACTACGACGAGTACCAGAAGAAGACCGACCGGGAGATTCCGGTCGTCGTGCTCGAGCGCCACTGACGCGGCGGGCAGCCATCGGCGGCGTCGGCGTCGGCATCGCCGTCGGCTGGAACATCGCAGCAATCGGCGCGGTCGCGACGCGCATGTCGCATGCGTACGGCGTCGGCCTCGCCGCGATCGGGCTGCTGACGACGACGCAGTTCCTCGTGCATTTGACGATGCAGATTCCCGGCGGGCGGACGGCCGACCGCTTCGGCGCGCGGCCGACGGCCTTCGCGGGCCTCGCCGCCATCGCAGTGGGCAATGCGGTCGCGCTCCCGGCCGCGTCGATCGGGCTCGCGTTCGCCGGGCGGGCAATCGTCGGCTTCGGCACCGGCCTCGCGTTCGTCTCCGGTAGCGACTACATCCGCGCGCGCGGCGGCACGCCGACGCTGCAGGGCGTGTACGGCGGCGGCTCCGTTCTCGCTCCGGGGATCGCGCTCGCCGTCGTGCCGGCGATCACAGGATTCCGCGCGCCGTACGAGACCGCGATCGCCGTCGTTGCGCTCTCGGCGGCCGCCCTCGCGCTCGCGCCGCCGGGGGCGCGGACCCGGCGACACGAGGGCGAGCGCCTGGAGTCCGGCTTCTTTCGCGAGAGTCGCCTCTACCGGCTCGCCGCGATCCACGCTGCGTCGTTCGGCTTCAGCGTGATCGTCGGGAACTGGGTCGTGACGCTGCTCGAGCATCACGGACACTCGAAGCACGTCGCCGCGGCGGCGGGATCGCTGACGCTGGTCCTCGGCTTCTTCACGCGCGTCGGCGGCGGCCGGCTCCTCCGCCGCCCGGACGCGTGGCTCTGGGTGGCGGCGAGCCTCGTGCTCGGGGGCGCAGGTGCGATCGCACTCGCTTTCCCGATCCCGATCGCGGCCGACTTCCTCGCCGCCGCCGTGATCGGCCTCGCTGCCGGCATCCCGTTTGCGATGGCGTTCACCGGCGCCGCCGCTACCCGCCCCGAGGCGCCGGGAGCCGCGGTCGGCTTCGTCAACGCCTGGGCATCGCTCGTCATCGTCGCGGGCACGCCGCTCGTCGGCCTGACGTTCTCGCTCCCAGGCGACGGCCGGATCGGCTTCGTCGTCGTCGGTGTGCTGGCGGCGCTCGCCTCGCTCGCCACGCCGCGGTATGTTGCGAAGCCATGATCAGCTTCGGCGTCACCGTCCTGCCCGACCCGCCGTGGACGCGCTGGCTCGAGCTCATCCAGCTCGCCGAGAAGCACGGATTCGAATACGCGTGGACGTACGACTCGCACGTTCTGTGGCAGGAGTCGATCCCGACGCTCGCGGTTGCCGCGCGCGAGACCTCGAAGATCAAGCTCGGCCACTTCGTCACGAACCCGGCGACGCGCGACCCGACGGTTCTCGCGAGCTCGTACGCGACACTGCACGACCTTTCCGACGGCCGCATGGTGATGGGCGTCGGCCGCGGCGACTCGGCGGTGCGCTACATCGGGCGGCAGCCGATGAAGGTCGCCGACTTCGAGCAGGCGCTGTCGATGATCCACGAGTTCATGAACGGCCGCGAGGTGACATGGAACGACAAGGAGCTGCAGCTGAAGTGGGTGCGGCCGGAGCTTCCCGAGATCCCGATGTGGGTTGCGGGCTACGGGCCGAAGGCGCTCGGCGTCGCGGGCCGCGTCGGCGACGGCGTCATCATCCAGCTCGCCGATCCGGAGATCATCACGTGGATCATGGACACGGCACGCGCTGCGGCGAAGGAGGCGGGACGCGACCCGTCGCAGCTCAAGTGCATTGTCGGCGCGCCGAGCCACGTCACCGACGACCTCGCCGACGCGCGCGAGCAGGTGCGTTGGTTCCCGGCGATGGTGTCGAACCACGTGATGGATCTCATCGAGCGGTACGGCACCGACGGCAGTTCGGTGCCGAAGGCGCTTACCGACTACGTCCAGGCGCGCAAGTTCTACGACTACAACGACCACTCGCGGGTTGGCGCGAAGCACGGCGAGTTCGTCACCGACGAGATCTGCGACCGCTTCTGCGTCATCGGGAGCGCCGAGCAGATCAAGGCGAAGCTGAAGAGCCTCGAGGACGTCGGGGTCGACCAGTTCAACATCTACCTCATGACCCACGCGCAGGAAGAGACGCTGGCGGCGTACGGCGACGACATCATCCCGTCGTTCGCGGGAGTCGCGGCGTAGAGCTCCGCGACCTTCTCGAGCTGCGGCAGGCGAAGCCGCTCTCCTTCTCTCCCGACGGCAACGAGCTGCTCATCGCATCGAACGTCCCCGGCAGCGACCAGCTGTTCGTCGTGCCCGGCATGCGTCAGGTGACCTTCGACGAGGAGGCGGTGACCGGCCAGTTCCTTCCCGACGGCCGCATCCTCGTGGAGCGCGACTCCGGCGGGAACGAGCGCACGCAGTTGTGGGTCGGCGACGAGCCGCTCGTCGTCGACGAGCGCTTCAAGCACGACCTGCCGCATGCGGCGCGCCACACGCTCGCGTACGCGACGAACCGGCGGAACGGCGTCGACTTCGACATCGTCGTGCGCGACCTCGAGAGCGGGGAGGAGCGCACGTTCGAATTCGAGGGCTACGTCGGCGTGGCCGCGATCTCGCCGGACGGACGGCGCATCGTCGCCGATCGCGCCGGCCTGCGCAGCGGCGACAACGATCTCTACCTCTGCGACGTCGACTCGGGCGAGGTCACGCTTCTGACTCCGCACGACGAGCCGGCCCAGTACGTGACGCCCTGCTTCCTCGGCGACGAGCTCGTGTGGGCGACGAACGAAGGCCGGGAGACGCTTGCCGTGCCGGGCTTCGCGTCGGAATGGGATCTCACGTGCTTCGCCGATCCCTTGGGTCGCTCGTTCCTCGTGCGCGCGAACGAGGACGGCTACTCGCGGCTGACGCTCGACGGCGTCGACATTCCGCTGCCGGGCCGCGGCGTCGTCGAGTCGCCGGTGTTCTCCTCCGACGGGTCGAAGCTCGCGTTCGACTTCTCGTCGCCGACGCGTCCGTCCGAGGTCTACGTGTACGAGGGCGGCCAGGTACGTCAGGTGACGTCGGTCAATGATCCGCCCTCGGGGCTCGTCGAGCCGACGCTCCACCGCTTCGCGAGCTTCGACGGCGAGTCCGTTCCCGTCTTCCTGTTCACGCCGCCGGGCGACGGGCCGTTCCCGGTCGTCGTGATGGTGCACGGCGGACCGGAGGCGCAGTGGCGGCCCGAGTGGCAGCAGAACTACATCCCGTTCGCGCAGTACCTCGCCTCGCGCGGGTATGCGGTGGCGGCGCCGAACGTGCGTGGGTCGTCGGGGTACGGGAAGCGGTTCGAACACCTCGACGACGTGCGGCTGCGGCTCGACTCGGTGCGCGACCTCGCGTCGCTGCACGCGTGGCTGGCAGCGCGGCCGGAGATCGACGGCTCGCGTGCGGTGCTGTACGGGCGCTCGTACGGCGGCTACCTGGTGCTGGCGGGGCTCGCGTTCCAGCCGGAGCTGTGGGCGGCCGGGATCGAGTCGGTCGGCATCTCGAGCTTCGTCACGTTCCTCGAGAACACGTCGCCGTACCGGCGTGCGGTGCGCGAGCGGGAGTACGGGTCGCTCGAGCACGACCGGGAGTTCCTGATCGAGGCGTCGCCGATCACCCATGTCGACGCGATCCGCGCGCCGCTCTTCATCCAGCACGGCGCGAACGACCCGCGCGTGCCGCTGTCGGAATCGGAGGGCGAGAAGGGGATCCGGTGCGAGCTGGTCGTGTACGCGGACGAGGGGCACTCGATCGCGAAGCTCTCGAACCGGATCGACTCGTTCACGCGCGCGAGCTCCTTCCTCGACGAGGTGCTCGCGGACTGAGCCGTGCCGTTGCCTTACGGCGCGAATGTGCAATCCAACGGCGGCCAATCCGATCCATCGAACGGGAGAGGCATTGGGTTCGCTGCAAGTGCCTCCGAGAACGTCCGGTACCAGGGGCACGTGAAGCCGAAGACCGGCCAATACGCGTGCAGCACCTGCGCATCCGATCCGGCCCGCGTGAAGACGAGGTCGAAGGGGCCGCTGAAGGTGATCCCGTCGGCACGCGCGATCGTCATCGTCCCCGCCACGACCCTCGTGACGTTCGTGCAAACGGACGCCGGGAACCACGCCGGGCATTGCCAGATCCTCGTCACGTCGGTCCCGATGAAGTCGCCGCTCGTCGTGTCCCACCAGAAGGCGAGGGCAGCCTCTGGGACCTTGTCGTAGTGGCAGGTCCAGATGAGACCGCGACTGCAGCTGAGCCGTTCGTGCTCGGGCGCGGGATTCGAGTGGTCCATGTCCAGTCGATTCCAGACGCTGTTCTGCGGAAGGTCGCCTGCGGCGGTCGCAGGCGCGGCGACCGCGAGCACGGCCGCGGTGGTCGCCGCCATCGTCAGGAGTGTCAGCCGTCTGATCATCGGTATCGCTCCTCCTAGCTCTGCGGGACGATGACGGTGAACGCGATCTGGTCGGAGAGCGCAGTCGCCGGACTGTCGACGAACGTCTTCACCTCGAGCTGGCCGGCCGGACACGAGGGGCCGGTCGTCGGGTACCGCACCGTGGCGATCCCGAAGGCGTCCGAGTAGAACGCCTCTACGGAGGCGACCGCCGCCGGATCGGCGACGTCCACGCCTGGAGAGGGCGTGAGACAGTAGTCGCCCTGGCCGAACGGCCCGACGCTCACTGCCGTGAAGCCGTGAGTGTGCGCGGCGATCAACTGCGGCGAGCCGCCGTTGGGGTCGACGAGCGCGTACGCGAAACCAGTACGACCGCTCGAGGAGCTGGCCCCTGCGATCGTCCCGCCCGCAAGGACAGCGACTGCAATCAGGAAGACGACGAACCGATACATCTCTACCTCCTCTTCGTGGTGTGTCGCTCGACGCTGATGAGGGTGTCGATCTTGTCGACGTGGGCGGTGTCGCTTCCGGGACCGCCGTCGACGACGTCGCGGGTCCCGTCCTGCGCGTAGAAGATGTCGTTGCCGTTGCCGCCGACGAGCGTGTCCTTGCCAGGGCCGCCGTAGATGATGTCGTCGCCCGCGCCGCCTTCGATGCGGTCGTTGCCGCCGAGGCCATAGATGGTGTCGTTGCCACCGAGACCGCAGATCACGTCGGGTCCCGGAGTGCCGGTCAGGACATCTCCACGGATGGTCCCCCGGATCGTGCAACGATCCTTCGTCTGCAGCGGCTGCCAGTCGGGGACCATCTGATACGTCGACCCCGACTCGTTGATGAGGCGCGTGGCCGTGCCCCCGTTGGAGCTCATCAGGAACAGCTTGCGGCTGCCTTTCGCCGCGCGGTCGCTGACGAACACGATCTCGGTACCGTCAGGTGAGAACGCCGGCAGCGCGTCGAGCGCCGGCGAATCGGTGAGCCGGATGACGCCGCTCCCGTCGGGGTGCATCTTGTAGATGTCGAAGTTGCCCTTCTCGGCCCGGTCGGACTCGAAGACGATCCACTGGCCGTCGGGCGACCAGTTCGGGTCGGAGCTGTTGTTGGGCGCGTTCGTGAGCTGGGTCTTGCCGGTGCCGTCTCCGTTCATGACCCAGATCTCGCGCGTCGACTTGTCCGCCGACTGGACGGTGAAGGCGATCTTGTCGCCCTTCGCGGACCACGAAGGGTCGAGCTCGTTCAGCGGCGAGCTCGTCACCTGCTGTGGGTCGCTGCCGTCGGCGGCGACCGAGTAGATGTCCGAGTTGCCGTTGCGGTCCGTCTCGAAGGCGATCCGCGACCCGTCGCCCGACCACGTCGGGTCGACGTCGTTTCCGGGAGTGAAGGTGATCTCCCGTTGACCGCTCCCGTCGGGGGCGATCACATAGATGTCCGCGGTTGAGCCGTTCGGCTTGCTGTACGCGATGAGCTTCCCGTCCGGTGACCATGCCGCGCCGATCGTCGTATCGGACGCCTCCGTGTTCGCGAGGCGCACGAGCCCGCTGCCGTCCGGATTGACGAGCACGAGATCGTTGTTCTCGTTGTTGAACACGATCCGGCCGTTGATGCGGCCCGGGAACGCCGCCCGGCCGGCGTGGGAGCCGATCGCGGTCGATCCGCCGAGCACGGCGAGCGTCGCTGCAACTCCGAGCAGTCGGAGAGCCCTCATGACTCCTCCTTCGAGACGAATTGGGGTGTCTTCCCGACGACGGCGGCCGCGGCGGCCGCCAACTCGTCGGCGTCGATGTCGATCGGCAGGCAGTCGATGGCGCCGGCGAGCCGGGCGGCCCGGATCTCGACCGGGGAGACGCGTCCGCCGACGATGATCACCCTCGGAGCACGCGGTGGCGTGGCAATTGCTGCCGTCGCGGCGAGGTAGCCGCCGTGGAGATCGCGGTCGAGCAGGCAGAGGTCGGGACGCGAGCGGGCGACGGCCGCGACCAGCTCGCCGCCGTCGGCGCACTCCGCTGCGATCTCGAGCCCCGCCCTGCCGGCAAGGTCGCGCAGCGTGCGCCGCATTCCCGCGCGGGCGGCGATGACGACTCTGATCGGCCTGTCGGGGGGTGCTTGCATGCCGCCCAGCATGCTCGTGTCCGATGTCAGGCTCGTGTCGCCGTCGTGTCATTCGCTTTTCCTCACGCCGGCTTGAGCACTTCCTGACAACTGGGTGGTACGGTCGGCGGCGGAGGCGATACATGGAGTTCAGGGTCCTGGGCCCAGTGGAGGTTTCGTCCGGGGGTCGGCCGCTCCAGCTCGGAGGCGCGCATCAGCGTGCGCTGCTCGCGTTTCTTCTCCTGCATGCGAACGAGGTCGTCTCGGCCGACCGCCTGCTCGACGAGCTCTGGGCGGTGCCGCCGGGCGGCGGGGTGGCTGCGGTGCGGACGCAGGTCTCGCGGCTGCGCAAGCAGCTGGGAGATCGGATCGTGACCTCGGGACGGGGATATGAGCTCCGGGTCGAGCCCGGCGAGCTCGACCTCGAGCAGTTCCGAGCGCTTCTCGCCGAAACGGGCGCCTCGGCCGAGCCCGCGCGGCGGTCGCAACTGTTGCGCCAGGCGGACGGGCTGTGGCGCGGCGATGCGCTGACCGGGCTCGACGCTCCGTTCGCGGAGGTCGAGGCGGCGGCGCTGGCCGAGCTCCGCCTTACTGCGCTCGAGGATCGAATCGAGGCCGATCTCGATCGAGGGCGTCACCGCGAGCTCGTGTCCGAGCTGTCGACGCTCGTCGTTCGTTATCCCTTGCGCGAGAGGCTGCGCGGTCAGCTGATCCTTGCGCTGTATCGCAGCGGCCGCCAGGCCGACGCGCTCGAGGCCTACCGAGAAACGCGCCGGACGCTCGACGAGCAGCTCGGGCTCGAGCCGAGCCCGGCTCTGCGCGAGCTCGAGCGCGCGATCCTCACCCACGACGAGTCTCTGATCGGGACGGCAAGAGTCGAGCAGGAGCGCTCGAGCGAGCCGCCCTCGCGCAAGCCGCCTCGGTCGTCCTCGCACCGGACGTGGGCCGTCATCGCCGGCACGTGTGCGTCGCTCGGGCTCGCCGCGGCATCGGTCGTGCTCGTGCTGTCGACGCGGTCGCACCCGTCTGCAGCACAGCCGGCCGAAGCATCGGTAACACCGTCGGTGCATCACGTGACGAAGCGGGCCCCGCACAAAGCCGTCCACCACACCGTCGTTGCGAAACGGACCGTGGTGAAGAGCAAGCCGACGACGGTCGTCGTTCGACAGGAGATCGTGACGCAGACGGTCAGCTCGACCCAAGCTGCGCCGACGCAGGCGACCACGGTGCAGCGGACGGCAAAGCCGGCGCACCATGCAGCCCGGCCGACGACGACGACCACGAAGGACACGTCTCCGGTGTTGACGATGTCGGACGACTTCTCGGAGTCGTCGCCGAACTACAGCCTCTGGAATGTCGGCAGCGGCGACGGCTCGGGCGCCACCTGGGCGCTGCAGAACGGCCAGCTCGTCTTCACCATCCCCGCGTCCGCGCAGACGGGCGGCCAGTACAACCAGGTCGGCCCGGTGTGGGGGAGCACGTGCCGCTTCGAAGGCAACTTCGACGCACGGGTCGACTACCAGCTTCTCCAGTGGCCGCGCGCCAGCGGCGTGATCCTAGGCCTGGCCGCGTGGATCTTCAGGGGCTCCAACTTCTCCGGCGTGACACGAACCTCCGGGGTGAGCGAGAACTACGGCGGCAACATCGACGGGGGCTACGACAGCGTCAACACAACGGATACGACCGGCACGCTGCGGATCGCCCGCGTAAACGGCATGGAGACGACCTACTACCGCGCCCACGGAGCCTGGGTGAAGCTTCATGCGGCACTGAACCCGGGTGAGACACAGCTCGGTCTGCAGCTCTTCAGCACCGCGAGGGACTGGCAGCACGTGGACGTCAGCGTCGCGTTGGACAACTTCTTCGTCACCGCGAAGGACGTCCTCTGCCCGTAAGGAAGTCCGTCGTCGCAGCCGCCGATACGATGGGCGGCCCCGGGCGCCTTGGCCGAGTGGTTAGGCACAGGTCTGCAAAACCTGGTACACCGGTTCGACTCCGGTAGGCGCCTCTCCCGATTCCGGCATGGAGTTCAGCTACAGCCCCGGACAGGTCTTCGCGGCCGACCCGTCAGATAGCGGCTACTCCCTTCGGTCGGTGGCGCGCGGAGCCCCTACAGTGCGAGTCTCTGAGTTCATATGAGCGCGGGCGCAGAGCTTTTCTCCTCAGCGGGCGCCGTTGCCGGCGAACGCTCGCTGGGAAGGAGAACAGCGGCGACCAATCCGACGAGGCCGGCGACGCCGAGCACAAGCATCGCGAGTGCATACGCATGGTTGCCACGGGCGATCCCGGTGACCAGCACAGTCCCGGCGATCGCCGTGCCGAACGTGGACCCGAGGTTCGAGACGGCGCGCGAGAGGCCCGATATCTCGCCTTGCTGGCTCTCGGGGAAGCTCGACTGAACGACGTTCACGGACGGCGTCATCATCAGTCCGGAGCCGAAGCCGATGAGGAACAAGCCGGGTGCAAACGTCCATACCTTCGGATTGCCTGCCACAACGGCGACCAGGACGACGATTCCGACCGTCGTCGTGATGAAGCCGGCGAGGATGAGCGTCCGCTGCTTACGCCGCTTCGCAAAGCGCTCGGCGCCGAACGACGATAGGAGGATTCCTGCCGTCGCCGCGGTGAAGATGACGCCGGTCTGGATCGCGTTGTAGCCGCGGACGACCTGCAGGTACGCAGACACGACGAACGCTGTCCCGAGCATCATGAGCCACTGCGCGTTCTGGGTCACCAGGCCGAGATCCGACGTGCGATTCCTGAAAAGCTGCGTCGAGAGCAACGGCTCCTCGCCCTTTCGC
>WNFR01004948.1_pt1 | contig 13658 bp, 11 predicted proteins | sample 5400221 | NCBI WGS metagenome assembly WNFR01 (sample SAMN13153357, study PRJNA577476) | soil metagenome | isolation source: 40 cm soil under Madrone tree | place: USA:California | collected 2016-06-14
TGGGCTGATATTCGCTATCCATTATTTAGCTCCTAATTTTGAGCGAAGCGGCCTTCTTAAAAATTTGCGTTCGAAGGATCGCGAACGGGCTCTGTGCGGAATCCGGAATGCTAGCTGGGACCTTACATTACTAAGCGATTGGATGCGCCGAGGAGAAGAGCAAAAGGACAAGAACACTCTGACTTTGCTTTGTTCGCTAGATCGCAAACTTATGCAACTCGCAGTCATACTTGCGCCTCATCCAGCTGGCGATTCGATGGGCGACTTTCGCAAGTCAACACTGAGGAAAATCCTAGAACCGTGGGGTAAGAAGCAAGCTCGCGAAATCTCAGAACTAATTGAACGATTTGTAACGACCCCAGACAATCCCTCGCGACAAATTCACCGGCCGAACGAAGTTGATCTCGATCAAATGATAGAAGCAGGCGAGAAGTTCGTAACGAATTGGAGGCCTACGTAGTGCGGGCTGCCTGCGAGCCCTTTCTAGGTGAAATACGCTGAGCAGGTTCTGAATAAGGTATTGATAAGACTCATGACATACCGAAACCCATTGTTATATGACGCAATGAAATCTTATGTATCTAGGGCCATCTGTATGATTCGAAACGACGTGACTATCGACCCAGAGAACTCGAATGATGAGACTTTCTTTTTTGCAAGACTACATTTGAAGCCGGGTTTTACGGAGCTTCCGGAATATAAGAAGTGTCTTGAAATTCTGAAATCCGATCCTGCCTTTAAGAAGGAACTGGATGTCTTGGCCGGCCCGCCTGGAGGAATCAGGTCACGCACTGCCACAGCAGACGGTCTAATGTGGCGTGTCCTAGAGCTTGGACTTCCACCCGGCAGGTCTGATTTTGATCCAAAATATTTCGAGGATCAATATACGGATCTAGAAGAGGCTTACTACTCTTCTGAGCTTGCATATCAAGCAATCGCGCCTCTCCAAGGTCTTTTGATTACGGGTTCAGCAAGACTGGCAGATGATCTCGAGCTCAGTGTTTTTACAACTGATGAACTTGCTCCACCCAATGCCCGCAGACCTAAAGGCTTAGCTAACGATCCCTGGACAGCGAAACTCTGCGCTGTTCGAGCAAACTATTTCCTACCGAAAGTTATAGGTGAGGATATGCCTGTAACGCCTGAAGGTTGGGAGAAGGATCGGACCAAGCAGTTAGATGTCAACGACCGCATAGACCAAGTCGTTAATGCCCTTCGTCTGTGCGAAATTGAAAATGTTTACACACCGGCAATTACTCATAAGACTTCTAAGTGGGCTTTTGGTCATGATCGATCATTTCCCGGTCGATTTCAGCCAGACATATTCTATTCAAAGGAAGTCGATGAGGACTGGCTGAAATCGTTCGTAGCCTTTTGGAAGATATTACAAAGCCCACGGGTTAAAGATCGCAAGTTCCTCGAAGTTGCGATACGTCGCTTCGGCTATGCTCACGAGCGACATCGAATAGACGATAAGATTGTTGATGTGCTGATAGCCGCCGAGGCGCTTTTTTTCAGTGATTTCAACGAAGGATCATACATAGGTGAAATAAGGTATCGCTTGTCATTAAGAGCAGCACTGTTTCTAGCCAGCGACACCGAAGTACGGCGAGGTATCTTTCGGTGGATGAAAGCAGCTTATGACATAAGAAGTGATGTGGCACACGGCCGCAGGTGGAATAGCAAACACCTACCAAAGTATGGAGACGGTAGTCAAGCAACGCCTGAACAATTTGTTTGGCAGATTCAGGAATATTTGCGTAGGGCAATCCTTAAGGCTATTCATCTAGGTTCGCAGCCCGATACTCCGCATGCACTAGTCGATTGGGATGAGTTAGTGTTCCAGTCTGCTCAACTAGTCAACAACGACTGAGGAATTGGGGTTTTTACGTTGGGGTACCAAGCCTATATATGATTTCGATTGCGCGGGAAACCTAACACTAATGCCCGAAATACCCATCAACTACCAGAGCATTCTCACTGAAGCTGATTTCCGCAATCCGCGTGAAGCAATCCGAAAGCTCAGCGAAGAACTACCGTATGTATGGGCCGACGCATACAGGAGCACGAGTCCACATCCGACAAACATTTTGCGCATAAGCCGCGACGGCTTCGAATATCTGTTCGACTGTTCTAGCGAACTGGTATTGCGAGGAGATGTCGCCAGCGATAATGCTGTTGAGGATCGGATTGTTGCCGTCCATGGACTCTCACAGGCGGTTCATCAGCGTCGACAGGATTCGTTGATGCGAAAACAACCTCTCGGACCTGTGGAATTTATACGGGTTCATAGCGATCACTCACATATAAACCGGACGGCATACGATAAAGGCCATTTTATTGGTCACGCTTTAGGTGGTCTGCTTCACATAAATCTCTTTCCACAATCTAAGCGAATCAATCGCGGTTGGTCCGAGATGGGCAAACTCTATCGACAAATGGAGCGGTACTGTGAGAGAAATCCGGGCACGTACTGTTTCTCAAGACCAATCTATACTGGTTATTCTGGGCACCCTCAATTGATTGAATTTGGCGTTTTGAAGAGTGATGGCTATCTATGGGTGAATCAGTTCCCCAACTGCGATAGTTCGGAAGAGATGGCAAAGATCGAACAGCTCTTCCGAGCCAAGATTTCAGGGAAGGACGATGAGGAGTTGCAATTTATGTTGTGATACTGACTGGCGTTCCTAGTGCTTAGAAGCCTTGGCAGGGAGAACCAGCCATGAATGGCCACGAGGAGAAATCTTCCTGAACCGCAACAGGGCTCTAACACGCTTGCTCAGCTTTCCTCCTCCGCCAAGCGCCCTACCCGCTCTCTTTTTTCGGAAATGATCTCTAGATAATGGCGTGACGCGGATTCATATTCAGTTTCGTCCATAGCTCCACTAACGCCGCGGCGACGCACAACAGTGCCTATGTTTTACAATATCTGGCTGTATGGATGGTCCAAAGCCGATTGGCTCTCGAAACATCTCTCATTCTGATAGTTCATCAATCTGTTAATCACCGTTCTGGATAATTAACCGAATCTACACGATCCCTACCCTCTGGGATCTGTTTCTCATTCATATTAACGCGACCTCGAATTGTTATCTTCCTCTTAGCAGTACCTAACAAGTTACCAAAGAAAGCTCACTCCGACTCGAGAAGGGCTTTCCTCACCGTGGTTTCTACTGCTCGCACAATCCTGAGTTTGCAACCAGGTGTATTCTAAACCAGTAAAGATTCTTCGGCTGGCGAAATATTGGCGAGTGGGTATCGCAAGGAGCTTCACTGTGGACGAACGAACCAAACATAACGTTGAACAATTGATTCAGTCGATTTGCTCGCGCCGCTCAGGCTTGGACGCGCTTGCGCAGCGACTGCGGACGCCCGAAATCATAGCGGCATTTAACAAATCGGATCACAACTCTTGGTGCCTTTCAGTTGCAGGAGATTCACTTGTTCGCCTCCGCCTCTTTACTGAACAGAATTTCAACTTTGTAGAGACCATCGGAATTGTAGCTGTCGCCCGATACATTTTTGAGTTGAGTATCTGGCTAGGTCTTTTTAAACTCGATCCGCGCTATGGTCTCGTCTACTTCCACCAGCTGCTTGATACGCAACAACGTTACTATCAAGCGGTGAGAGCGCAACTCGACCGCGAACTTGCCATGCTTAAGTCGTTCGGCGCCAAGGAAAACGAATTACGGGAAGCAGTACTAAAAGACATCAAAGAGCGCTCGTCGAGTGAGGAGGAGCAACAAACATTACTATCTGCTCTCAATTTACTCGCCAGTGAGATCGACGCAGAGGCGAGCAGGCGGTTTTCCCTTTATGCTAAAGACGCTCAGAGTAACGGCTATGAATTTCAGGCTTACCTTATTGAGACTAAAGCTGTTCCACAGGTCGATCAAGCATTAGCCGATATAGCGCTCGAAAGGGATTGGTTTGACGCAACTATTCCTCAAGATGTCAAAGATCTTATACCCCGTCGTTGGCAATGGAGGCATATGGCCGAGATGGTCGGTCTGACTGACGAGTATGACTATATCTACTCGTTCGCAAGCAAGCTCCTCCATGCGACGCCGGCCAGCATCACAACTGACCAAAAGAATCTGGAACTTGGCGAAATGCAAGTTTTCTTAAAGTATATTGATGTCAAGATGGCTGATGTTGAGACTCTTGCGCGGGAGTACGTTGGTAATCAAGGTCCGAAGCAAAGCGGGTAACGGAACTCTTGCATGTACTTCGATCTCTCAGGACACCAATATGAAGCTGAGACAAATTACATTCCCACTTTTCGTTGTGCTTTGTATTAGCAGCGGAACATCGGCGCAGGGAAGATATAGCCATCTGAAAAAATGGGCTAATGAATATCCTGTTGATTACACAACCAAACCCAAGACCAATTTTTTTGGTCTGCCCGAAATCCGTCAACGCTTGTTCAAGCTGTTAGGCCGTCGGAACCTGAGTCGGCTTATGAAAGATTTCGGAATGGTCACACCAGTAAATTTGATTGATGGATATTTGATTCTTGAGGGAGTTACATCGAACAGAACGCCTGAGAGTGAGATTGAGAATGCGATCGTGGCAGTGAATATCAGTGATAAAGCCGGAACCATCATGGTTGTGTTTTCTGGAATCGGAGAACGCTTTGGACAACCGGAATACTTCTGCACCAATGGTAAGACGTGCAACGGACTGCCAACTGAAGTCCGCACTAAGATCAAGGGATGGGAGCATTAGGTAACGTGGTTCAATTCGTATCGAATGCTTTACCGGGCTGCATGAAGTGCTTATATAGGTTGTAAACGTGTTTCATGAATTTCAAAGCTACGTCTCAATCACAAAGGACGTAATCACCGCGCTTGCGGCTTTCACCGCCGGCGTAATTGCAATTGTTGGACTGCGTGCCTGGAAGAAGCAAGCTCAAGGGAAGAACTGAATACGAACTCGCTCGGAGGTTGCTTAGGTCGGTTTATAAAGTCAGAGATGAAATCGAGGCTTTGAGAATGCCTCTAATCTATTTGGGTGAAGTCCAGCAGGTCTTAAGAGAGCTAGGCGTAAACGCCGAGCCACACGAGAAGCATTACGGTGGTAGAGCTGAGGCTTTAGTCTAGCAATCCAGATGGAAGAAGTTGCATGGGGCCTTATCTGATTTACAGTTGGAATTACTCGAAGCTGAAGTTTCATGGGGTGATGAAATCATCAAAAGGCAAGGTCCTCTTCGTGAATGCGTAGGTTCGTTGTTTTTAAATGTATATCGCCGGCTTTGGCAACTAGACGATTCACGCAAATATGAAGTCGATAACGAAACACAGAAAGAGATGGATCAAATTCTCTTTAAGAGCATTTCAAATCCGGAGATCGATCCGTTCGGCGACAAAATAAAAGGTTCGATAGAACATATTGAGGTATATCTGAAACCATATTTGAAGCTTTAGATGATCGGGACGCAACGATAACTCGTTGGACCCCGAGCCAAGCCGATGGCTGACCTCTTTGTACACTTAGAAATCCCTATCCCAACTGAGCCCTTGGTTGGTGCTCCAGCATTGACGTTCGCCCGATGGCTTCCAATCGGCTATAGTCAGGCGATAAACGTTGAACGGGACGGTATCTCGCTCAAACTGTGGTTCGACATCACCTCGACTTGGTGGGCGAGTCAGCATAAGGAAGAAGACCTCCCAGCCATGATGAATGTGCTCGCGCATCGGATGTTCGCCGATGCAGTCGTCCGGGACGTTTCCGACGACTTGCTGCAGTACATGGCTCAACGGGATTTTACTCGCTCTGCTACTCCAGAAGAGCAATCGCTGCAGGAACGGTATGACGAGGTTGCTGAGCGGCTTCTTGTTCTAGTGCTTCGAACGCTCAACAGGCTGCTATCCTTTGTCCGCAGTAGGAAGGGCCAGTATTGGCTCAGTGAGTATCCGATCGATAGTGGTCAGATGTCGTCCTACTATGTTCACTTCGAGGCAAAGGCGAAGAGCGGTAGCGGTCCTTGGTTTCGCTTCGGACCGAGCAACATTGACTCACGGACGATCGAGATCGTACCGGAGGAGCGATACGTACGCCAAGATGAGTGGGACGAGATCCGCAACTTTGTTAGTGGAGCGGGCCGGACGCCCCTTGCGCGGACACTCCTTGCTGGTGCAGAGGCTCTGGCTGCTGAGGGGCAAAGCAGAAGCGCACTCACTGAAGCTGTAACCGCGCTTGAGGTCGCCCTATATGCTTTCGCCAGTCACCCGAACTCAGAACGCGCCTTCGGACCGATCTTAGCCCAGCGGATTAATGCTTCGTCCCTGAAGCATCAGGTGGAGCACATGGGTCTGACGGGTAGTATCAGTTATCTGCTGCCCGTTATCCTTCCGGAGTCGAGCTTGCCGAAACAGGTCATACAGGGTTGTCAGCTAGCAATCGCTCAGCGACAGAACGTTGTGCACCAAGGCCAGCGCGACGTTCAGGTCGGGACCCTCCGGACTAGTCTAGTCGCAATAAGAAGGATGTGTGACTTGCTTGAGTCACTTGTTATACCGACCCTGCAAGAGAAGATAGCAGGAGAGGCAGTCGAGCTCTGAAGTTGCGCTATTATGTCGGCTAGCGAAGTCTTCATGGGGGGCATTGACTGGCTAAGCGTCTCGGCTCGGGTGGTGCCATCGCCTCCAATGATTCGAGCGTGAATTTCTCCGAACAAACTGTATGGCCATCACCGGTCTGCACGCGAAAGTAAAAAGACGTGCTGCTCATTACATCATCCGCAATCCAAACTGCCGTGTACACGCGCAAACGCTTCACACTTCCATAGAAGCTCTTCACGGTGCCATCGAACAACGTAAGCAAATCCGTCGATGTGCGATCGTCAGCGATGAGGTCCTTCTCTGAATAGATACTCACGCGCCGAACATTGGGTTTATCGTCCCCTGAGAGGCCTTCCATCCATCTAAACCGTGGCACACGGGATTCAAGCCGCCGCAGTTTCGCTGGATATAAGGGTTGAAGATCGTCGTCCACCGTGTTGCGTGGAACCCTTAGCAACGGCAGGTCTGGTCCGAACGTCTGCTTACGCCACTTCCCCGGCTTGAAGATCTGCTTTTGTATCTCTGACGGCTCGTTATCGCGATGAACGTTCTTTAGCAGATAAACGATGCCGGTTGCTTCATTGCGCCCTAGCTCGGTCGAAGCGCCCTCGTACTGCTGCAGTTTGTATTCTTCAAAGGTAACTGTGTAACCAAAGTATTCGTTAGACAACCCCAGCACGATCGTGTCGTGGCCCAGCGATTCACGAATCATGCGTCCAACGAGTGTGGTTGGTTCTACGGGAACGGCTGCGAAAGTGGCCAAGGGTGAAAGTTCAACACGCGCAACGGGAAACTCCATCGGAAAACTGTCCGGAGATGGTTGGTTGCAAAGAGCAGCATATAACGGCTTTTTTGCCCAAAGGGGTAACTCCAGTGCGTCCGCAAGGTCGCGGATTGGCTTTTGCAGCAACGGAAGTTTCGGGTCTGGCGCTGTCGCGGGCTTGCGAGCCTCACCGCGAAAACCGTAAGTGTAGAAGACTGTCCGGCCGTCCTCCGCGCCGCCGGGTTCGGCTGCTCCAGGCATGGGCCTAGAAAAGCCCGCCGCTCTCCACTCGGCGCTCCCTTGCCTGGCAGTATTCCACAACACCTCGATTTTGACTTCTCTACGTCGTTCGACGGGAGTAGTACGGTCGAGCAACTTCGACACCGCCTTCGTAAGTTTCCAACCTAAGTCCAACACATCTTCACGATTCTGCTCATTCCAATCCGGCGAGACGTCTCCCTCTGCGCCATTGAAGAATCCCGCGATGATGTCCGGACCAGACAACTCGATCTGTTTCATGGCAAAACCGGTAAAGTCGGGCGAATATAGTTCACTGTTGTTAGCCATCGCCGTCGGGTGGACAGCGTAGAATATGAGAACTGCGCGCCTCTTCCCTGCCCGGCGAATCTCGAGCGCCTTTAGTGTTGGATCCGTGGAAAGATAGCGCGGGCAGTTTCGTCCAATGTTGTCAGGGCACCGCGATCCTGCGGCATAGCTTTCGTCCTGTACTTTTTTCACGAGACCGGAAGGGTTTTTGTAAAACGCCGCGATCGCCCGATTGCGTTGTATTCCTAGAGCGTACCCTGAATAGAGCAGCAGCTCATGATCTTCATTTGCATGTTTTTGAGCATCGTCGATAGCACAAACGATCGCTCGCGAAATCCGCTCGGCTAAAAACCGGAACACCTTCTCGTCGAAGTTCGGCAAGGGGCTGCCTACTGCATTGTAGACATCTGCCGAAACGAAATTACCTGGGCCCTGATGTGTGTGTGTAGCAGATAGAATGAGCGCACCAGGCCCCAACCGCTTCTTAATATTGACTAAACGAAGGACCTCTGCGCGAAGCGCTCCCGGCACAGCGAATAAATCGCACGAAACCATCGCTACCGCGTGCCCTTGGTCATCCTCAAAATAGAATGCGCGGGCGTAAAGTGGCATCCAGGTGCCCCGTGCGATTCTGCCACCTGGACCATGTCCTCCGAGCGGAATGCCCGGGTACGGCGTGATCTCCTCTGCACCCGCACCTGCCATGAAGCGCGTCGGATTAGGAGGGCCCAGAGTGTAGCTAGGTATGACCAGTCGTTTTCCTCCACCGCACGAGGCCCCTATTCCGATCAAACTTAGAGCGATCACAATTGCGAGTGGTCGCACGATCTTCTTCTGTTTGGCTGACATAACGGTTCTCCTGAAACGCGGGCTGGTGTTGTAGAGGTAGAGTAGAAACGGCCCTGGCAATGCTGCTGATGAGATAGGCGAAAATCTTGAGCTTGTCGCTGCCTCAGCAGCAGTTCTAACTACAAACCATTCATCGGGATAACTACGATCGATCATCCTAGCACCGATTGGTGCTCAAACCCATACACCGTTTTCAATTCCGAGCGTGCGACCTGAAGGTTCGCCATTTATCGACTTCTGTTATGGTCCACTTGTCCCCGATGACCCTTCCAGGGATGGTGAGACTGGAGGAATGAAAGGACGTGCACCAAAGAGATGAGGAGATTTAGTGTAATGGATGGAACCCACTAAACCACTTCTCGCAACTTTTGCAAGAAACTGAGCGTTTCCGTAGTTGACTTCAAGAAAAAGTTGCGAGGAGTGTCCAGTGTAGGGAGATCATCAGAAGGTCGTTGGAAGCAGTTCCAGCGGCCTTTTGTCTTTGCCAAGAGGAGTTCGCAACGGTAATTATAGACGTAACGGCGGCGTTTGGAGTGCTATCATAGGAAACGCGAACAACCGTATTGTCCGTCCGGTAAACGGCAGATGAGTCGCTCTTGGATGCGATGGGTGACGATGGCGAAAATCGGGTAAAAGTTATTTTCAGCAACGCCGGTTTCGAAGCAGTTAAAGCTGCGCTAAAACTGCGATCCTTACCAATAAGTGTGGAGAAACACCCATCGGCGTGTTGTAAGCTGGCGTTTGCTTATAGTAACGTGACGCAATCCTCCCTTCAGTGACATGCAATTAAAGCCTCATATCGATTGGCTCCTATTTACAAAACAAGGGTATTCACTTCTAAAGCATGTCGTTCCGTTTAGTATTGCAGCCGTGTTGCTCGTATTGGTGTCGGTGCCCAAGGACAATTTACTGGTCCAATTAGCAAGTCGACTCCAACAGCCCAGTTGGCTCTGGCTTCCAGCTGGGTTGTTAACCTTAGCGACTATTGCTGTTTACCTGGCAACCGTTTCAGTGCAGATTCGTCGCGCATATCTCTTCAAAGAAGGCCTGTGGCGTCGAACAATCGCCACGTCGATTCTTTACATAGTCATTTGTACGTCGATGGCTTATGGAGTGTTACGTTCCACCTCACCGGGAAGTCTCACTGCGGGCATAATATGGGCGTGCCTGCTTCTCGCTCTACTCTCCCTGACTGGCATAGGATGGTCCGGGCCCTCCTCCTGGGTCGAGTCAATCGGTATCCAATGCCCAGATTACAAAGAATCTGACGAAGCCGCGTTAAGTCTGACGATAATATTGAATCGACTGCGGCGGGAAGCGAGTAGCAAAAAAAGCGACGTGGACGATTTTTTAGAGTCAGTAAACAATCTTCGCACTGGGATCGAGAAGAATATAAAGTATGAGCCCACTTGGGCACAGGCGCAGCTGGCCCCAATCGTTAACAAGCTGAGAATGCTCCAGGACGTAGTGAAAAGCTCGTTCCCAGACTCAAACGTAAACGCGATCCAAGATTTCGCGGTTGCCTGCAGGTGTCAAAAGAGTGCCCAGTATTCGGAATTCATAACCGCGCTAAGCGAGACTGCGCAGAATTGGACCGCATGGAAGTGCTCATAGGAGGTCAATATGAATATCAAGACAAAGAGTAGCATGCGCCTACTTGCACTTGCGTTTACTCCAGCGTCAGGGCGATCGATATTGGATTGGAGTCCCTTCAACCAAAGAACGCTCGGTCGGATCATCGATGATCACAACCGGAAATGCCTTAGCGAATACGTTCGACGCGGATGGGTGAAGGAAGACATCGAGGCGATGGTTCAGACGATTGATGTGGTCCTAAAGGATCTGACGAATGTTGGAGAACTACGCGGACTCGATTATGAAGCGATAGGAATTCTGGTCGTAGACTTAACCGCGACTGAACGGATACAGGCTGAATTGAACACCATCAAATACCAGATGGGCTATCACCGCCATCCTTTTCACTTGCCCCAGATTAGTCAAGTGGCGAAAGCAGTTTCGACTGCCGACAGCTTTCGACCTTTACCGTTTCTTTCAACGGACCCCGAGATAATGCGAACGGAACCTGAGTTTGAAGCGTTTCTCGGTAAACTTTGCTATTTGTACAGAACGGCAATCAACACGCTTAGATCAGCTTCGCCGCCGCCGGACATAGCTCCAGATGATCCCGCACTTCAGGAATACATTGACAGAATGCCAAACTTGGCGGCCAACGTAAGAGACGCGGCCATCGCGCGAGACTTAACTAAGGATGAAACTGTAATTCTTGCTCAGCGCGCTTCCGTCCAGGAACTAGTGTTGAATCAGTTGGCTGAGCAGATTCGCGGTGGAGAAAGGCACAAGATCAGATTAGCGGGCGTGCGCGAAAAGGTTTTTGATATTCCGGTTGAGCCAGATATGTCCCACGTTACGCTTGAGGACGTGAACTTAGTGCGGCTCGATCTCGAGCATCCGATGCGAAATCTAAGAACGGCACAAAGAGGAGATATAGGAAGCCTCGGGCTCAGGCGAAAGGGTCACACAGCGATATTCTTTGATGAGCCGTCTCTTTGGCAACGCGTTGAGCGACTCGGCACTGCGGTAAAGGCAACGCGCTTTTCAGCACAATTACCGCGCTGGACGATCCTGGCCAGCGATAAGGACAGCTTGAGAGGACTCGGAGGACTGGACTCAGGGCCCTCCATATAACATGGCGTGCGCCTCTTCGGACGGTGACCTAAGACTGGCTAACATTCAGGCATAGAACTCTTGTTATAGCGCCACCTCACGTAGTATTTGGAAAAAGGCTGTAAAACTCGGGTGGCGGCAGCAGAAAAAAGTTGCGAAGAGTGTCCAGTGTGGGGAGCAATTATTGATTAAGAATAAGGCCACCACAAGGTGGCCTTAAGCTTTAGGTACAGTAACAATTTCGGGAGATCCATCTCATCTAAGTAGCTTTTCGCCGAAAGTCAATTCGAACCACAAAAGTCAATTCGAACCACAAAAGTCAATTCGAAACCATTGATTTTCGTTACAAGTAGGAGTATCTTCCGGCCGTTCTCATAAGGGCTGAATGCTCACGAGCTTGCGCCTCGCACACTCGCCGATCCAGACCTGAAACAGTGCTTTACGTTTGCTGCTTAGCCCAGAACGCTCCGCAGAAACGTTCATGAACCATCAAAGGCCGCGATAATCAGTGAAACTGATCTTACCCGGGAATCAGAAAATGATTGTTCAATACCCTTAGCCCGGCAACAAGAATGTCTGTAGAAAAGAAGGAATGGAAATTCCTGGTACTGACTGTCGTACTCCTGTTTTTTATCGGAGTGGCACTGCTCGTCTTCGCATCCTACAACCGCGAGCATCACCTGACCCACGATGTCATTCGAGATCTTGGCATCGCCTTCATCATCTCTGCGCTGGTAACCATCGCGTACGAAATATATGCAAGAAGCAGATTTGATCTCGCTAAGATTGAGACGCTGCTCGATACTGTCTACGGCTCAGGTGTTCCTGCCGAAATTTGGGACAGCATCAAAGAAAAACTCCTGAGTCGAAGAGTCTTGCGACGCAACTGCGTTCTACATGTACGCGTGCTGCACGATCCGTCTATAAATAGAGGCGATGTCGTACTAGAACTCGATTTTGCTTACGACCTCATCAGCCTACTTCCAAAAGAACAGAACTACGAGGTGGTTCATGGCCTTGACGAACACATTGCAGCGGCTCATCTACCACACTTTATTGAAGCAAGTATCGCTGATGATTCTGAAACGATAGCCGGCGCTGATCCCTGGCGCAGCGAAAATGATGACATGTGGGTCGAAAATGGCCGGTTGCATCTCAATGTCGCATTGCCTTCTGCAAAGGAAAATGTACTGGTACCCGTGCGCATAACGCGGCACGAATTCAGGTGGTGTCCCGGCTCCTACTACCTAATCATGTCGGAAATCACCGAGGGCTTCAGAGTCTACCTGGATGAGTGCGCTGCAGACGTAAACGTAACTCTCTTTCTATATCCGGCAGCTCTTGAAATAGACCTCACGGCAGCCCACATCGGGATCATTAATGAGCCATTACTTCCCGGTCATTGTTTGGAGTTCAAGTTAACAACGCTATCCAAGGTGGCGGAAGACTCTGTTGACGCGGCTGGGCTCGCCGGAAGGACTGCAATAACATGAACTGGTTTCAATCTGTCATTCATCAGCTCGGCAATCGTTCGCCGGTCATGATCCCGCGACAAGTGGCAGGTCAGCTTCATCCGGAGCTGAGCCGGCGCCTCGAGCCCGTTCTACAGGATCTCAAGAACCGAGGGTGGAATCCCGTAGTCTCGACGGTTCCGGGCAGCGCTTTTAGAACTGCTGCTCAGCAGGGCGTCCACCTCAGAGCAGGCCGCAGCGCTGTGCCTTTCAGCGCTCATCAAGTGAGCGGTCCTCAAGGTGAAAAGTGGTCCATGGCTGCTCACATTTTCGATCCCAGCGTAGGTACAAATCCAAGCTCGGATCATGCTTTTTCTCAGGACCTCCAGACTGCGGCTGAACGCAATGGACTGCGGTCCGGCCGGCCCTGGCGTACGCCAGATCCTCTTCACGTGCAGCTGATTGGGGCACCACCCTATCACGGCGAGCACGGCGCTCTTCGCAAGGTGCAGTCGTGGGTACAACACGGGAGTCGCGGTCAACCGCCAGCGTTTGCTCAGCCACGGCTTCGACTATGGGCACCGCAATTCAAAGCGCCCGTCATGCGCCCGATGCATTCAACATTTACATTCAACACGCCGCAGTTGAGGCCGCCGTCCTTTTCGCCGATGAAATTCAGTATGTCGCAGACCAGCGCGATTCGGCCGCTCCACGATTTACCGCCGATGAAGCTAACGCCTCCAACGCTTGACTACCGACATTTTCGGCCAGCGTCTAACCATCCAGCGAGTTTTACTCCTA
>WNFR01011651.1_pt1 | contig 13658 bp, 1 predicted proteins | sample 5400221 | NCBI WGS metagenome assembly WNFR01 (sample SAMN13153357, study PRJNA577476) | soil metagenome | isolation source: 40 cm soil under Madrone tree | place: USA:California | collected 2016-06-14
GCGGGTACGCTGCCGCTTCCTCCGATCAATTGCAGCGTGATTTGGGAGCTGCCGACCGCCGTGGGGCTACTGGAGAGCAGGAAGTGGGTGGGATCGCTGCTCGTGATGGTCATCGTCTCGTTGGAGGGTGGTGCCGCTGTTATTCCTATACTGCCGTTACTTAGGAGGTTGTTCCCCACGACCCCGTTGCCGCTGTTAATGCTAATGGTGATCGCCGGCTGCGGGCCAACATTAATTGGGGCGGTAACCGTGGTGATGCCAGGCGAAGAGACATTGAGATTTGCAGAGCCCTGAGCCACGCCGGTCACTCCGAAGCCGACAGCGAGCTGCCCCTGCGGGACGGTAGCGCTGCTCGGAACGGTGGCGGCCGCGGTGTTGTCCGAGGTGAGGTTGAAGGTGATTCCTCCGGCGGGCGCGGCGGCAGAGATGGTCAAAGTCTCAGTCACGGTTGTGGTAGCGTTTACGCTAATGGGATTCGGACTCACCGAGGCCGTCACGGTGACGCTGACATTGCCGATGTCCGGCGCAAATCCCACAGCCGTCGCAGTGATTTGCGTTGAGCCGATAGACACACCAGTGGCCTGCGGGTTTGCCGCGGGTATGAGCAGGCCAGCAGGGACAAAGACGCTAGGCGTAATGGTAGCGATCGAGGGGTTGGCGCTGGAGAAGTTGATAGTTAGCCCACCCGGAGGAGCAGCGAAGGAGAGGCTGACCGGGAGGCTGCCGCTTTGGCCCGGTGCCAGAGTCGGAATCGTGCCGAAGCTGATGAGCTTGCTGGTCACGGTGAGAGGAGCGGTGGCGTCGGTGTAACCGGAAGCAGTAGCGGTCAAGACCACGCTTCCTCCGACAGACCCAGCGGTCAGGGTGAAAATAGCAGTGGTTTGACCGGCCTGAATGGTCTGCGTGGCAGGCGAGATGCTCACCACGCCGGACGGATTGGCGGCAAGGGCGACCGTGATGCTGGAGCCGATGGGCACAGGTTGCGTCAGAGTTACCGTGGCGTTGAAGCTGCGATTGATGGCAATGAGCGGGCCATCCAAAGTCAGGGACATCGGCGTGGTAGCTACGACCACTATGGCGGTGCCCGAAGTTGCGCCGGGCGCAGACGCAGTGATGGTCGCGGAGTTGGCTGTGGAGCCGGCGGTGACCTGGAACGTTGCAGAAGTGTTGTTCGGGAGCACATTCACACTCGCCGGGACCGATGCGACACTGGGGTTGCTGCTGGCGAGCGTGACGGTCTGGCCATTGGGGCCGGCGGCGGAACTGAGGGTTACCGTCATGTTGCCCGTGTTATTCGCGAAGAGATTCATCGGATTGGGAGACAGCGAGATGGGAGCTGCGGCCGTCGAAATTGTGACCGTGTAGGATTGCGTGGCCACTTGCTGTGGAAGCGATTGGTCGACGGCCGTGACGGTGAACGTGAAGGTGCCCGTGCTTGTCGGAATTCCACTGAAGACGCCTTGCTGACTAAGAGCAACGCCGGGGGGCAGAGTGTTTGTGGTAGTAGCGATCACCAAGGTTCCCAATCCGCCGGTGGTGGAGATGATGGCGCTATAGGACGAACCCACGTTCCCATTCGGGAGGGTTGTAGTGGTAATGGCGAGGGGAGTGGTCACTCCGAGCGTGAGTGTTCCAGTTGTGGATTGCGGAGGCACGGAGGAGTCGGTGGCTTGGAACGTAAGCGTGTAGGTACCGAGTGCGGTCGTCATGCCGCTGATGGTGTCATTGGCAAGGGTCAGTCCTGACGGGAGAATTCCGGCAGTCAGCGTGGCCGTGTACGGCGGCGTTCCGCCGATGATCGGAAGCGGGTTGCTATAGGGGACGCCGGAGAGCGCCGTGGCCAATTGAGTACCGAAGAACTGGAACACGGGATTTACGACTAATGTATAGGTTATCGTGGCGGTTTTGGCGGGCACGCTGCTATCGGCGACCTGCACGGTGAAGGCGAAAGCACCGAATTGCGTGGGAGTACCAGTAAGTATTCCGCTGGAGCCGAGGGTCAAGCCGGGGGCAAGCGGACCGGAGTTTGCTGTCAAAGCCCAAGTGAGCGTGCCCACGCCGCCCTGTTCGAGAAGAAGCTGCGTGTAGGGCTGGTTCTGAGTCGCGACCGGCAACATAGTCAGAGTTATTGTCAGCGGCGTCTGAGGCGAGGTGCTGTAGTAAATCTCGGCCTTCGGACTTGAAGAATTCCCGCCGGCCACGAGGACCGTGCCGTCATTCAGGAGAATGGCGGGTTGTTGTGTATGAGCTACAGAAGAACGGCCGGAAAGACGGAACGCCGCAGCGGCCGGAGAATACACCTCGGCGTCCGTTCCATTGGTAGCAAGCACGCTGCCATCGGTCAGCGAGATAGCCGCTGGACCTCCTTGCGCGAAAATCAAGCTACCGGTAGGACTGAATGTAAGGAGAACGGGATCGTAGATTTCAGCGATTCCTGTTTGTACAAACGAAGGTTGCGTAGCTGTCAGACCTCCAATAACTAGCACCGTGCCATTAGGAAGAAGGGCCGCGGCGTGATTCTGTCTGGGAATGCTCATGGACCCGGTTAGGGTGAAGGCACCGAGGGATGGGTCATAGAGTTCAGCCGTCGACTGAGGATTGCCACTGTTGTCGGCGCCTCCGACGAAGAGAACTGTTCCATTGGCGAGAAGGGTGGCTGTTTGCTGTTCGCGGGCTGCGCTCATGTTACCCGTGAGAGTAAATACTCCTGTCGCGGGGTCATAAAGCTCTGCGCTGGCGATGGCCAAAGCGCCGTTAGTGCCTCCGCCGGCTACAAGGACCTTGCCATTGAGGAGCTGCGTAGCGGTGTGGCCAGCCCGGGCCACATTCATGCTCCCTGTCGGTGTAAACACTCCCGTCGTTGGATCGAATAGCTCGGCTGAGTTCAAATCGGTGCCGCCGGTTGTGATACCACCAGCTATGAGTACTTTTCCATTCGGCAAAAGCGTCGCGGAATGAAACCATCGCGGGGTAGCCATCGCTCCCGTAGACGTGAAAACGCCTGTGCCAGGGTCATAAACCAGGGCGCTCGCCAGAACTGAGTTGCTAGAATCTTCCCCGCCAGCAATAAGGACTTTGCCATTGGACAACAGCGTACTCGTATGGAATCTGCGGGGCGTGTCGAGACTCTCCGTATCGCAGAAGCCCTCGACATTGAAGGGATTGGAAATGGCGGAGATGCTTCCGGCCGTGGCGGCTAGAGTGTAGGCGAATTGCCCGCGATTGATAGTGAGATTCCCGAACGTGGCGGTTCCCGTCGCGTCCGTGGTTTGCGTGAGCGTGCCGTCGAGGGTTGCAGCGGTGCACGGAGGCGTGCCGTTGAAGCCTATTGAAACGCTGGCGTTCGGGATAGGAGTGTTGGTGTTGCCTGTGACTCGGATTTGTACAGGCCCGCCGGCTTGATTCGCGCGATTCAAGACCCAGGTGTCGTTGACAACGACCCCTCCGCTACCCCCGCCGAAGATCGTCATCCTGCCACTCGTCGGATCAAAGATAGCTGCATGATCGCCGCGAGCCGATGGTCCCGGCGCGACGGCGGACTGAGTCCACGTTGCTTGTCCACCGATCCCATTTACGCGAGAAAGTATCCAAGTATCCCCGAAATCTCCAGTGAGGGAAGAACCGCCGAAGATTGTCATTCGATTGCCAGCTGGGTTGTAAACAGCCGTATGGAAACCCCGGGCGGCTGGTGCTCCGGGGGCTCCTTCAGCGATCAGATTTGTCCAGACAGGAGTTCCTTCATTGCCATTTGCGTTTGTGAGCGTCCACACGGCATTGCTGTATTGGCATGTCCCGCCGATGATACCGAGGCCTCCGAACACGGTCATCCGATTCGTTGCCGGGTCATATACAGCAGTGGCACCGTACTGACCGGCCGGAGGGCCTCCGGAAGGACTCAACTGAGTCCACGTTGGCGTTCCCCCGAGGCCATTTGCATGGCTCAACACCCAAACGTCAGAGAACGTACTGCAGCCGTTTCCGCTGCCGTTCTGCCCAGCAAATATAATCATTGAGTTTGTTGCGGAATCGTAAACTGCCGTGTGCCTCACCCTGGCCGCTGGGGACGTCCCAGCAGTTGACAGCTGAATCCAGGTCGGCGCTCCACCCAAGCCATTCGCATTCGTCAATACCCAAACGCTATTGGTAGTTGGGAAACAACCTCCGAGGCAGCCTCCGAATGTAATTAAGCGGTTTGACGCGCTGTCGTAGACAGCAGACTGGTAGTGGGCGGCGGGAGGTGAGCCCGGTGCTCCGTTCGGAATCAAGTTATTCCATCGAGGTGTGCCGTCCAATCCGCTAGCGTCGTTCAATACCCAGAAGTCATTAAGATTTCCGCCTATGATGCCCCCTCCGAAGATCATGAGGCTGTTCGAGGTTGCGTCGAAAGCCGAACCAAGGCCGTACCGACCAGCAGGAAGCGTGCCCGCAGGCGCCAATTGGGTCCAGCTGGGACTTGGTGAAAGGGTCTGGCCTCCAATCGAATCCTCGGGCTGCCTGACGAACATGACCTGCGCCGGTACGGCGGCCGCCGGGGCCATTGTCACCATATAAGTCTCCGAGGCAGTTTGCGCCGGAGTCGACGCGTCGGAGGCGCTTATCGTGAACGTGAAGGTGCTGGCGGAGGTGGGCGTGCCGGAAATGGAGCCGTTGCTGGCGAGCGAAAGTCCCGCAGGGAACGTGCCGGCGGAAACGATGAAGGCCACGGGCGGCGTGCCACCTGTCGTGGAAATCGCGGAAGCCGGGTAGGGTGTGCCTGCAGTGCCGTTCGGGAGGGTAGTCGTCGTGATGGCGAGAAGATTCACGACCTGGATGGTCAGCGACTGAGAAGCAGTTTGTTGCGGCGCTGAAAAGTCGGCCACGGTGACCGTGAAGGTCGAGGAACCGACGCCCGTGGGCATGCCGCTGAATTGGCCGTTGGCAGCGAGGGTGATGCCAGCGGGGGGCGTGCCGCTGGTTACTGCGAAGTTGTATGGCGTAGTGCCACCGCTGGCGGTGAGCCCGGGGTGATGCCGGTGTTGAGCGTTGGCGCCGGGAAGACCAGCGGAGTGACAGTTGGGGAAACCGTCAAGCTGAACGTGCCGCTGGTGGTGCTCTTCTGCGGGTTGCTGCTGTCCACCACGTTCACCGTGAAGGTGAACGTGCCGCTCACGGTCGGCGTGCCGATCAACGCGCCGTCGGGCCTCAGCGTGATGCCCGGAGGCAACGCGCCGCTTGCCAGTGTCCAAGTGAGCGTCCCGACACCACCCTGTTCGAGGAGCATTTGCGTGTAGGGCTGGTTCTGAAGTCCGGGGGCAAGCAAGGTTGTCGTAATCGCGAGCGGCGCGAGCGGTGCCGCGCTGTAGTAGATCTCCGCCATCGGACTAACCGAGCTACCACCAGCGAGGAGGACCGTTCCGTTGGGAAGAAGCGTCGTCCCAACCTGGACATGAGATCCCGACGACCCGCCGGTTGGAGTAAACGCGTTGATTGCCGGATCGAACGTTTCCGCAGTCTGGCGACCAGTGACAAGAACTTTGCCGTCGGGCAGTACCGTCGCTGCCGGTCCGCCGGGCGAGGCGGCCAAGCTGCCACCAGGACTAAACAAACCAAGAGTAGGATCGAAGACCTCGGCGGACGCGGTCTCAGCGAACGTCGATGAGATTATCCCCCCAACCACCAACACCTTTTCGTTCGGAAGCAACGCAGCCGCATGTATCACACGTGGCGCGCTCATCGAACCAGTTAGGCTGAAGCTCCCTAGCGAGGGATCATAAAGTTCGGCTGTGGCCAGGACATTCCCGTTATTGTCATCGCCCCCCGCGATGAGAACTGTTCCATTGGCGAGCAGCGTGGCTGTGTGCTGCTCACGAGTTGAGTTCATATTCCCGGTCGGTGTGAACACTCCCGTCGCGGGGTCAAAAAGTTCCGCGCTAGCGAGAGTTATTGAGGTAGCGTCATTGCCTCCGGCGATAAGCACTTTGCCTGTGACAAGCAGCGTGGCTGTGTGGGCGTCGCGAGCCACGCTCATGCTGCCCGTGGCAGTAAATGCGCCAGTTCCCGGATTATAAAGTTCGGCCGTGGTAAGAATGCGGCCGTTGTTGTCATCGCCGCCCGCAATCAGAACGCTGCCGTTCGGCAAAAGGGTGGCCGTGTGAAATTCTCGCGGGACGGTCATGCTCCCGGTAGGAGTAAACAAGCCAGTGCTGGGGTCGAAGAGCTCTGCACTTGCAAGAGATCGGAACCTATTACTAGAGAGCCCCTGCCCACCTGTAACGAGGACTTTGCCGTTCGACAGAAGAGTGTAAGTTTCAAAGCGCCGCGCGATCGAGAGACTTCCTGTTGGACAGAAGCCGTTGACGGTGAAGGGTTGCGAGACGGCGGAGGTGCTGCCCGTGCTGGCGAGCAACGTGTAGCCGAGCTGGCCGCGATCAATCGACAAATTGGAGAAGGTAGCCTGGCCGGTGGCGTCGGTCACGGCAGTCAATGCGCCGCTGAGTGTGGCGACTGCGCAGGGTGGAGCGCCATTGAAGTTCATGGCGACGGTCGTTCCGGTTATCGGCGTATCGTTGGCGTCGGCCACGCGCACAACCACCGAGCTGCCCGACAGCGTTTGTCCGCCAATCGAGTTTTGCGGCTGGCTCACAAAGGTGACCGTTGCTGGAGCGGGGGTCCCAGAAGGCGCGATGGTGACCGTATAATCTTCTGTGGCAGTTTGTATTGGCGTGGAGTGATCCACAACCGATTCAGAGAAGGTGTACGTACCCGCGAGCGTGGGTGTCCCTGCGAGCGCACCGGTGGAGGACGGAGGAACCTGGGACGGCTGCTGGATAAATAGTCCCGGCGGAAATGCGGTGTTCGTCAAGGAGAAGGACAGCGGCAAGGTACCGCCCGTTGTCGTGATGGGCGCGGTGTAGGGCACTCCCACGATGCCGTTGGGCAGCACGGTCGTGGTAATGACCAGAGTATTGACCCCCATGGTCAAGGTCTGTGTGGCGGTTTTCGTGGGTGTCGAGGAGTCCGTGACCGTCACGTTGAAAGTAAAATTTCCCGTGCCCGAAGGCGTACCGTTCAGCACTCCGCCGCTACTCAGGTTTAGCCCTGGTGGCAGCGTGCCGCCGGTCACCGTGGCGTTGTAAGGCTGCGTTCCTCCTGCCACCGGCAGCGCCTGGATGAAGGGCCGCCCGACCACGGCCGTCGGCACCGTCGAAGAAGTGAACACGAGAGGCGCCGTAGTTACGGTGAGTATCAAGTTGCTGCTTGCGGACTTGGCGGGGGTGCTGCTGTCCGTCAACGTTACTGCGATTGGGAAGGAACCTGCCACCGTCGGCGTTCCACTCAGCACGCCCTGGCTGCTGAAGCTCATGCCCGCCGGCAGCGATCCAGTTTCGGTCCACGTCAAGTTACCAACGCCACCTTGCTCCAGCAGAATCTGCGTGTAAGGCTGCCCGGTAGACCCATTGGGAATCGAAGTGGTGGTGATCGTGAGCGGTGCTAGCGTCGCAGTGCTGTAGTAGATCTCCTGGTTGGAGGTGGTGGTAACGCCGTCATCACCACCGGATACCAATGGATTACCCGTCGGCAGGACAACAGACTGGGCAAATTCACGGCCCAGTGTCAATGTACCGGTCGGGCTGAACGTACCAATTGCAGCATTGAAAATTTCCGCAGAGGATGCGGCAGGTGTAGTGGTTCCTGTATCCGGGACGCCGCCAGCAATCAAAACGGTCCCATCCGGCAGGAGCGAACTCGTTTGGTGGGCGCGCAATGTACTCATGCTACCAACGAGGGTAAACACGCCTGTGGCAGGATCAAAAGTCTCGGCGCTGGACGCTGACAAGTTCGTCTGATAACTGACGAAGCCCCCCGTTAAGAGCACAGTGCCGTTCGGCAGCAGCGTAGCGCTTCCTTCATCACGTGGACTGTTCATGTTCCCAGTGGAGGTAAACGCCCCGACACCACTATTGGCCGTGGGGTCAAAAATTTCAGCGCTTGCGAAGACCGTAACGGGAAGGCCGCCAAAGCTGCGGCCACCGGTGATGAGCACCCTTCCGTTGGGCAAAAGCGTCATGGTGTGGCGAGCGCGCGCCTGATTCATATTGCCCGTAAGGATGAACGAGCCTGTTGCCGGGTCGTAGACTTCGGCGCTGTTCAAGGCCCCGGCGGCATTGACGCCCCCGCTCACGAGTACTTTTCCATTTGCCAAGAGAACAGCGCTGACCCGATTTCTCGCCTGAGCCATGCTGCCGGTTGGGAAAAAACCTCCGTTCGTGGGGTCATACAATTCAGCCGTGGCGAGGGGATTGCCAGCATTATCGAGGCCGCCGAGCAGAAGCACCTGACCGTTCGGGAGCAGCACGCTCGCATGAGTCGCACGACCGTTGGGGGCGGTCAAGTTTCCGGTCGAAGAAAACGTACCCGCGACGGGGTCGTATATCTCCGCCGTGTTCAGAACGTTGCCACTCGTATTTGTCCCGCCGGCTAGAAGCACTTTGCCGTTCCCGAGCAAAACCTCGGTGTGCAGTTCGCGAGGCGTAGAAAGGCTCGAAGTTGCGCAGAAGCCATTGACGGTGAAGGGATTGGAAACGGCGGTTGCATTTGCCGATATGGCCAGCAGGGTATAGCCAAGCTGTCCGCGATCAACGGACAGATCACTGAAGGTGGCCTGTCCTTGGGCGTTGGTGGTCTGCGCCAATGTGCCGCTCAATGTGGCCGCCGAACATGGCGGTGGAGGATTGAACGTCATCGCTACATTCGCCCCTGGAATCGCCGCGCCAGTATTGTCCGTGACCTGCACAATCACCGGACTGCCCGTGAGGATTTGCCCCCCCACTGAATTGCCGGGCTGCGTTACGAAGGTGACGTTCGCAGGGACCTGCGCGACGCTGACAACATTGATCGTGTAGCTCTGAGATACGATCTGCGGCGGACTGGCGCCGTCGGTGGCCTGCAATGTAAAGCTGAAGGGTCCACTGGCTGTCGGAATCCCAGAGATCACGCCCGAAGGACCGTTGAACGTGAGCCCCGGAGGCAGGTTGCCTCCCACAAGTGACAGACCGATGGCACCCAGGCCGCCGGTAACCGCAATTGTCTGGCTATACGACACTCCCTGTGTTGCCTGCGGCAGCGTCGTTGGAGCAAAGACCAGCGCGGATCCCACCCGAATACTCAAGTTCTGCGTAGTGGTGTGTTGAGGGAATGACGAAGAGCCCACATCTTGCACTCGCACCTGGAACGAAAGAGTCGCAGTGCCGCTCGCCTGGACCACGCCGGCGATCGCGCCTGTCACCGGATCCAACGTCAAACCTGTCGGAAGCGCGCCTGCCGTCACCGAGAACGTATGCGCGGTGGGATTTCCGCCGACGGTTTGGATCGCGACAACATACAGCAATCCGGTCACGGCGTCAGGAAGGCTCGTGGTCGTGATTTGCAGCGGAGGCACGGTTATGGGAGGCGGGGGAGGAGTGCCACCACCGCTGCTGAGAACCGTTTGCGTCGGAACCGCCTGGGAGACGACCACCGGCGTGACGCTCGCCGACGGATTGAAAGTAGGAAATGTTTGCGTGTTCGTGTTGACGACGCGAATGATGACGTTGGCGGTTTCGCCGGGGTCCAGCGCAACAGTCGCATTGGAAATGGTTGGGTTAGTGATCGTCGGATTGCTGATCGTGGGATCCGTGGGGTTCAGTAAGGCAGGGTTGACGATATTGGTTACGATCTGATTGTGCGTTTCGACCTTTAAGTTGCAGTCTTGCCCCGTTGGTGCCGCCGGAGTTTGATAGAGCTTGGAGATGATGAGCTGAAGGACATTTCCGAGCGGTACCGGGGAACTCGAGGCCAGGTTGATAGTGAACGAACCGGTCGTGTTGCCAGTGTTGCTGACCGCCCACTGAGTGTCGGAAATGCTTGTATTGGCGGGATTGAGATTGGAGATGGTGGGGTTGCTGATCGTCGGATTTGCGATAGAAGCGTTGCTGATCGTGGGGTTGCTGATCGTTGGATTGGTGATCGTGGGATTGACAACGCTGACGCTCTGAAATGGTGCATTCGAGATCGTGGGGTTTGAAATCGTCGGATTGGTGATCGTAGGGTTTGAAATTGTCGGATTGGTGATCGTAGGGTTTGAAATTGTCGGATTGGTGACTTCGAAATTCGAGATCGTAGGGTTCGAAATTGTTGGATTCGAGATCGTGGGATTCGAGATCGTCGGATTCGTGGGATCGGGATTCAGTGTTGTGGAACTTGACAAACCATTTTGAACAAGCGTCCCCTGGGGAGCCGTAATTTCCGCGATATTCACAGTGACGCTGGCAGTCGGATTTGTGGAAGTGACGAATACCGGACGGGAAGCGCTCGAAAGAGGGGGGGTACTAAGATCCAGCGAGGTCAATTGGGCGAACTGCAGGAAGGATGCGTTTCCGCCTGGAGGTTGGTTGGCAATTGTCATCCGGAAGCTTTTGATCAAGCTGGTTGTATTTTGTGTCACAACGGCAAACGCCCGCTGAAAGGGAAAAGTCTGGCCGTTGAATACCGTCGTGCCTAGCTGCTTGGTGTTGCCGGGGGCGCCGAAGACGAGGCCGTTGCTGATGGGAGCGGTGTAAATATTCTGGTTGCGCGAGCCGGTGAATCCAACCTGACACGATGGAACGGAAGTTCCCGGCTGGAAAATACTTGTCGACCCACGTGAGGGTGAGTTGGGAGGGGTGTAATGCGTCCAGTTGCCATCGGCGGGAGCCTGGACGTCGCGATTGTCAGTCCACGCAGCATGAAAGATTGTGGGATTGGAAGAACTGAGATTGTACCGCCAGTCGTCGGCGTCACCATCACCGTCGTCGGCGTCACCATCGTCGTCGTTACCCACAACTGCGGCGGTCGGCGGAAGGAAGGAAGGTCCCGCTGCGAGGTCCACATAATCGCCCATGAACGGTGCAGTGCCGGATCGGAAAATGGGGAGGTTCGGGGCGTTAAATTCGAGCTGTTCAATGTCGGTCTGGTTCGTGGCGCAGCACCCGTATGCATACTGCGAGACAAGAACCGACGGAGCGAAAACTGGTAATTTTCCGGGAGACGCTTGCGCCATGCGCAGGTCGAAGGTGTGGCGCCGAATGGTGATCGTGGAATCGTCAATATATTGGTTAAAGACGGCACCGGCTTGCGGCGGTGTCAGGCCCAGTTCTCCAGCGAGCTTCGGAAACAAAGTGTACAAGCCTGTCGGTTGGCCCAGGATGAAAAGAGGAGCGTAGGTGTTGACGGTATGATCGAGCCGCAAATCATAGTAAAGGAGAGAGAGTTTCCCTCCGGCGAAAGTGAGCGTTGGCATGATCTGATGCCCACGGCCGGAGGGATTATTGTTGGGATCGACGCTAGGACTATCGACAACAGTGGGTGCGGACCAAATGAGCCCGAAAAGGGCATTCGTCAGTACAATTCTTGCGTCGCCACTGGGAACCGCGTTGCGCGCGGAATATGCGACATAGACCCGGCTCCTGTTGTCCACGGCAATTGAGGGATATGCGTTGGTGCGGAAGGAAGTATTGGTCGTGCCTTCATCAAACGGCGTGAACGTACTGATGCGCAAAGGCGGAAGAAAGGTCTTGCCGCCATTGATGGACCCTGCCACCACAATGGCATCCGGCTGGTTGGTCGTCCCTGACTGATAGTGGAATTCCCTCCAGGCCACATACACGATCCCGGTCATGGGATCAATGGCAATACTGGCGCCCTGGTTGATGGCGGTGTTTCCGCTGATCATCACCGGGGTGCTCCAGCTCGCGCCGCAGTTCGTCGAGCGCACAAAGTACAGTTTCGATAGTTGAGGACCGGTGGCAGTCTCTGGGTCCGTATTGGGCGCTTCTGAAAACGCAGTGTAAGCCACGTAAACGTTTCCGGCGGCAAAACTCTGATGTACTGCACCGTTGCCCGGCTGATTGACCGTGAGGTTGCATGTGGTAGCGCCGAAACGCGGGATGTCCACAGCCATCGTGGGCTTATCAAGGAATTGTGAAGATGTTCCAGTAGCGAGGATGGATGTGCCGATGTACTGAATCGAATCGCCATTCAGGATGTCGTTTGGATCGGCGTTTTCTTTGTTGTTGAGATCGATCAGGCGTGAAACGATGATCGCGCTCGCTGGATTGAGTCCGCGATTGAAAACCAGCCCGGTATAATAAAACATTCCGTTGGTGCCGGCGCGAACCGTGGGATCCGCCGCCGCCTGGTAGCCCGCATTTTTCACTGCGGGCGCACCGGCGCATATCGAAGTATTGTAGGGGCATCCGGGAAGCAGAGTGCTGCGCCAGGTGGCGCCGCCATCAAGAGATTTGAAGAGTCCGAGCCAGGCGTCACCGGTTTCGCCGTTGGTCGTCAGTGCAAGATCCACCGTCCGGTAGTCATTGGCACCCGCGAGCAAATGGAATGGATTCCGCGAAGAGACGGCAATGGAAGGCTCATTCTGCCGCTGCAGGAAGGGATCTCCGCCGGGCCACTGCGTGCCAGAAACCATGTTGACGTTTGTTCCGGCAATTTGCGCCACTGCGGAAGGGGCCGCGACCAGCGCGCAAAGCAGTAGCGCAATGCAGGGCCCGAGGGTGGATCGAGTCCACAATCTCATGACGAACTCCGGGCTGGAAGGAGAGTCGTTAGCCGCCTTGCGGTTGATGCAGTGCCAACGCCAAGCACAGCCCCGGCCATCGCAGGCCAATCGGAACCTTACGAAACACTTAAAAGTGGACGGGGACGTGCCTCTCTCAAGGGTAACTGGCCCAAGAGTCTCTGTTACAAAAGCTATGAAGTCAAGTAAATGCTTGTTTGTAAAACAGTTCTAAGTCCCGGGCCTGGGAGCACTCCTAGACCGCCGCTTGTGTAGATCTGATGCCGCGCGCGCGTATTACTTCAGGGATGGTGTCGTTTCCCAGCAAATCGTTTCACAATGCGAGGACTATGCGTTCTTGTTTACGAAACTCCGGTTATCGGCCGGCCTCATCAATTACAAGTCAAGAGAAGAACGTTTCGCGTTGAAACTATACTCTTTCGAAGCTCTTCACCTGGGAGGAACCCGGAGCCAGCGCTGCGATTGGTATTCAGATAGTGGGACAAAACGGACGTATGGCACCTTTTGTTTGTGCGGTGAGATAGCGCCCCTTACTGCCTGTAGTTTGCCAAAACTCCGCAAGGCCTCGAATCTGGTTTGCGTCACAATGCTTCAGGCATCTCCGCCTGCTATTCATTTCAAACGTGTTCTCAATTCTGGCGAGGGACAGCTCCTTGAAATCTTTGCTATCGGATTGAAAAGAATAAGTAGGTTGGTGGAGCCGATGGGATTCGAACCCACGACCTCCTCGATGCCATCGAGGCGCGCTCCCAACTGCGCCACGGCCCCACCGGAGGAACTAACAAAGTTTATCATAGCGCGCGCGAAAGAGTCCTGCCGGGCGAGTCGCGAATGACTACATCAGCGATAGGCGCTCTTCGCTCAGGTCTAGCTCGTGTTCGACCCTTCGCAAGACTTCATCATTGATGCGCCCTTCCTCGCGCAATTTCATGGCGGTCTGGCGTTCGGCGCGCAGCAACTCGCGCGCGAACTCCACGTAACGCGCGTACACCGCGGGATTCGCGCCAATTTCTTCATCGGCGGTCCCGGTTAATTTGGCGAGGCGGTGCTTGTAACGCGCCTCGAAATCCTC
>WNFR01004949.1_pt1 | contig 13657 bp, 13 predicted proteins | sample 5400221 | NCBI WGS metagenome assembly WNFR01 (sample SAMN13153357, study PRJNA577476) | soil metagenome | isolation source: 40 cm soil under Madrone tree | place: USA:California | collected 2016-06-14
CTCAGTCATATACCGGGTGCCATGAACGTTGCCGCAAAGCCTGGCGTTCCCATGTCCGCGTACGTTTCCGATGTTGCGGAAGTCGGTCGGTTGCTCGAGGGGAAAAAACAGACTCCGCTTGTACTTTACTGTAACGGTCCCTACTGCGGTAAGAGCAAGCGGCTTGCCGAGGAGCTCCTCGCCGCGGGCTACACCAACGTTCGTCGCTATCAGCTCGGTATTCCAGTCTGGCGCGCACTGGGTGGCGTGACGGAGATAGAGCCGGACGGGCTCCGGTACGTCGCCGCTAACGATCAGACCGCAGTTCTCGTCGATGTCCGCGAAGTCGAACACTTCCGCAGTGGCTCTCTTCCGAACGCCCGAAACATCCCGCGAAGCGGCGTGTTGGAGGGCAAGGACGTAGGGGACGTGAAACGGGCGAAGGACGACGGGAGACTGCCCATGCAGGACCACAATACCCGACTCATTGTCATCGGGCGGGATGTTGCCGAGGCCCGCTATGTAGCCGAAGCGCTGGTACACGAGGCGTTCCAAAACGTCGGCTACTTCCACGGAAGTTTTCAAGAGGCCCAGGCTGCCCTAAAGCCATGAGTGAATTGCGACCTGCTCGAGCAAGCGCTGAAGTTTCCGTCCTGACGGCACCCGCCGGGGATCTGGGTGCCGGATCGTAGGACCTCTAACGCTTGTTGGACGGGAAAATCTCCTTAACGCGGGCTGACAGCGCATTGAGGAAAGGGCGGCCCGTCAAGTCCGGTTGTTCGTCGCGCAGATCCTTCGCGTACAGGAGTGCGTATTCAGTGCGGGCCCGATCCGGGCCAAACCACCGGTTCTCCGCGTGCCAACTCGCAAAGCCCGCCATGGACGCGAAATCGGCGGCTGAGGTCGGAATAGTGGCCGATTGCGAAGGTGTTCGCGCCAGTTCACGCCGCAGCAGCTCGTTGCGCAACCTTTGGTTCTCTTCCTGCTCGTGCTGCAGCGAGACTTGTTGCTCCCGGGCCTTCTCGAACTGTTGAATGTAATAGCGGTCGGCGAGACATAGCTCGCGACCACTGCCGTAGATCGTATCGCACGCGTTCGGGTCGCGAGGCAGCCAGGAGCCGAGGCGGTCCGCAGTCACGCTCTCCTGCGCCAGGGCAGTGCTGGCGAAACTCAACAGGATGGCTATCGAGGCGATCGTCTTCATCGCTCCCTCCTCGCCTGCCGGGCTCAAGTGAGTGTGGCAGCCATCATAGGGCTAGGGCGCCCGCCTTGGCGAGCCTTGGCTATTGATCCGACTCCATGGGGGGATCACCCCAAGGGTTAAGCTCCTGCAGGTCCAACTATGGCAGAGTTCGCCACGCGGCCGTTCTTCACCAGATCTCCTCAGCGCGCAGACGCTGCGCTTGCTCCCGGTGCTCGCGCGATGGCTTTGGAGACACCGTGCGCAACCAGTTTCCGAATTGATCCGGAAGGTCGAGACCGATTCCGTGAAGCATTCGACCCACGCGATCGGCATCCGGGTGCTCGGCCGAGCGCATCATCACATTGACATAACCGGGACTGGTGGCCAGGCGGCAACGGGATTTCAACGCACTCATCTCTTCAAGCGCAGCTTGCCCGTGAAATCGCGCTTCCCGAGCGGGATCCCCTTCCAACGCAGGATGGCGTAGGTCGTGGTCGCGTGGAAGTAAAAGTTAGGCTGGGAGAACGAGAGAAGGAAATTCTCGGCAGTGAAGTCAATGTGGCGGTCGCCGAACGTAAAGCGCATGTCACGACCGACGAAAGCGTCGACCTCGGAAGCCTCGATCGTCTCGAGAGCGGCGAGCGTTTCAACGATCCGCGCCTTGAGTGCCGCGAAATTGTCGGGGGGCCGTGTCACGTCGGGCGAGAACACGCCCCTGCGCACACCCTCGATGGCGCCGAGCGAGTGCACCGCGGTCGACTTCACCTGATAGGCCAAGGGCAGCATGTCCTCGGCGAGGCGAGCCTGAATGATGTCGTCAGGCGCAATCCCTTTCTCCGTACTGAAGGCCTCCGCGGTGCCGAGCAGCCCGGAAACGGCCCCCAGAATCTGCCGATAGGACGGGACAGTGGCGGCGTAGAGCGAAAAGGCCATGATGGCATTCCCCGCAATTGTTGATACGCAAATCGTCGAAGGCGGATGGCTGATCTGGTTCATCACACCCCAGGGCCCGGAATCGGACCCAGCATGTTCTCCAGAGATAGCCCGAGAGCAAGCACGGCGCGATCATTCCCCATCAAGGCGTCGAACTCGAGTCCGACCGGCAGACCGTTGGACGTCATCCCTGCAGGAAGGATCAAACTGGCCATGCCTGCGCAGCTTGCCAGAGAGGTGTTGCGAGCCATCGCGACGTTCAGCGGCACCTTCTGCCCGCGAATGGTGACCTCCGCTTCCTCGCCGATCTGCGGCGCGGGAATCATGATCGGCGGGAATGCCAAGGCAACGATGCCGTGCAATTCAAAGTGGCGCCGGATCTCCTCGCGCATTCGTTGCCTCTGAACCAGGGCGGCTTCGTAGGCGTCCTGCGAGGGTCGATTGGGGGGCAGCGAATACGTCCTGAACGCGTCTCGGATCCCTTCACTCGCCTGCTGCAGCAGTTGGTCAAATGTGACGCCTGTGCCTTGTGCTTCGAGAAAGGCAGCGATGGCGGGCATCGCGTCGTACGAAATGATCGTGATCGCGGTGCCGATTGCCGCTTGCGCGACTTCCGGGAGCTCCGCCTCGACCCACGTCACCCCGGCGGCGCGCAGCCTGTGAAATGCTTCGGTGGTGACGCGCTCGACCTCGGGGTCGAGACCGCTCAGCAAGGACGCGGGGGCGATGCCGATGCGGACGCCCTTCAACGGGGTCGCTGTCAGGGGCGCGCAATCGCCAGTCACCGCCGCATCGAACAGGGCAAGGTCTCCAACCGAACGCGCCAAGGGGCCTGCCTGGTCAAACTTGCCATCCGTGAGCGGCATGATCCCATCGCCCGGGTAACGGCCGAAGCTAGGGCGCAGCCCTGCCAGTCCACACATTGTCGCGGGGACGCGTATCGATCCCAGAGTGTCCTCGGCGACGGCCAGCGGCGCCATTCTAGCGGCAACGGCGGCGCCGGACCCGCCACTGCTCCCGCCAGGCACCCGCGTCGGGTCATAGGGGTTGTGAACGGGTCCGAAGACCTCGTTGTTGCTCGTCCAGCCGTACGACAACTCATGGATATTCGTCTTGCCCATGAGGATGCCGCCCTGGGCCAACAATGACTTGAGCACTCCAGCATCGTCTCTTGGCCTGAAGTTGCGTAATGCCCTCGTCCCATTTGACGTGGGCAGCGCCTTCGAGTTGACGCTGTCCTTCACGGGAATGGGCAACCCATGCAGAGCGCCGATGGCATCGCCGGAGGCGCGCACCCTGTCGGCGGCTCCGGCGGCCTCCAGCACCATCTCTTTGTCCAGCGTGCAAAAGGCGTTCAGGCTCTCGAGATGCTGCGCGCGGTCGAGCAGCGCATGTGCGTAGTCTTCTGCCTTGAGGTCTCCGTTTCGCATTGCGGTCACTGCCGCGACGGCGGTGAGGTCGGTGAGACCCTGCCGCCTGGCAGCGCGATTGGGTCGATTCGAAAGCGTGTCCGCGGCTGCTACCCCTCTGTCCTTAGGTCCGGTTCGTAGACAGTCCGCGGTCAGATTTTCGCTGCCTCCGAGGCCCAGTGACCCTGACCTCGCGTCGCGAACGCTCTCGGTGCCAGGGTCCCGAGGCAGCCGTGCGGACAGCGGGCATTGTAGTCCATGCGCATGCGCAGCTGCAGGCCTCTCGACCTGGTGTCATCACTCCCGATAGACTGCGGGCCGCAACCACATTTTGGGGCGCACGGCCCTGTGCTAGCGCCGCATGATGCTGCCCAGAAGAAAGGTGTGGAGGGAAGCCGCTATGGCAGCCGCGCCGCAGAGCACAGCTGACAGTTTCATCATCGAAACACGCCACCTGACAAAGGAGTTCAGCGGTTTTGTCGCGGTGAGCAACGTCGACCTCCAGGTGCGCCGTGGTCAGATCCACGCGCTGATCGGTCCCAACGGCGCGGGCAAGACAACCTTCTTCAACCTGCTCACCAAGTTCCAGATTCCTACCCGTGGCCAGATCCTCTACCGCGGTGAGGACATCACCTTCGAAGAGCCGGCCGAGGTCGCGCGCCGCGGCATCGTCCGCTCGTTCCAGTTGTCCGCGGTGTTCCCCCATCTGACGGCGCTCGAAAACGTTCGCATCGCCCTGCAACGCTCGCTGGCGACGACGTTCCATTTCTGGAAGCGCGAATCGAGTCTGGAGGTTCTCAACGCCCGCGCCGTGGCACTGCTGGACGTGGTGGACCTCGGTGCCTTCGCCCGCGTGCTCGCGGTTGAGTTGCCTTATGGCCGCAAGCGCGCGCTCGAGATCGCAACCACGCTGGCGATGGACCCCGAGCTGCTGCTGCTGGATGAACCGACGCAGGGCATGGGCCACGAGGACGTCGACCGGGTCACGACCCTCATCAAGCAGGCGTCGGCGAAGCGCACGATCCTCATGGTCGAGCACAACATGCAAGTGGTCGCAAAGATTGCCGATACCATCACGGTCCTGCAGCGGGGTCAGATCATTGCCAGCGGCACCTACGCCGAGGTCTCGCGAAACGCGCTCGTGATAGAGGCCTACATGGGTTCGACTGATGCCGAGCTGCGGATGCCGCACTGATGGCGGCGGAACTACTGCGCGTGACCGGGCTGCACGCCTACTACGGCGAGTCCCATGTGCTGCACGGCGTCGAGTGCCACGTCAACCGCGGCGAGGTCGTGACGCTGCTCGGCCGCAATGGAGCCGGGCGGACCACCACTCTCAAGGCGTTGCTCGGCCTCGTCGGCAGCCGGTCCGGTTCGGTAATGATCAACGGTCGCGAAGCGATCGCCTTGGCGCCGCACAAGATTGCACATCTCGGGGTCGCGTACTGCCCCGAGGACCGCGGCATCTATGCGAGCCTTTCGACCGAGGAAAACCTGCTGCTGCCACCGCCGGTCGGGCCGGGGGGAATGTCAATCGCCGAGATCTACGCTATGTTTCCCAACCTGCAGGAGCGGCGCGCGAGCCGCGGGACGCATCTCTCCGGCGGTGAGCAGCAGATGCTCGCGCTGGCGCGAATTCTGCGCACCGGCGCCAGGCTTCTGCTGCTCGATGAGATTTCGGAGGGACTCGCTCCCGTGATCGTGCAGGCCCTGTCACGGACCATCCACAGATTGCGGGAGCAAGGCTACACGATCGTCATGGTGGAACAGAGCTTCCGTTTCGCTGCCCCCCTGGCGGACCGTTTCTACATCATGGAACGCGGCCGGATCGTGGAAGGCTTCACCGCGCGGGCACTTCCCGACAAGACGGCCCTACTGCGCCAGTACCTTGGCGTGTGACTCTTACCGCATCACGAGGAGAAGACCATGAAACTGCGGACGTTGACGATTGGAATGGCGGCGGCGTTGGCGACCGCGGCAGGCTCGCGGGCAGCGCTCGCTGCGGCCGATCAAATCGTGATCGGTGACATCGATGACATGTCCGGGGTTTATGCGGACGTGATTGGTGCGGGCGGGGTCGAGTCCATGAACATGGCGATTGCGGACTTCGGCAGCACGGTGCTTGGCAAGCGGATCGTGACGCTGACCGCCGACCATCAGAACAAGCCCGACATCGGGGCGTCGAAGTTCCGCGAGTGGGCGGACCAGAATGGGCTCAACGTACTGCTCGACGGATCCAACACCGGCGTCAGTATCGCCATGTCGAAGGTCGCGGCGGCAAAGAGGCTGCCCCTCTTCGTTATCGGCGCGGGCGGCGCGTCCCTGACCAACGAGGACTGCACGGCCTACACGGTCCACTACGCCTATGACACGACTGCGCTCGCCAACGGGACCGCGACCGCCATCGTCAATGGCGGCGGCAAGACCTGGTTCTATCTGACGGCGGATTACGCGTTCGGCACACAGCTGCAGAGCGCAGCTTCCAAGGTGGTCGAGGCGTACGGCGGCAAGAACCTGGGCGCGGTACGGGTGCCGCTCGGGGCAGCGGATTTCTCCTCCTTCCTGCTGCAGGCGCAGGCCTCCGGTGCGCAGGTGCTGGGCCTGGCGAATGCCGGCACCGACTTCAGCAACTCGCTGAAGGCCGCTAACGAATTCGGGATCACCAAGACGATGAAACCGGCCGCGCTGCTGGCGTTCATCAGCGACATCCATAGCCTGGGTCTTAAGACCGCACAGGGGCTCTACCTGACCACGGGATGGTACTGGGACCTGAACCCGGACACGCGCGCGTTCGCTAAGCGCTACTTCGCCAAGATGAACAAAGAGCCGACCATGAACCAGGCCGCTTACTACTCGGCCACGATGAGCTACCTCAGGGCTGTCAAGGCCGTGGGGACCACGGATTCCGACAAGGTCATGGCGGAACTGAAGAGAATGAAGATCAACGACATGTTCACCAGCGGCGGGTACATCCGCGCGGACGGCGTGATGATCCACGACATGTATGTGATGCAGGTCAAGGCGCCGCAGGAATCGAAGTACCCGTGGGACTACTACAAGGTGGTGAAGAAGATGAACGGCGAGGAGGCATTCGGTCCCATCACGGGCCTTTGTCCGCTCGCCCCCAAGTAGCCGTGCGAGCGTGCCCCGGCACCGAGCAGGGGCGCGGCCTGCTCTCCTGATGCGCTGCCGTCCGCTTTAGGAACCCCCGTGACCGAAATCTTCGGCATTCCCGTCGCAGTCATACCCGGGCAGCTGATGCTCGGCCTCGTGAACGGATCGTTCTACGCCCTGCTCAGCCTCGGGCTCGCGGTGATATTCGGCCTGATGGGCGTCGTCAACTTCGCGCACGGCGCCTTTTATACCCTGGGTGCGTTCGCCGCCCTCCTCGGGCTGCAGTGGTTCGGGATCAATTACTGGGCCGCGCTGCTGCTCGCCCCGTTGGGGGTCGGCCTGCTCGGCATCGTCGTGGAGCGGCTGTTACTGCGCCGTCTGTACAGGCTCGATCCGCTGTACGGTCTGTTGATGACCTTCGGCCTTGCGCTCATCGTCGAGGGCTCGTTGCATCAGGTCTTTGGCTCGTCAGGGCAGTCCTATCCGGTCCCCGAGGCGCTCGCGGGAGCGATCGATCTCGGCTTCATGATCCTGCCACTCTATCGTGTCTGGGTGATCGTCGCTTCGGTAGTGGTCTGCTTCGGCACCTGGTTCGTCATCGAACGAACCCGCCTGGGAGCAACCCTGCGTGCCGCCACCGAGAACGCACCGCTTCTCCAGGCCTTCGGCGTCAATGTGCCGCGTCTGGTCGCCGCGACCTACGGTGGCGGCGTGGCGCTGGCCGCTCTCGCAGGCGTGCTGGCGGCGCCGGTGGTGCTGGTGAACTCGCACATGGGCACCTCGCTCGTGATCGTCGTGTTTGCGGTGGTAGTGATCGGGGGGATGGGATCGATCCTCGGCTCCATCGTCAGCGGCCTCGCCTTAGGGCTGGTCGAGGGATTCACGAAAGTCATCTACCCCGAGGCATCAAACATCGTCGTATTCATCATCATGGCGCTGGTGCTGATCCTGCGGCCCGCGGGCCTGTTCGGGAAAGAATAGCGCAATGCGCACTACCGGACTGTTCTACGCGCTCGCCGGCCTGTTCGCGCTGTGCGCTCCATGGCTGGGGATCTACCCGGTGTTCATGATGCAGCTGCTGTGCTTCGCGATGTTCGCGTGCGCTTACAACCTGCTGCTCGGTTTCGGCCGCATGCTCTCCTTCGGGCACGCGGCGTTTTTTGGCTCTGCCGCGTACGCGACCTCGTGGCTGGTCGCCTCCCACGCCTGGGGGCCGGCGGCTGCGATCCTGGCCGGGGTCGTGGTCTCCGCAGTTCTCGGCGTGGCGATCGGCGCGCTCGCGATCCGCCGCCAGGGCATTTATTTCGCCATGATCACACTCGCCTTGGCGCAACTCGTATATTTCGTCTGCCTTGAAGCGCCGTTCACCGGCGGCGAGAACGGCCTGCAGGGTGTGCCGCGCGGCAGCCTGCTCGGTGTGCTGCCGCTGAAGTCTGACCTGGCGATGTACTATCTGGTGCTCGCCATTTTTTTTGCGGTATTCGTGTTCATCCGCCGCGTGGTCCACTCTCCATTTGGCCAGGTGCTGAAGGCCATACGCGACAACGAGTCTCGCGCGGTCTCACTTGGCTACGAAATCAGTCGCTACAAGCTGCTCGCCTTCGTGCTCTCCGCGACGCTCGCGGGGCTCGCCGGTTCGCTGAAGGCCCTGGTGCTGGGCTTCGTAACGCTTTCGGATGTCCAGCAGTCGACCTCCGGCGAGGTTGTCCTGATGACGCTGCTGGGCGGCACCGGGACCTTCTTTGGCCCGATAGTCGGCGCGGCGATCGTCGTTACTGTGCAGCAGTACCTGTCTGACATCGTCGGCGGCTGGGTGACCGCCATCATCGGCGCAATCTTCGTTGCCTGCGTATTGTCGTTCCGTCGCGGCATCGTCGGCGAGCTGGCGGCACTGCGACTGCGCCACTTCGTCAGTTGATGGTCGCTGGCCCATTGAGCGGTGGAGGCGCTTCGCTCATCAATTCCTCGAATGCCTGCGGATTGAGCGAGCGAATCATCCGCAGAAACATCAATGCGCCATTTGCGGCCCCCGCCATGGCGAATCGCACATTCTCCATTCGAGTTTCGGAGAGTGAGAAGTCACCGCCGTAGTAGAAAACCACGCAATTCTTGATCACGCCCCCGATGAATTGGTTGTAATCCAGGGTAACGTCGGTGGTAAAGGTCTGGTTTTCGAATCGCATTTGCAGAGCCTCTTGTGTTTGGCGGGTCGCCGGAGGCTGCGCGAGAGTGCGCCGACATGGCTTCTCTCGCCGGCTACTCCGTACGCAACACGACCGGCTCTCCATTCACGGCGGCCTCGGGTTCTTCGGGTGCTCCCGTCGACTGTCCGCGCCGGCCGCCGGTCGACTTCTCGAAGACGTGGACTCGATGATATTCAAGATACCGACACTGCTCTTGGCTAAACGGCCCGACGTTCTGCGGCAATGCAATGCCCCAACTCTCGAGGACTGCGTAATTCAGCTCTTTCGAGACTAGCAGGTCGCCGAGATCCGAAAAGGAGACGTGCCCTCTGTCAAAGAGGTGATCGACATGAGGTGATAGCAGCAATCCGTTGAATCCATCCAGCTTCTCCCGATCGTCGCAGATGCACCAAGGTTTGATGTGAGTGGCTCGAAGATGCCGCCGATCCAACAGTCCCGTCACGCGGCACTTCCGCTCGATCTGCTCCAGGTTTACCCGGAAAACCCCTTGACCGTGGCGGGCATTCACCAATGTCTTCTTGACCGTCGGGCCGATGTCGGTCCGCTGCAAAATGCGCTCTTCGGCCGCATCATCGAAAAGACTTCCGCCCGTCGTCTGAGTGATCGACTCAACGATCTGCTCGACTTGACCGGCGAACAACTCAGTCAGTTTATCGACCATCGGCTCAGGAACCGCGGCAAGGTACACACCCTGGTTGCCATCACCCGATGCCCGAATCGGGGAGTGTCTGGCCGGCAGGACAGGCGCGAGTTGCGATGTATGGTCCTTCGGCCGCAGCGGATCGGCAAGCTCCTTAAATCGAACCGGCACCTGCCAACCCGGATCGCTTCCCCACTGATCCCCCGCTGAACCGAACTCCGGCGGCTTCGGGGCCTCCCGCGCCCGCCCTATCGCGACGCCGACGGCGCGGATCGCTGCGTCGGCGAAGGAGAACACGACATCCCCTGGCATCACCTGGATCATGTTGTCGTACGACACATTTCTTGCGCCGTTCTGATTCTTCTTCGGCGACCACAAGTACTCGCCCTCCAGCTCCTGGCGGCGGTGCGTCTGCCTGTGGTTCACCCACCAGTATTTCGGTTTCTGAAACACGATGACTTACGCCTTCCAGCCGCGGTCCAATATCACAGCGTATGCGAATGTCCCGAGTTTTCATAGACTTCCAACGCAAAAGCGGGCCCTGCTACCCATCTTCACACAAGCTGCGGCACTCGACGCCGCCTTCTGTACTGCACTAGTCCACATGGGTGCTTTTTTTCGCTGACCTCCGCAACAGCACGTCAGTTTATGATTGGAGCTTGTGGGCCGCCATGGGTTCATGACAGGGGGAATTCGCCTGAAATCAACGCCTGAGGCACCACATCTGACGCGCGCGCTTGGCGTACGCGATGTCGCTCTCTTCATGGTGACCGCCGGCTGCAGCGTGCAGTGGGCCACGACGGCAGCCGCAGCCGGAGCAAGTTCGCTGCTCGTGTGGGTTTTTGGCGGACTGACGATGTTCCTGCCGTTGTCGGTGTGCGTCGTGTTCCTGTCGTCGCGCTATCCCGATGAGGGTGGCTTATACGTCTGGAGCAAGCGTGCGTTCGGCCCGTTTGCCGGGTTTATGACCGGCTGGACGTACTGGACCTCCAATCTGCCGTTCCTTACCAGCCTGCTGTACTTCGCGGCTGGGAGCGCGTTGTTTTGGTCGGGCCAGCGCGATACGGCGGCGAGCGCGTCGCCGGGTTACTTCATCTGCTTCTCGATCGCCGCCCTCGGCGTGGCCGTCGCGCTCAACGTGCACGGGCTGGCGAGCGCGAAATGGCTCAACAGCGCCGGCGCGATCGCGCGTTGGCTGGAGACGATCTTGCTCGTCGTCCTCGGGCTCGCGATCTGGCGGCGCTTCGGGACGGCGACCCCAATCACTCGACAGACGATCGTTCCGGGTTTCCGCCTCGCAGACATGGTTTTCTGGGCGACGATAGCGTTCGCATGGACTGGCCCCGAGGCCGCGTCGTTCATGGGTGGAGAGATTCGCGATCCGCGGCGCGCCGTGCCGAGGGCGTTCGCGATTGCTGCACCGATGATCGCGGCGATCTACATCCTCGGCACCGGCAGCGTCCTGGTTTCTATTCCGCCGGAGCAAGCCAGCGCGCTATACGGATTGATGGAAGCGATCAGCAGTGACGCGGCGCGTCTCAACCTGTTGTGGCTCATTCCGGTTGCCGCGGCGTTCGTGGTTCTCGATCGTCTTGGAAGCGTCGGCGTATGGCTTGGCGCCGTAGCACGCATACCGTTTGTTGCCGGACTCGACCACCATTTGCCAAGGAGTTTCGCACGGCTCCATCCGCGCCATGGTTCACCCACGGTCGCCATCTGGACGCAAGCGATCATCATTGCTGCGTTCGCGTTCCTCGGTCAGGCGGGGACATCGGTCAGAGGCGCCCCGGTGCCTGGGGAGGTCCGGATTCCCGGCGGACGGCACACGGTCGTCGTGATGGCACTGATCGGTCTGGCGACAACGCTGGGCGCGATCGCGCTCGCGTTCGTGCCACCTGCGGACGAAGACCGCCCGGCAATTGCTGTACTTAAAGTCGCAGGCATGACGACAACGCTGTTGCTAGCCGGTGCCGCCGTTTATTTCGCGGGCAGCGCCCGCGCGCGACGGCTCGAACGCCTGGCGGGAGGTCCGCCCTAGTAAGCGCCGATTGCTAATAGTTCACTCTGAGCGGCGAGCGGCCGTACGGGCGTCAGCGGAGCTGGTGCGCCGCTCGAGATAGAGGGTCCTGATGTCGTTCAGCATGACTGCGGGCTGAATGTAGGCGAGTGAGTAGATTTCCCGCACCCTGCCGCGAGGGTCGATCAGAAAGACCTTCAGCATGTGGTGCAGCGCGCGGGTCGGTCGCCCGCTCGCGTCCACCTCCACGCTTATATCCTGGCCGAAGTCATCGAGCACCGGCAGCAGCGCTGACACCGACCGCGCCGTGACAAACCGCCACTCGAATCGTGAGTTGGTCGTGAACTCCATGGCATACCGCGCCAGGACTTCCGGTGTGTCGGTGCTGGGATCACAACTGATGCCCACGAATCGCACGTCGCGCGCCAGCTCCCGATCCCGTAGGATGCGATCGCGAAGCATTGTCAATGTTTGATGCGCAAAAGGGCAGCCGAGGGGATCTACGCAGTAAGTGTAGAAAAACGTCAGCAGGGTGATCTTGCCCCTGGTCAACGCACTCAATCGCACCGCGCGACCGCGTTCGTCAAGTAACGTCGCGTCCTCGACGGACTGAATCGCCTGCAAACGATATGTGCCCGGCGGCAACGGAATGAACTCCATCCGGGGTGCCGTCGCTGGGCTCACGTCGACGGCTGCCTGCGCACTCGCGAAAGCGAGCAGGCACGCCGCCACGGAGGACCTCAAGGATCGGAGCATGGCGTTCTACTGCCGCGCAAGCGCTGCGAGCGTGCGCGACTGGTTAGCCTTGGCGGTGAATTTCATGTGATGCGGGCGCCCCAGCTTCGCCTTGGTGAAATCCACTTCGAAGGCGGGGGTTAGCGCATGGCCGTCCCAGTTGAAGGCGCGCAGGAACTGCTCGTTGTCCGCGCCCTTCTTGTCCCAGTGCGCCAGCAGGCTCGACGTGATGTACAGCCGCTTGCCGTCCCAGCTCTGCGAGATCATGTTGACCTGGCTGCCGGTGTGCTTCTGATAGCTTTCCTTCGGGTGTTCCGGATCGGTGATATCGAAGTAATGCGTGGTGCCGTCCATGAAGGTATTGACCCACAGACCCTTGCCATCAGCGGTAATGGAGATATCAACGGGCAGCGGAATCTGCGCCGGATTACCAATCGTTCCGACCTCCGTGGCAGCCCACGCACCGCCCTCACCCTGCTTGATGAGCCACAGCTTCGAGGTCAATGCCGCTGCCGTGATCGCCCAGTTCTGGCCGGGCGCGAGCGACCAGCGGATTTCCAAAGGTGCCCCCGGTACGCTCAGAATCTGGGTAGGCTGCATGGACTTCAGGTTCCACACGACCACCGTATTGCCGAAGTGCTTCATCGCTTCGGGATCCTTGATCAAATCCCCCAGCTCACGCATGTAGTTCTGCCAACCTGAAAAACTCGAAGTCAGGAGCACGTTCTTGGCCGGATTGATCGCGATGCCGTAGCCATACCCGTCACCCTTTACCCCGCCGATCGACGTGGTAGGCATGTCATACCTGGCGATCAGCGAGCCCTTGTTGTTGTACAGGGCCATCCCGGTGACGCCGCTCTTGTCGATGGTGTTGGACAGGTTGCCGATCAGCATGCGGCCGGGAAGCGCATAGAAGTCATGCGGGCCGACGAATTTGGTCTTCGCCGGCAAGTCGGCGATGGTGCGACTCAGCTTCGGTTTGGACGGATTGGTGCCAACGTCGAAAACGTAGATCTTGCTGTCGTCCAGTCCCCCGGCCCAGAGAAACTTGCGATCGTCGGTAAACCCCATGTGATGGGCTTCGCCGCGCCCACCAACCGATGTCCTGTGAACGACCTTTCCGTAGGTCTTCGACACAGGGTTCGCATCAATAGTGACAAGTTTGTCGGACCCGTCACCCAGGCCTTCTACGCCGAGGGTCCAGACATGAACGAAGTCTTCCTGGCCCTTGATGAGGTTACTGATGTAAGGCGAGTTACAGGTTTCGTCCGCAAACGCATTCGGCAGTGCGGTGCCAAAGCACACGTACACGCTCGCCAAGACAACCGCACACTGCGATGACTTCCTCATAGGCTTACCCTCGCTTTAGGTCGACTGGATGTGCGCCGTGACTCAGTTTATTAGGCCCGTGTCGTTGTGTCCCGATACAGCCAAGCGACGATC
>WNFR01004951.1_pt1 | contig 13653 bp, 11 predicted proteins | sample 5400221 | NCBI WGS metagenome assembly WNFR01 (sample SAMN13153357, study PRJNA577476) | soil metagenome | isolation source: 40 cm soil under Madrone tree | place: USA:California | collected 2016-06-14
CAGCGCAACCTGCCCTGGCTCGATCTCGTGCGCGCCCCCGCCCAGCGCGCCGCGCTGCGCGCGCTGATCGCGGAATTCGCCGCGAGCGGCTACCGCCCGGCAGCCCTCGAAGGCCTCGTAAGCGCGCAGGCGGCCACGGCGCGCTGGCAGGCGCTGGATCGCTTCGTCGACGCCCACGACCACCTGCTCGTGACCAACGGCCCCTACCAGCTCAGGCGCTTCTCGCCCGAGGCCTATACGTTCGACATTATCCGCGAGTTCACCTACCCGGTGGGCCTTGGCACGTTCGATTTCTACGCCTACCCGGCCAAGGCGTTCGTCACGGGCATCGAGCATGACGGCAAGCGCATGCAGGCGACGACGGAGGCCGAGATCGCGCTCAAGCAGCGGCGCGACCACCGCCTCGTTCGCATCGCCTTCAAGCGCGACACGCTGCGCGAGACACTGCCGATCCGGCCGGCGCCCCGGTACATCCTCGTCGGCGAGGACGGCCGGGTGGTCGCGGCCGGCGGCGCGAGCCGGGAAGACGACGGACGCTTCGCGGTGTCGTTGCCGCCGCTTCCGGCCGGCGACTACCGGTTCTTTATGGCCGTCTTTCTCGACGGCAACACGGTCAGCCCGGCCATCGGCAGCTTCGACTTTCACAGCAACTGACCGGCGGTGGGTTCCGGAAGGGCCGCGGGTCGCGTGGGGAGAAAACGGTGACGATCTTCATCATCCAGATCCTCAATTCCCTGTTCTACGCCGCGGTGCTGTTCCTCATCGCGGCGGGCCTGAGCCTCATCTACGGCGTCATGCGGATCGTCAACCTCGCGCACGGGTCGCTCTATGCGCTCGGCGCCTACGTCTCGGCCTGGGTCGTCGGCGGTGCGGTCGGTCACGCCGCGAGCGGCGCGCTGGGCCTTGCCGGCCTTCTCCTCCTGCTGCCAATCGGGGCCGTCGCCATCGCGGCCGTTGGCGCCGCGATCGAGCCCACGCTGCTGCGCCCGCTCTACCGTCGCCCGGAGGAATACCATCTGCTGGTCACGTTCGGCCTGCTCATGATCCTCGAGGACGCCATGAAGTTCCTGTTCGGCGGCACGCCGTTGTCGGCGGGCTCGATCATGGACCGCATGGGCAGCATCCCGATCGGCCGGCTGCTGTACCCGACCTACAACCTCGTCGTCGTCGCCATCGGGCTGATCGCGGCCCTAGGCCTGTGGTGGTTCATCTATCGCACCAAGTTCGGCGTCATCCTACGCGCCACCTCGCAGGACCGGCGCATGGCGGCGGCGCTCGGACTCAATGTCGGGCGCGTCTACGTGCAGGCCTTCGCCATCGGCTGCTTCATGGCCGGGCTCGGCGGCGCCGTCGTGGTGCCGGCGCAGGCCGCCGTGCTGGGCATGGGCATCGACGCCCTCGTGCTCGCGTTCGTCGTCGTGGTGATCGGCGGACTCGGCAGCCTCGAAGGCGCGCTGGTCGGCTCGCTGATCGTGAGTTTCGTGCGCACCGCCGGCATCCAGTTCTTCCCGGAGATCGAGCTTGCCGTGCTCTATCTGATTGCGACCGCGGTTCTGCTCATACGCCCGACCGGGCTATTCGGGAGGGCATGACGATGACGGCGATGACGACCGCGACAGCGGCGGCCGACGCGGGCACGGCCTCCTCCTTCCTGCGATTGCTGTTCGCGGCGATGGCGATCCTCGTCGGGCTCGCGCTATTGCCGGCCGTGGTCGATCCCTATCAGACGCTGCTCATCACCTACGGCCTGATCATGGCCATCGCGGCGCTCGGCTTCAACCTGCTGCTCGGCTACACGGGCCTGCTGTCGTTCGGCCATTCTGCCTATTTCGGCACCGGCGCTTATACGGTCGCCTTCATCGTGCGCGACCTCGGCACGCAATCGATGGAGCTCTGCATCATCGGTGGGCTGGTGGGCACGGTGCTCGTGTCGGCGCTGTTCGGGTTCGTGTGCGTGCGCCACACGCGCATCTTCTTCAGCATCCTGACGCTGGCGCTGTCGCAGGTGCTGTGGAGCCTTGCCTTCAAGTTCTTCTGGGTGACCGGCGGCACCGACGGCATCCGCGTCGCCTACGCCAAGCTCACGCTGCTGGGCGGCTTCGTCGACTTCGCCGGGCCGGGGTCGTTCCAGCGCTTCATCTTCGCGTACTATTACTACGTGCTGGGCCTGTTCACGCTGGCGACCGTCATCATGTGGGTCATCGTGCACTCGCCGTTCGGCAAGGCGCTGCAGGCGATCCGTGACAACGAGACGCGCGCCAGCTTCGTCGGCATCTCGGTGCGACGCACCCGCTGGATCGCCTTCGTCATATCGGGCGCATTCACGGGGCTCGCCGGCACCCTCTGGGTGCCGCTTAACGGGCTGACCACGCCCGATGTGCTCTACTGGCCGTTCTCCGGCGAGATCGTGTTCATGAGCGTGCTGGGCGGTTTCCGCACGTTCGCTGGGCCCATCGTCGGTGCGGTGGCCTTCAACTATCTCAAGACCGCCGCGGTCGCGAGCACGGAATACTGGCAGCTGCTGCTCGGCGTGGTGCTCGTGGCCCTGGTCCTGGTCCTGCCGTCCGGGATCGTGGGGACGGCGGCGCGGCTTGTCAGCCGGTTCACGAGGTGACGCCATGAGCCTGCTGGAGACGATCCATCTCAAGAAGTACTTCGGCGACACGCACGCCGTCGACGACGTCAACTTGGCCATCGAGGAGGGCGAGTTCGTCTCGCTGGTGGGTCCCAATGGTGCCGGCAAGACCTCGTTCTGCAACGTCGTGAGCGCCTATTACACCGCCGATTCCGGCAGCATCATCTTCAAGGGCACGGACGTCACGCACGCCTCGGTGACCGAGCGCGTCAAGGCGGGAATCGCCCGCAGCTTCCAGCTCGTGAACCTGTTCGACGACCTCACCGCCTTCGACAACGTGGCGCTGACGATCTTCTCGCGCGAGGGCAAGACCCGCAACATGGCCGCCCTGGCCCGTCGCGACAGCGCCGTGACCGGCGAGGCCGACGCGGTGCTGGGCCAATTCGGGCTCGCCAGCAAACGCAACGAACTGGGGCGCAGCCTGGCGCAGGGCGAACGCAAGCTGCTGGACGTGGCACTAGCCTATGCGCTGCGCCCCAAGCTCCTGTTCCTCGATGAGCCCACGAGCGGGGTCAGCACGCGGGACAAGGGTCAGATCATGGATACGATCGCCGCGGTCGTGCGCGGCGAGGGGATCACGGCGGTGGTCGTCGAGCACGACATGGACGTCGTGTTCACATATTCCGACCGCATCGTCGTGATGCACCAGGGCGCCATTCTCGCCAAAGGCACGCCCGACGAGATCAGGACGAACGACCAGGTGGCGATGACCCTGATCGGCTCCACCGGCCCGGACGCTTTCGCGCGAAAGGATTGACCGTGCTCGAGGTTGAGGCAATCGACACCTATCGTGGCGCCGCCCACATCCTCAACGGCGTGTCGCTGCGCGTCGATCGGCAGGAGGTGGTCTGCCTTGTCGGGCGCAACGGCGCGGGCAAGACCACCACGATCGAAAGCATCATGGGGTTCCTCCCGGTCCGGTCCGGGCGGATCCTGTTCCACGACGAGGACATGACCGCGCTACCGCCGCACGAGCGCGCGAAGCGCGGCATCGGCTATTCGCCCGAGGACTGCGGGGTCTTTCCCGAGTTGTCTGTCGGCGAGAACCTGATGATCGGCCGCTGGCTCGGCGATGAAGTCGCCCGGCGCCGGAACGGCGGGCCGCGCCAAGGTGCCGAAGCCCAGGCGTTCGGCCTCTTCCCCGAGGTGCAGAGCCTGCTGCAGCGCCAAGGACTGCACCTGAGCGGCGGCCAGCGCAAGATGGTCGCGATCGCGCGCGCCATGATCCTGTCGCCGTCGCTGCTGTTGCTCGACGAAGCCTTCGAGGGCCTGGCGCCCGTCGTAGTGAACCGCTTCACCGAGGCGGTCATGAAGATCAAGGCGATGGGCGTGTCCATCCTCATGGCGGAATCGCATCTGGGCGCGGCGACGCGCATCGGCGACCGCCTCTACGCCATCGACCGCGGCGAGATCATCTTCCACGGGCCGCCGAAGGAGGCGCTCTCGGACGAGAAAGTCGTGAAGGCCTTACGCGGCTAGCATTGTACGATGAAAAGACGCAGCATACTCGTCATTGCTATTGTAGCGGCCTTCGCTGCGGCTACCGTGGCTCGCAGTGGCCACGAGCTCCCGGTCTATCCATCCTACTATCCGCACGAGATCGAGATCGCGACGGTCACGCCCGACCAGGCGGCGGGGCTCCTGCGCGACGGCAAGATCCACGCCTATGTGAGCGGGGCGCCGACCTTTGCCGGTACGGTTCTCGAGTCCATCGGTGCGGTGGAGTCGCTTGGCTCGTTTGTGATCGTCCGCGTCAATCCGGTATCCCCACATTCGAAGGACGACGCATCCGCCTGTGCCGCCGTGCGCGCCGTCGCCCGTGTCGTCGCTGCGAACGGCGATGTGGTCCTTCATCCTTATCCGGTAACGCCGTTTCACGGCGACTATCTGCATCATGTCGACCGTGTCGAGGACCTAGCGACAAGCTTGCTCGGGCCCAAGCACGCTGCACCGGCGATCCAGGACCTGAAGGTGCGGGCAACCGGCGCGGCGGCGAAGCGCATCCCGCGCAACGATGCAGCGGCACCAGGCTTGTGGGACGTAGAAATTGTGGAAGCCGTCGCATCGGAGCTAATTGCCTCGACGATGACCGCGATCAACGGCTGGCTTGGACCGCCCGGGTTGAAGACCGGATGGTATCAAGCCTATCTCCTCCTCGGCGATGCCATCGATGGCAAGACCAGGGAGCGCGTCGAAAACAAACTGCGGCGGCTCCAGTATGGCGGGATTGCCGACGCCGTCGAACGTATCAATCTGGAGCGGGCCCTCGTCGCCGAGCTCATCGGTGGCTGTCGCAATGTCGTCATCGGCTATACCGTGAAACGTGAATATTACAATGCCGAATTCTCGGCCGGTATCGAGAACATCGCCTATGACGCGCACCAGGGCTTCAATTCGCCGATGTTCATCCGCACCGTGAAGCTGAAGGATTTTCCCTGGAACGGCTGGCTTGTGCTCGGGCTCGACGCGCGGGGGCAGGCAGCGTGGAATCCGATTGCGGGCTTCAACGACCCGTTTGGTCGCCTGATGTGGGCGGCGCTCGGCGACCCGGCCGCGGTGCCGTCGCCGTATGACGCGAGCTGGGTGCTCAACCGCATCTCGGATGTCGAGTCCATGCCGCGTCGATGAATGCGGGAGCAACGCCATGCCGCGAATTCCGCCTGCGCTCCGCCGACGCATGCTGCTGCTGGCACCGACGGCCGCCGTGCTCGCGCCGGCCGTCGGCGCATCGGCCGCCGACCTTACGTTCGATCTCAAGATCGAGCGGGGCCAGGTGCCGCAGAACATGCGCGTCATCCGTGTCAGTCAGGGCGACGTCGTCAAGCTGCGCTGGAGTACAGACCAGCCGCTGACGCTGCATCTGCACGGCTACGACATCGAGCAGACCCTCGAGCGCGGCGCAGTCGCCGAGATGACGTTCACCGCACATGCGACAGGACGCTTCCCGGTCCACGTCCATGATGGGAGCGCGCGCGCAGGCAGCCATTTTCATCAGGAGGTCCCGCTTGTCCTCATTGAGGTCTATCCGTAATAGTACCGCGTCGCGGACGCTCGGCGCAGCGGCGTGCCTCGCTCTCGGCGCGGCGACGCCCGCCGCCGCCCATGGCTTCGGCCAGCGCTATGACCTGCCGTTGCCGCTCCCGCTCTATCTGTTCGGAGCGGCCGCGGTGGTCGCATTGTCATTTGTCGTCTTCGGATTGTTCGCCCGCCATGGCCCGGCCACCCCTCGCGCGCACCATGTCGACCTGCTCGCCACCGCACCCGGCCGGGCGATCGCGCAGTCGGGTCTTGTTCCGGCTGTTGCTCTGTTGGTCCGGCTCGCCGCACTCGGCGTATTCATCGTCACGGTTCTCGCTGGATTCATCGGCGATCAGAATCCATACCGCAACATCGCACCTACACTGGTTTGGATCATCTTCTGGGTCGGCCTCGTTTATGTTTCGGCCTTGGTTGGAAACCTCTGGGAACTGATCAACCCTTGGCGGACGCTATTTGAGGGAGCGGAGCGGCTCCATCGGCTGGCGGGCGGTGCCGAACTGTCGCTGCGGCTGCCGTACCCGTCCGCGGCCGGCATCTGGCCGGGATGCCTGCTGTTTCTCATCTTCGCGTGGATCGAGCTCGTCTACCCGAGTCCCGCTGTGCCGGTCCATATCGCGTGTTTCGCCACCGTATATTCGGTCCTCACCCTGGCCGGAATGCTCGCGTTCGGTCGCGAGGTCTGGCTGCAGCACGGCGAGGTGTTCAACGTCGTATTCGCGACGTTCGCTCGTTTCGCGCCTACGCAGGCTAAAGTGGGCGCGCAGGAGCGGCAATTCCTGCTGCGGCCATTCGGGGCGGGGCTCGACGACGACGAGCTCGTTGCGACGTCGGTGATGGTTTTCGTGCTGCTGCTGCTCTCGACCGTAATCTATGACGGGCTCATCGCCACCCCAGCATGGTCGAGCCTCGAAACCTGGCTTCGCGCTGCCCTTTCCGGCACAGGCGCGGACGACACGGTCGTCATCAGGACCGCCGGCCTCATCGGGTTCTGGCTCTTGTTCGTCGGCGCGTACCTCGCGATCTGCGCCATCGCGGCGGCGCTCGTGGCTTCGGGCGGCTCGCCGCTGGAACTTGGCCGCAGCTTCGCGCTAACGTTCGTGCCGATCGTCATTGGCTATCACGTTGCGCACTACCTGGTGTTCCTGCTGATCCAGGGCCAGTACATCGTCCCGCTCGTGTCCGATCCCTTCGGCTACGGCTGGAATCTCTTCGGCACAGCCGGCTACCGCGTGGACATTGGAATTGTCGGCGCGCGCTTTGCCTGGTACGCCGCGGTCGCGGCGATCGTGACTGGTCATGTCACGGCGGTCTATCTTGCCCACGCCAAGGCGATGCGGATCATCACTGGGCGGTGGGCCGTGTTGCGTTCGCAGGTTCCGCTGACCGCGCTCATGGTCGTCTACACGTTCATCGGTCTCTCCATCACCGCGGAGCTCATCGTCGTCGAGCCACGCGGATCCGCCCCACCATCTGTCGCGGCGCGGGCGATCGATATTCCCGCCGACGCGGTGTTGCCCGAGCCGGGAGACGGCCGGCTGCAGCCGATCGGCCCGGGAAAATCCGCCGCGGCGAAAATGACCTACCGCGTGCTCGGCTCGGCTTTCCACGACGGCTCGCGCACGACCGTCTCGGATCTGCTCTACGCTTACATGTTCGCCTATCGGTGGGGCCTTCGCCGCGGGGGCGATGAGGCGCATTACGACCCCGTCATCGATGCCGCGACCACGCCCTTGCGCCGGTCGCTGGCAGGATTGCGGGTCGCCGGCGTGGACACCACCTCAAAGACATTCCGTGTCGGCGATGTCAGCTTCGTTCGCGAACTGCTGGCCGTCGATGTCTATCTGACGATCGCACCGGACTATTCGGACCAGGACGCTGTGGCGGCGGCGCCCTGGAGCACGCTTCCCTGGCATCTGGTCGTGCTTATGGAGGAGGCAGTCAGCCGCGGCTGGGCGGCGTTCTCGCAAGAAGAGGCGGTGCGCCGCAACATCGAATGGCTCGATCTCGTCCGCTCGGACCAACTCAAGCGCAAACTCGTGCCGCTGGTGGAGGCGTTCGAGCGCGACGCATATCGCCCGGCCTCGTTGCAATCCTTTGTGAGTGCCGACGAGGCGCGCAAGCGATGGTCGGCGCTCGCAGCCTTCTACCGGGAACATGGCCACTTCCTGGTCACCAATGGACCTTACCGACTGGTGAAATGGTCGTCCGACAACGTCACGCTCGGCGCGTTCCGGGACCTGACCTACCCGCTGGGGGTGGGATCGTACGACGCTTATGCGATCCCGCGGCGCGGCTATGTCACCAAGGTGGATCAGGACGGCGACCGCGTCACGCTGTCCGGCGACATTGAGGTCACCGAGAAATTCCAGAGAAGCTATCGCCTGGTGCGCACACCGTTGCCGTCGATTGCGCCCGTCGTGCGCAATCGCGCCGCACCGGAGTGCCGCTATGTGGTGATCGACGACAAGGATCGGGTCGTGCTCGCCGGCGTCGCGCCGCTCAGCCAGGACGCGACATTCCGAATCGACCTCGGCGGCCGGTTGCCCGCTGGCCGATATACGATGCTTGCGGTCATCGCGGTCAACGGCAACGTCATGAACCCGGACATTCGGCACATTCCCATCGTGATCGCATCCAACCGATGAATCGTCCCTGCCACCGTCCCAATGGGCCAAGATGAGCAATCGTCGACCTGTCGCTACTGAAAATCTTATCCAGACAGTCTCAGGTATCGTAATCGGGTAAGCTTCCGGCTGTATGGCCTGGCTTCAGGGATTTGTCGCGGCGCTGTTGACCTGGTTGCGTAGCTCACGGGCACGCCGTGAGACCGAGATCCTCTATCTCCGGCAGCAGCTCATCGTCATGAAGCGGACAGCGCCGGCCCGACCCAGGCTGAAGGCCACGGACCGTCTGATCTTCGTCTGTCTGTACCGTCTGTTCCCTTCCCTGCTTCAGTCGTCGATCATCTTCAAGCCGGCGACCTTGCTGCGCTGGCATCGCGGTGGCTTTCGTCTGTTCTGGCGCTGGAAGTCCCGTCGGCCGGCCGGCCGTCCTCCGCTGTCGGCCGACATCCGACACCTCGTTCGACGGATCAGTCGGGAGAACCCGCTCTGGGGTGCGCCACGTATCCACGGCGAACTGCTTAAGCTAGTGGATCGAATCTAACACTTGGTGCCCACGCCGGACGGCGGCGATGATTTTGCTTGGGTCGGCGATCCAGGTGAAGGGCTTTGGGGCATCGTTGGTCTCTCTGACGAAGCGGTTGATGGCGGCCTGAAGATCGGCGACGGATCTGAAGACGCCGCGTTTGAGGCGCCGCCGTGTGAGCTTGGCGAAGAAGCCCTCGACGGCGTTGAGCCAGGATGCCGAGGTTGGTCGGAAGCGTTTGAGCAGGCCCTCACGATTGCAAGGGAAACCGGTAATCGCATGTGGGAGATGCTGATGATCCCTACATTAGCAGTGACGCAAGCGCGTAGCGGCGATCCGAGCAAAGCCCTGCGCAGCTTCCTGCAAATGCTGGACTCCTGGCACCGGTCGACTGACATTATGTCGGTTTCGGGCGGGATAGGCGCTTTGGTTCTTCTGTTTGAGCGGCTTGGAGACGCGACGGCGGCGGCCACGATAAACGGCTTCCTGACCAGGATGATTGAATCCAACGCCTTTTTCCGAGACCTTCCCGACACAATCGCCCGCGTTCGTCAGGTGTTGGGCGATGCGCTATTTGACGAGGCCAACAAGCGCGGTGCGGCGACACCCGCCGCCCCGCGCCGGAGTCGCGTCGCTCAGCTCGTCCGGGCCGATCCGGTCTTGGGAGCTGATCCGAACAGAGCGGCGATCTGGCCGCCATTCGGGCTGCCGAGGCCCGTGCAGGCATCCCAGCTTGGGCCCGCCGCGAAGTCTCCATTGTTGCCCTGCGTAATGTCGCGCAGCGCGGCGGGCGTCGCGTAGAGCCTTGGGTTGATGAAGCCGACCGGGCTGGCATTCGTCGCGTTGATACGGGCGATCAGGCCGGCCCAGAGCGGCGCAACCGCACTGGTCCCGCCGATTACGGTGTTGGTCCCGTCGATGCGCACATCGTACCCTGTTTCCGGGTCCGCATCGCCGCTGACATCGGGCACGCCGCGCATGGTCAGCGCCGCGTTGCCGCCCGATGTTCGCGTGGTCTTTAGCCCGGCCTGCCAAGGCGGCAGCGCAAAGACGCTGCTCACGCCGCCGCCGCCCGAGCCGCCCTGTGCACCGTCATTCCAGACGGACTCGACCGTGATCGCGTTTCCTGAGACCTGGAGGCTGGTACCTCCGCAAGCCAGCGCGTGCGGGCTCGATGCCGGGAAGTCGACATGATCGGCGCCATCGGCCACGCCGTCGCTCGAGCCATTGTCGCCGGAGGCGACGCAGACCGTGATGCCTACCGCCGCGGCCGCCTCGAACGCCGAGTCGAACGCGGTCAACGCCTGTTGGGTCCAGGACGATTCCGGGCCACCCCAGCTGATCGAGATGACCGAGGGCTTGTTCTGCGCGTCATGGATCGCGGTGGTGACCGCGTCGAGGAAGCCCGCATCCGTGTTGGGCGCGAAATAGACCGCGATAGTCGCTTGTGGCGCGATCGCGCCGACGACCTCAATATCGAGCATCACTTCCCCGTCGGGTCCGTTTGGATCGCCGGTCGGTTGGTTCTTGCCGTGATCGACCGAGACCGCGGTAACTTTCGGAACCGAGCTGATGCCGAGCGCCGAGAAGTAGGCGCTCAGATCCGCCATCCGCTCGCCGCCACCGAGTTCAATAATCCCGACGCACTCCCCGTGCCCCGTTCCGGGTGGGAAATTGTAGAGCGAAGCGAGCTGCAGCGGCGTGAACGACGTGGCACCCCCGGCACCTGCGTGCCAGTGCACGTTGCCCTGCGCCAGGCGCGCACGGAAATGCGGCTTCGCCACAGGCCGATTATCGAGGCCGAGCACGGCTTCGACGCGGCCCTGCAGTTCGTCTGGCACTTGGATGCTCCCGACCCGCCCGCGATACGAACCGCCGGGATGCTCGAACCGCTGCAGGTCCACGCCGAACGCGGCGTTGAACTGCGCGACGGTTCCTGAGAGCACCACGGTACGGCGCCCCGCGTGTTCCTGGACGACCGAGAGGCCGTGCGCGCCAGCAAAATTTTTGACCGCGGCGACGTCCGCGCCGTCGGCGCCAAACTGCCGGTCGAACTCCGCACGGGAGAGATGGCCGCCCACCCCATCGCGATTGGCGAGCTTAGTCATCCGCTCCTTCAACATATCGGCGTTGCTGCGGCGGAGAAGCACACTGACTTCCAGCCGCTCCGCGGGATCGGCCTTGCCGATGGCCTTCGCCCCCGGCAATGGCTGACGTTCGCTACCTTTGAGTGGATTTCGTGCCATTTTACTTCTCCTTCCTGTTCCCAGCGTGAACCTTCGATGAATTGTTCACCAGAGCGGAAAATGAGCTGCTCCCCGGAAGTAGGACACCCGCCCAATAGAGAAGACACAAGGGTCACGCGAACGACCGGAGGTCACGAAGTCGCGACGGCAACGGATCACGAAATTGAGATCAATCACTGCGGGCTGGACTGTCCCCGAGCCTGATCGCTACTGTGCCTGCAAAGGTTGCCATCCAGTGCCTCTGGAGGAAAGCCAAGGACATGCACCGGCGGGTTTTATTGGCTCTCGCGACGGCGCTGTTGATGCTGCCAGCGACGCGTGCCTTGCACGCGGTCAACATACCGAAGCCGTTCAAGCCGGAAGAGCTTGACCAGATGCTGGCCCCGATCGCGCTCTATCCGGACTCTTTGCTCTCGCAGGTGCTGATGGCCGCGACCTATCCACTGGAGGTCGTCGAGGCGGCGCGCTGGTTGAAGGCCAATCCGAACCTCAAGGGCAATGCCGCGGTCGCCGCGGTGAAAGACAAGAATTGGGACGTCAGCGTGATGTCGCTGGTCGCCTTTCCCCAGGTGCTGGTGCAGCTCAACGATCACCTCGACTGGACCCAAAAGCTCGGTGACGCGATGATCGGACAGGAGCAGGACGTCGCCGATTCGATCCAGCGGCTGCGCGCCGAGGCCGCCGACGCCGGCAATCTCAACAACACGCCGCAGCAGCTGATCACGTCGCAGGGATCTGGCGTCGACCGCACGATCGCGATCGAGCCGTACGATCCGGACGTGATCTACGTGCCGTCCTACAGCCCGAGCTGGGCCTACGAGCCGTGGCCCTATCCCGCCTATCCGCCGGATTACCCGCCGGCGCCGGGCTACGGCTACGGCACGGGCCCCATGGCCAGCCTCCTGTTCGGTGCCGGGATCGCCGCCGGCGGCGCGATCTTCTGTGGCTGGAACTGGGGGCGCGGCAACAGCTACGTCAATGTCAACGTCAACCGCGCGGTCAATATCGACAACCACTTCGACCGCAACCGCTTCGCCAACAACAACCACTGGCAGCACGATCCGGTCCATCGCAAGGGCGTGGCCTACCGCGATCCCCCGACGCGTGCGTATTTCGGCCAGAACCATCCCGGCACCGAGCAGCGCCAGCAATTTCTCGGCCGCCCCGAGCTGCGTCCCGGCGGCGGCCAGATCGCGAACCGGCCGCAGGCGAATGTGTTCCCCAATCCGCCGCAAGGCGCCGGCGGCGGGCAGCCTCATCCGGCGCTGGGCAATCGCGGCGGCGGGCGTCCCGGCGACGGCCAGATCGCGAACCGGCCGCAGGTGAATGTGCGCCCCAATTCGCCGCAAAGTGCCGGCGGCGGGCAGCCTCATCCGGCGCTGAGCAATGGCGGCGGCGGGCGTCCCGGCGGTGGACCGAGAGGAGGACGGCGATGAGCGCATCGATCCTTCATCATGATTCTCTGGTTCTCTTCCCCGTTGCCGACCTTGTCGCCAGCGCCCCGGCGCAGCTTGCCAAGCTGCTGGGCTTTCTCCCGCCCTAGGCGGCGGCGCTGACCGAGGCGCTCCGCCACAACGATGACCAGACTGTGTCGACGATTCTCGGCGCCGGTTGCCGCGATTTCATTCCTGGCAGCGCCGAGGACAAGGTGTTCCTACCGCAAACTACATCCGGCAATTGATGGTGAAGTCCGCCGAGGATAGGCCGTGCGGCAAGCTGGCCGTGCAGTTGGATCGACCGATAGGTTGGCGAATCCTTTTCCAGCGACAGATGCGTTCGAAGTTCGTTGTAATAGCCGGTGTAGGCCGCAAGGATCCGGCGCAGATGCGCCCCGCCGAAGACAACGATTTGATCGAGGCATTCCCGGCAGATCGAGCCGATCAGTCTCTCCGCATGCCCGTTCTGCCAGGGTGACCGCGCGGCCGTTGGGTGATCTCGGATGGACGCTCTCGCCCCAGGCAGAGAACGCCTGAAGCACACTGGCTTACTTTCGCGAGTTTCCGAAGGAAAGGCGTATGCGCTTTAAAGTTAAACTGGCTTTTTGTTAGGGTCGCGACGCCGACGCCACTGGGAAATGAAACGGGGGAGCTGTCCATGATCGAGAGGATCAGCGCGGTCACACTGGGCACCCACGAAATGCCACGAGCTGTCCGATTCTATCGCGCGCTGGGGTTTGAGGTCCTGTATGGCGGCGAAGAATCGTCATTCACCAGCTTTCGAGCAGGGGCGAGCTACCTTAACCTCATCGCCCAGCCTGCCGGGCGGCGCTGGTCCTGGTGGGGGCGCGTAATCTTCTACGTCGCCGATGTTGATGAACTTTATGACCGTGCGCTCGCAGCGGGGTGCCAGCCAACTACTGCGCCCCGCGACGCCGAATGGGGTGAGCGCTTCTTCCACCTAGTTGACCCCGACGGCCACGAACTCAGTTTCGCTCGGCTTTTGCGATCCTCGGTCTAATTTCACGAAGAGGACGCCTAGGACGAACGCGCCAGCGGCGATCAGAACCGGATTGCGCCGTGTCCAGCAAATAGCAACTCCAAGCCGCCTACCATTCCAAGAGGCGCTGGGAGCGCGTATGGTGCTCCG
>WNFR01005338.1_pt1 | contig 13652 bp, 13 predicted proteins | sample 5400221 | NCBI WGS metagenome assembly WNFR01 (sample SAMN13153357, study PRJNA577476) | soil metagenome | isolation source: 40 cm soil under Madrone tree | place: USA:California | collected 2016-06-14
GCTGGCAGAAGCAAAACGACTCTTGTCAAAGACTTGATACAGTCTTTTTGAATTACGACGATGAAAACCAACGAAAAACCTACTCCCGAACGTTTGATGCAGTTTGGTTCCGCCTACGCGCCACCGTTTATTATTGGGGCAGCCGTGAGCAACAAAGTTTTCGATTCGCTCGCAAGCGGAGCGAAGACTGTCGGGCAACTCAGCAAAGAGACGGGCGCATCTCCGCGCGGTTTACGCGCCATCATGAACGCACTCGTGGGACTCGAATTGCTCAGAAAGAACGGCGACAAATATTCGCTCACACCTGAAAGCGAAGCTTTTCTCGTAAGCAATAAACCAGGGACGCTCGCCGGGTTTTTTCCGATGAACATGAAGCGATTGATTCCGCCCTGGCTCAAGCTTGATGATATCGTGCGCACGGGAGATCCGGCAGAAGCGCTCAACGAAGAACATCCCGGGACAGAGTTTTTTACCGAACTGGTCGAAAACATTATCCCGACGAGTTACGGCAGCGCACAAGCACTCGCTGATCATTTGAAATTGGCTGCTGCGAAGCAACCGATACGCGTGCTCGATGTTGCTGCCGGCTCCGGAATCTGGGGAATCGCTCTCGCGCAAAAATCACCTCAGGTGCAAGTCACGGCGGTGGATTGGGCGGGAATGATTCCCACGACCAGGCGAATCACGCAAAAATTCGGCCTAGCGGACCGTTTCAAATTCATCGAGGGCGATATCGGCGAAGCCGATTTCGGAAGCGGCTACGACATCGCTACGCTCGGCCACATCTTACACAGCGAAGGCAAAGAGCGCAGCCGCCATTTGCTGAAGAAAACTTTCGGATCGAAGCGCCGGGACCGTCGCCGCTCATTGTGGCGACAAAGCCTTAATCAGAATCGGCTTCTCATCCGCGAAGCGAAATGCTTTCATCTCATCCGATGAGAAAAGCGAAAACGAAATCGCGCGCCGAAAGGCGCGTTTCCTATCAGAAAGCGGCCTTGCGCAGCGAGGCGTTTGCCCGGGCGCTCAGCGAAGCAAAATTGTCTGTCGCCGGTTCCGGCGGTCTGCGCTCGCTTTTTGAACAAGCCGCGAGAAAAGCGGCGTCGCTCCCCAAGCATCCATTCAAGGAAAATTGGGCGTATGTTCAGACGATGCTGCGGCTGGTCCGCGCGTACGAGCGCGGTCAATACCAGCAGGTTTCGAATGATGCGTTGTTATGGATCGTTGCTGCCCTCAATTATTTGGTCGACCCATTCGATTTGATTCCGGACAAGATTCCGTTTCTAGGCTTCGTCGACGACGCGACCGTTGTTGAATTTGTCGCGGACAAAACCCGGCAAACGCTGGACGATTTTATGATTTGGGAGACGACCGGGCATTAGCGAAATCCAGTTTTCGACCGTCATAGACCGCTGCTACAATTTCAGACCAGTAGCAGCGCCGGATTTTCGAGCAGATGGCGTAGCTCCTTAAGGTACTCTGCGCCGAGGGCACCGTCGATCACGCGGTGGTCGCAGCTCATCGTGATCGACATGCCATGACCAACAACGATTTGGTCGCAATCATCGACTACAGGAACTTTCGTGATTTTGCCGATGGCGAGGATGAATCCCTGCGGAGGGTTGATTACGGCGGAAAAACTGTCGATGCCCATCCCACCGAGATTTGAGACGGTGAATGTGCCGCCTTGAAACTCTTCCGGCTTCATCCGCTTGTTGCGCGCGCGATGCGCCAGATCTTTCACCAACTCGCTGATTTCGCGCAGCGATTTGTTTTGCGCGCCGCGAATCACCGGCGTCAGCAGTCCATCTTCAATCGCGACCGCAATTCCAAGATCGACATCTGCGTATTGGACAAACGCGTCGCCATCGAATGATGCATTCACCCGCGGTACTTTTACCGCCGCTTGCACGGCAGCCTTCAAAACGAAGTCGTTGACGGTGATCTTGGCAGCGTCAGCGTCTTCGCCCGCGGATTTCAATTCCTCGCGCGCTTCCATGAGCGGTCCGGCGTCGATGTCGATGTTGAGATAAAAATGCGGAATCGGGCCGAGGCTTTCAACCAGCCGTTCCGCAATGATTTTACGCATGCCGGAAAGTTGAATGCGTGCGCTTTCGCCGGTCTTAACAGCGGCCGGGGCGGAAGGTTTTGGAACGGCGGTTTTTGATTTGGCTGCGGTGCGCACGTCCGTTTCAGTGACACGACCTTCGGGGCCTGTGCCTTTTACGCTGGAAAGATCGACACCGAGATCAGCCGCGATTCGGCGAGCAACGGGCGACGCTTTTACGCGCGTTTCTTCAGCCTTTTCGACTCTCGGCGCCGGCTTTTCAGCTTCAGCTTTCTTTTCCGTTTTCGGCTCCTTAGGCTTTTCTTCTTTTTTTGCTTCTTCCTTTTTCGGCTTGCCTTCTTCCTTCTCCTCTTCGGCTTTCGGCGTTTCCTCTTTTTCCTCCTTCCCTTTTTCCCCTGCCTTTTCCTTCGGCGCCTCCTCACCTTCTCCACCGATGAACGCGATCTTGTCGCCGACGTTTACCTTGCCGCCTTCTTCAACATAAATTTCGGCGAGCGTTCCGTCTTCAGGTGATTCCCATTCCATCGTCGCCTTGTCGCTCTCGATCTCGGCGAGCACTTCGCCGGCTGAAACTTTATCGCCCTTCTTCTTCTTCCACGCGACGAGAGTGCCCTCCGTCATCGTGTCGCTCAGCTTGGGCATTTGGATTTCGGGCATGGTGGAAAAGTGAAAAAGGTTAAAAGAGTTACAACGTTACAACGGATTCCCTTTGTAACCTTGTAACATTTGTAACCCTTTTAACTTCTTTCACGCGTAACAAACTTTTTTCACAGCCGCGATTAATTTGTCCGCGTTCGGCAGCACGGCTTTCTCGAGGCGCTCGTTGTAGGGCATGGGTACATCTTCTTGTGATACGCGGATGATGGGCGCGTCGAGCTCATCGAAAACGCTTTTCTGAATCCGGTAGCAAACCTCTGCGCCCACGCCGCAAAACGGATGATCTTGCTCGACGATCACCACCCGATGAGTTTTTGCAACCGAATCGAAAATTGCTTTCTCATCAAGTGGCTTGATCGAACGAAGATCGACAATTTCCGCAGAGATGTCTTCCTCTTCCAGTTGCGCGGCAACTTTCAGCGCGAGCGGAACAGTCTGTGCGTAACAGATGATCGACACATCGCTGCCTTCGCGTTTCACTTCCGCTTTGCCGAGTGGGATGAGCAGCTCTTCATCCGGCGGCTCGACCATTCCTTTCGAGCTGTAGAGCAATTCGGCCTCCAGAACCAGCACTGGATTGTTGTCGCGCACGGCTGTTTTCAGCAATCCTTTTGCGTCACGCGGCGTGGCTGGCGTGCAAACTTTCAGACCGGGCACGCTGGCGTAAAGGTTTTCCGTTGCATGCGAATGGGTAGCGCCGAGCTGATGTGCCGGTCCGTTCGGGCCGCGAAACGTGATCGGAATATTAAACTGGCCGCCCGACATGGTGAACATATTCGGAGCGTTGTTCACCACCTGATCGAAAGCCACGAGCGAAAAACTGAACGTCATGAACTCAATAATCGGCCGCAGCCCGACCATCGCCGCCCCAACTCCCAGCCCGGCAAATCCGTTTTCGCTGATTGGGGTATCGATGATGCGCCTCGGCCCGAAGCGCTCGAGCAAGCCCTGGCTCACTTTGTAAGCGCCGTTGTATTCAGCAACCTCTTCACCCATTAGAAAAACATTCGGATCCCGCTCCAGTTCTTCGGCGAGCGCTTCGTTGAGCGCCTGACGATAGGTAATTTCCCTCACGAGTTTGCCCCGTTCGCGAAAGTGTAATCGTAAAGTTTGTCCAGCGGCGATTGCGGGCTTTCCTCAGCGAATTTCACACTGGCGAGCACTGTTTCCTTCGCGCGCTTGTCGAGCAGGTCGAACTGCTCATGTGTTAATTTTCCTTCACGCGTGAGCTGCGCCCGCAAACGCGTGATTGGGTCATCAAGCCGGTATTTCTCCAGTTCCTGTTTCGTCCGATAACTTGCCGGGTCGGACATCGAGTGACCGCGATAACGGTAAGTCCGAACCTCAACGAACGCCGGATGCGATTCTTTGCGGATAGAACTCACAATCTCGGCGATTTTGTCGCGCACTTCGCGAAAATTCATGCCATCGACAATTTCTCCGGGGATATCGTAACCCTCGGCCCGATCGACAATTTGCTTAAGCGATGTCGATCTTTTCACCGAGGTACCCATGGCGAAGAGGTTGTTTTCGCAAACGAATACGATCGGCAACTTATAAAGCGCGGCGAGATTCAAAGCTTCGTGGAAAGAGCCTTGGTTGATCGCGCCGTCACCGAAGAAGCAGAGCGTCACGCGATCCTCGTCCCGGTACTTAATGGCAAAGGCCAGTCCAACAGCCAGCGGAACGTGAGCGGCGACAATGGCGTGACCGCCGTACATGTGGTTTTGCCGGTTGAAGAAATGCATTGAGCCACCGAGACCTCGCGAGCAGCCGGTCTCTTTTCCGAAAAGCTCTGCCATGCACGCGTTCGCGCTGGTGCCGCGGGCAAGCGCGTGGGCATGATCGCGATATGCGGTGATGATGTAATCATCATCGCGCACGGCCGCGACCGCGCCGGCCACAACCGCTTCCTGGCCGATATAAAGATGACAAAAACCGCCGATCTTCTGCGCTTGATACTGCTGACTGGCGCGCTCCTCGAAACGCCGGATCAACAGCATCAGCGAGAGCATCTCGACTTCGTCGCGCTGCTCCCCCGGCTGCATGGCGGTCATCCCGCAGCTGCGGGACGGAACCGCGCGGCGCGGGCTCGGGATCCCTCCATGCTTCGGCCGAAGTTCATACAAAGAACAAACAGCAGAGTGAACAGAAGATCGCTGATGAGTGAATTGCGGAAAAACATCCAGCTCGGCGTCGCACTGTATTGAGGCAGGCCAATCGTGAGCGCCTGAATGAGTCCTGCGAAATTTTTCGCGTAACCCGGATCGCTCAACCAGGAAAACGCATTGGTGATCGCGTAAAAAATTGTCGATCCAACAATGGAAGCCGGCAACAGCGTCTTTAACGAAGCGCGATTTTGCAAAAGAACTCCGATGAACCCGACCGCAATCAGCGCGAAATAACGAACCAAGATCTGCGGGTCCAGCAGGGGGGCCCCGTAACGAAAATTAATCACTGCGTCGGAAATAAAGAGCGTAACAAGCGGCACTGAGAATTTGTATTTTTTGGGGAAAGCGGCCGCGCTACAGAGCGCAATTGCGGCGAGCGGCGCGAAGTTGGAAAGCCAGCTCGCACCCGAATGAATCAAGAGCCCTGTCGTGACGCGATAGACGACGGCCGAGAAAACGAGGAGAAGAGCGGGAATCATTCGGAAGAGTCTATCCGTCCGGTGAGATATGCAAAGGCCAATTGGTAGCCGCGTCTCTGCCTGCCGCGCCTTAACATCGCGAAGGCGGGTGAGACGCGCGGGCGCGCGGTCGTTAAACACCTCAGCGCCACGCTTCCCACAGGGAAGCGACTACAACGTGGCGAGCGCTTTGTTAAGTCGCGCTTTGCGGCGATTAGCGGCATTTGGGTGAATGACTCCGCGCTTGGCGGCCTTATCGATCGCGGAGATGACGGCGCGAATTTGATCGCCGGACGGGGTTGCTGCGGAGCGCACTTGCTTCTGCATCGTACGCAGACGCGTGACGGCGCTGCGATTGCGAAGCGATCGCTTCACGGTCTGACGGGCGCGCTTGGCGGCTGATCTGGTATTGGCCATTATTAAAATCAAAAACCTTCGGGGACGTGGACGCTCGCGGGCGCAATCGCGGTTGTCAAGACCGACTCGGACCGCCACCCGAATGGACATGCGCCGATTAGTCTTATGAGCCTGGAGTGTTTTGGGCTGTCACTACGCCCTTGTTCAGCACCGGCATCGCTTTGCGAGCCTGAGCTTTTTGCCGCTCCGCAGCCAGCGCTCCAGCCATTCGCATTTGTTCGACGCTTAGCGGACCAGAAGCCGAGGTGGAAGCAAACTGCTCCGGCGACGCGTTCGTTTGCGCAACTTGCGCCATGGCAATGGTCGATGGAACCGGCGGCGCCTTTGGCGCTTTGGGCAAACGATCGGGAATAATTTGCACAATCGCTCCGAGCGGAACCTGATTGTAAAGCGCCGCGATGTCGCACGACTTCATCCGGATGCAGCCGTAACTGGCCGGGCGGCCGATTGTCAACTCTTGCGGCGTGCCATGAATGTAAATGCAGCGACGAAAGGCGTGCGCGTTTTGAGCTTCCAGTCCGCTCAGCCAAATGATCCGCGTCGTCACTGGATCGCGCCCGGGAGCATTGGGCTGGAGAATTTCTCCGGTGAATCGCCGATTGTGGAAGACAGCACCGGTTGGCGCGTTGTCACCGATTTTTTTCGCGACCGTGAGGTAACCGAGAGGCGTCGTCATTCGTCCCCAAAGGTCGCCCAGTCCGAATTTCGATGTCGAAACCGGGTAAGTTGCCACCTTGGCGCCATTCTCCAGAAGCATCAGCTTCTGATCGCGGACACTTATTATCAGGCGATGTGAAGTGTCGAGCGGCGCGGCGGAAAGCGCGGAAGCAATCGAAACCAAACTCAAAATAACAGCCAGGGGTCGAAACATGCGCACCTTCTTAATCGATAATTCGAATTTTGTCACGCGGGAATTACGGCGGCCGTGCGGGAGCCGCCAAAACTGATTTTTGGCCAGCGGCTCGTGAATGAACACAGACAGACATAAAGGAAGCCACCTTGAAATACGAGCAAGAAAGGCACCGAGAGAAACTGCCTATGCGCAATCGCGAACCAAAGGAAGTAGGTGAAGTAAATCGCGAAGCCCAGCTCCGCCAGCGGCAGCGCCGATTTGAGCGGTCTGTATTTGCAGCTTCGCCATGGTTGCGATTTGCGTTCGATGCCGTACTTGGGCGTGCGCGTGAAATCGGACTTGTGATTGAAGATAGCTTCAAGCACAGCGCGCGCGTTGTTGAGCGAGAGGCCAACACCCAGGGCGAGCAAACAGGGCAAGAAAAGAATTTCCTTCATCCACGTTCGCGGATGCAGTTCCCGCTGGGCGCAAACATAAAAAACCGCTACCGAGACTGACGCGGCCAGGAAAATCGGGACATCGATTAACAGCGTCCGGAGCCAGCCACCGGAAGGCGCCCCGGAGGAGGGGTGCAACAGGACGCAGAGAAAAGCCAGCAACAGATAGGCGAAGTTGGACATCAGATGCCCGGTAGCTTCAAGTTTGATGAAGAACGGAAGCGGACTACGCCAAATCGTCGGCAATAATTTTTTGCAGGTCTGGACGGATCCCTTTGTCCAGCGATGTTGCTGGGATTTAAACCCATTCATATCGACGGGAAGCTCGGCGGGAGTTACAACATCGGCCAAAAAAATGAATTTCCAGCCCGCGATCTGCGCGCGATAGCTAAGATCGAGATCTTCACACAGCGTGTCATGCTGCCATCCCCCGCTTTCCTCGATGCAAGAGCGTCGCCAGAGGCCGGCCGTTCCGTTGAAATTGAAAAAGCGGCCGCTCCGGCTGCGCGCAGTTTGCTCGAGCAAAAGATGCCCATCCAGGAAGATCGCCTGCATCCGGGTGAGCAGCGAATATCCACGATTCAGATGGCCCCACCTCGTCTGAATCATCCCTATTTTCGGGTCGGTAAAGAAATGAATCGTGCGCTTTAGTAACTCCGGTTTCGGGACAAAATCGGCGTCGAGAATGCAGACGAACTCGCCTTCCGCAGCTTCCAGTCCTGCGGCCAGCGCGCCAGCCTTGAAACCCGTGCGATCGACACGATGAATGCATTGAACATTGAAGCCGCGCTGGCGCAGTTCGTCCGCGCACGACGAGACAATCTCACCCGTGTCATCGGTCGAATCATCCAGCACTTGGATCTGGAGAAGATGCCGCGGATACTCCAATTCGCTAACCGAGCGGAGCAAGCGCTCGACCACATAAACTTCATTGAAGATCGGCAACTGCACAGTCACTTTCGGCAGTTGATCAAAATAACGCGCCGGTACCGGTGCGCGCCGCCGATTTTTGAGATACAGATAAATGATGAAATAGCGATGGACGCCGTAAGCCGAAAGACCGATGAGCACACTCAGGTAGCAGACCGTCCAAATAATGTGTCCGAGGCTTCCTTGCATGGGAATTTCCGCTGCTGCCATTGGTTAAGGCAGCAAGGGCGACATGATGCCGTTTCCAGCGGGTGCGTCAAATCAAAAAAAATCGCACGTTTGCCTCTGAAAATGGCGCCTGTGGTGCGACAACGGGATGGAAACATGGCGCCGAGAGCCGGAATCCTCTGTTCGTTGTCGATCTTCTTAGTCGCGGGGATGATGGGCCTCCTAACCGACGGAATCGCGCAGGAGGAACCAATTACCGAACAGGGATATGAACGCGAGGAATTAGGCGTTAATCGCTACACCGCGCCGTCAATCGAGCGCATTTTCCAGCAGCTCGATGATCTCAGGCCATTGCCTTTCGAGCAACTGCAACGAGAGCTTCCGAAAGCGAGTCCTGCCAGCCGCGAGCAAAAAGGGTTGATCTTTGGAGGATTGGTGGCCGACGGGTTTCTAATTGTCGAGGCGGAAAGGAAAAATGCCGTTGATAATCTGGGGCACGTCTTAATGAGAGAAGCTCGTGGCCTCGGCGTCGGCGATCGGGTGACGCGCCACAGCGCAAGTCTTACTGATTTGGCGCGGCGCGGCAATTGGCCGGCGGTGCGCGAAGAACTCATCGCCACGCAAGCCGATGTTGAGCAAGCCTTGATCGAGTTGCGCGATCAAAAAATGGCGCACTTGATCAGTCTCGGCGGTTGGTTGCGAGGCCTGGAGATCAGCACCGGCGCAATCGAATTGGATTTTTCGCCGCAACGAGCAAAGGTCCTCGCGCAACAGGACCTGGTCGATTACTTTGCTGGAGAACTGAAGACATTACCACCAACGGTGTCGCGCACGCCGCTTTTTGAAAAACTTCGCGCGGGCGTAAACGCTATTCGCGTTTCCCTAACCAGGACAATCACGGAGGGATTGAAACCGGCTGATGTGAAAGCGATTCGCGCGCAAGCACGGGAGTTAAATCTCGCGATTCGTCAAGGCGATTGAGCAAGACCGGTCCGACATTCGCCCTTGCCTGAGGCAGCGAGCCGGTTAACGGTGATAGGCCAATCTTCGCAACCGGCGGGGCATCCAATTGGGAGACACCATGATGGAACGAAGGCACGACCGTTTCGAACATTTCAAGATCATTTTTCCAATCCTTCTGGCGGGATGGATCCCATCGATCTTAACGCTCATCGTTTCTTATACGATCTTGCGCGACACTTTGGAATCACGAATCCTGCGCGATCGCCAGACCCTGATTCAGTTAGTCGGCCATCTCGTCGGTCACGATCTAAATCGCAGCAGTAGTATCGTTGATTACTATCAGACGTTTCCAGAAGTCGCCAAAATCTTGAGCGCACCGAATCGGCAGACCTCCGCTCAACAGTGGCTCAACTCAACATTTTATTCGCATCCAAATATCGACGGAATGTTTATCACAGCGCCAGATGGCGGCCTGATTGCTTCGATCCCAACCGCTCCGGAGGTGATCGGCAAAGATTTCGGTTCCAGTCACTGGCGTGAGCAAGCGGCGGCGGCGAACGGGGCTTTTGTCTCGGCAGTTCATCCGCGCCTCTCAGATAAGCGACTGGTGACCGATATTGTTGCCGCGGTGCGGGCGCCCGACCGGACAATTCTTGGCTACGTAGGAGACTCGGTTCTGGTGGAAAGAATCGGCCGGCGTTTATCGGCGATCGAATTTGCGGATCGCTTTCTTTTCGAAGTATTGGATCAAAACGGCACTGCGCTTTTTGCCAATGATTTCAAGCCAAGCCCGAGCGCGACGTCACCCGAGGGAGGAATTTTGATCAAGGAAATCCGCCAAAACAAGGGCGGGCATTTCGAGCAGCGCGGAAATCTCTATTCTTTCAGCCCGATCGAATCGACTGGTTGGGTCGCGGTCGTAGAGCAGCCGAAGGCTCTCGCCTACAGACCGGTCCATGATCTTCTTGGGCGAATGACTATATTGGCAGCCTGGTTGATCGCTCTGACGGCAGTGTTCGCGTGGCTTGGCAGCAGGTTTTATCAGCGCCAGATGGAATCCAAACGGCGCATCGAGCGCGAAGTCATCTTTAACGAAAAAATCCTGGCCAATATGCCCAGCGGCATCGCCTTCATCGATCCGAAATCGCGCCGTTTCCTCCAAGCGAATGACGCTTTTGCGCATATGGCGCAGCGTTTCGGCGATCTGCCGCCCGGTCAGGACATTACGGAAGCAACCTACGACGATTTGAAGATCGCTCCCGCGGGAGCGATTGAGAGGGTGCTCTCTTTTGGCACGCCGTTTCAGCTCATCGAGCACCCGTTGAAAGACAAAACGGGTGCGACGCATTTTTTGGACATTAATCTGCTCCGCCTGCAGGGCTCACAGGAAACCATTCAAGGCGTCCTTTACCTTGTCGAAGACAAAACTCGCGACGTCAAACTGCGCCAGGAATTGATCGGTGCGAATGCGGCAAAGGACCAATTTCTCGCGCTGCTCTCACACGAGTTGCGCAATCCGCTCTCACCCGTGATTGCAATGGTGGGCGAGCTGGAGACGACCATGCCGGATTCCCCGGAAACCCGAGAGGCTCTCGAGGTGATCCGGCGCAATGTCGAGTTGGAAGCGCGTTTGATTGACGACTTACTCGACGTCACGCGCATAGCCAAAGGCAAGTTACAATTAAGTTTCGAGACTACTTGCGTGCATGAAATCCTTCAGCGCGCATACGAGATTTGCCAGGAGGAGATTGGGGCCAAGCATCTCGAAATGCAATTTCGTCTTCGCGCTACGCATCCATTTGTCGAAGGTGATTCCGCGCGCTTGCAACAAGTCTTTTGGAATTTGATCAAGAACAGCGTGAAGTTCACCCCCCCGAAAGGCCGCATCGTGATTGAGACGCTCAATCCAGCGCCAGAGAAAATCGTGGTCCGCATCGTCGATAGTGGGATGGGTATTGAGCCGGAGAAGATCGACAAAATCTTCAATGCCTTCGAGCAAGGCCAGACCTCGGTCACCCGCCGTTTCGGGGGTCTCGGCCTCGGCCTCGCCATTTCGAAAGCGTTGATTGACGCGCACGGCGGACAAATCCGCGTCGAGAGTCCCGGCAAGGATCGAGGCGCCACCTTTTCGGTAGAACTGAACACGGTGGCAGGCCCCGTGGGCATCGACGGCGATGGCGCCGAGCCAGATCGGCGCGATACTTCCGGAAAAGACGCAATTGTGCCCAGGCATCGGCGCGTCCTCGTAGTAGACGATCACCAGGATACCTGCATTGGAATGAAGAGAATGCTGGAGCGTCGCGGCTACGAAATTACCGTGGCGTATTCCGCTGAAGAGGCCGTCGAAAAGGTGCGCACTCAGGATTTCGACCTGCTCATCAGCGACATCGGCCTGCCGGATCGCAGCGGCTATGACCTAATGCGGGAGCTCCGCCACAGCAAAGGTTTGCCTGGAATTGCGCTCACTGGCTTTGGATCCGAACATGACATAAGCGAAGCCCGGGCAGCAGGCTTTTCCGAGCATCTCACGAAACCGATCAATTTCGAGCGCCTGGAAGAGGCGATCCAAAATCTGCTCGAGGCCGAGCCAGCAACGAACACCTGACCTAAAGCCAATCTGTGCCTTAATTACGGCCCATTGCGGGCCGGTGCGCTAGTATTTGTTTGTCGCTCGGAGGCTTCTTTCAATTCGCGTGAAAGCTTCTCGACGCGCTGACGCATAATCTTGCCAGCCTTAAATTTCACCGTCGCTCGCGGTGGAATCACAAAACTGCTTCCGGGTTGATTCGGATTTCGGCCAACGCGTGGCTTTGTCAGCCGCGGCTGAAAGACGCCGAAGTTGCGCAGTTCAACGGCTATGTTGTTGGCCAAACTGTCAGTGATTTTGTCGAGCGTCCGCTGGACCACGTCGAAGACTTCGTGTTGGACCATGCCGGTCTGGTTGCTGATGGCGACAACGATGTCGCGTTTAGTTAGCTTTGCCATATCTATTTACTAATCGTTCCACATCGTCGTGGCGGTGGCTAAATTAAGCACAATTTTTGACCGGCTAACGTCCTCGACGTGAAAACCAAACGCAATGGCAACTTTTTCTCGCCAGGAATTAGGAACCCGCGTCGGTTGGACCTGTCTCCGGTTACTCTCGCCAATTCTTACGTGGCGGCGGCGCCGGATATGCATTCGGAGCGATCTCGTGCGCAGTTCGGAAATGCACTTTTGCCACTTCGCGCAACACCTGTGCTCCGTTCATTTCCACCAGCTTTTTCGCGATCTCTTTGACGTTCGCGGACACTCCTCGATCGAGTCGCAATCCAAGCTCCTTCCCGTGGCGCTCCAGCCAATTGATGAAGCCGTCGCGCGCCAGAATCGATGCCGCTCCCACCGCAATATCCGATTCCGCTTTCGTGCGTTGTTCGACGTCGATCTTCCGTCCATGCCGCAACAGCGATTGCTCGATCACCCGCGCATCGGCGAACTGATCCGACAATGACCGCGGACAGTCGGGTTTCTTCTCCAGCAGATTTTCGATTACCCGCGCATGGCCCCATCCGAGGAGTTTGTTCAAATTGCCAAACTTCTCGTAAAGCTCGTTGTACCTTTGCGGACCAATCAGCACGGTCTCGATCAAGCCGCCCGTAGTTTTGCGAATGGTTTGAGCAAGCGCGCGGATCCGCGCATCCGAACCGATTCGCTTGCTGTCCTGCACGCCGGCATCGAGAAGTTTGCGCGCAATTGCACTATCGACATACACACCCGAAATGACCAGCGGCCCGAAAAAATCGCCCTTGCCGCTTTCATCCACACCGAAATGCGCCTCGAACATTTTTGGTGAATGCACTTCTTCGTAGCCCAGCTTCGCTTCGCCGAGGATTTTTGGCTCGAGCTCAAATTGCACGAACTCTTCCACTCCCCTGCCTTGGACAAGCACCTTTGGCCCCTTTTCATAAACTGCCACGCTGAGCTTATTCTTCTGCCCGAAAAAAAGCGTGTATTCCTTCGGAGAAAATTCGAACCCGAGTTCGTCGAGCAGCGTGCGAAGCTTTTTCGCCTGCCCCAAAGAAAGCAGATGCGTGTACGAATTCATTCAGCCACAGATTAACACAGATGAAACACAGATTGCATTCCGCCCGAATCAGTCGGCAAGACAGAATCAGTCATGTGTGTTAATCCGTGTTCATCTGTGGCTTCGCAAAAAAATCAGTTCCGCGCGACCCTCACGAATTGGTATCATGAAAACGGACGTGCTCTCCCCTGGCGTCAAACGCGCGATCCATACGCCATCCTCGTCTCCGAGTTCATGCTCCAGCAAACTCAGGTTGTCGCCGTTATCCCCTATTATAATAAATGGCTGCGCCGTTTTCCTGATTTCTCAGCGCTGGCCCGCGCTTCGGAAAATGATGTCCTCCACGCCTGGCAAGGGTTGGGTTATTACGCTCGGGCTCGTAATCTTCACGCCACGGCCAAAACAATCGTAGATCGACACGGTGGCCATTTCCCTGGAGCAATCGATCAAATGCGGCAGTTGCCCGGCAT
>WNFR01005324.1_pt1 | contig 13651 bp, 16 predicted proteins | sample 5400221 | NCBI WGS metagenome assembly WNFR01 (sample SAMN13153357, study PRJNA577476) | soil metagenome | isolation source: 40 cm soil under Madrone tree | place: USA:California | collected 2016-06-14
GATATGTTGCGGTGCTGATCAGCGCCAGATGTGTGAATGCCTGTGGGAAGTTGCCCAAGTGTTGCCCGCTTGGACCAATTTGCTCCGAGTAGAGCCCAAGATGGTTGGCATATCCCAAGAGTTTCTCAAACAACAATTGAGCCTTTTCCAACTCCCCAGCGCGCGCGAGGCATTCAATGTACCAAAACGAGCATGCAGTGAAGCTGCCCTCTCCACCTGGAATCCCGTCCACATGCGTGCGTTCCGCCTCATAGCGACGAACAAGGGTATCTTCGACTAATCGCGCTTCAATCGCTTTCATTGTCGAGCGCCACATCGGATCGACCGGGCTGATGAACCGCATGAGTGGCATTAGCAGGACCGACGCATCCAGGTCCTTCGTCCCCTTCGACTGCACAAACGACCGCAAATCGTCATCCCAGAAGTTCGTAAAGATGTCTTTTCGAATCGCGTCGCGCGTTCGCAGCCAAACATCGAATGGTCCCGGAAGGGAGCGTTTCTGCGCAAGCCGCAGCGCTCGATCGAAAGCCACCCAGCACATGAAACGGGAGTGCAGGAATTCTCGCGCGCCGCCACGAACCTCCCATATGCCTTCATCGGGCCGTTGCCAGTTCTTGCCCAGCCACTCCAACATGCGCTGCACTTCCTGCCACCCGGCAGAGGAAATTGGGTCCCCGTATTTGTTTGCGCTGATAGGCCGCGTTTCCAATACGCACAGGTCGCGAATGTTGGTACCCCTGCAGATGATCAAGCGTCACCTCATCGAGCTTCTGGCTGCCGTCAATCCCATACATCACCTGTAACGGTCCCCGCTCCGCATCGTCACTGAGCCGTCCCTTCAGCCAGTCGATGAACGCCTCTGTTTCTTCGACAAAACCCAGTCGGATCAGCGCATAGAGCGTGAATGTCGCATCTCGCAACCATGTGAAGCGATAATCCCAATTGCGCGGTCCGCCAATTTGTTCTGGCAGGGAAAATGTCGGCGCTGCAATCAGCGATCCATGCTCCCGGCTGATCAGCAGCTTCAACATTAGGGCCGAACGATTGACCATCTCGCGCCACCGCCCCTTGTACTTTGATTTCGCGATCCATCCCTTCCAGAAACGTGCTGTCTCCTGGAAGCGCTGCGCAACGAACTCCATTTCCGGTTGCTGTCCTTGTGGGCGAACTCCACCAAAGACAAACGTTACCCTCTCGCCAGCTCGGAGGCTGAACTCGGAGGTTGCATCCTGGGATTGTTGTCCCAGGGCAATGGTGGAGTACAACGCCAGCGGCGGACAAGTATCGCTCGCCGGCGAAAAAATCGCGCACCCCTCTTCGATGTTCACAGTATGCCCACACATCGCATACTTAAATCGTGGCTGGCACCGCATCTTGAAATCGACCTCGCCCCTGATAACAGTCAGGGTGCGGATAATCTCATTCGGTTGCTCCCCGTCTGTCCCAATGGGCATATAGTCAGTCAGCTCGGCCACACCCTCCTCCGCAAGAAATCGCGTGAGCAGAATGTTCGTGTCTGGCAAATACATCTGCCGTACCCGCCTTTCTCTGAGTTGTGGCTGAATCTGAAAACAGCCGCCTCTCTCATCATCGAGCAGCGCTGCAAACACGGTGGGAGAATCGAAATTTGGGTAGCAGAGAAAGTCAATTGAACCGTTTACGCCCACGAGCGCAATCGAGCGCATATTGCCAATCACCCCGTAGTTCTCAATCGGTTCGAAGCTCATCGGCGTGGGTCAGTCTCTCGGGTGAATTCTAGCTGATCCGAGGCAGGCCGCTAAAACCGTGAAATTCATCGGAGCTAGTGGCCGCATTGCGCCCGAGTCAGGGGCAACCCGGAAGGAACCGCATTACTTCCCGCCTGTAAGCGCCATCACTCCGGTTTTGGTCAGTTTTTTCCCGCCACCGGTCTCCCCTGCGTTACCATGATTCGCCGTCACCCAAGACTGGAGCATGCTATGGATCTCGCCGGACGCCGCACCTTCCTCCGCAGCGCCGCCGGAGCGGCTGCCTTGACCGTCACTTCCCACATGTCGGTTTTCGGACGTACTCACAGACTGAACGTCTCTGCCGCGCTGACGGGCGCCGCCCCGAATCTCCCAGACCGCCTCCCGCCGGACTGGTATCGGCGCAAGATCGCCCAGGTCCAGCAAGAAATGGCGAAACGCAACCTCGACGCGCTGGTCCTGCTGCGCGCCGTGAACGTCATTTACACCACAGGCTACTTTCATCTTTCGACCGAGCGTCCGCTGGCTGCCCTCATCCCCAAATCCGGCGACCCCGCCCTGTTCATCCCTGGGCTTGAGTCAGATCAGGTGAAGCTCTGGTGGGTGAGGGACTACGAGTCGTACTTCGACTATCCAGGGCCGGTGAGCCGCGTGCGCTGGATCTTCGAGCGCGTTGCCAGCCGTGGATTCTCCAAGTCCCGCATCGGTGTAGAAGAGTCGACCCCGAGCATCATGCGGCAGATCAAGCTCGGCGCACCCGACGCCGAGATGGTCGAAGCCGGCGACCTGGTCGAAGAGATGCGTTATGTCAAGGACGAAGACGAAATCAACATCATGCGCCGCGGCATGTTTTTCAACGACTTCTCCATTCAGGCCGGCCGCGACTTCGTGCATACGCATGGCGCTGTTAGCGAAAACGAAATCCTGAAAGCCGCCGCCGACGCGCTCGCCGACAAAATGGCAGCCGAGTTGAAAGACGTCGTCGGCATAGGCATTGATCCGCCGTTCGGAGGTCTGGTGCCTTTCGGCAAGCGCTCCGCTTTTCCGCATGCCGTCCCGAGCAAGGACCGCCTCAAAAAAGGAGATGCGCTCATCCTCAGCTATACCTGCCAGCTTGGCGGCTATGCCGTCGAGTGCGAGCGGTCGTTCATCGTCGGCAAGCCAACCGACTACGCCAAGCGCCTCTACGATGCCATGCTCGCCGCCCACGACACCGGAGTCGAGAATCTGAAAGAAGGAGCGATCGCCGAAGAAGTCGATAACAAGAGTCTCGACCAGATCCGCAAAGCCGGATTCGAGAAGTTCCTCAAACACCGCACTGGTCACGGCATTGGTCTCGAAGGCCACGAAGCCCCGTGGATCGCTGAAGGCGACAAGACCGTCCTCAAGCGGGGCATGACTTTCAGCTGCGAGCCGGGAGTCTACGATCCCGACTGGGGAGGCGTTCGACACTCTGACACTGTCGTGGTCCGCAAAGACAGGGGCGAAGTGTTGAATAAATACCCCACTCGCCTCGAAGATATGATCATTGACATCTGATGGAGAAAAGAACCGGAGGGCGGCTCCGCTGTCCCAATGGAATTAGGCAGAAAGTTCGATCGGGGATAGATTGATGTCTTGGAGGGCTTCTTTTGGCCAGTTTTTCCAGAATCTCCCCGGCGCTGAGAAAGCGTGCCGCGCAGATCAAACTGTTCCTCATGGACGTAGATGGCACGATGACGGACGGCAGCGTCACCCTGCTTTCGCAAACCGACGGCACAGCCGTCGAAATCAAAACCTTTGACGCGCACGACGGCCAGGGGCTCACCTTGGCTCACACGGCTGGCCTTCGCACGGGCTGCATTACAGGCCGCGAGAGCGCAGCATTGCTGCGTCGCGCCCATGAAATGAAGATGGAGTTCATTTACATGAAGCAGCCGTTAAAGATGCCGGCCTATGAAGAAATCCTCAAAAAGGCGGGTGTCGCCGATTCTGCTGTCGCCTACATCGGCGACGATCTTCCGGATATTCCCTTAATGCTCCGCGCCGGCCTCGCTGTTGCCGTGGGCGACGCGGTCCTCGAGGTCAAAAATGCCGCGCACTACACCACGAGAGCGCATGCAGGTCATGGCGCGATCCGTGAAGCCGTGGAACTCGTTCTCAAATCCAAAGGTGTCTGGGAAGCGATGATCGATAAGGCTCGTGCATGAAGCACCTCCCGGTCGCTTCGTTCTTGCCTGTCCCCAGCTTCCCCTGGCTTGGGAGAGGAATACAGATCCGCGAATCCAGGCGGGCATCTCCGTGCGGGAATCCGCAGTCGGGACCGGAGTCGTGATGCGATTGCATTGTCTTCTCCTTCGCTCTGGCTGAATACGTGTTGATTTTCACTACGACGGCGTTTCTAGAACAAGCCAGACTCCGGAAGACTAATCTACACTCAGGCTCGTCACAGTAGGACCAGTCCCATTCGAATTCCGATGGTCACAGCCTCTGTCCGGCTGGATGCCCCGAGTTTATCGAGAATGGAACTGATATGGAACTTGACGGTGTGCTCCGAAATTGCCAGGCTTGACGCAATCTGCTTGTTGCCCAGGCCCTCGGAGAGCTTGCGGAGAATCTGGATCTCCCGTTCAGTCAACTCGTCGCGGTATTCCCTGGTTTCGCTGAGAGGCTCCGAACCAAAACGAGCCATGAGTTCATGTGCTGCGTCCTGGTTCAACAGGTACAGTCCCGAGTTAGCGGTTTGAATAGCCCACAGAATCTCGGCCGAGGAGGCATTTCGAGGAAGGATCGCCTTCACACCGCGACGCAGAGCACGGGCAATCCAACTACCTTCAGGGTGATCAATCAGAGCCACAATTGAAATCGGTGAATCGACAGAGCCGAGCGGCAGTGAATGCTCTATGAATTCAAGACCATCGGAGGTCAGGTCGACAAGAATGACGTCTGGCTCAAGCTCGCGTATGTGGGCGCCGAGGAGACCCGGGTCCACGAAACTGCCTGAAAGCTTGAGGAATTCTGAATTCCGGACCATGGATTCAAGTCCGGCGCGGCTGACAGCGGAATTTGCCGACACCAGGACGCGAATCCGCTGCTCGCCGCTCGTTCTTGGCATCAATTCACCGCGCCGGTCGATCGTCAAGCGTGATGCTCAACTGTGTCGGTGCTCCACCACGCAACACCGTTGCTGCAACTTTCTCGCCGACGTTTGCCGACGAAAGAATCTGTTGAACGCTCTCTACTCCTTCGAGTGGCCGACCCTGGAGTTCGACGAGAATGTCGCCCAGAAGTATTCCAGCCTTGTCTGCCGGACCACTCGGTTCCACGTGGACGATGACCAGGCCACTCGTCAATTCCGTTTTCAACTTGCTGCGCAGCGACTCCGGAACCGCGACGGGTTGCATCGCAAGACCCAGATATGGGCGGGAGATGTGTCCCTTTTCAAGCAGCTCATCGACCACACGATTGACGGTACTCGCCGGAATGGTGACAGCTCTGCCACGTGCCACTCCGCGGGTGTTGATTCCAATCACCTTGCCTTCGGCGTTGACCAGCGGCCCGCCCGAAAAACCGGAATAGATCTCAAGATCCAGCCGTATGTGTTGGTCGATCTTGCCGCCTGCCCAGGTTCGCCATGGTCCACTTAGTCCGCCTACAATTCCTGCGCTTGCTACCAGGTTTCCGCGCCAGCTGCGCCCAAGCGCGAGGACCAGGTTCGCAAGTTTCAAACCGGACGCATCCGCAAGCGCTGGCAGCGGAAGCTTCGCCTCATCTGCCAGCTTCAGAATCGCGAGATCTGTCGATGGATCGCGCCCGGCAACTGTGGCCGCGACAGATTCTTCGGGCCCGAGGAGCACGCTAATGCCCTCACTTCGTCGAATACCGTGGTTGACCGTAACGATTACATCCTTGCGCCATTGGATGCCGCTCGATGGGATTCGGTGCTGAGCGTGGACCGCGACAACTGAAGACGCAACCGCTTCCGCGGCCGCGGCTAGGTCGTTCGATAGATTCTGCAGTGGCGATGCCATGGATTCTCCCTCAAAACTGATCTTCACGGAGGCGTTATGTTGTCCCGTGCAAGATCAGCATGAGACAAGAGTCCAAAGCGCACATCAGCCATCCAGCCAGTTTTCACCTGGAAGATCGGCTAGCTACCTCAATTGGACAATGGTCGGCTGTTCAGACTCTTTGAGTAATTTGGGAGGTCATCCTCGGTCAGTACTCCTCAGGCAAAAACAGCGTGGTTGCCGACCGGTCTGCTTCGGTGATGATCCACAGCCTGTCCCCGGCGTCTGTCCGGTAGCTGCTCAGCAATCGAAACCCATGAGCCACGCTGTATTCATTCTCTGCGACATCGGTTGGCTCCAGTTCGCCCCAGTCCCCGATTGCATGACGGGCCAAGAAACATGTGGGCGGCTGTTTCGCTCTCTCCAAGGCAGCTAGCGCCCCTGGCGTGGCGACAATTCGCCCCAGTGGGAACAATGGAAACATGACGGTGACTCCTTTCTTCTAAAGCAAAGTGGAATTATTTGTGGGGAAGGGGCGACCGGGCGCACCGCCCCCGTGTTCTAGAACGACTGGGAGAACCGGGCTTCCAGGAACTCGCCCAGCTTGGCTGTCGCCTTGAACTGTGGAATGGGATCGAGTTCCTTGAATGCGGGAGTGAACGCATTCGAAAGACTCCAGATCGTCCGCGGCCGGAATTCGTCATACTTCGGCTGGAAGTACAGGTCGTGCACGGTGCGGGCGAGGTGCTTTGGAGCCTCGAGTTCATCCTCCACGAACACGTCGTAGATGACCACCTTGGCGGTGACGTCGGTGAGCTCGCTCCTCTGCCACGCTTCCACTTGCTTTCGCATGGGCTCAAAGCTTCGCTGCATGCGGTCGACACCAACCGAAATGCAGTCGATGAGCGAGAACGACTTCGAGTGTTTTGCAAGGACCGGCGTGAACACGCCTGGGACAATGCTTCCGAATTGGGTTGGTCAGCAGAGCCGATTCTGCCGACCCAGACACCCCGCCAAGCCTCGCCCCTACGTTCCCGGGAAAGCGGATTATGGCACCGCTAAAAAAGTGTGCCGCTCAATTCTGACCGAGTACCCGCAGTCTTGTCCAACGAGGTATGAGCCTGGAGCCGGGTCGAGATTCCAGTGAGGAATGAGCCTGGAAGGGGTCTGAGCGAGGTGAGACCGGTTCTAGTAGCCAGTGACTTGCCCGAGATACACAGAAGATTTTGTCTGAATCGCCCCGTGCGCGTTTGCTACAATTTACGTACGTAGGCCCGAGGAGATACATATGTCGACTACAACGACTACCCCGACAACCCAGGCTCCGCCAGAAGTAAAAGCGGCACCCATTAGCCTGACCCCAAATGCCATTGCCAAGGTAAAGGGAATCATGGCGCAACAGAATCCCGCGCCGGCTGGCCTGCGCGTGGGGGTGGTGGGAGGCGGGTGCTCGGGCTTCTCCTACTCCCTGCAGTTCGACACCAGCGCGGGCATGATGGACAAAGTGTTCGATATGGACGGCCTTAGAGTGTTCGTGGACGCCACTTCGATCATGTACTTGAACGGGTGTCGCGTGGATTACGTCGAGACGCTGGAGGGTGCCGGTTTCAAGTTCGAGAACCCGAACGTGAAGAGCACCTGCGGCTGCGGGTCGTCTTTCAACGTCTAATCAGATTAGCGCGAAAACTACGGAAGCCTCGTCGCAGGGCGAGGCCTTTTCTTTGTGCCCAAGAAAAGCCAAATCATTCACCGAGCCTTCGAAGGCTTTCTGAGGCTCGTTCTGTTTGGCCCACCAAGCAAACTCACCGGCCACCCCGCTGCAACACGGATCTACCCCTGGCTCAGATCGGCATCGCCCTCTTCTCCCCCCAAAAAAGCTCATCGCTGCCTCATCTTCTATATCCTGAGGGCGATCCACGACGGCAATCACTTTGCGCCTAGTACAAATAGCGTCGCCTGCACTACTGTTCTGCGCAATCTCCTTGAGGTCGCTGTCCTCTGGATCCCAGTCGCACCAGACGTCGAGCCGCAGCTTGTAGTACGCCATGGAGTTCTCCTTTCGCCCACGGAATGACTCAGGTCGTCCGCAGCTTTCGGCTCTCCTTTCAGCCCGAGGCGCTGAGGTGTTTGCTCTGAAGGAAGCGTGTGTTCTAATTTTAGGTAATGTCTCGGCTACCCCCTCAAGTCCCGTGGAGACGCTTCCTGCATGTTCTCGGGAAGCTCGGCTATGTTCCGCAAAAGGGGAAAGCGGGTTCGGCAAGATCGTTCCGTAATTCGACACGCAACCCAAATGTTGTCACATTCCGCGAGCCCCATTCCGGACAAAACGTGCGCCAAACAATGTTGCACGAGTACCTTCGCAAGCTTCTCCTCTCCCCAGATGAGTTCATGCGGCTACTGGAAGACTGCTAGATCGAACGTGCAAACGACAACTCGTGGCCATCTGGATCGGATAGATGGAAATAGCGTTCGCCCCATGAAGCGTCTTGCGGCCTCTGCGGACGCAGTCCTTGTTCCTTCAGATATGCCCAGAACCCATCAACGTCGGAAACGTAGAAGATCAGCCGCCCCCATTGGGCAACAGAATTACCCGATTCGAGATTGAGAATCGGGCCCTTTCCGTGCTTCGTGCGGAGCGACGAGAAATATGCATCTTCGCCGCCGTAGATGATCTCCAAGCCCAGAAGATCTCTATAGAACCGCACCGAGGCCGGCATACTAGCCACCTTAAGAGTAACGGCGGAAATCTTTTCAACGGTCACATGTGCTTCCACTACCGCGCCATGTGCCGGTCACACGGCTCGGCCGTGCAGGGCTACCCTTGAGACCCTTTAAGGACTCCCGAAAGGGAAGGGTTCCAAGTACAACGAGGCGAACTATTGCTCGAGCCGCATCGCGATGTAGTGTCTCGTACCATCTAGCGCCCGGGACCCTCTGTACCGGTTCGTCCAAAACTTGTTTCGATCTGCTCCTGCTCCAGGAGCTTCGCACAGCTCCGCATTTCGTTATGCATCCGCACCACGAATATCCGTGCTTCCCGGAAGCCCAAAGCCCGTAGGATCTCAAAGGCCTCAATTCGATAGCCATCAAATTCTTCGTCGCCACAGAATTCTTTGAGTGATTCGAGAAGCATCAATATCCGCTGCTCCGGCCCCGCATGTCTGAAGTACGACTCGACATCACGGAGCACATTTCTCATGTCCTCCAGGTCAGTTCTCTCCAGACAGTCCCGAATGCGGAGCCATTGGGGCTCGCTATCCGCAACCTCCAAGAACGATTGGAGCCGCTCTTTCAAGGTCTCGCGAGCTTGTCGCAGCGCAGTCGCTCTTCTCAGTTCCTCCGCTGACGCCTCTTGTGCGCAACGGTACATTGTGCGGGCTAGCTCGCCTACTACGCACATGTCTTCACGGATGAAGGTTGCAAAGCCGAGCACCATGCCACAACGGGCGCATTCCGGGCGAACGCGCCTGTAGAGAACCCAACCCACAGCCGCCGAAAGAAGCAGACACAGAACCGAGATCAGGCTAAGGGACAGGAGGACCGCGTTCACAGTGTTGTACCTTTGTGCTACGACTTCCCGCAGTTCCGCCAATGGAAGAGACACATCAACCGGGAGTACCGACATGGAAGGCGGCATTGCCTGCCGAAGTTGGGCGTTGCCGGCGCGTGCCAGAAGCGCCGGATCCGCGTGCGTTTTCCAATGCAGCAACGTAAGGTACGACTCTGGGAACTTTATCGAGAGATGTCCTACCGGCACCGCGGCGATCGGGGCGCTGAGCTGCCGACCATAATTCTGACCAGAGTTGGAACTCAGAACCTCGGATCTGCTTTGCGTGGCGGATTCCCGTGCGCGTTGGTAGGTGACGAAACACAACGAACGTAAGGTTTCAGAGTAGGTGAACACGTACAAGATGTCATTGCTGTCCCCGGCGGACGTGTTTCCTATTTTGTCGCAATCGTAGGCATCGTCATGTCTCGCAATGACGGGGAATTCACCGTTGGTTCTTGCGGCCACGGTGCGAGCCGTTCGGTCTGTGATCCACCGAAGGTATTCCGGTCGGCCGGTAAGGGCGTCGTCAAGGGAGGGCACGGAAAGAATGAGTGAGCAGAACAGTAGCGTACAGCTCGCGGCAACGAAGGCCAGAACAGCAGCCTTCTTTTGTTTTTGCCAGCGCGCAACTCTGCTCAGGTCGAACACCGCCGGACTCCAGCTTTAGTCCTGAGTCTACCGCAACTGCAATCAGGCATTCCATGGAACCTGGTTCGCGCTCACACGGTCTCGCTCTAGTCGTGCACCCTCCAAAATGACTTCTCCACGGCCGCGGTGATAAAGACTGCGTCCCCAACCTCGCTTTCAATCGATTCACGAGCACCCCTCTATGGCTCGTATGATGGGAGGTCGTTTTATCAAGCCGATGGCGACTAAGGGATCAAAAGAAACTTCTCTGGTCGGATGAGCCATGAGCAAGCCAGAAATTACAATCGGGCTGTCCGTTTCTCTTTCGGGCAAGTTCCACCCGCAAGGGCAACAGGCCCTCCAGGGTGCCCGCCTCTGGCAGGCTTATATCAACGCTCAGGGTGGCATTGCTGTCCAGAATGGGGAGAAAAGGTCTGTCCGGCTGATTTGGTATGACGATCGCAGTCAGAGCAGCTTTGCCCGGAAGAACGTATTCCAGCTTCTGCGAGAGGATAAGATTGACATTCTCTTGGGGCCGTATTCCAGCAACTTGACGATGGCCGTAGTGGAGATTGCGGAAGCGGAAGAATACAAGAAGGTGCTATGGAACTATGGCGGCTCCTCCGACGACATCTTCAGCCATGGTCGGCGCTGTTTGGTGGGCATTGCGAGCCCGGCAAGTGACTACCTGCGAGAGCTTCCGCACTGGCTGGCGGAAGAGCACCCCGCACTTCGTCGAATTTGTGTCTTGTATTCAGCCGGCGGAACCTTCGGATGGCAGGTTGCTCGGGGGATCCTGGAATCGCTCCTGGTTGAGGCCGGCCAGTCGGTCGAGCTTGTCCCAATCAACTCTTCCCTCAACTCTTCCCTCGAAAACTACGACACCATTCTTCGGACCCTGTTCGACATCGATCCGGAGGTTGTTGTTCTAGCGGTAACCTTTCCAGACGAACTCGGCATCATGCGAACTCGTCAGCATTGGCCCAGCACGGTTCGTGTAGTGGCAGCTGTTGCTGCTGGCCTCGGGGATTTTTCTGCTGAACTTGCGCAGATAGCGGATGGAGTCCTCGGGCCGAGCCAGTGGGAGCCTGGAGTGACCTTCCCGAACATCGCAGGACCGACTTCAGCGTGGTTTCTGGATAGTTTTCAAAGGCAGTTCGGCCAGACGCCCGACTACATCGCGGCCGGAAGTTTTGCGGCCGGATTGGTTTTGACGGAATGCGTTTGGAGGGCGGCTTCCTTGGATGACGAGCAACTACGAAGTACAGCGTCTGACCTGGATTGCAATACGTTTTACGGCCGGTTCCGCATCGACTCCCGCACCGGAATACAAACGGGACACCGCGTGCTGCTCATCCGTTGGCAAGGAGGCCACAAAGTAGTGCTGCCTTCGCGATCTAAGTAAGGTGGACTGTATGCCCACAGCGCGCTATCCGCTCTTCCAATGATACGTTCATGAAGCAAAAGCGGTGAGCCGAGTGGCTCACCCCTAGTGTCGGCCAGCTGTTGTTAGGAGGCTTTGCCTGCGGCGACTATATTGGGTCGTCGAGGTGTGGAACGTGGAGGTTCTAGATAATTGTTTCGGCGCCGGGCACATAGAGTTTGCCGGCCGGGTGCATGAAGTCGAATTGCGTGTCGACGTCCCAGAAGAGCAGTCTCGACGGCATGGTCGTGACCTCGGGGGAGCGCGCCTATTTCAATTAGATTCCTTGGTACGGCGCGCTGGTCTCTCACCGCATCCTCTTGCCCAATCGCCCGAGAACAGCCCACAATCAAACAGTACCGATTGGGGAAACATCGTGAAAAACCTCTTTGTTGGAAACCTGGATTCTGAGGTGACGCCAGAGGAGATTCGGCGGCTGTTCGAAGCCTACGGACAGGTGGGGCAGGTCCATATCATCCGGGATCGCGACACCGGGATGCCGCGGTTTGCGTTCGTGGAGATGACAAACGACGCTGAGGCCGAGAAAGCAATCAAAGCTTTGAATGGCAGCATTTTAAGAGATCGCACCCTGAACGTGAATTACGCTCGCCCTAGACCAGAACGCCCAGCAGCTTAGGCGAGCGCGGACCGCGCCGCCACGGGCTTCGTGACCGTGCGTGCGAATGTTTCTGGCCCTGCGCCGGAATGCAGGATCTTATGGGCTATCTTCCTCGATGGATCGGTGGCGAGGTTTGTGTCGCGCCGTAATCCAGGTCGAAGCCAAGCTGGAGCTTAGCCGCATCCGACATGAGGCCGGGATGCCATGGCGGATCGAACACGACTTCCACATGAACTTCCTTGACACTGGGCAACCGTGAGAGTTTGCTCTCCACGTCGGCCTTGAGCACGTTGCCCATCCCGCACCCGGGAGCCGTCATGGACATCTTGATATGAACCCGGTTCCCGCCTTGCTCGAGGGGCACAATCACGCACGAGTAAACCAGACCCAGGTCCACGATATTGACCGGAATCTCCGGATCGTATACGGTCTTCAACTGACCCCAGACCATCTGCTCGCTGAAAGGCCCTTCCCGGATTGCAGGTTCTTGTGCCATCGCCGCGTTGGAGAGCCCGAGGGCATCCGTATCCTTAGCCTCGACACGGTACATGTAGCCGCGATCGGTCGCCACCGTGTAGCTGCCGGCCAGGGACTGCATGATCCTCACGACGGCACCGGCCGGGAGAGTGCCGCGAGTCCCGCTGGGGATCTCGATGACCTCACAAGCCCGACTCAGCGTGATCGGTTCACTCGCACTCATATTTCCTCTTCTCCGCGTCCTGTGCTACTCCGTCGACACCGTTTCCTGTTTCCCTTGCATTGCAGCTTGCAATGCGTGCCAGGCAAGGGTTGCGCACTTGACCCGTACAGGAAATTCCGAGACCCCGGAAAAGGCGGCCAGCTTGCCCAGTTCGGCCCGGTTCCCGTTCGCCGGCGACTGGCCCGTCACCAGCTTGTGGAACTGGTCGAAGAGTCTTGCCGCTTCCGCCCTGGTCTTACCCTTCACGCTTTGCGTCATCAGGGACGCTGACGCCTGAGAAATCGCGCATCCTGAGCCTTGGAAGCTGATGTCGCGAATCGAGTCGCCCTCCAAGTCCAGGTAGACGGTGAAGTGGTCACCGCAGAGCGGGTTATACCCTTGCGCCCTATGGTTCGCGGTCTCCAGCTCGCGATAGTTGCGAGGCGCCTTGCTGTGCTCCAGGATAACTTCCTGGTAGAGCTCGCGCAGATCGGGCATCAGGCGAATACCTCCCTTACCTTCTGCATGCCCTCGGCCAGAGCATCGACTTCTTCTCTGGTGTTGTAGAGAGCGAACGAAGCACGCGCCGTGGCCGCGATGCCGAAGCGCTGCATCACGGGCTGAGCGCAGTGATGCCCGGTTCGGATAGCAATTCCGTCCTGGTCGAGGATGGTCCCGATGTCGTGCGGGTGGATACTGTCCAGCAGGAACGAGAGTACGCCAGCCTTTTCTCTCGCAGTGCCGATCAGACGAATACCGGGGATTGCTGAAACAGTGTTAGTGGCATAGGTAAGCAACTCGTGTTCATGCGCAGCGATGTTGTCCATCCCGAGGCCGTTCACATACTCGATGGCTGCGCCCAGGCCGATGGCACCCGCCACATGGGGCGTGCCAGCTTCAAATTTATAGGGCAGCTTGTTGTAGATCGTCTTCTCGAAGGTTACGGAACTGATCATGTCGCCGCCGCCCTGATACGGAGGCATGGCGTCGAGCAGAGCGGATTTGCCATACAGAACGCCGATCCCAGTCGGACCATA
>WNFR01004954.1_pt1 | contig 13648 bp, 15 predicted proteins | sample 5400221 | NCBI WGS metagenome assembly WNFR01 (sample SAMN13153357, study PRJNA577476) | soil metagenome | isolation source: 40 cm soil under Madrone tree | place: USA:California | collected 2016-06-14
TATCAAGAGAAACTGGCTTGATTGGTATTGCATTGCATGGGAGTGTACAGACATTGTAGCTATCGACGCGAGATGTACTATAGATGTCGTCCCACATCAGAAGTAGCTATAAATCTTGAGTACTTGAGTAGCGGCACCTTTCCGTACCCTTCTTTACCTAACCAATCCAATCGCACACCGCGCTCGCGTTCAGGTCGACCATGACTCTTCCATCGACGCTAGAGGCGCCGAATGACCTCATGCATTCCTTCTTGCTATCGTTCAATCGTCATTGAGCTTTCTCCAAATTCCTCAAGTCCTTCGCCTTCCTTCAGCAACTCCTCGTCCTTCGGTGCACAGGCGGAGCAGAAACCATCACGATGCACTATCTTTCTACTCTATGCACTGCCCGCGGATTTTCCACCGCTGACTAGATATTCTGGTTTGTTTGTGATAGTCGTTGGCTCGTCATTTGCGCAATGCTTGCCGGCACGAATTTCACCGACTCTAAAGGGAAAATTACGTAATGTTTTTCAAGCTAAATAAATCTCATGTGCATCAAAGTTTGATGTAGAAGTAGTAAGTTTGATGGAGAACAAAGCTGATCCTCAGAACAAAGCTGATCCTCGTGTATACTGTAGTACGTTTCCTGGTTCATACGGCCATGAGCAACTTCCTGGAAATGAACAACTTCCTGGAAATGCTCAACTTCGTGGTTCATACAGTAATGAACAACATGTCCCTGTATCTGAGTTAGTGTTTGTCTTTCCATCCTTGCTCATCTTTGTTTATCCCTTACAGGCCCTATCTCTCACCTCGCGTCATTCTTCATTATTTTGTGCAAAATACATGTGTCCCGCTCTTGTAGAGGTATGCTCTTCCGTTCGGTGTACAATGTGCCCGCACTGAACGTGGCTCCAACGTTAACAGGCCTCTCGTTCAAAACGCAAGCCCTCTATGTCGTCGTTTTCATCACGCGGCACCTCAACCTGTTCTTCTATGGATCGCTCACTGCTTACATCATTTCCATGAAAGTCCTCTTCCTCTGCGCCAGCCTCTACATTATCTTTCTCATGAAAGTTTGGTTTCGGTACGTCGCCGTCTAGCTCATCGCATTCAGGCCCTTCTTTACCTCGCGCTCGCGTGCAATCAGGTCGACAAATGATCCTTCCGTCGACACATTCCGCGTTGAATACCTCATTGGAATCTCTATCCTTCTCGCTCTCTGGACCCTTCTCGGCGCCCATGCTCACCCCATCTTGGAGTTCTTCTGGACTTTCTCCAAAGTCCTCGAGTCTGTCGCCATTCTCCCGCAATTGGTCCTCCTCCAGCGGACAGGCGAAGCCAAAACCATCACGCCGTACTATCTCGTTGCTCTCGGCGCATATCGCGCGTTTTGCTTCCCGGACTGGATATCCGGGTGCGCCCATCCTCGTCTTCTTCTCAGTTGGTCCTAATGCACGTCGTAGAGTCGTCAACACTTATAGATGCCGTCATTTAGAAATCTATTACCTTTTTTTTTACTACCATTTTATTTCTGATATAATCTATCTTTCGGCGGGACTCGTGCAGACTGGGCTCTACCTCGTCTTCCTTTATTTCTATGTTACCAAGTACGTGTCTCTTCTCTCACTATGCAATTCCCCTGACATAATTACACGCTGACGTGCCTTGGTCTGCAGAGTCCTTCGAGCCCAGAAATCCGAGCTGCCGAACTATGCACCAACAAAACATTCTACTATCCCAAATGCAAACGTCGTGCAAGGCCCACCACCTGGACAATCACACTCTGAAAAGGCCCAGTTAGCGTAAGTGGGACCTCTTTTGGGACCCGCCCTTCTCTGTCTCTATGTTCGCTTTGCGCTGTCTCATCTTTTGTCGGACGTTTCTCTACCCTATAGGCTTCCCTGAGTGGTGCCTCGTATGTACATGTACTCTATCTCCGTGGGTTGCGTTGATACGTGCTCTCCTGCCCTAAGTGCCTTGTACTTCTTTTCACCTTGCTATTTCCTTATGGGGTCTCGTTTGGTTACCTGTGCGGTTCTGTATGGACTTCGTCGTGTTCAAAAAAAAAGGACATTGTAGTTATCAATATGAGATGTACTATAGATGTCGTCGCACATCAGAATAAATCTTGACTAGCTGTTTGAATCTATTTTGCAAATGCATCACGATGCAACCCGTATTCAAAGGTGTATTGTATCCGAGCATTGTGCATAGTATCTCTAATTTAACAATTGTTGAGCGGACGCGGCATGGTCTCGCCCGACGTTGGGCTTGGGTCCAAGTAGAGTAGGATAGATGACTCTATCTCATCTGGCGCTGGTCTTGCGAAAAAAAAGGGATGTTAAGCCTCTGTTGATATACATACACTATATGCGTGCATCCTATGTGCAGACCTCCATATTCACCGAATTATATGCGAGTTCATAATGGCGAGAGCCGTATCCCCGCGCTCGAACTGTACACCACCATGCTAAAAGTACTGTCCCCATGCGGGACGCCATCTACTGTCGGTTCGATAATATATGTCCCAGCCCGTAGCGAAACCTGCGCCGTCGCGGCACCCGAACGCGCGTCGGAGAATGCCCCGGAAGACGCGAGCGGTGCCCTGCCCATTCCTAGAAATATTGCCACTTTCACGAACACCGGCGCGTGGGGCTGCAAGCGAATCCTATGGAGTGATTTCCAGATGGACGTGGTTGGTTAGTCTCCATCGTTGCTTCATGGAAAGACGGGACGTACTTGACTTGGGCAAGTGTGGGCAGCTCGAGCGCGTACCGCGGGTCCGCGCCATTCGCCCTGCATGGACATCAGAAAAATCAGTTGAAAGTGGTATCGGCCAACCGGCGAGCATGGGAAACCGCGGAGATGGATGTAGAAAAGTGACGCACCATTCCCCGTGCACGGTCTTGGCGAACATTCCTGCGCCTTCTTGCGGGATTGGCTCGACTTCTACGCGGCGGGAGCTGCGCACGACCAGGGAGAAGGCGCCCTGGTGCGTAGGCAAAAAGGCGGACACGGCTAGAGTGAATTCGCCCTCTGAGCGTAGTACCCCCATTCGCCAGGTAGGTACGTGAGTTATAAGTAATCGCACGAAGTGCATGAGGCAGATGAGGATGCCAACGACGTACGAAGGAAATCGGCCGAAAATCGAGCATAGCCGTACTTGTAGGCGCCAGAAGTCGCGACGATATCACCCTGCACGAGGCTGTCGATTTGGGACCGTCAGCATTCAGGCTCTCGCGAGCCCATACATAATAAAACTCACTCGAAGACACGCTCGCCACGGCCCCAAATAGCAGTCGCGTTGACGGGCACGTCTCGTGGCGCGTGCAAAGCGACCTCGACCCGTGTCTTGGCCGATGGTCCCTGTTGCGTCGTTGGGGGTACGCGCAGTCGGTATTGCGGATTTGCCATGTACGTCGGTGGGGTGTAATTCCCGTAGGATGTCTTAGCCGTCAGAGCGCCAGTTACTCTGAGTTCGAAGGGAAGCTTGCGCGGCGTCTCGTCCCAGCGCATAGCCAGCTGCGAGTATGCGGTCACGGTGAAGCCGACGTCGTCGAAAGAGCCCTCGTATGAGGCGTATAGAGAGATCGTGCCGGGAGCACAGGAAGGGGGGACTGTAACCCGCACCTACGTCATGTCAGTTTACTAACTTCCATCCTTGCTTAATCGCACCGTACCAAGACATGAGTGTTATCAGTGTAAACGCCCTGTGTTCTGGCAGTACCTACAAAGCTCCTTGGAGCGTCAAGGTGGCCATCATCGTACTCGGCATGGAGTGAGATAAACTCGGAGGGTCGGCGAGTGTCGATGCGGTGCCGCGTTAGGAGTATCCAAACTTCCGCCGAAAAGCTTGAGTTGCCCTCGGGGCGGTCAAGCAGAAGTCGGAGTATCTGGTGAACAGCTACAACCAGGTAAGATTATGACTTGTGTGTGTCGGAGCTGGACGACACACAATCGTCTCTCTCAGCCTGCGATAGATGCAAGGCCTTCCAAACCCTAACAACAAACTAAATCGGAAGCGCGGACACTTGAATGTGTAATGGGGACATACCCGTGATAGAGAAGTCGGCATTTGAACATCCTGGGATTCCAACTGACGCACACACTTCCGAATAATGCGCAAACATCATCCCAGGCCACATTAATCACTCCTGGATAAAGGTGAAAAACTACTCATGCACAGCGAATAGAAGATACCTACGCCTCCGATCATCGCTTTCGCTCTCTAGAGACAACTCTTCAAGGAGGGCATCGACTTCAGGGTCATCATCACCCTTCGGTAACCAAGAGTCAAAGATCATCAACCACCGTGAGCCATCGTCTGTCTCTTTAACATCTTTTGATGACGTCAGGAGCAATCAACGCATAGCAATAGTAGTCTGACCTATCACTGGATAGCAGTGAGCAGGAAGAAGATTCATCAGTCCTTGATCAGTTGACGGTCGTTTGTCAGTCCCAACAGTCAGGATGCATTGGCCTGTGAGCGTATGAACTCGGGTGTAAAGAAGAACAAACGCAATATGCGCACCGTCACTAAATCCGCGGACAAGTCGTGACCATGTTTGCTCCCGCTGGAACGAAGGGCTGCAAAGATGAAGCACGTATCAAATAACTATTGAAATAGGCCCTACCTTTTGACTTCTAGGTAATCCGGTATCCACCCAGCCAGTGCACTAGAATACCATGAATCAGATGCTTCTACCTAACCAGAAATGTTCATACTGTATATCCGTGCTCGAGTTTCTGGGACGGCCATTAAGTCGCATTCACGAAGCTTGGGCGAGTGGGACTAACGCACGAGCCAGGGAAATCATATCCTCCCATAAGTTTCAGATACTGCGCATCAGAGTGAGCCACATGGCGGACTAGCATATACTGTTACCTACAGCTTTCTCGACTAGGGATGGCCATATGTCCTTTCTGCCCCTGCTTGTCATACACATGGGGTGTCCGTCCGGGCGACAGGGGAGGCGATCATCGATTACTAAAATAGCCACGAATTGTCGTGAGCCCTGGAGGCTCCCAGCACATCAAATAGGGAAGAGAATGCACTTACCAACCTAAGCATAAACAAATAGTCGAGATGAGAAAGGATGTGACCGATATTGGTACCCGGACATACTCGTCGATAGGCACCGTTAAATAACACTTTGAGTTCATATCCGCCTGTCGGAGAAAGGTACAACCTTCCGTCCGGCCCTCGGGGATGGAGTGAGGGCAGGGCTGCCTGCGAGTATCCGTCACTCCTAACACAACGTGTAGATTCTGGTAATGGTAGGGCAAACCTCCGAGTCGTGTGTCCGACAGTGGAGCAGACAGATGATAATGGACGCGCAGAGGGAACAATCGGCCACGATACGCTGCACGATGTCCTCAGGGCAGAGATCCCGAGACAATATCTTGGCATTGACGAGTACCTCCGTTGGTCGGCACCAAAGCACCCCAGCTTCTTTCTGCTCGGGTGACAACTCGAGCAACCCGTCTGGATCGCTAAAACGATGGATGTGGGCTCCCTCGTTGGTCGTGACTGGGGCCGCAAGACAAGCCCCCGCAAAACTGGCAAACGTACCTGAACGACGTCCCTGCCACATCGGTCCCTGAGGAAAAGAGACTCGAAGTACCGGTGTCTGTCCAAAGCGGGGCAACGACACGATTGACCACCGACCCCTTCTTCAACACAAGCTGCTGCTCCTCTGTGCGTGCACGTCGTGTGCCAAGTGCCAATCATATCAGCGATTACCGGAGCATAACACACATGCACGAACCCGGCGCAAATGGGTCACGCAATACCGGTGCCAAATCCTGCTTGACGGCTTTAATCCGCTCCGCACGTTCCAAGGCGCGTTCAGCGTCTTTGCGGGTCTGCCCCTGTGTCCGAGGATGTGTAGCCTCACGACTCGCGTTGAGGAACGCGGAGGCCGCTTGAACGTACAAGCGAAATGCGGTATCGAGATCTTTTGCGAGTTCGGCCTTCGCTGCGCGCGCATAGAGGTTCTAAACGGGACGGCGGTGTCGGTCGGAGGGGCTGGGTGGGAGAAGAGGCGATAATCGCACCTCGGCTTCGGACATGATTGGGACAATGTAGTCGTACAATTTGTCGCACGCGACCTGAGCTGAGGGCGAGAATTGGGAGCACTACGTTTAAAACTTTACTGGTCTTAGATGTGATGTGAGGCAAGACAGATGGATTAGAATAATGTTACTACGATAAAGTACGCCGCGTGCGAAATTTGCAGTGCATTATCGTATTGCCAATGGCTGCGCTCATTGATGGAATAAGTGACTGGACGGGATGGCAAGAGACGAGAAACTGATGTAGGTAAGTATGTATGTATGTATCTACTTCGCAGACAAGTGATATGCAAGGAAGGAAAGAGGGAGAAAAAGTTGTAACCTACTAATGCTATAAGTACCGAGCACAGAAATCGTAACTACTGACAGAGTGTGGCCGTAAAATTGGGTGGTGTGTACGTACATGTGCAAACAAAACCGGACAGGTAAAAGTAAAAGAAAAAAGAAACGAATCAGGGGCTTGTACTACAGCAAGGTGATAATCCAAGACAAAGTTGGGTGAACACAGGGATAGAAACGGGTCGAGGAGTGGTACAGAAGCACAGCAAGTGATTTTTGATTTGATTTGATTTGAGGGTATAGATGATATTCGTTGGGTCAAACACCATAGCGCTGTGCTAGGCGTTCTTGAATAGCGGGTGGGAATGTTTGTACCTGCGCACCCCAACCCTGCGGGTCATGGATCTTGAAACCCCTCAATATCCCCTGAAACATAGAGTTGAGCTCCTCGGATGGTTGGTTCCACCGAACGATGGCATTGCAAAACCACATCAAGCTCTGTAAATAGCTTCATCAGTATTGCCCCATAAACAGTACGCATACTACGTACCTTGGCAATGCCCATTGGGTTCACCTGGACGAGGGTGCACAGTCCTCGAAATGCCGAATCCTTTTCCTCGTTATCACGAATTTCGTACAGCGCTTGGCACCAGGCTTGAGCAAAGTCCGGTAATACCGGAGCAACCATGTGTGGGTGCATAAGTCCAATACGTCCTATTGATACCGCGGCATTCTCATGCAAGCTGCGTGGTGCCTTGGGGTGCAACAAGAGAGGCACAAGACGAGAGATCAGCGGTTCTACCCATTGCGCGAATTCGGGTTCATCTACGGAGAGAGCCCCAGTCAGCAAGGAAGGAGAGATGCCGCGCTTGACGGAATATTTACCGCGGCCATAACGTAACGCGACTTCCCCAACGGACCACGCGGCGTTATTACATGCTGATATGAACTCAACCTTTGGCTCAGGGTCAAGCTGAAGGATGAGCTCCTGCATGACCTGCGGCATGTGTTGTCGAAGGAGTGGGAAGCATGCCATTGCGAGATCACCAACGAGAGCATACGCAGACTGCCGCACTGGGGCTTGTGGGTGCTTCAAACACAGGACAACTAGCTGGAAAAATGCGGGCTGGTTATTCTCGATGAATGGTTTGAGCGCCATACCAAGGCCTTGAGTCAAGCCGGATAAAAGATCTAGAGCAACGACCAAAAACGTTTTATCCGGCTCATCGAGTTCTGGGTTCTGTTGCCAGGTTTGGTATTGCACGATGGATGTCCGCGCGATGTTAACGCAACGTTCGAAAACAGGACCAGAATACGGCAGGAAAGCAGAACCCATAGCAATGGTAACAGATGCCAAACACTAGGGATGAAATGGGGTGAGGTGCTGCCAGGCGTCACTGGACAGCATGCGCCATACCTCCAGCAGCGGAATGAGATCCTCGTCATCATCTTTGAGCTTGGACCACTTCTTGTTAAGCGGCGGCATCAGGATATCCACATACAGGGGATTCTGCAAGGCAGGTCCCACGGCGTCCGCCAACGTTCCGACAGCGTCATAGAGGATGAGCATGTTTTTGTGCTGATATTTGTCAAACGCAAAAACGAGATTACGCAGGACGGGCTCCAGGTATGGTGCGAGCTCAGCCCCAGCATCTTCCTCGAGGGTTGCAAAGGCGCTGCATCCGGCTTCCTGGACGCGTTTGTTGTTATCCAGAACCATGCGGAGAAGCTGGGAAGACAAAGACATATTAGTACATTTCACAGAAGCACAGAAGCATGCAGGAGAGAAGATATACGTACACCCTCCATAGTAGGAATAAAGAACTGCGCTCTGTGGTCTTCGGTGGTACCCGCGGTGCACCAGCTGGCATATCGCCCTAGTGTCCAGCACGTAATCGACCTAACAAGTGGCTGCACCAAGAATGGGGTCGGAAATGAAATCCGATCATCACGATTGAGGACAAACCTTTGGATCATTTAATGATTGAATCAAATACGGTATTAGCATTGGCAGGTGTGGCTCAACAGCTTCGATGCAACCTGATAACATTCATCAATGGGTGTGATTACTAGGATTTAGACCACACATACCTTCGGCTATGGCGCCGAGTGCGAGAATAGCGCTCTCGCGTTGCAACCAATCCGCATTCCAGAGTTTGTTCTTGAGGGGCTCGAGCAACACATTGAGAAGGTCCAATGAAAAGCGTACAGCGAGCACGTCAAGTGCCGCCGCCGCACATTTACGGAGGTTCCACTCCGTGGACATTTCGTCGGCGAAATCGTCATCGTCCATCTCATCTTCAAAATCGTCATCGTCACCGTCAAGCTGCTCCTCACCATATGCGCCAATCTTCTTCGGAGCATCAGGAACGACAGCAGAATCATCTTCGCGTTCCAGACCATGAAACTTGCCTCCGTAATGACGGGGCTTGATGTCACTCTCTTTGTCTGGCACTGCCGCGTCATCTTCCTCGTCACCTTCGAGCCATAGCAAGTCATCCTCGCTGTAAACCATGCAGTCGAGGAGGACTGGCGCTACGCGTGGGAGTAGTGGATGTAGGTACTGGGCCAATTCGGGGTCCTCAGCGAAAGTTAGCCAGAACTCACACGCCTCAAGAGCTACGACTTCATTTTTGTCCTTTGTGGAGAAAAGCATATACTCGGCAACGTTACCAAGTTCTGGCAAAAGTTTGTCGGGGCGTGACGCAAGGAGAAGGACAAGCGCTTGGCAAACGTGGCGGCGAACTTGGGGCTCCTCATCGGAGGCTCGTTTGAAAAGGCAAGCGATGAATGTGTCGATGTGAGCATAGAGAGCACTTGCGTTGATAGGAACGAAATAGGATAAACACGCCACAGCGTGCGAGCGAATTTTAGAATTGGGATGCTCAGTGAGCATGATAAACTTGGGAACCATAAAGTTGAGGGGAAAGGTCCCGTTGATCTCGACATCGAGCTTTCGGGGATAATCCTCGCATGCTTTTTCGAGAACGTTAAAGGCAGCCTAAGAAAATCAAGAAAGTTCAGCAATTCTAGATATCGAGACCATGCAATGAGAAGAGAGGATCCCATAGAAGATGAAAAAACCCCGTGTGGTCATGGGCCAGTTGGCTTATGTCATAGAATAAAGCAGGGCGGCAGTGACCGAAGCTATTTGAGTTTCTTTGCCTGGCCATATAATACTCATATCTAGCATCTGTCTTCCCGAAGTTTAATAACGGCAATCCCCTCCGAGGGGGGTAATAGCGCAGAGGGTATTTTCTAGCGCCGCAGGTAATCAGGGGGTATACCTCTCTCCCGTTCAACATTGGCAACACGAAGGAGGATGTGTCGAGTTGACTTTGACGGGATGAGGGCGAATGGCACAAGTGTGGCAGATGTCCCGTCGCGCAAAAAAAACAAACTAAGAAATACACACCTCTTGGTGGATATGATCCTGTTCATCTAATTGGTTGACAAGCAGCATGAGACATTCGGGCCAATTTTTCGGCTCCAGGATGCCGAGAAATGCAACGACGTCCTGCGCGGCCGCATTGCGAATCATATCACTGGGATCCCTGAATGCGTGCAAGATGGCGGCCTTGACAAAGGTAATGACCTCTTGGGAAGCACGGAGGACGAGGCGAGCATTATTCTTGAGGAGGTAACCTGCGATGGTCCTGATACGATCCTCCTGCTGCGTGAGGGCGGAAAGGATGTATGCTAGGTAGGCGATATAATCCGGGGCGCGCGTGAAACTGTTGAGTTTCTAGAGTGGAAAAAAAGGAATAATTTGCGGATGATGAATGAAACGAATGAACGATGAACTCACGTGGGTTATGTTGCGCTGGACGGTCTGATTCGTAGAGCTCGTAGATTCGAAGATGGTTGACAAAATTTCATCGAGGTCGTGCTGTTGTGGTGACCAAACGTTCATGGTGGAAAGTGCGTTCAGGCTTAGGTTGAGAGGTTCTCTCCCTCTCCCGTTTCACTCTCTTTATTCAATAAAGTACGCCAAACGCGTTACCCGTCACAATGTCACATTCATGTCACGCACTCCCGTTACGCCTCCGCCTAATAACGCGTCAGTCACGCTTCTCACAACGACCCGAGGCCAAGCTGTACTCCTAGCCACCAGAGCTGAACTGTATGTCACGAGCAGAACGCAGGTTTTGATTGTTATCATTATACCACTATCCATCCATCCCATCCTCAAAAAGGCTGGCGCTAATTACGGTACATCAAAGTATATTCTATTAGAAACAGAGTTTGCCCCCTTTATTGGTAATCCTTGCCCGGCATGTTGGTCCACATCCAAGTCTGAATCGTTGAACGGTGAACGGCTGGTTGAATGCTCGGCAATCCAAACTGCAGCCTGCCTGTAACTGTATGGACGGTATGGTTGTAATCTTCCTATCACCCGCTATGATAGCCTTTTCGTCTGATCATCTCAAATCACCTCACGCGTGAGGTGCCGATCACAGCTGATCAACAACGAAGCACAGTGCCAGGGCAAGCGGGGTGAAAGGCCCTATTGTTTAGCACTCCGCTACTTCGCTCATGTGGGGCAGTGTCGCGTCCAACCCAGAACCGTTATTGCCCCTGTACTAGTGGGTTTCATTGCTCTCACTAGCTTGCGCCCATTTTCAAGACGCGTGAGAGCGAGTATTGGTTATCACTTGGGTGGCTGTGGGGAGAATCCAGTGTATTGGCGTCGTCTTCTGAAAGCAAACCTCCCTTGCTCACCGGACGAACCATAATAGTTTGCGGCGTCGGCGGGGGTGACATACGAGTTAGGAGCCCATATGTCGTCTCTATGTCAAGTGTGCCACGGTTTCAACACTTCTTGACCTGTTGCCATCCCATATCAAGACTGCGTTGTCATTGTTCCCCATCACAGTACGGTCACATAGGTCTCCCATTCTAATTCGATCATATCGTAAGCGCGAGGCACATTGTGGTCCCTGGAGGTGCCTGCTGTCCATCTATCCAGTGAGCGGTGTGACCACCCCTGATCCGGGCTGCGAGACAGACGTCAGTCCCGGGCTAGGCACATCGCTTGTTGGATTAAGCATGTAAGCCTTGAGGAATGTCCGCCAGCTCGCCTTGGTCGGTACAAAATGACCTTGAGAAAAAGCATGTGTGAAGCGAAGTTCTCGAAGAATGTGTTGAGCGCACGAGGGTGCGCACCTCCGTCATGCATCTCCACTCGTTTCGCGTGAGATACGTCAACGAGCTTTCGCGATCGCTCCTCTACGACAAGAATGTCGTACTTTCCCAGAACGTGAAGGGTGGGCGTCACGTATCCCTCCGAAAAGACTGCAGCCGAGAGCGGACCAGCCACTTTGAACCCTGACACGGCGACACAGAATCGCCTTTGTAACCGCCCACCATTACGGTAGCAGCGTTAATGATGGACATAAGACAAGGCTGGGACGTGCGAAGACTTGGGTGACGTACAGAGGTGGGTGTGGGGGCTTGCCATCTACGAGGAATGGTGGATGGAGGTGCGGCCGCTCAAGCTACGCGACATTCCATCATCTGTTAGCCGCCGGGGACACTTGGTGTATAAAGGAATTTTCCGCACAAGAGCCGCTAACAAAGCCGCTAATCCCGCGCCTTGGCTATCGATGGACACCCCCATAAAGCGTGAAAGCAGGCATCAAATCGTTTCGTCCTGGTTAATTTACCCGTCGGCCGCGAAAATGCTCACCTGAAGCCGAAAACACCCTGCGAAGTGTGAAGAAGCGGAAAAAAGCTAAGCAGCACGGAACAGGCCCATTCGATGACATAGGAGACGGACCTCGAAGCGCTCGGTTCTCAATATATCGCGGAGATATGCGAGGCTCTCCTCGAGTCCGTCGGTGCGCGTACGCGTCAGGTCGGTCTTCCACCATCCCCGGGGGACCCTCGCGGGGTCATCCGACGTTGTGGATGCCTCTGCGGCCCCGAACGCATCCAGGGAGGTGACACCGTGCCCAGTCAAGTCGACGGGAAACAGCACATGAGGAGCGTCCACTAACACTGCACCGTTGTCGATTAGTTGTGACCTCGGGACAAATCGTTGCCGCGCACCCAGCTCGAGGTCCTCGCCCAAGGTCTTCCGAAGAGCGGCGAGCTAAGCAGCCACATATCACGACTGAGCGCTGATGGACGCAGGATAGACTCACGCGTTTGCCGAAGATGCTGGAATTTTGACTGTAGCTATGGAAAAGCAAATTGACCTGATGCTAGGCATGCGTAGGAAGCACGAATGACGTACCCATGAAGCACGAGGACTTTCGGCGGTGCGGAAGAGACCGAGTCGGACATGATCTTTGCTTGTCTTTCTAGAAGCTGTCCCTGGTGGTGAGCTCGCGGGACTTTGAAGACAACAGAAGGTGGTGGTACCGGTGCGCAAAGTGGGGGTGTTGGGGGCGAGTTTAAGTCCTTCATCGCTTCCCCTCTCCAGAAACCCCAACTATCACAACATATATCGGCCCGATCCCCATTTGCATGGGTGCCGCCGCTCTTGTTCGGCTGAAGAGAGAGAACATACTGTATGCAGTAGGATAGAAACGTGGTATGGTGTACAATTACGTGACAACAGTAGGGGTCATATATCAAAAATACCTATCTATTCGCTATACCGATCATCTTCGTCCGAGACTTCTTTGACACGTTCGATAATCCGCCGCACACGCTCGTAAACTGCAAAAACAATGGCCTGCCCCGGAGCGACACGCAAAACTCGCGGTGTTATACCCTTGTAGAAAGAGTGAACACCCTCCTGGCGCCACATATCGGACGCGATCGACGTGATGCGTGCGATCGCTGACATACCCGTAGGGAATGATGCCTTTTGCAACCCTGTGTATCATTCCCATTTGAGCAAAGCGAGACGACATCTGACCAACTGTGACAGATAAACGATAACGTACGAGTTTTGATAGTATCTATCGGTGCATTGGAAAATGGACCCATGGCACCGGATATGAGACCAATGATCATATGCTGGTACGATGGAAGATCAACGAGTTCTGGCTGATGTTGATGCGCGAACTTCTTTAGTTCCTGATACGCGGTGAAATTCGCGCCTGAATAATCGTGCTGAGCTCGGATCATGTACACACATACAAGTCAACACACCCTGATTGGTCGCTTGCCGAAGGGCAGTGAGTGTCACACCACGATACAGCACGGAGAAACCCTCCGAGCGAACGATCTTATACACGGCGTGACCTGCATTGCGATACTGTGGCGTCTCCAAAGGGTCGGCTAAAGAGTGCATCTGCGCCTGCAGACGGATCTTGACAACCTCCATGGGGTTTACAACGAGGATGGCTTCTGTGGT
>WNFR01014834.1_pt1 | contig 13647 bp, 14 predicted proteins | sample 5400221 | NCBI WGS metagenome assembly WNFR01 (sample SAMN13153357, study PRJNA577476) | soil metagenome | isolation source: 40 cm soil under Madrone tree | place: USA:California | collected 2016-06-14
AGCCATGGCCTGGATGTACCGCAAGTTGGTGGAAGCCAGCGACCTGAAAGGTTCGGTGAATGGCTGGCAGGCCGCGCGGGCGCTGCAGATGAATCCGGAAAAAGCAGAAGCCGCGATTCGCAACGCGCGCAAGATCAGCAAGCCGCGGCTGCTTGGCGGAATGCGCGCATTGCAGCGCGCCGACGACCGGCTAAAGGGCGGAAGCGACGATCCGCGCGCGGTAATGGAATTCTTGATCGCTGAACTGACCGCGCCCGAAGCAAAAGTTGCAACTCGTTAATTGAAAATCGCTACGAAAATAAAAAAGACCGGACAGCCGTCCGGTCTTAATGGTTATCACACTTGCACTCATTTACTAATTTGTTACTTCGCGGCTTTAGCTTTTAGTCCGTTGAAAGCCAGCGTCAAGCGCGATTTGTAGCGGTTCGCCGTGTTTTCGTGCAGCACGTTTTTGGTGATCGCCTGGTCGATGGCCGACAGCGTCGGGCTCAACAAATTTCCCGCGGCCGTCAAATCGCCCGCGCTAATCGCTCCGCGCAACTTTTTCATCGCGCTCCGCACCTTGGTGCGGTTATTCCGGTTTACTTCCGCGCGTTGACCAGATTGTGCCGCCCGCTTCAAAACTGACTTTTTCTTCTTCTTAATTTTGGTAGCCTGTCCTTGCGCCATCTAGCTAGTGCTCCTTGTTTGCGTGTCGCTGTTTGCGTATCGCTTAAACAACCAAGTTTAGGGGAGGCTTGCAGGCCTGTCAAATAGGCCGTGCCAGCAAAATCATCGTGAATTCGACGCAACCAGAAAATAAACCAGCAGCGCCGCCGGCATTTCCAACGCGCGGGAAGCGCGATGAACTGCGGCTGCTGGTGAATTCGCGGCATCCGATTTTGACTATTGAAACTTCGGAAGAAGAGCGCGTCGAGCAGATGCTGTTTGAAGTGGCCAGCGAGTTAACTGTGCCGCTATTTACATGGAGTGTAACCACCGGCTTGGCACGATATCACGGCGCGCCGATTTACAACTCCGATCCTCCGGAGGCGGCGCTTTCCAACATGGCGATGGTGCAGGGCGACGGAATTTTTCTGTTGAAGGATTTTGCGCGCTATTGCGACAACGACAAAGTCTGCCGGCGGTTGCGGGAGCTGGCAGAACAGTTTCGCACCGCGCGGCGGTCGATTGTCATCACCGCGGGTTCCATCACGCTTCCGCCGGAATTGAGCGGAGAGACGGCGCCATTTGCTCTGGGATTGCCGACGGTGGAAGAAATTCTGGCTGGCGTGAAGCAGACCTTGTCGGATGTAAATCGCGAGAATCATATTTCGGTTTTGCTGGATGTTCAGAGCTTGCAGCAGCTCGCGAAAAATCTTTGTGGATTGGCGTTTGATGAGGCTATGCGCACGTTGCGGATGTGCGCGCTGTCACAGGGAAAAGTTGATGCGTCGATTTTGGATGCGGTGCTGGATGCGAAGAGGGAAGTGTTGCGCGGCGATGGGTTGTTGGAGACGGTGCGGCGCGACGCTTCATTCGCTGATATTGCCGGATTGCAGCGGCTGCGCGAATGGCTGAACAAGCGCAAGAGTGCGCTGACCGCTGAAGGCCAGAAATTTGGGTTGGTGCCGCCAAAAGGAATTTTGATTACCGGCGTGCAAGGCTGCGGAAAGAGTTTGGCGGCGAAAGCGGTGGCCGGCGAATGGGGATTTGAATTGGCGCGGCTCGATGCGGGAGCGCTGTACGACAAATTTGTGGGCGAAAGCGAAAAACGTTTGCGCAAAGGGCTGGACCTGGCGCAAAAGATGGCGCCGCTGGTTTTGTGGATCGATGAAATTGAAAAGGCTTTTGCTTCGGCTGGCTCCAGCGGTGACGCCGATGCGGGACTTTCGCAACGATTGCTGGCGACGCTGCTGACGTGGATGCAAGATCGCGAGAGTGGCGTGTTTCTTGCCGCGACGTCCAATAATATTTCCGCGTTGCCGCCGGAAATGCTGCGCAAAGGCCGCTTCGACGAAATCTTTTTTGTGGACTTGCCGAATATTGCGGCGCGTTCGGCGCTGTTTGCCTTGCACTTGAAGAAGCGCGGGCGCGAGGCGGGGGGCTTCGATCTGAATGCACTGGCAGCGGCGAGCGACGGCTTTTCCGGCGCGGAGATCGAGCAGGCGATTGCGTCGGGACTGTACTCGGCGTTTTCGGCGAAGCAACAATTGAGCACGGAGATTCTTCTTGCGGAACTGAAATCGACGCAGCCGCTGAGCGTGACTCGGGCCGAAGATGTGACCGCTATTCGTGACTGGGCGCGCACCCGCGCGGTGCCCGCCGACTAGTTTCGTCAGCGCACGGCTTCGCACTCCAAAAAGGAGCCGGGCTAAAGCCCGGCACTACACTTGCTTCGAAGAGGTACAGCCCGCCGCGGCGGGCTGTGCCCCTACGGAAAAAACGCCATTCGGGAGAATGGCGTTCCCGGGCTGTTCCTGGCGAGTAACGTGGCGGCCGCTTTCCGGAAAAGCGGCGGCAAGCCGCCGCACTCCGAGAAATGAAGACAGCGGCGTAAAGCCGCTGCTACATAAAGACGCCACCCTGAAGGGTGGCGCTACAAAAGAACCGGCTTCCCGATGAGGTCGGGATAAATTCCGGCCGGCCACTACGACCAGGATGCCACTGCAGATACTTGTTGCGAAGGTAGCTGGGAGTTTGTTATTCTTAAGACGGGCCGAGTTGTGTCAGCAACTCGGCCTTTTGCTTTTCTGGCTTGCGCGTTCGCGCTAGCTGGCATCCCCAACCCACCGCGAGACCGCGCCGCAAACCCAAATTGTCATTCCGAGGGCCGCATTGCAGGCCAACGGCAGGCAGGCCCGAGGAATCTGCTTTATTTCCGCCCAGTCGAAAGCAATAGCAGATTCTTCGACTGCGCAGGCCGACACGTTCGCAGAAGCGAACGCGGATGAAAAAACGTCGGCCCGCTCCGCCTGCCCGCCGCAGGCAGGCTCGGAATGACAGTCTTTCGCAGTTGCCACGACGCGCGCTCTCGCCACAACACAGGAATAGCCCATGAAGAATACAAATGCCAAACGCCCAAAAAAACTAAACGCCAGAATACTAAACAAAAAACCAAACGCTGAGCGCACCTGGAAACAGTTCGAAGATCATCTGGTTCCTCGTCTGCGTCTTTCCGTCATCGACCGCGCTGTCTATTCTCATCTTCTCCGCCACAGTCGCCTCGAAGGCCAGCGGCAGGTGCGCTTCTCCATTCCCGGACTAGGCCGCTGTGTCCGCCTTTCCCCCACGCCGGTGCGCGATTCCGTCCGCCGGTTGATTGCTTACGGCGTGCTGCGGCTGGTGGAGCGCAGCGTTGTAGGCCACTTGGTGGAAGTGCGATTGCCGGATGAGATTCACGCTTTGAGGGCCACGGGGCTGGAATCGCCCAGCGCAAACCATCTTCCCGCGCGCTTGAGCCTGGAGCAGACCGATTTCCTGAAGACCCGCCAGCTGCGAGGTGCCATTCACGCCCGCGAATCCGGCCTGTGCTTTTATTGCAGGCAGCGGCTCACCCCTTTGAGGATGTGCCTGGACCACGTGGTGCCGCGGGTTCGCTCCGGACTTAATTCGTACCGCAATCTGGTTTCTTGCTGCCTGGAGTGCAATTTGCAAAGGGCCAGAAGACCGCGGGCGATTTTCTCCGCTGGCTGTACCGCGAGCGGCGCTTGACCGCTTCCGAATTCAAAGCTCGCCTCCGCGCGCAGGAAGCTCTCGCCGCCGGCAAACTCGTGCCGCCGCTCCTGAATCAGAAGCCTTGAACTCAATTTACAGAATGAGAGGGGAAAGGCTTTGTACGTGGCACCGTGGCAGTTGACTGATACACTCTGGGTAGCGAGGTGCTGGAGATGGTTGGCGCGATTACAAAAGATTCCGACATTCTCGGCGGGGAGCCTGTTTTCCGTGGGACTCGCGTTCCATTCAAGGTGCTACTCGACTACCTGGAGGGCGGGGATACGCTAGATCAGTTTCTGGAGCAATATCCGAGTGTCAGTCGCGAACTGGCCGTCGCGGCCCTTGAGGAAGCTCGGCAAAGCTTGGTCGCGCAGCTCCGATGAAGCTGCTGATTGACGAGTGCGCTCCAAAAGCTCTGAAGACCTTCCTTTCAAAACAGGGACACGAGTGTCGTACGGTTCAGGAGACAGGCTGGTCTGGAAAGCAGAACGGGGAACTCTTGACTCTCGCCGAGACTGCTTTCGACGTGCTCGTTACCGTCGATACCAACCTCCGCTACCAGCAGAACTTGGCGGGGCGCAAGATCGCGATTGTAGTTCTGCAGTCTTCCTCCAACCGGCTCGACCATCTCCAGCAATTCTTTTCGGCTTGCGCCTCGGCTCTCAATAAAATCAAGCCGGGCGAAGTCCTGCTAATCGGCCGCACTTTCTGAGCCAGCATGCTCCGGACTTAATTCGTACCGCAATCTGGTTTCCTGCTGCCTGGAGTGCAATTTGCGAAAGGGCCAGAAGACCGCGGGCGATTTTCTCCGTTGGCTCTATCGCGAGCGGCGCATCACTGGCTCCGAACTCAAAGGTCGCCTCCGCGCCCTTGAAGCCCTCGCCGCCGGCAAACTTCTCCCGTCACCTTGCCCACCCATGCCACAAAATTAAAGCTGTCATTCCGAGGAGCGGAGCGACGAGGAATCTGTTTCTGGTTTGAATCTATGGAAGTGATCTTTTTCGTGGTTCTTCTGTACCTGCTTCGGCTGTAGTCTTTAACCTTGTGGGCCGCGTGGCGACGACCATGGCATCGCCCAAGGCCATCTGAGCGAGAAAACTGTGGAAGAAAATCCGAACCCTTTGAACCGAAGGGTGCGGCACCCGGCTGGACTAGAAAGAACAGAATGGTAACGCGAAAGCCTACACACAAGGATACGCTTCATCTCCTCCACTCCGATCACCGGGTTTTGGAGATTTTGGATGCGAGCAATGAATTCTTAGAGGAACATGTGGATGTTCGTGTGCGAATCCAAGATTCTATATGGGTGCTTCGGTCCCTCCTTGATCTCATCCCGCAAACCGTTGAGAATTTGTGGTCGGGTCATGTCTTTCCGATCACCGAAGCAGAATACGAGCTCGAAAGCTCCATCGTGTTACGCAAGCTCGGTTTTTACAAGCACGCCATAGGATCGTTGCGGAATGTCTTTGAGATGGGCTTACTTTCGGTCTATTGGGATATCGAGGACAAAAGCCACGTCGAAATCCAAGGTTGGCTGAAATCCATGGAATCGACACCGTTCCGGCGAGAGATCTTCAAGCATCTGAAGACAAATACGAATATCAAAACGTTCGACGACCGGCAGAGCTTTTTTGATCGCACGGCGAAACTGTACGAGAAACTCTGTGACTTCTCCCACACAAAGGGATATCGGTACTCGAGTCGGAAACTAAACAATCACTCGAACGTGAACCACTTCACGGCGGCGTCGTTCTCGAACTGGCTAGAAATCATGACCAAAGTTGTGGAGGCTGTGACAATCTTCCACGTCTTGAAATATCCGGTCGGTCTTCAAGAAACAAGAATCGATGATAAGTTCGGCCTGAACGGGCCAGCGGGCGGATTCCTCAATCCCGATCAAGTCGAACGAATACGAAAAGTCGTGTCCAAAGATTTGCTCACGGACTTGCAAGACATCAGCGATAACGATCCAAGCGCAGTTTCAATGGCCGCATGGGTAAGTGGCCAGCCTGACCTTACGCCAGAGCAGTTTGAAGAACAGGTCGAAAAGGAAGATCAACGTTCCATCGCAATGGAAGGGTTTGAACACTGGTTCAAAAATCAAAAGAAACTATATCGAACCCAGCGATCGGATGCAGATGTATGGAGGCACCAACTCGCACGGTGGAAAAAAATGAGATCATGGGCGAGGGATAACGAGTGCCTAACAAAAGGGACAAAGGATTATTGGGGGAACGATCTGGTTTTGTAAGACTCGCTGCCGGATGTGCCCAGCTTCACGGGTGATCCACGCAATCAACCCTTTCACAACTTAAGTGGACACCATTTGCTATGCGAAAGTTGGTTGGCATCGGGCAGTTGCTAATTTTAGAAGTGATCTCATAAATGCCAAATGCTACTCAACCTGTGATCTCAAGGGTTAAAACCCCTGTTTTTTAGCGCCATTTTCGGCACGACCCTTCGGAAACTCAGAGTGAACTAAAGTCGTGCCCTCCCGTAGGACATTTACGAGATGGCTTCTAGTGTGGCCGCTATCTTTCACGGAAATCGTTTGCCAGTACCAGAGATGGAGCAGATTTCGTCTGTCGTCCTGAGCGAACCCCTCGAAGTCTCTGGTATCAATGCCCATCGCAACGAACCCGACATAAAAAGGCTTGCCGCCTCGCCGGTTCCCGGCTTTTGATCCCGACACGAAAAAAGGGTGTTGCTGGCCGCGTTGCTCGGATGTACCATTCGCCGCAGTCTCGCCCCGTTGTCGGCCCCCGTAACAAATTCTCTTGCGTGGTATTCATAAAGGAGAACGACCATGAATTTCCGCACTCTTCCAGGCCAGAAAGTTTCCAGCTTAACTAGCCTCCCTGATTCAACTCGCCATGACATTCCTACGCGCCGGCTCCCGGCCCCTGTCTCTCGGCGTCAGTTCGCACGTACAGCCGCGGGAAGCGCGGTTGCTGCCGCCGTTGGCTACAGCCTGTGGAGCCCGAGCCTGGCGGAAGCGGCGTCATTTGCTCCGGTTCCGATCCCGGGTGGCACGCCGGGGCTCGGCGGGGCATACCACCTGTTTGCTCCTGGAGCGTTCGATCCCATCGATGCAGAACCCATCACCATCACAAATCTTGATGCTGCTGTTGGACTGGCGTATGTCAGCGGCATGGTGACGCGAACCAATATCAAAACGGGCGACGTGGTACGTTTACCGTTCCTAAATTCGGACATGAGATTCATGCAAGGCGTGTTCCGAGGCACGGACGGGAAAGTTCACCCAGGTGCTTTTGCGTTTGTTTGAGTGGACGTCTTTTTGCCCGGTCAGGGCAATCAGGTTCATGACCTCAATCCGAGTACATTTCCTCCCGTCGGCCTGTTCTGGACCACCGAAATTCCAATTGCCGGGGTCGATTTGCAACTTGGAAAAGGAAGTGCGTTGCTGCAAGCGTCCGATGTAGCAATCCTCGATTATGGACAGATCCCGAATGCATTGTTCGGCGGCGGTCCGGCGCCCGTGGCAGGCACAGTGTCGTTCAAGGTGGCCTGGAGTGGAGTGGACCAGAGGCTGAATATCAAGAACACCGACCCAGTGTACGGCGGCTTCGCGGGCGAATTCGTTCGCAACAGCGCGCAGATGGAGTGGAGCGCCGCAGTGGGGGATTACACGTTTGTTTCGGATCCGATGGTGACTTCTTCCAGTTCATTTGCCGAAATCGGCCACGAACGGAACGGATCGTTTTTGCTAGACGAACATCATTGAGCCGTCGGTCAGGGATCTGACGCCGTGCTTTGGGCGTGTGTCGCGGGTCTCCGCGCTGTCTGTGGCTCTGTGTTCAGACTTCATTCCAGCAACATTTCTGAATGCGCCGGCGCGCAACTCACAGTAAACTCACCGCTGTAGAACCTTACACTAGCTCCACGGAGGACTTTGATGCGCCGCACCCGCGAAATCCCACTCGTCTACCTCGCAGCGTACCTGGCAACGGCAATCCTGCATCCCGCAATCTCCGCGGCGCAGGGCGCGCCGGAAACGACACCGCTTTCGAAGCAAGTGGCCAAACTTGAGGAAACGGTTGCGCGCGACGAAAAGAAGTTTGGCGGATTTTTTCCTGGCAAACCGTACGTCGATCGCGGAATCAGCGGGCAGACCACACCGCAAATGTTGATCCGATTTCGGCCGGACGTGATTGCTTTGAAGCCGAAGGCGGTGGTTATTCTGGCGGGGACCAATGATGTTGCCGGGAACACTGGTCCAATGAGTTTGGAAGAGATCGAGGGAAATCTGGAATCGATGTCGCAACTGGCGCACGCGAATGGAATTCGGGTGGTGCTGGCGTCGGTTCTGCCGGTACATGACGCCGGTCACCGGCCAGATGGCAGCGCGATCGTGGTGACGGAACGGCGTCCACCGGCGAAAATCCTGGCGCTCAACGAATGGATCAAGAACTACGCTGCAAAGCACGGTGATGTGTATCTCGATTATTTTTCGGCGATGGTGGATGAGCGTGGCTTCTTGAAAAAGGAGCTGAGCGAGGATGGACTGCATCCGAACAAGGCGGGGTACGCGGTGATGGCGCCGCTGGCGGAAAAGGCCATCGTAAACGCGTTAGCCGCCAAGAAATAGCGCGCCGGATGCCAGATGCCAAGATTAAAGATGAATATTGTGTTGCTGCGAACGCGTTCCCTTGACCCCGTCCAATCGCTGAGTTAGGGTGAAACAGTGGCTGGCCGTCGGGAGCATTTTAACGGCCGGCCAGGAAGCAAATTGCAGCGGAGGGTGAGTTCGGAGGGAAACCAACACATGGGCGACCGCGAAGCGGTCAATCGTTTTGCAGTACCCGGAACATTTCCAGCAATTGGTAAGCCTGCCGCAGTGGGTTCGTCAGAGAAGTCCTCGACGTGGATGAAACGCACCGTACATTTCGCCGGAAAAATGGAACCGTTTTTTGGCACGCTGGATGAAAACGTGCGTCTGCTGGAGGACTTGCTGCGGGTGCGCACGCATCTGCACGACACCAAATTGACGATTGAAGGCGAGCAGCACGCGGTGGCGCAAGCGGTGAGGGTGGTGGAGGAATACAACCACGCGTGCCAGCGCGGAAAAGAGTTGACCAGCGAAGAGGTGAAATCGCTGATGCGGGTGACGATTGATGCGCCGGAAGAATCGCCGCGCGGAATGTTCGATCACGGAAAGACGCGGTCATTTGGAAAAAAAGCTTTGGTGCCACGCAACGCGGCGCAGCGGCACTACATGGAGCAGATCGAACATCACGACATGATGTTTGGGATCGGGCCGGCGGGAACGGGCAAAACATATATTGCAGTGGCGATGGCGGTGAGCGCGCTGCTGAGTAAGCAAGTAACGCGAATTATTTTGGCGCGGCCGGCGGTGGAAGCGGGAGAGAAGCTGGGATTTTTGCCGGGAACGTTGCAAGAGAAAGTCGATCCGTACATGCGGCCGTTGTACGACGCGCTGTACGACATGCTGGATCCGGACAAACTGGAAGGATTTCTGGAAAAGGGAGTTATCGAGATTGCGCCGCTGGCGTTTATGCGCGGGCGGACGTTGAATGAAGCGTTTGTGATTTTGGACGAAGCGCAAAATACCACCAGCGAACAGATGAAAATGTTTCTGACGCGGCTGGGATTTAATTCCAAGGCGGTGGTGACCGGCGACGTGACGCAGATCGATTTGCCCCTGGGTAAGAGGAGCGGCTTGGTGGAAGCGCTGGAGATTTGCGGTAAAATTGAAGGTATCGGAGTGGTGCAGTTCACCGACAAAGATGTGGTGCGGCACAACCTGGTGCAGCGGATTATTCGCGCTTACGAGGAATATGAAGTGCAACACCCGCTTCGCGGCAACGGACGGAATGAGCCGAAGCACGTTGAGAGCAGTTCTCCGGCGAGTGATAAACAGTAGTACTGCATGATTTTGAACCGACAGAAGAAGATTCGTGTGGCTGAAGGTCCGCTAAATACTTTTGCGGCGGAAGTGCAGCGCGAGCTGAATATTTCCGAAGCGGAAGTGTTGATCGCGTTGGTCAGCGACCGTGAAATGGCCAAGTGGAACGAGCAGTATCGTCATAAGAAAGGTTCGACCGACGTTTTATCTTTTCCGGCGGCAACCTTGCGCCGGATTGCCCGCCACCGAAGAGCCAAGTCGATCAAAGGAAGGCAGCACGGGAGCAATGTATCTTTTCTTGGCGATGTCGCGATTGCTCCGGAGACCGCGCAGCGCTACGCGAAGAAAAACGGCCGGACGCTTGAGCAGGAGTTGCGGGTATTGATACTACACGGCGTACTCCACTTGATGGGTTATGATCATGAACGCGACCAGGGTGAGATGAACCGAATCGAAGAAAAGCTGCGGCGGAAGTTGGGAGTTGAGTGAACGGATACTCGTGGCTATTTGCGCTTGGGGTGGTGCTGCTGGCACTGTTTCTGCCGGTATATTCGTACCTTGCGCTGATTTACCGCGAATTGGGAAGAATGTCCGCGGGACCGGTGCACGAGCATCTGGACATTTTTGAGTCGGAGATCGAGCCAAAAATAAACTTGAACCGGCGGAGCGCGGGAAGAGCGTTCCGGAATCTGGGACATTTCTGGCTGGCGTTCCTGGTGCTGGAAACCACGCGCGGCGTTTTTTATTTTGTTCCCGGCACGTGGGAGTCGGTGGTTGAGCTGGTGGCGTTCATCGCGCTGGAAGTAGTTATCGCGATGCACTTTATTCCGGACATATTGTTGTACCGGACGACGGGGCGATGGCTGATACCGTTATTGCCGCTGGTGCGAGCGAGCCTGGTGCTGGTGTGGCCGGTGCGAGTTTTTCTGGAAGGCGCAGAGTCGTTGGCGCGAATCTCGGAATCGGAAATCGAAAAGAGCGAAGAGCAGCGCACGGAAGAGGGCATTGAGGCGCTGGTGGAAGCGGCGGAAGAAGAGGGAATTATCGAGCCGGAGCAGGCGGATTTGATCGAGCAGGTGGTGGAGTTCAGCGACAAGCGGGTGCGGGAGGTAATGACGCCGCGGCCGGAAGTTGTGGCGATTGCGGCCGGCGCGACACTGGAAGAGTTGCACGCAAAACTTTTGGAGTCGGGATTTAGCAAACTTCCGGTGTACGAAAATTCGCTGGATGACATTCACGGAGTGGTGTATTCGCAGGACCTGTTGCAGGTGGCGGACACCGATCTGCAGAAGCGGGTGGTGCGGGAATTGATGCGACCGGTACTGTTTATGCCGGAGACGAAGATTGGATCGGAGTTGTTAAGGGAAATGCGGCAGCGGGACCAGACTATGGCGGTGATTATTGATGAACATGGCAGCGTTGCGGGCATCGCTACGATGGAAGATTTGGTGGAAGAGATTGTTGGAGAGAGCGGCGTAGATGGAGCGCATTCGAAACTGGAGATGGTGCGAGACGGCAGCAGTTCGCTGGTGATGCGTGGGAGCACGGCGATCGCGGACGTGGAAGATATGCTGGGCGTGCATTTTGGCGAGGCCGCGGACGAGACGGTGACCACGATTGCGGGTTTGTTGAGTGATGTGAGCGGGAGAGTTCCGGCTCCCGGCGAGAAATTCGAATTGCAGGGATACCGATTTGAAGTGCTGGAAGCAAACCAGCGGAAAGTGTTGCGAGTGAGAGTACAAAAGTTGTCAGGCTCGGCGATGCATGCGAGCTGAAGAAGGACAGAAGAAGGACAGAAGAAGGATTTGCCACAGAGTCACAGAGACACAGAGATCGGAATAAAAATCGGAAAAACGACTGACTGGTTGCGATGCAGGCTGATGCGGATGAGCAGTCGGAGTTTGAGGAACTTTGATGAATGAAGCGGTGAGTGAAGTAGAGAAGAGCAAAGCGAGCGCGGGGCACCGGTCGGGATTTGTGTCGATCGTGGGCCGGCCGAATGCCGGAAAATCGACGCTGATCAATTATTTGGTGGGGCAAAAAGTTGCGATTGTGACTTCCAAGCCGCAGACCACGCGCAACCGGATTCAGGGAATTGTGAACCGGGGAGACGCGCAAGTGGTGCTGGTGGATACGCCGGGAATTCATGATGCGAAGACTGCGTTAAATAGGCAGATGATGCGGGAAGTGGCGGCAGCGCTGGAGGGAATTGATGTGCTGCTGCTGATGGTGGACGTGCTGGCGGTGCATCCTCATGTTGATAGCATGCTGCTCGATAAAGCGAAGCGGTTTGAGGGAAAGACGATTCTGGTTTTGAACAAAGTGGATAAATTGCCGAAGCAGAAATTGTTGCCGCTAATGGAAGCGTTCGGCAAGGCGCATCCGTTTGTGGCGATGGTGCCCATCTCGGCGCTAAAGGGCGACGGCTGCGACGAATTGCTGGACGAAGTGATCAAGCTGCTGCCGGAAGGCGCGGCGTATTTTCCGGAGGACCAGGTTACGGACCAGCCGGAGCGATTTCTGGCCAGCGAAATCGTGCGCGAAAAGGCGATCGCGCTGACTTATCACGAAGTGCCGCACGCGCTGAAAGTGGTGGTGGAGAAGTGGGAAACGACTCCCCGCGGGATGCTGCGGATACAGATGACGCTGACGGTGGAGCGGGCTTCGCAGAAAAAGATACTGATCGGCACTAAGGGCGACATGCTGAAACGGATTGGAACGCAGGCGCGCAAGGAGTTGGAAGAGAGTCTTGGTACGAAGATATTTCTGGGACTTTTTGTGAAAGTGGCTGAGAACTGGCGCGAAGATCCGATGCTGGTGCGGGAATTGGATTGGCATACGCAGTTGGAGGCGTTGGCTGAGGAAGAAAGCGACCAGGGACCAGGGACCGGCGACCAGTGAAGAATGGAGTTTGCCGTCAGCAGTCTGTGGTTCACAGTTTCGGAATTCGGAGCCGAAATTCAGAAGCTTCGTCCAGATGTAGAAACGTCCAGTCTGTCCCCGTCATCGCGTTAGCCTGCGCCACCCGCCACCACCCGCCATCGTAAGTTAACTTCACTTGCATCTCAACGAAGCGATTGCTGCCTGGAGCTCTTTTGGCGGGGCGGTGTATAGCCCGGATGGACTGTTCTTAATGTTCTGATCGGACTGCAGGAGGTAACCACAGGCTTCGTGAAGCTCGATTCGAGATAGTAAGTCGAGCGCAAAGCGCGATGGATCATCACTCCCAAGACCGTAGACCTGCATCAAATTCGTTAGCGTTTCGGTTTTCTCTCGCTGCAAGACCGAATAGAGAGTGCCATAGAGAACTTGTTGAGAAGCCTGCTGATCGGACCGTAGGTTTTCGGTACCCGATGGAAACACGGTCCTGTCTTCCTCATTCGGTTCGCCCCGCCAGACTCGCTCAAGGTAATGTAGTATTGAACGGACGCAGTTGCTCTTGCAAGGAAGACCCTTCAGCGCCGTTGCTGCGGCTTGCCGAGTGCTCATTCCTTCATGAGGTTGCAGCAAGTTCGCCAGAGCAATGGCGATCTCGGGGTCCTTGCGGTCACGCAATGCTTTGATCGCCTCCGCCTGCGCTCCGGGTGCCAGAGGGTTCTGCCGCGATGCAATATGAAGAAGCATGACCGTGGTTCGTCGTCCGCGGTAAGCGGCAAGGGTCTTCACTGCAGCTTGAGACTCTACGGACCCTCGATAATATGGCGGATATCCCGCTGCCTCGGCGTACAAGCGAGCCATCACCCCGTTCCGATAGCTATCGTAGAGGAACACGACTGCGGCAATAGCCAATAATGCGCCGCCACACGCAAGCAGCTTCCCACGGATTTTTCGCATTCCTAGTAAGAAGACGGGCACTAAGCACAGTCCTTCTTGCCATCTTGCTGGCACTTTTTCCGACGCTCCTCTTCCTCTTTCTTCCGTTGTTCTTCTGTGCGACGGCGGGTGGCCCAGTCCCAAAAGATTGGAAGTGGTTGACACGGCGCACGAAGAGAGGGTAACAGTTAAAAAATTGCAGAGGAAGGACAGAGAGGCGTAGGGTGCCCCTCGGGTTTTGAGGGTGGGTC
>WNFR01008345.1_pt1 | contig 13645 bp, 11 predicted proteins | sample 5400221 | NCBI WGS metagenome assembly WNFR01 (sample SAMN13153357, study PRJNA577476) | soil metagenome | isolation source: 40 cm soil under Madrone tree | place: USA:California | collected 2016-06-14
TGGTGCTCGCGGTCGTTGCCTTCACTTCCGCGCCAATTCCATCTCGATTGCTCTGATGTCCCACGAGTTTCAGCAAAATCCAGTGATTCTCCGTGGGTGTCTCGTTGTGAAGCACGTAGGCCGGTCCGTCATTCGTGCTAACAACTGCGTCCAGGCACCCGTCATTGTCCAAATCTCCGCTCGCCAGACCGCGCGCCACCCACGCCTTCTGAAAGACCGCCCCAGACTCCGAAGATACGTCGACAAAGCCCTTGCCCGTATTCCGCGCCAGCAACATCGGTTCGCGGTACCGCAAATTCGGGAGCGTCAGCTCCACTGTATCCAGATCGTGGCCCTGCGCAATCAACAGGTCTTTCCATCCGTCATTGTCGTAGTCCAGGAACCGAATCCCCCATCCTGAGTGTGCCAGCGTAATGTTGCTGATTCCCGTAGTCGTGCTCGCATACGTGAATGAGCCATCACCGTTGTTTCGATACAGCGCGTATCGTTGATTTGCCAGGTCAGTAACCACAATATCCGGCCAGCCATCGTTGTCATAGTCTGCGAAATCCACGCCCATGCCTGCGTAGGTTCGCCCGTCAATATCCACGGCCACTTCGGACGGCAGCCCCACCTCTTCAAACGTTCCATTTCCCTTGTTGTGGTACAAAAACTCCACCATCGAGTCGTTGGCCACAAACAAATCGATATGTCCGTCGCGATCGTAGTCCGCGATGGCCAGTCCCAAACCCTTTCCCGGCCGCGCGAGTCCTAGCTTTGCGGCGACTTCCGTAAAAGTTCCATCTCCGTTGTTGTGATACACGAGCGGAGAAACCGGCTTGAAGAAATCTGGATGGCAGTATGCTCGGTATCCTTCTTTGTGTTCTCCGCACCAGATGTCGTCAAAATCCCATTCGAGATACCGCAGCACCACCAGATCAAGGAATCCATCGCCATCCAGATCCACCCAGGCCGCACTCGTCGACCATCCGCTGCCTCCGACGCCGGCTTTCTGCATCACATCGGTGAAAGTGCCATCGCCATTGTTGTGATAAAGCTTGTTCCCACCGTACGCAGTAACATACAGGTCCTCGTAGCCGTCATTGTCGTAATCTCCGACGGCTACGCCCAGTCCATATCCCGTTCCCTGCAGCCCTGCTTTCTCCGTGACGTCTTCGAACGTACCGTCCGTCTTCTGGTGATAGAGCCGGTTCCAATACTGTGGCCCCGTTTTCTGGGGAATCGTTCCCTTCGGTGTTGGATCACCGAGCGGCGTGCCGTTGACCAGGAAAATATCCAGACGCCCGTCGTTGTCGTAATCAAAGAGCGCCACTCCCGCCCCCATGGTTTCGGGCAGATATTTTTTGGAGGTGTGCGATGCCTGGTACCGGAAATTTATGCCTGAGCGCGCTGTAATATCCACGAACTTTCCGGGAGTACCTGATGGAGACGCCGGTGGAGTGGAAGCGTGCTCCTGCCCAGCGACGAGCATCAGGGGAACGGGAAGCAGCAAGCAGAGAAGCAGAATTGCAAATCTGGTATCAACGTTTCCATAGCGGGAATTTCGAACAGCGGTTTTCGGCCAGCGTTTCACGGCGCGACCATCCCTTTGCCTTCTTTCACGGTATAGATGCGGTCGACCGCGGGAATCGCGATCTCTTCTTTCGCGCCGCTAGGCCAGTGAATCTCCACACGGTCTACTTTCGCTGCTGCTCCAAGGCCGAAGTGCAGGCGTTGGTCGGAACTCGATCCATAGCTTCCGCCGCTGAAGACGTCTCCGCGTTGCCGCGCGCCTCCTGCCGTGACAAAAACCTTGGCTCCGATCGCATCACGGGGACTCTTAGGGCCTCCCAACAGCTTTAGCGTGATCCAATGATTCGAATTCTTAACCACGTTCCGCAACAATGTGGGCGTCGAATCGATGTTGTTCAGGACCACGTCGATATGACCGTCGTTGAACAAGTCACCGAGGGCCGCGCCTCGTGCCGTTACAACAACTGCGAGGCCGCTTCCCGTTGCCGCAGGCACCTCCTGGAATTTCGACCCATCCAGATTGCGCAGCAGCAGCGGTCGCTGCGCCCAGGTTGTGCCCCAGTCCTGTAAATCAACTCCCGGATAAACGTGCCCGTTGGCGACGAATATGTCGAGCATCCCGTCGTTATCGTAGTCGAGAAAGCCCGTGCCCCAGCCCAGAAACGGGATCGTCAGTGTCGCGATTCCAGCGCGAAAGCTGACGTCGGCAAACGCCGCGTCGCCTTCATTCCGGTAGAGCGTGTTGTAATCGTCGGAAAAATTCGTGATGTAGAAATCGACTTTACCATCGCGGTTGTAGTCGCCCACTGCGATTCCCATGGCGGCTTGCTCACGCCCATCGTCGTTCAGGGCAAATCCCGAGAGATAGCTGATGTCTTCGAACGTCCCGTCGTGCTTGTTCCGGTAGAGATACTTTGGTACGGAATCGTTCGCGACCGCCAAATCGACCCACCCGTCGTCATCCACGTCCACAAACACGGATGAAAAGCCGTAATATCCTTTTGCGTCGGCGACACCCGCTTTCACGCTCACGTCCGTAAACGTGCCGTCGCCATTGTTGTGAAACAGGTGATCACCCTCCCCTGGCAAGCCCCGCGGACCGCACATGACTTCGACTCCACGAAACTGGCAAAACCCGGCCGGAAGACCACCCTTGCCGGAGATCGGCGGATTATCGGGATCGAACTTCGCGTAGCCCGGAACAAATAGATCAAGATAGCCATCGTGGTCGTAGTCGCCCCAGGTCGCGCCGGTCGACCAGCCGCCGAGGCTAACACCCGCAGTCTCTGCGATGTCAGTAAACGTCCCGTCGTGATTGTTGTGATAGAGGCGATTCTTGCCGAAGTTCGATACGTAAATGTCTGGCCAGCCATCGTTATCGAAATCCCCGATCGCCACGCCAAAGCCCCATCTTTCATTTGCCACGCAAGCTTTTTCTGTGACGTCGGTGAATGTCCCGTCATGGTTGTTGTGCAGCAGCATCGCGCGTGGCGGAGCTTCTTTGCCTTTCAGCGCGGCAAATGTTGAGCCGTTCAGCAGATAAATATCAAGCCAACCATCGTTGTCATAGTCAAGCAGCGCCACACCGGAGCCAGGCGTCTCTAGAATCGTCCTTTTTTCGGGACCTCCTGACCGATGATGGAATCTGTCGATGCCGGCTTTATGGGTAAAATCGATAAAAATGACCGGTGCGCCTTCAACAAAGCCTCCGGCCGTAATCGGTCGCGAAAGGGCGTCCTTCACTGGAGCATGCGCGCTGCCCGTGCTCATGCCGCTCTGCTGGCCACGGAGGGGTTCCTTTTCCGCTGGATTTTGCTTCGCCAGCACGGAATTCAGAAGAAGGAACGCACAAATGGTTTGCACTGCGGTGGCGCGCGAAACACACTTAGGTTGGAAGAACAGCGAGATATACTGGGCCGCTTCGAACCATCCCCAAGGCGCACGAGAGCGATAATCAGTAAGAACGGAGAGGGGGGATTCGAACCCGCGATTGTGAAAGACACCGAAGGACGCATCGCGCTTGCTAATGAGGCGGCTTCCCGGCTTTGGAATAAGAGACCGGAAGACCTTGTAGGCCTCACATCCGGTGATTTGGTCGACCCCGCCTCGGCATGCTGGGCGGAAGCCGTAGACACCCTCGCGCTCTACTCGAGTGCGCCTAAATTATTGCGTCGCAGAATGAAAGTGCGCGGGCAGCAACAGTCGTTTCTCGTGAGTGTCGCCCCTGTATATCTGACCCGAGGAGAGCGCCCCGACGGCATTATCGTTGCCGTGCAGCTGGACGGCAAGGACGCGTTTGAGCCAGCAGAATCTGCCAAGGCAATCGGGCAACGGCAGTTCGCGGAGCTGGCCCTGATCAAGTGCGAACTCCGCGATGAGGGGGAAAAAAACTCAGAAGAAGCAGAGACTCCTGGACCTCCTTTGCCTTCCCTGCGGGTTTGCTTCGAGCACGGGGCATTTGGCACCTCCGGCTCTAATCTTTCGGACCGTCTCTGGCAGCCTCTCAAGCGATTACTACGAATATAACTATCTGGCCCGGAGCCATGATCCAAACTTGGTCGATTCAAAGAAGGAGACTAAGTGCAGGGCCGAGTCAAATGGTTCAATAATTCGAAAGGCTACGGCTTCATTGGGCGCGATGACGGTCCAGATGTATTTGTCCACTACACGGCAATCGTAGGCGAGGGATACAAAACCCTGAATGAAGGAGACGCCGTTGAATTCGAAATTGTCCAAGGTTCTAAGGGGCCGCAAGCAGCCAATGTGATAAAGCTCAGTTGACTCGCTGCCGATCCGTACGCCAGTGGATGCCCGTGAAGAAGCCCAAGCCTGAAGCCGACCTAGCAGTTTGTTGAAAAATACGGTTCAACTGCCACTTACAGAACTGGCATGTTAACTTGGAGGCTCACAGTCAAGGTCGGCGGATTTTATCAAGAATGGCGCTGCCTCCGTTACTGGACAGCGAGGTGCACGCCGTCGTCTTATCAGATCATTCGCAGAACTTGCGACTGAGGTCCAAAATCTCACGCGCCAGGTGGTTGCCAGGTTGGTCGAGCAAAGTACGGCATCCCTTTGTGCTCGAAAACGCGCGTCACCATCTCTTTAGTCCAAGGTGCCATCGGCAAGCTAGCGGCCTCCTCACGCGACAGGAAGCGCAGGGCCGAGGCTTCCAATCCATCCGGAGAGGCGTCACCATCGATCCAACGAGCTTCAAAGACAGTCACGACGTACGATACGGCGTCGCCGTTTGGATAATTGATCCGGAACTCGGGACCGCCGAAAACACCCAATACGCGGGTAAGTTCAACGAGCAGGCTTGTTTCCTCCCAACACTCACGCACCGCGCTGCGTCCGCAGGCCCTTCGTCGGGATCAATGGCACCACGCACAGTCATCCAAAGCTCCGAACCGGCGTCCCGTGCCAGCAGAAGCCGTCCCTGGTTGTCGAATAGCATGACTGTTACCGATTGGAGCATGAGTAGATGATTTCCGATCTTGGCCCTTACGGCCCGGACGTACGGTGACGGTGGCATTGACTAAGCTCCTTTTGTAACGGAATTCTACCCTCGAGGTTTCCTATGCGCTGCACCGTGCCTTCCAGAAAGACTAGCAATTTTTTTGAAAATCCTCTTTCCGCCGCAACTTTATATAAGGGAGAGTCTCGTCTGAGTGAAGGAAGAAGGAGGCGGGTGAATGCGCGGCGACGATAACCAGCAAGAAGGAATGTTCAGTTACATCTCTCCGGAGAAGCGTGTTCCAGTGTGCCCATAGAATGGGGGCGATTTAAAGGCGGTTCAGAGCAGATAGGACTTGCCTTTGAGGACAGTCAGGGTACGCTGCGCTTCGTCACCAGTTTTCCTTGTAACGGTTTGACGCCGCCGGTCGCTCTGGAGGTTCGGTGGACGTCGAGGAATTGACCGCACTTGTAGACCGGGCGTACCCCGTCTCGGCAAGATCCAAGGCTTGGCGATGGCCACGGGTTTGCCGCCGCCGATGCCGACTGCGTACATCTGCCCTGGCACGTACTCAGAGACGCGATAGACGATCGCGCCCGCAAAACCAGTGTGATAACGCGTGCTGGCCAGTGCTGCCAGTTCGCCACCAGCGGAAAATCCCATCACGCCGACACGTCGTGGATCCAATGCCCATTCTGAGGCTCGACTTCGCACCAGCCGGATGGCGCGCTTGACATCCGCCAACGCAGATCCTTCAATCGTGTACGTCGAGCCTTTCTCACGCGCCAAGCGATACTTCAACATGAAGGTGCCCACACCATGGTCGCTTAGCCATTTCGCGACATTGTAGCCTTCGTGATCCATCCATAATTCGCTATGTCCACCGCCCGGCACGATGATGACCGCAGCTCCTGTGGATTTTTCCCTCCCGGGAAGGAACGGCGTGATGGAAGGATGACGGACACTTGATATGATGTGCTCGCCATACTCATTCGACCGCACTACTTCTTCCGCACTCTTACCTTCTGAATCAGGCGCACCGTTCGGCCAGAGAAGAATGGATTGAGGTGCGACAGATGCTGATCCGGCAAAAAAATGTCCACAAGAAGATCACAAGACATTTTCGATGCCACCGCAAGTTCGTAGTACGCAATTTCAGCTACCCCGTTTCCTGAATCTCTCCAAGGCTGCGCCTGCCTATTGGCCTGAACTGATTTGTCGGGCCGTCGGAAGATGCGGTCGTCCTTCTTTATCAAGACGCCCGTTGACTGGCAACGGGAAATTCGCCGCTTGGCCGGGAACTCGAACTGGAACGAACGGAACAAGCGAGAGGAACCAAATGTTGAGATTCGAGAGACAGGGCGACAGAACACTCAGCCGCACGCTTGTGCTTGGCCCGCAACAAATCACCGATTACGTGGCTATCGGATTCAACCCGGAAGATTCCGCGTCTCGAATGCAGGCGGCTGTACATCAAGGCGTATTGGGTTGCGTCGCGCTGTTTGTGGTGGCCGATTTTTGCGTGAGTCGCGCGAGCCAGCGCTCGACGTTTTGTTTTTTTTCGGCGCCGGGCACGCTCAAATACTCGCGCAGCTCGTTTTCAGCCTCATCTACAGCACCGCGTCTTAGCAGAATCTCGGCGAGGAGCAGCCTGGAATCCGGAAACTCTCTCTTGGTCTGACGCAACATTTCCATGGCTTCAAGCGGATTGCGTTTCTCCGTGGCTAGAATGCAGCCAAGCATATAGCGCGAGGTGGAATTGTGTGGATCGAGATCGAGTGCGCGGCGAGCCGCAGCCTCTGCGTCTGGATAACGCTTGAGGAGGAAAAAGGCGACGCTGAGATTGTTAAAGGGCTGCATGACCCGCGGATCGATCTCTATCGCTTTCTGAAACTCTACAGCGGCTTTTTCATATTCATGGAGTTCGATATATCGGCCTCCAAGGTTATTGTACGCCTCCAAATAATGGGGATAAATCTGGAGAGCTCTTTCGAGATGCTGAGCGGAAGAGCGGATGTCACCCGTCCGGAGCGCGGTCTGCGAGCGCCGGAGTTCCTTAACCGCTTTGGGCGGAATGAGCAATTCGCGCGTCGAGACGCTCTCCTCAAGCCTCGGCAAGCGAGATTGATCAATGGGAACGAAAGGATGAGGGGGTGGCTCGGTCTGTGCGCTAACCCTCGAAGTCAGAACCAGTAGCAGGGCCCATACACTTGGTCTCATAGGATCCTCCGGCCGTGACGCAGGGGCGGGGTGCGTTCGCGGTTGCATCAGAAAATCGGAGCCAACTAAAGTGGGAGGGGGTTAAATGAAAGGCGCGGACCCGCGAGGGTAGCGCTTCTCCTGGGGATCGCATCGCTCCGGCGGCCAAACCAGAAGCGCGGCGGTCTGTTTAACCCCTCCTCGATTCCAAATACTTCGGGTACAAAACGCGTCGCGGCCCTCGCTTTGTTTGGCCGCGTGCGCTGTTTGTCCCGGCTTTTTTCATTACTCCTTTCATCGTGAATTTCGACTTTGCTGCTAAAGATACGTTTGAACGCGGCAAAAGTTTCTAAGAAACTTCTGTTTCCGGGAAAACCTTTAGGCCGTCCGTCATTTTCCCTTGACACGTAGAAGTTCTATGGATATAAGCATAGGATATCTAGGGATTATATGGGACAAGAAAAAATGGAAGTTCTCAAAGGCACGCTGGACATGCTGATTCTGAAGGTCGTGGCTTTTGGTCCGATCCACGGGTACGCGATCTCACAGAGAATTCAGCAGATATCCAGGGATTTCTTTCAAGTGCCGGAGGGATCGCTGTACCCGGCGCTGCACCGGCTGGAAGACCGCGGATGGCTGCAAGCCAAGTGGGAAGAAACGGATACGGGGCGAGATGCGAAGTTCTATACTCTTACGCGAGCGGGGCGAAAGCAGCTTAGCACCGAGATGGTCAATTGGGAGCGGCTGTCTGAAGCAGTCGCACTGATCTTCCGAACCGCGGAGTAGGAGTTCCCGTGCTGTGTCGGCTGCGCCATCTGTTCCAGAAACGCTTAGCGGAAAAGCGCTTGGATGCGGAGTTGCGTTTCCATCTGGAGCAGCGCGTCCGGGACTTCACGGCCTCCGGCATGGCCCCGGAAGAGGCGCGTCGCCGCGCACATCTGGCCTTTGGCGGGCTGGAACAGGTAAAGCAGGACTGCCGTGACGCGCGGATCGAGAACCACGTCGAGGATTTTCTTCGCGATTTTCAGTATGCCTTGCGCAGCTTGGCCAAGGATCGCCGCTTCGCGCTGATCACCGTTTTCGCTCTTGCGCTTGGTATCAGCGCGACCACCGTGATGTTCAGCGTCATCTATAACGTCGTTTTCGATCCTTTCCCTTACCGAGACTTCCAGCGATCCGTCGTTTTTGAGGTTCGCGATCTGACCGGCGCAAATGGTGATGACCGGCGCGATCACTACACCATCCCTGAGTTCCTAGCGATCCGCGGGCAAAACCACGTCTTCGAAGATATCGTTGGGAACTTTCAGTTGGATGTTCTTTACACGGACGGAAAAGGCACCCGCCGTTTCCCGGGCGGCTACGTCACCACCAATGGCTTCGACTTTCTCGCCGTTCCGCCGTTTCTTGGTCGTGTTTTCTCTCCCGATGACGGCAAGCCCGGTGCCCCACTCGTATTCGTGATGAACTATCGCTTATGGCAAACGGAGTTTCATGGCGATCCCAAAATTCTAGGCACGACCTTTTTCCTGAACGGCAACCCACGAAGACTCGTTGGTATCATGCCTCGGCGCTTCAACGGATACGATGCCGGCGTATGGCTTCCCCTTAGTTTGAGGCCCGGCGCTGATGGCACTTCTTTCCCGGTGAAAGACCCCACGGTTATCTGGGCGCTGGCGCGTCTCAAAAAGGGCGTCAGCTTGCAAGCAGCAGCCGCCGATCTCGATGCGATTATGCATCGCCTCGCGCAAGCAAATCCTGGCGAGCTTTATCCACAGCGGTTCAGTGTCGTCACTCGCACTCTTCTGGACTTCGTGGTCGGCGATTTTAAGAACACCCTCTACGCCCTGCTTGCTGCTGTCTTCATGCTGCTCCTGATCGCCTGTACCAACGTCATGAATCTGTTGCTGGCCCGCGCGACCGCCCGGGAACGAGAAATTGCCCTCAGAGCGTCCTTAGGCGCCGGCCGCGGAAGATTGATTCGCCAGCTTCTGGTCGAGAGTTTTGTGCTCGCCTCAGCCGCCTGCTTGACCAGCTGCTTGTTCGCCTATTTTGGACTAAAAGGCTTGATGGCCATCATTCCGCGCGGTCCAATTCCAGAGGAAACCGTCATCGGGTTGAATCCCGCCGTGCTCCTTTTTGCCCTTGCCGTTGCCGTTCTCGCCACGCTGATCTGCGGTCTTGCGCCCGCGCTCCATGCCGTTCGCGGCAACCTCCAGCTACGCGTGATCGGTAGCGGCAAGGGTGTTGGCGGCGGCTTCCGCCATGGGAAACTCCGTGCTGGTCTGGTCATCGCGGAAGTAGCGCTCTCGATCGTGCTTTTGACTGCCTCCGGCTTGCTAATGCGCAATTTTTTCGCTCTGACTCATATCGACCTCGGTTTCCGTCCGGCGCGCATGCTCTACGCGCAGGTAGCCCCTGCGGCAGACGACCGTTATGACACTACGGCGAAGAAAAAACTCTTCTTCGAACAAGTCCTTCGGCGAGTGGAAGCATTGCCCGGCGTGATCACCGCCACGGTATCCGTGGGCCTGCCTCCGCTAGGAGGAGCAGGCAGCGAGATAACTGTCTTGGAAAGACCACACTCCCAACATTGGGAATCCATGGTAGACCTGTGCAGTGAAGATTACTTTCAAACCCTCAGCCTTCGGCTGCTGCGCGGCAGCGTCCTTTCCGAAACCGATATCGACTCCGCGCGGCACGTGGCCGTAATCAACCAGGCTTTTGCTCGCACTTATTTCGGAAGCGAAAATCCTCTCGGGCAGAAGATTAAATTCAACGTCTTCGATGAATTGCTTGATACTCCGCGTGACGCCTATTTCGAGATCATTGGGGTGGTCACAGACTTCAGAAACCGAGGCCTGCTGGAATCCCCGTCGCCCGAGGCTTTCCTCCCGTATACCATCACCGGATTTGGACACCGCGTCATCTTGGCAAACACGGCCGTGGATCCAAGCTCGTTGCTCCCGAGTGTCCAACGCGAGATCTGGATGGTGGATTCGAACGCGGCAATCACCAGGAGTGGATCGATCCAGGACCTATTGGCTGAGGAAGCCTACACCCGGCCGCAGTTTGGCTTGATCACCATCAGCGCATTCGCGGGAATCGGCCTGGTACTCGTCCTTATCGGCATATTCAGCGTAATGGCCTACACCGTTGCCTTGCAGACCCATGAGCTCGGCGTCCGCATGGCGCTCGGAGCCCAGCAGGGCAACGTCCTGCGCATGGTCCTTTGGAAAGGACTCCGCCTGATCTCTGTAGGCACGTTCATCGGCGTAGTCGCCAGCCTCGGCATGACGCGTTTCCTGGCCAGCCAAATTCGGGGCGTTTCTGTCACCGACCCATGGACGTTCTGCGCGGTTGTGTTCCTTTTTCTGGCCGTCGGCCTGCTAGCCTCGCTCCTGCCCGCCCGCCGCGCCGCCAGCATCGATCCACTCGTCGCACTGCGTTACGAATGATCGCTACAGTGTTTGGCTCGTTGAAGCGATTGGTGCCACCCTCGAGGCTCGTTCCTATTGCCGCCTTTGCCGCCTCGACAAATCGCTAAGTTGTTCAAGGAAAAACGGTTGGTTGGTAGGGGCGGCGGGGATCGAATTGTTATTTAACTTTACTAAGTCCCACGTTTTCACGGTGCTACCCACTGCCAGCCAAATGAATTGGAGCCAAATGGAGCTAACTTACACGAAAGCGGCGAGAAATAGCTGACGAGAAGCGAAAGTCGCAGCAGTCACTAGGCCAGGTCGTGGTAGACTTTCGCCTTTCCGAGAACCGGGACATCAAAGACGTGGACGTTTTGGAATGTCACCTCATTAAGCATTTTCTCGCCAAGTAAGAGCTGGCTCATCCGTCGGAAGATTTCAAGAGGGAAGTCCAGATGACCGTCTGGGTGAAGAGCACAATCGCTGGCCGCAGCCTGGGTCGCGGCGTGCTCGAGTTGATTGCTCACGGCTGGGCCTACCTTGGGCGGCTGGTCTCGTGGCCGGACGAGATCGTGAATGGCGTTGAGGAATTTGCGTGGTGGCTCAATTCGTTTCCCGCTCGTAACGCTTGCATTAAAACGTTGCGCGTCATGAGCCATGGCCACAAGCTTGGGGTTGGCAGCGACATCTCGGTCGGACAGACTGAGGAGATCCGCTCTGACGACTTCGACGATGACGGCAACCTGCTCAGTACTCCCCATGCTCACCAGACAAAGAAGCTTCTCGACGCGCTCAAAGCCGCTCTTCCCCCTGGTGGGCGCTTGATCTTTTCCGCCTGCTGGCAGGGAACGAGTGGATTGCTTCGGCACATTTCGCAATACATCGACAAGGGAGTCTTGGTCGAGGGATGGTTCGGTCGAGGTTATCCGTGGTTACGGGGCAACATGTTTTTCAGGAATGGCGTGCGGCGGTAAGGCTGGGTCCGGGGTCGTTTATGCCAGGCTATGGAAACACAGCGCCGGTCGGCGCGGGGGGGTTCAGAATGTTCTGGCCAAAACTGCTGTCTTGGATGAAGAAGCTTCTCATGTCCACGAGTTTCTGGGGGATCTTTCTTCTTATTGTTGTTTGGCTAGTCAGACATTTTGCGTTGCCGTGGCTTTCGCCTCCTCCCCCAGCTCGATTACAAAAGGCGAGACCTGCAGACCCCGCGGCATTACTGAGCGGTCCGGCCGCGTTTACCTTGCTGGCCTTGGTCATAGCATTCGGCGTTTATTTGCGTCAGGTTAGCAACGGAGCTATGGACGCGCTGACAAAAATTGATGCGGGTAAGGAAGAAATCTATCCTCCCAAAAAGAGGCATACGGAACTGAAGATCAACTCCTTACGGAGTACAAATGCAAAACTGCATACTGTAGCACCCTTCATGGTTTTGCTCGCAATGGTGATTGTGCTCCGCATTATGTTTGATGCTGTTGTGAGATTCCCGAATCCACCAGAGTGGGCACTGAGGGTACTGAGTGTGTGGCTCCCACTCGTCGATCTCGTAATCACGATCTGGGTTTGCCTATTGTTTGCTGTCATCGGTTTGGTTCATCATCTTTTTGCAGCGAGACGATCGGATCGTTCGCAAGAAAACAGAGGAGTATCTCCGTGCAACCAGAGAAGCAGATTCGGCCAATCAGCGAGCGTCCGCTCAGCCGGGTCTCTTGCCTTCGCAGAACACATCCATCCTGTGACATTGCCCGCAGTTGTTCAGCAGCTATCCTATGATAGCAACCGCACGACAGACTTGCTGTCCCACAAAGGCATGCCCGGATGTTCTTGCCCATCGCAGGAAGCGCCGTGAGGAAACGCATTGACCGAGATCCTCAGAGTAGAGATCCCTTGGTACGAGTTGGACGGCGACAGCGATCCCGCTTGGCGTGCGAATTTCTGTCTCTATGTCTACCTACATCCGGATCGTAATTGGCTCCTCTACGTCGGAAAGGCAGACTATCAAACGATACGTCAACGGATTCATGGCGATCACAAGGCCGATCTTTTCGACTACCTCTGTGAACGCTACGAAGTTGACTACTTCCGAATGCTTCAGGGCGACCTGGTTTTGGAAGAGGGGCGTCGGCGCTCCTCTGAGCTTCTGTCGCTCGTCGAGAGTCTGCTCATAATGAGGCTCCAGCCCCCAGGAAACATTGCCTGTACCCGGTCGCGAGGATATCGCCCCGGGCTCTGTGTCCACTGCTCAGGAGATTGGCCAATCAAGAGGGCAGGGTTTCACGACTGGGATTGACGTGAGCGCTCGTGGTAAACATCCTGGAATCAAGAGAGTATGGCAGGGGCGGTTGGGATCGAATTGTCAATCAAATTCACTAAGTCCCGCGTTGTCACGGTGCTACCCACTGCCAACCAAATGAATTGGAGCCAAATGGACCTAAATTCAGTTCTTTGACTTCAGTACCCGCAGCGACCTGCAACGTTGAATACATAGGAATAGATCTCTTAACGGTAGCCACGCTGAAGAGTGTAGAACAATTTCAAGCGTCGCGCGGATCGTCCGCGCCGAAAGTATATCGATGCCCAACGGTATAGGGGCACATGTCCGGTAAGCCGACGCAATGTAAAAGGGCGCCCCTTTTGGAGTAGGGTTTGGGTGCTTGCCTCAATCCCTACAGAAAGGAACGCCCTCAATGGATAGCAAAAAGTATATCGGCATGGATGTGCACAAGGAAAGCATTTCGATTGCCGTGATGAATGGTGCAGGAAAGATCGTGATGGAATGCGTCGTCGAGACGAAAGCCAGCATGATTCTGCAGTTTATCAATGGGCTGCGCGGAGACTTGCAGGTCACGTTTGAAGAAGGAACCTCGGCCGCCTGGTTGTACGACCTGCTGAAACCGCACGTGACGAAATTGGTAGTGTGCGATCCGCGAAAGAATGCCTCCATGAGGGAAGGCAACCAAAGTGACAAGATCGACGCGCGCCGGTTGGCCGAGCTGCTGCGCCTCAATCATCTCAACCCCGTCTATCACGGTGAACACGGCCTACGAAGCCTGAAGGAACTGGTGCG
>WNFR01004956.1_pt1 | contig 13643 bp, 11 predicted proteins | sample 5400221 | NCBI WGS metagenome assembly WNFR01 (sample SAMN13153357, study PRJNA577476) | soil metagenome | isolation source: 40 cm soil under Madrone tree | place: USA:California | collected 2016-06-14
CTTAGCGCGCGCGGTGCGAATGTAATCTGAGCGCATCACTTCCAACATCCCCGAGCGTGTCAACCGCGCGATGTAAGCAATGTAGAGTGCCGACAATGTCAGTGCAGGAAGAACCATGTTTCGGCTGGGAAATCCGTTCCAAAGTGCTGGCGGCAACCAGAAAAGCGTCAGGCCAAAAACCAAAATCAACAGTGGCCCCAAAACAAAATTTGGAATCGAGATGCCGAGCATCGCCAAAGCCATGCACGCATAATCAATCCAGGAGTTTTGTCTCAGCGCCGCCAGCGTTCCCGTAGTTATGCCTACCGCCAGCGCAAAGATATAAGCGCACAGACCGAGGGTGGCCGAAACCGGCAAAGCCCGAAGCAGAATTTGATTTACCGATTGCCCTTGGTACTTCAGCGAATTACCGAAATCGAAGCGCGCCATGTTCCATAGCACTTTACGATACTGGACGTACCAGGGCTGATTTAGTCCATACTTTTCGCGCAGGTTCTGTTCAATTGCGGGTGCCAGTTTCTTCTCTCCGGTGTAGAAATTCCCAGGCGCCAGACGGATCAAACCCCAGGTGATCGACACAATAATGAAGAGCATCGGTATGATGACGGCTACACGACGAATGATGAAGCGAAGCATGTTTTAGAAGAAGAAAGGAAAAAGGACAAAGGAAAAAGAAAGAGTCCAGAATAAGCCAATCTTCTCGCACCCTTGATGTCTTGATTGTGCCATCTTCACTTTTTACTTTTACCTTTTTCCCTTTGGCTTTAATCAACCATACTCGGAACGCCGTAATCCCATTTCGACTGATCGCGCTCGATATAAACCCACTTCCATGGAATCAGGGTGGCCGCATTCGGATACATACCCTTGACGTAGGGCTTCTTCATCCAGCGTGTGCTCCCAATCGTGATCGGCATGATTGGCTGCGCATCGAGCAGCACCTTTTCCGCCTCGGCCAATATCTGATAACGCTTCTGATGATCGACGGTGCGATTCGCTTCGTCGAGCAACTCGACGTACCTGGGATCCCACCAGCCGGTGCCATTGTTTCCGGTTGGAGTGTAGAACAGACCGAGAAAAGTAAACGGGTCCATGTAATCGGCCGACCAGCCAAATCGCGAGATACCCTTGTAATCCAGCTTGGCCTGGGCAGCATAGAACGTCTTGGACTCCATCACCCGGATCTGAATAGTCACGCCGAGATTCTGTTTCCACTGAGCCTGAATAAAATCGGCATAAGTAAGGTTGTTGCCGTCCGGATTGGTGATCATCTCGATCTCAGTGGCGGAAAGTTTGGCCGGATCGAAATTCCCTGAGGCGTCACCGTAACCAGCCTCGACCAGCAACTGCTTTGCCAGGCCAGGATTGAATTGATCGCCCGCGGGCTGCGGATAACCCGGAAAACTTCCACTCGGGATAAAAGCAGTCAAGGGTTTGACGTGGCGCCAAGCGGCGATCGCTTGCTTGTCGAGGGCCATGTTCAGCGCTTTACGGACGCGCACGTCTTTGGTCGCTCCCTTGGTCGTATTGAAGCGGTAATAGTCGATCGCTGCTTCGGGCGCGTCCATGAAATCCTTCATCGGGCCTATCACGTCAAGCCAGGCAGCCGGAACCGTGTGATTGTACATGGCGTCGAGCTCGCCCGCCTTGTAGAGGTTCAGCATGGTCGTATTTTCGACGAGCATGTAGAAGACGATGTGATCGAGTTTCACTTTACTCGCGTCCCAGTTCATCGGATCGCGGGCGACGACGATACGGTCGTAAGGCTTCCATGCTTCCAACTGGAAAGGGCCGCTGGTAACAATGTGCTGGGGATCAGTCCAGGCGTGGCCAAACTGTTCGACGGTCTTCCGATGAATCACGCGGAAGAATGGATGCGGCATTAAGCTGATGAAAAACGGTGCCTGCTGAGCCAGAGAAATGCGTAACGTGTAATCATCGACGGCTTCGACTCCCACATCCTCGCCTTTAACCGGGACCAACTGTTTGCCCGCGACCGCCGCCTTCAATTTGGGATTAGCGTCGAGCGTTTTCTTGCGCCCCTTTTCATCGGCGGGCAAAATTACCCGAGGAGGTGAATGCATGAAGCGATGAAAAGCCGTGTCAGCATCAGGGGCACTGTTTTCGGGAATCGGAGGGTACTCAGCGGCCATCGAATCGAGGGCCTGAGAACTCAACGGAAGACTCGGCGTTTGGGCTGTCGTTGTGGTTCCTTTTGGGGAAGCCGGCGCGCTTCGCTGTTCCTCGCCAGAAGCGAAGTCCTTTTCCAGTAGAAATGTTTGACTGGCAGGATCGAATACGAAGACTGCGCCTTCGTTATAGGCTTGAGCGTACTTTATGTAGTACGCGAGCGCTGCGTTCGTTGAAGCCAACTCTGGCTTGAGGCCACGGCGAATCGTATAAACGAAATCTGTTGCAGTGATCGCATCGCCGTTTGAGAAGCGCGCATTCTTACGCAGATGAAAGGTCATCTCGGAAAAATCTTTGTTCACCTCCCAGCGCTCAGCAATTGCGGGTACAGGCGCGCAAGTTTTGGGATCGTATTCGGTCAGGCCTTCGTAAAGGGCCATGTAGATGCGCCCTTCATTTTGCCCGGCGGAAATTTGTGGATCCAGAGATTCAGGCTCGGAACCGGAAACGTAGCGGAGAACATTTTCGCGCGGCGGGTCGGTCTTGCCAAAGAAAACTTTGTTATTTGCCGAAGCAGTACAGCCGGCACTGAAGACGCTCGCACCAAAGACCATAGCTGCGAGGGCCAGTCCCGCCAAACCGCGATTCGCTGTTTCGTTGTTACTCAAAGTCCGCATGGTTTTTCAAAGTAACGTGCGTCAGTAGGGTGGACAAATACTAATTCATTGTTTACTTCGGTGTCCCAACTCTAGCACTCGCCCAAAGCTTTTGTTGGACAGTCTTCGACAAGGGTCTCCAATTCGTGAAACACCTCTTTAGTCCGCCGCCGAGCACCTGCGAAACCTTCTGAGGTATCGATCAGGAAATCTGCGTACTTGATCTTGTCTGCCTGAGACATCTGCGCCGCTATTCTTTTCGCAGCCTCTTCCGGTGAAAGGCCATCGCGGGCAATCAGGCGATCTAATTGCACTTCAGGCCGGCAGTGAACGATGATCAGCTTATCAAAGCGGCGATAGCCGCCTGACTCGATCATCAGGGCAGCATCAATAACCCCGATGCCGTCGGGAGTTTCGCGTTGCCAATCTCGGATCTGATCGTCCTGCGCGTTGATGATCAGTGGGTGCAGAATCGAATTCAGAAGGTGGCGCTTTTCTTCGTCGGCAAAAACGATTGCACCCAGGCTGGTCCGATCGAGTGTGCCATCCTCGCGGAGCACTTCTCTTCCAAAGGCGTCGACGACCGAACTTAGCCCGGCAGTTCCCGGTGCCACCACTTTCCGCGCGATTTCGTCAGCGTCCAGAACGCGGCAGCCAAGCTCAGCCAGGACGCCGAGGACGTAAGTCTTTCCAACCGCAATCGATCCGGTAAGGCCAATCTTCAACATAGTTGAGAGTTCAAGCTTTAGCTTGCAGAGTACAACCTGAAGGTTGAACTCTAAACACCTCTTCGCCGCTTTGCCGCTTGCAGTGTATTTCTCATTAGCATCGCCACGGTCAGCAAACCAACCCCGCCCGGAACCGGGGTGCGACGGCCCGCGACTGAATCGGCTTCCGCGGGATGAACATCGCCGACCAGGGTATAGCCGCGCTTTTCTATAGCTTCAATTCTCTTCCCGGCTTCGGCGCCAAAAAGCGCGTACGCCTGGTTCGTATCCGTGATCTTGTTCACCCCAACATCTATCACCACAGCGCCGGGTTTGATGTAATTGCCGCGGATGAAAGCCGGGTGTCCGATGGCCGCGACCAGGATGTCCGCCTGACGCGTGACTGCCGGAAGATCGCGTGTTTTTGAATGACAGATAGTTACCGTGGCATGCCTTTGCAATAACAAGCTGGCCACCGGGCGGCCGACAATCTGGCTGCGTCCGACCACGCAGGCATTAGTGCCGGCAATTTCGATCTGGTTGCGATCCAACAATTCAATGATTCCGGCGGGCGTGCACGGAATGAATCGGGGCCGCCCCAACGCCAACAAACCTACGTTTGACGGATTGAAACCGTCCACGTCCTTTGCCGGATCTACCGCTTCAATGATCGTCGCTTCGTCGATCTGTTTTGGCAGCGGCAACTGGATCAGAATGCCGTCAACGTCTTCGCCTTCATTTAAGTCCCGAACCAGAGCCAGCAGGTCTTCGGTTGTCGTGGATTCCGGTAAACGTCTCTGATCCGACTCAATTCCGACCTCGGCACAAGCACGCACTTTGTTGCGCACGTAAACTGCGGAAGCGTCATCATTGCCGACCAGAACAGCCGCGAGCCGGGGCCTTACTCCGTGCTCACCCAAAAGCCGCCCCACTTCTGCGGCGACTTCCTTTTTGATTTGGTCAGCCGTGACCCGACCGTCGAGCATTTGTGCGGACGGTTTTTCTGCGGAAACCATTGGCGGTAATCGTAACATGTAACGCAAGCTGTTAGCTTGCGCTCGAAACACATGTGGAATGTAGCAGACATCGCCGAGACTGAACTGAACTTGAGCTAACTGTACCAACCGTCTAATCTATTCCGTAATCCATAATCACTCAGGAATCAGTCCGGCGGTATTATTCGAATCATGACAAAAGCCAGGTCGTCGCTCGCAATCTACTTTCTTCTGTCGCTCGCCATTGCATCTATTGGGTCTGCCTGTGGCCCTCGTCGTTCGGCTAATGAGAAGCGTTACCCGATCAAAGGCAAAGTAATAGCCGTGGACAAAACCGATCGCACAGTCACGATCGCCCACGAGGACATCAACGGTTACATGCCGGCGATGACTATGCCATTCAAGATCAAAAATGATGCTGATCTGGAGATGGTAAAGCCCGGCGATCAACTGGCCGGAACGCTGGTTGTCGACGACTTGTCCTCGTGGGTCGAGGTCTCGGCGATATTAGAAGGAGGCCCTCCGGTTTCACAGGATGTCGACGTTCCGGGCGAGCCCAAACCTGGCACAGAGGTCCCGGACTTTGGTCTCGTCAACCAGGATGGCCAGCGAATTCATTTGTGGCAATTCCGCGGCAAGGCGCTGTTATTGACCTTTGTCTACACTCGTTGTCCTCAACCCGATCAATGCACCTTGATGAGCAACAACTTCGCGGCCATCGATCAGGCTTTGCAAAAAGAGCCGGAGGCTTACGACGAGACGCATCTGCTTACCATCAGCTTCGATCCTGACTATGACACACCTAAAGTACTGCGCAGTTACGGCGCATCACATACTGGCCGCTATTCCGATGAAACTTTTCAGCATTGGGAGTTTGCTTCCGGCACTAAGGACGAAGTGAAAGGCGTCGCACAGTTTTTTGGGTTGCGTTACTATCACGACACTGAGTCGAAGGATGAACAGGTCATCCACTCTTTGCGCACCGCGATTGTCAGTCCTGATGGCAAGGTGTTTAAGTTGTATCGCGGCAACGAGTGGAAGCCTGTTGAGGTCTTAGGTGATCTAAAAGCTCTGCTTGGCTCAACGGCTCGACCCGTAGCGAGTCCAAAATAGGCTACAGAGTCCAACACACCCGCACGTAGCACTTTGAGTCCTTAACCTAATGAGGGCAGGATGTTCGCGAGCGCAGGCAGGGGTGCCTGCGCTCTTTACCAAATCTGGCAGCGCTTATCCGGCGGCCGCACCATCGCGTCACCTTCCTTGCACGCGAACGCGGACGCAAAATTCGGCATGTTGGAGAGCGGTCCGTTTACCCTAAACCTCCCCAGCGGATGCGGATCAGTCGCAGTTCTCAGGCGTGCCGCTTCGGGTCGAATGTTCTGAGCCCAAACCTGCGCCCAACCGAGAAAGAAACGCTGTTCTGGAGTAAAACCATTGATGTCCTTCGGTCTCGGTTTTCCTAGCAATGACTTCTGATATGCAGCGTACGCCACCGTCAGCCCGCCGAGGTCGGCCACGGATTCGCCGACGACGAGTTGTCCTTTCTGATGCAATCCGGGCTCGACTTCATAAGAGTCAAACTGGCGGACTACGCAATTTGTGCGGTCGGTAAACTTCTTATAATCATCGGGCGTCCACCACATCACGAGGTTTCCGTTAGCGTCGAAGCGCGCCCCCTGATCGTCAAAGCCGTGTGTCATCTCGTGGCCGATCACGGCGCCGATGCCTCCATAGTTGAAAGCGTCGTCCGCTCTCGGATCATAGAACGGGGGCTGCAGGATTCCAGCAGGGAAAACTATTTCGTTGAATTGCGGATTGTAGTAAGCGTTGACCGTCGGCGGCGACATGCCCCACTCAGTGCGGTCTACCGGCTTGCCGATCTTGACGAGATTTCGCTTGAAGTCGAACTCACCGGCTGACACTGCGTTGTTGTAGTAGGCTCCGCGATTGATTTGCAGCGCCTCGTAATCTCTCCATTTGTCCGGATAACCGATCTTGCGCACGTATGCTTCCAGTTTCCCTATCGCCTTCTGACGCGTTTCCTGACTCATCCAACTGAGCGTCGTAAGATCTTCACGCAACGCCGCGATTAGGTTTGCGACCATCATGCGAGCACGATTCTTCGCCGCCGGGGTAAACGTTTTCGCCACGTAAAGTTTTCCCAGCGCTTCGCCCAGAGCGCGGTCGGTGCTGGTTACACATCGCTTCCAACGCGGCAGGATCTCAGTAGTGCCTTGCAGGTATTTACCGTTGTAGTTGAAGCTCTCCGTCACGAACTTTGAGGAGAGAGTGCTCGAAGCGGCGTTAACTATATGCCATCGCAGATATGTCTTCCAGTCCTCCACCGGCGTGCTGATGAGAAGTTTGTCCGCCGCCCTGAAGAAATCCGGTTGGGCCACGTTGACCTTGCCGATCTCAGGCAAGCCGATACCGCGAAAGTAACGACTCCAGTCAAAGTCAGGCGTCATTTCAAGCAATTGCGTCTTGATCATCGGGTGATAATTTGCTTCGGGATTGCGTCGCTGCACCCGCGTAAATGACTTCTCGGCGAGTTTGGTTTCGAGGTTCATTACCGTTTTTGCTTCAACGGCTGCGCGCTCCGGCGCGTCGCCCATCAACTCAAACGTCCGCGCGACGTGCCTGGCGTATTCTTCGCGCGTCGCTTTCGACTTCGCGTCATCGTTCGTGTAGTAATCTCGATCGGGCAATCCCAAACCACCCTGTACTACCTGCGCAATAATTTGTGTAGAGTCCTTGAAATCCTGACTGGCGCCAAAGCCAAAAACCGCGGGAATGCGGTGGGCGTGCAAGCGGGCAATTTCGTCTTCCAGGCTTAGTAAATCGGTGATTTGAGCGATGCGCTCGAGTTCGGGCTCGAGTGGTTTGATTCCTTCGGTCTCGATCTTTTTCTCGTCCATACAGGAACCGTAAAAGTCCGCGATCTTCTGCTCGTTACCATTCGCGAACTTCTTTTTCGCCACCAGGCCGTCCAGGATTCCGTGCAGGACATTCAGGTTCTGTTCGTCGAGCATTTCGAACCGTCCCCAACGCGAATAGGCCGCGGGAATCGGGTTCTTGTCCATCCATCCACCGTTGGCAAACCGGTTGAAATCCTGACAGGCGCTCGCGCTGCGATCGAGACTTGAGAAATCAAAGCCGGCCACGACTGTTGTTTTCGGATTATCGGCAAATACTTCGGGCCCTCCCGCGCGGCTTTGACGGCCAGCGGTGAGAGACAAGGTGATCAGTGACAGAAAGAGAACGAACAGCAACGGACGGCGGCAGAATAGACGCATGACCGGAACCCTCCTCAGGAAGATCTTTGAAATTGGATTAAAGGGGACGCGCGGAATTTTATGACGTGTGGAATGAAAAGGCAAAACCGGGTAGTGAATCACAGGATGGAATCCAGGGTTGTGTTCTTGCCTCAGAAGCTGGATTGATTGTGAAGAGAACCCTAACTCTAGTACTGCGACCTGTGTCGGATGGAGTGTTTAAGATACAATGCGGCGCTCAAGCACGCCCAGCCGCTTATCGTGAAGTCCAATGTCGCCCCGAACGTCGTAAAGATCACGTATGAAGATGTTGAATTTTTCGTCCAGCTTCTCGATTTGAGCACGCACCGCTTCCCAGATTGGCCGAGTTTCCTTAAACCGACTATCGACCTTCTCTTCCAGCGACTTGAGGCGTTGATCAAGGGCCGAGATGCTCTGCGCCATCGCCACTTGCCGGGCGCGGACTTCAGCAACCTCGCTGCGAAGTGCACCAACGTCATTCCGAAGTGCCCCAACGCCGCTCCGAAGGGCACCAAGTTCAGCAAGTACGCGTTGCTCGAAAGGACTCGCTTCCGGTAATTCTTTTGTTGGATCTTCGCTCACAGTGACCGCATCCTAACAGGTTACCGGAATAATTCAATGTAACGATCTTTGCAAGCAGGGCTCTTAACTCTTCAGTTTCTTTATCTCTTCAGTCAATACCGGCAAAGCTTCAAACAAGTCGCCGACGATCCCGTAATCGGCGATATCGAAGATGGGAGCCTCCGGGTCCTTGTTGATGGCGACGATTGTTTGCGAGTTCTTCATGCCCACCAAATGCTGAATCGCGCCCGAAATTCCGAGGGCGATATAAAGCTTTGGCGCGACTGTCTGTCCCGATGATCCGATCTGACGATCGATGGGCAGCCATTCGGCGTCGCAAATAGGGCGCGACGCCGCCAGGTCTCCGCCGAGTGCTTCGGCGAGTTTCTCTGCCAGAGCGATATTGTCTTTGTTCTTGATGCCGCGGCCGACAGCAACGATAATATCTGCTTTGCTTAGATCGACTGCTTGCTTTACTTCCTGGAATGGAGCTTCCGGTTTCATGCGGACTATGCCAACGTCGACGGACATTTCCTCTATCGCCGCGCCGCTTCCCTTCACTGCCTGATCCGGGCGGAAGGCGCCCGACTGAAACGAAGCGAATAAAGGCGCCTCGGCATCGGATACGACATCGGCGTCAAGCTTGCCGAGGAAGATGCGACGCGTGAACGTCACCTTGCTCCCATCGATGTTCATGCGAATACAGTCGCTGATCAGCCCTTTGCCAAAGCGCGCGGCCAGCTTGGGAGCAAAGTCACGCACCAAATAGGTGTGCGACATAACGACGTACTGCGGATCGACAGCGTGCACCACCTGCTCCATCGCCGAGGCATAAGCGTCGGGTGTGTAATCGGCGAGCTGCGCGTGATCGACGTAGACGACTTTGGCCAGGTCATAATTTGCCATATCCTGGGCCAACCCCTGAGCTCCCGAGCCGAACACGACTGCCGTCACGTTCGTGCCAGTCTCGGCGCCGAGCTTTTGCCCCGCCGTGATCGCTTCCAGGGAAGTCTTGTTAAGAGTCCCTGATTTGTGTTCGATGAAAACGAGAATTCCGCTACTCATGATCTATGTTCGACGAACTTCAGTTTGTCGCTAACTTTACGTACTCTTACCAGGCCAACTAAAGCGGGGACTCGGACGACAAACTTTTCAGTTTGTCGGACATTAGATCACCCGCGCTTCTGTCCGCAGTTTCTGGGCCAACTCAACGGCCCCTGCTTTGGCGTCACCGCCGCCGAGAAACTGTGTCTGCTTTGACTTCTGCGGCAAATAAATCTTTTCAATCCGCTGATGCGAAGGCCGGTTCACCATCTCAGCATTGGGTGCGACTTCCTTAATCTCTTTTTTCTTGGCGGCCATGATGCCCTTCAACGTCGCATAGCGAATCTGGCTAATACCTGACTGAATTGTCAGCAGGGCGGGCCTGGGCATTGTATACCACTGATACCAGCCGCTTTCGAGCTCGCGTTTGACGCGTAGCTCAGCACCGGTCGCATCAACCTCGATCACAATGGTCGCGTGCGGCAAGTCGAGAATCTCGGCGAGGATCACGCCCGTCTGGCCATAGCCATAGTCGTCGGACTGCAGGCCGGTCATGATCAAGTCTGCTTGCTCTTCGCGGATCGCTGCGGCCAAAACACTGGCCGCGGCGAACGGCGAAAGATGGGTGAGATTGTCACCGGCGATATGGATAGCGCGATCCGCGCCCCGAGCCAACGCGTCCTTGATTACGCTCTTGGCGCGTTGCGGGCCCATCGAGCAGACAACAACTTCGCCGCCAACTTTCTCTTTTATGCGCAGGGCTTCTTCCAGCGCATAGCCATCCGACTCGCTTACTTCAAACGAGAGATCGGCTTCTTCGATCCAGGTTGAATCCTTATTGATTCGCAGAATCGCGTCTTTGTTGGCGACCTGCTTCATCAGGACAAGTATCTTCATAGCTAAATAACGACCTGTATTTTGAACTTCGTGCTTTGTGCTTTGACTTCCCAACACTATCGAGCCAGCGCTCAAAGTACAAAGCTCAAAGAACAAAGGCCCTTCTTACTCCTCATATCGCTTGAATAACAAGGCGGCGTTGGTGCCGCCGAATCCGAAACTGTTTGAGAGCGCGTACTGCACATGCGCCTCGCGAGCTTTGTTCGGAACATAATCGAGATCGCATTCCGGATCGGGAGAGACGTAATTAATCGTGGGCAGCAGAATGTTGCGATGAATCGAGAGCACTGAGAAGACGCCCTCGACGCCGCCCGCGGCACCCAGCAAATGACCGGTCATCGACTTCGTCGAGCTAATCGCTACCTTATAAGCGTGCTCTCCAAAGGTCTTCTTGATCGCCATCGTTTCAAACTTGTCGTTGTAGGGTGTGGATGTTCCGTGGGCGTTGATGTAACCGACTTGTTCAGGCTGCACGTTGGCATCCTTGAGGGCCTTCTGCATGACGCGGACCGCACCAGATCCGCTGTCATCGGGCATGGTGATGTGAAAAGCGTCGCCAGTCATGCCGTAGCCAACCACTTCGGCATAAATCTGAGCGCCACGACCTCGCGCAAACTCCAACTCCTCCAGAATCAGGATGCCTGCGCCTTCGCCGATGACAAAGCCATCGCGGGTCAACTCAAAAGGCCTGGATGCGTGGACGGGATCGTCATTCCGTGTGGAAAGCGCACGCAAAGCTGCAAAGCCCGCGACACTCATCGGGGTAATGGCTGACTCAGCTCCGCCACAAATCATGGCGTCGGCGTCGCCCCGCTGAATGATCTTGAAGCTGTCGCCGATGGCGTGGGCGCCGGCGGAGCAAGCTGTCGCCGTGGCTGAATTCGGACCCTTGGCGTTGTGCCGGATCGAGACTTGTCCGGACGCGAGGTTAACGATTGCCGACGGAATAAAGAAAGGCGAGACGCGGCTGGGACCATCCTTCAGAAGCTTTTCGTGCTCTCGCTCGATGGCCCAAAAATCTCCGATGCCGCTGCTGATATACGTGCCGACGTTTTCGGAAATATCGTCGGTTATCTTCAGTCCACTGCCTTTGACCGCTTCGTCGGAAGCGGCAATCGCGTAATGGATGAAGGCGCCCATCTTGCGGGCTTCCTTCTTTTCGATATAGTCCAGCGGGTTGAAATTTTTTACTTCGCAGGCAAATCTGGCGGCAAACCTGGCAGCGTCGAACTTCTTGATATAGTCCGCTCCACTTTGGCCTTCCAGAAGCGCGGCCCAGGTGGTCTCGAGTGTATTGCCTACAGGCGTAACCAAACCGAGACCGGTAACGACGACGCGACGATTCAAAGTCAGGACTCCTTCCGTGACCGACTAAACAAGTGGCTGGCGAGCCTCGGGTTGTTTGCCCTGGTCGCCATCACCAGTAAACGGTCACTTCGCCTTGTGCTGATCGATGTAGTTGTACGCGTCGCGCACGCTCTGAATCTTTTCCGCGTCCTCGTCCGGAATTTCAATGCCGAACTCTTCCTCGAAACGCATCACCAACTCGACTGTGTCCAACGAGTCAGCGCCGAGGTCATCGATGAACCGGGCATTCGGCGTAACTTCGTTCTCATCGACGCCAAGCTCGTCCACGATAATCTGTTTTACTTTTTGCTCAATCTCTGGATCGGGCATTCGTTTTTGCTCCTCTTTGAAAATGTCCGACAAACTTCAGTTTGTCGATATTAGGTTGTGGCACAGACTTCAGTCTAAGATTCCGCACCTCATGCACAGACTGCGATCTGTGCCACTCTGACGACAAACCGAAGTTTGCCGGACAAGTCTTACCCGGAAACCGCCTCGCGAGCTGCGCACAGACTAGCCTTGTCCTCGACGTTCACGCAACGCAGGTCGCGATCAATCTGGCGCGCCAAACCACTCAATACTTTTCCGGGTCCAATCTCAATCAAGCTTTGTACACCCTGACTGATCAAAAATTCAACCGACTCAAGCCAACGAACCGGCTGTGATACCTGACGAATCAGCGCGTCGCGCGCCTGATCGCCTGAGGTGATGGCTCTCGCGTCCACGTTCGTTACCACAGGTGTTGCGAGCTTCTCGAATGTAATCCCCTTCAATTGAACTGCTAAACGCTCCTGGGCCGGCTGCATCAGCGCGCAATGAAATGGCGCGCTTACCTTCAGTTTCAGCGCGCGTTTGGCGCCACGTTCCTGCAAGAGTTCAATCGCCCGATCGATCGCCGCGGTGTCTCCGGCAATAACCACCTGGTTCGGAGAGTTGATGTTTGCGGCGCTGCAAACCTGACCCTGGGCGGCCTCCTTGCATGCATTAATCACCACCTCAAGCTCGGCGCCGAGGATCGCAGCCATGGCTCCTGCTCCCACCGGCACGGCCTCCTGCATGTAACGTCCACGCGCTCGCACCGTCTTAACCGCGCTGGTCAACGCAAGGGAGCCTGCGGCAACCAGGGCTGAATATTCGCCGAGACTGTGACCGGCAACGAAAACAGGTTTGGGAAAGCCCTCAGCTTCCAGGGCCCGCAACGCCGCGATTGAAACGGTCAAAATTGCCGGCTGCGTGTTCTCGGTCAACTGCAACTGGTCTGGCGGACCGTTGAAACAAAGCTCGGAGAGCGCAAACCCCAACGCAGTGTCCGCTTCTTCAAAGACCTGTCTGGCCGCCGGAAAGTTAGCGGCCAGATCTTTTCCCATGCCCACCTGCTGCGAGCCCTGGCCGGGAAAAACATACCCGATTGCCGATTGCCGATTTCCAATTGCCAATTTGAATTCTCTTATCTCGAGTGGTAGCGCAACGACCAAGCCTGGAAACCAATCGGCAATCTGAAATTGGCAATCGTCAGTCGCCTCACCAGCGCATTACGACTCCGCCCCACGTCACGCCGCCGCCAAACGAAGCCATCAGCACCACATCGCCCTTCTGAACTCGTCCCGATGATACGCATTCATCCAGTCCGATGGGAATCGAGGCTGATGATGTGTTTCCGTGCATAGCAATATTCGAGTACACCATGGCGCTGTCGACGTTCAGCTTACTAGCGACCGCATCCGTAATACGTTGATTGGCCTGATGTGGAATGAACAGATTCACGTCGGCGGTCGTTAATCCTGCTTCCTCCAGGACCTCGCGCGAAATATCAGCCATCGATCGCACTGCTACCTTAAACAGCTCGTTTCCCTTCATCTTAAAGAAATGATCACCGCGCGCAATGGTTTCGGCCGTGAAGCCACCCTTGGTGCCCCCGCCGGGCGCATACAATTGTTCTTCGTAGCGACCATCAGAGCGAATTTTAGCGGCCAGAATTCCCCGGTCACCCTCCACCGCGCCCAAAACGGC
>WNFR01013549.1_pt1 | contig 13642 bp, 11 predicted proteins | sample 5400221 | NCBI WGS metagenome assembly WNFR01 (sample SAMN13153357, study PRJNA577476) | soil metagenome | isolation source: 40 cm soil under Madrone tree | place: USA:California | collected 2016-06-14
AACATCCGAGTTGGATCATGTGCGACAATCTCGTCAGCATGCGCAAGTCCGAGCTGACTAACTTTGTGGGATCGCTCTCAAGGTCGAAACTCGCTGAATTGGACCGGGCGCTCAAGATGGCTCTTGATTTAAACTAGAACTGGTCTCATCGATCCTGAATAATTTTCAAAGCGCGTCATTTGAATGTACGCTGTGTGCGTATTACGAATTTACTTGCATCGGAGTCCTGCGCTCTCTTACAACTTCCCTTGACGGCATCTGTCAGGAGAATTAATGGTGGACAGCAGGAAAGTAGCCTTGATCACGGGTGCATCCACCGGAATTGGCCGCGCCGCGGCGGTGGCGCTGGCCGCAGCGGGATTCGATGTGATTATCAATTTCAGCAGGCATGAGCAGGCAGCGCGCACCACGGCGGATCAAGCGCAGGCGAAAGGCGCGAAGACGTTGTTGTTCAAGTGTGACGTTAGCGATGATTTATGTGTCCGCAAGATGCTGGAAGCGGCCACGCAGGAGTTTGGCCGTCTCGACGCTCTGGTGAATAATGCGGGCACGACGACGCAGATCAAGGCGAAGGATTTCGAGGGCATGACCGCAGAAGAATGGGACCGCGTTTTCGCGGTCAACGTGCGTGGCATGTTCCAGGTTACGCGCGCTGCCGCGCCGCTTCTGAAGGCCGCCGGCGGCAGCGTCGTAAATACGGCGAGTATCGTTGGGCTGCGGCCCGGCCCTCAACCTTTGCCGTACGCCGCGAGCAAGGCCGCCGTAGTGAGTCTTACGAAGCTACTGGCGCTCAATCTGGCGCCGGAAATTCGTGTAAACGCGGTGGCGCCGGGATGGATCGAGGGCGACTGGATGGTGCGAATGCTCAAGGATAAGTATGATGATTTAATTGACCGCCGCGCGAAACACACTCCGCTGCGCCGCGTGGCGACGCCCGAGGATGTGGCCGAAGTGATGGTGAATTTGATTGTGAGCAACCGCTTCGTCACGGGCGAAATCATAGTCATCGACGGTGGATTTGCCGCTACAACCTGAACCACGAAGGGGAAGCTGATGTTGGATGGGGTCGTCCCGTTTCCGCCGGAGTTCGCAAAGCGTTATCGTGAACGCGGATATTGGGCGGACAAATCGCTGGCGGAAGAATTCAAGGTCGTTTTCAAACGCTTTGCGAACCGCATCGGACTTATCGATCGCGATAGATCGATCACCTACGCCGAGCTTGACCGCTTGTCGACGAACCTGGCTTTGCATCTTCTAGAAGCAAGTTTTGTGCCGCTCGATCGTATTGTGATTCAGCTGCCGAACCTCGCCGAGTTCGTAATCCTTTATTTTGCGTTACAAAAAATCGGATGCATCCCTATCGCCGCTCTGGTGACTCACCGCTTCGCGGAGATCAGCCAGTTCGTGGAGCTTTCCGGCGCGAAAGCATGCGTCATTCCCGAGGCCCACGGCGATTGCGATTATGCGGAGATTGTCAACCGCATCAGGAAACAGAGCCCGACACTAAAATATGGAATTCTTTTGGGCGAGCGGCGCGAAGGATTTCTGTCGCTCCCGGAAATGATCGCCACGCCTGCGAAACTTCCAGCGTCAGCCCTTTCCGAATTGCACTTTGACCCGACGGATCCCGCGGTTTTTCAGCTTTCCGGAGGAACCACGGGAATTCCCAAGCTGATTCCACGCACGCACAACGATTACGCTTACAATTCCAAAGTTGCCGCGAGCGTTTGCGGCGTGACTGCGGATTCTATTCTTCTGATCGTGCTGCCGATCGCGCACAATCTGCCTCTGGCGTGCCCCGGTGTCCAGGGATTTATGTTTCACGGTGGGAGCGTGGTGGTCAGCATGAGCGCCAGGCCTGAAGATATGTGCACGCTGATTGAGAAGCATCGAGTGACGCACGTAAAAGTGGTGCCCGCATTACTGATCCGGCTGCTTAACGATCCCGCGGTAACAAAACATGATCTTTCTTCGCTGCGTTACATTCAAAGCGGCGGTCAACGGCTCCAGCCGGAAGTGCGTCTGCTCTCGAGGAAATTAATTCCCAGCGCCTTCGTTCAGGAGAATTTCGGAATGTCAGAAGGTCTTTTGATGTTTGTGCGCATCGATGATCCTGAGGACGTGCGCCTCGAAACCGTGGGACGCCCGGTTAGCCCGGACGATGAAGTAAAAATTCTGGATGACGACGATAACGAAGTTCCGTTCGGCGAAGTCGGAGAATTATGTTGCCGCGGTCCGTACACCCTGCGAGGCTATTTCGGTGTGCCGGAGTACAACGCGCGCACGTTTACCTCGGATGGTTTCTACAGGTCGGGCGACTTGATGCGACAGCATCCATCTGGAAATTATATGGTCGAGGGTCGAAAGAAAGATCTGATCAATCGCGGCGGCGAAAAAATCAGCGCGGAAGAAGTTGAAAACCTCATTCTTTCTCATCCGGCGGTGAAGAACGTCGCATGCATCGCTGTCCCCGACCCTGATCTGGGCGAACGAATGTGCGCCTGCGTTTTGTTGAAGGATGGCGCGGAATTGCGTTTCGAGGCGCTGAACACTTTTCTGATGGGCAAGGAAATTGCCAAATACAAGCTTCCGGAGCGCCTGGAAATTCTTGCGGATTTTCCGTTGTCGACGTTTGGAAAAGTCTCCAAGAAAAAATTGACAGAGATGATTTCTCCAAAAGTCGCGGGAGAGCGTGGACAGCGGACTCGATCCACGGCGTAATCGGCGGTCGTGATTGTTCGTTGGAGAGTTTAGTGAGAATTATCGACGTTCATTGCTATCCCAACACCCAGCAGTGGATTGCCTGCCAGCAGCCGTACGTGGACGCGCTGGCGAAATATTGGAAGCGGGCCTGGGTAGCGAAGACGGAAGAAGAAGTTGTCAAAGATTTTAAGGATGCGGGCGTCGAGGCGATCCTGGTGGCCCTCGACCTGGAAACGACGGTTGCAACTCCTCCATGTTCCAACGATTACGTTTCGGCCATGCAGAAGCGCCACCCTGAGCGAATCATTCAGGCTTGGGGCGCAGTCGATCCGTTCAAAGGCGAGGCCGCCATTCGCGAAGCAAAACATGCTATCGAGGATCTGGGAATGCTGGGGTTTCACTTCCATCCCATCATGGGGCATTTCGCTGTCAACGATCGGCGTCTCTATCCGCTCTTAGAAGTCATCAATGAATTAAAAGTGCCGGTGATGATCGACGTGGGTACAACTGGAATGGGAGCGGGCATGCCCGGCGGAATGGGCGCCAAGATTCGACACGCGCATCCATCCGCGATTGACGAACTTGCCGCCGACTTTCCGCACTTGACCATCATCGCCGCGCACATCGGTTGGCCCTGGGTCGAGGAAATGACAGCGGTAGCCTTACACAAGGGCAACGTTTTTTGGGAAGTGTCCGGCTATGCGCCGCAATATTTTCCGCCGTCGCTCGTGCGCGACATTCGCAGCCGGTTGAAGGAGAAAATTTTGTTTGGCAGCGATTATCCGAGCATTCCGTATGTGCGTCTGCTGCGCGAATGGGATGAATTCGGTTATCCGGACGACATCAAGGAGCGCGTGTTTTACCGGAACGCGGAACGCGTGCTCGGTCTTGGCAAGTCCGCGGCGTCGCCGGCTTAAGACGCTGCGAATTGGAAGAGGAAACCAACACGAATGTCTACGGCATTTATTTGTGAGGGAATACGAACGCCGATCGGGCGGTACGGCGGAGCGCTCTCGCAGGTCCGCACGGACGATCTCGCCGCAATTCCATTGAGGACTTTGCGGGAACAATTCGGAAAAAGCGATTGGGAATCGGTCGATGAAGTTTTCTTCGGTTGCGCGAACCAGTCGGGGGAAGATAACCGCAACGTGGCGCGGATGGCATCGCTGCTTGCTGGCATTCCCCATACGGTGCCCGGCGCAACGGTGAACCGATTGTGCGGATCAGGGATGGAGGCTGTGTCGATGGCCGCGCGCGCAATCGTCGCAGGTGAAATTTCACTGGCGATTGCAGGCGGCGTGGAAAGCATGAGCCGCGCGCCGTTTGTGATTCCCAAGGCGGAGTCCGCGTTTTCGCGGGCTCCGGAAATCTATGACACCACGATCGGGTGGCGTTTCGTGAATCCGCTGATGGTGAAAATGTACGGAACCGCGTCCACGCCGGAAACGGCGGAGAATGTAGCAGAAAAATATAAAATCGATCGCGCATCGCAGGATTGCTTCGCGCTGCGCTCGCAACAGAAAGCCGCCGCAGCGCAGAAGGCTGGAATTCTGGCGGAGGAAATTGTTCCCGTAAATATTCCCGCCCCCAAAGGAACCGTGAGGACAGTCTCCGACGACGAACATATTCGCGGGGACACGACTTTCGAGGCTTTAGCCAAATTGCCGACTCCATTTCGGAAAGGCGGCACGGTGACCGCTGGAAACGCTTCCGGAATAAATGACGGAGCCTGCGCCATGTTTGTGGCGTCGGAGGCCGCGGCGGCCCGCTTCGGTTTGAAGCCGGTGGCTCGTGTGATGGGCGTGGCTACAGCGGGCGTGGAGCCGGACATTATGGGGATTGGCCCGATTTTCGCTGTTCGAAAGCTGCTCGCGCGGTTAAAGATGTCGATGGCGGATGTGGATTTGTTCGAATTGAACGAAGCGTTTGCCGCACAGTCGTTGGCAGTGACGCGCGAACTCGGCTTGCCGGACGACAGTGAAAAAGTGAATCCCAATGGCGGCGCGATTGCGATTGGGCACCCTCTTGGGATGAGCGGCGCGCGGCTGGTGTTGACTGCGGCGCGGCAGATTCAACGCAGCAAAGGTCGCTACGCGCTGGCGTCGATGTGCATTGGAGTGGGGCAGGGAATCGCCATCATGCTTGAGCGGGTTTGAGCGTTCCCGGGATTCCGGCCGCAAATGCAATTTGCGATGTGCGGTTTCATTCTTTCTTCATGCGCGCCACGCAGCGCTCCAGATGCTCGTGCATTTCTTCGGCTGTCTGCTCCTTCCAGGAATACCAGCAGACGTCGCGGAAGGCCGTCAAACTTTCCCGCTCCGGCGACCACGCCAGGTGGTCTCCGGTAAATAATATCTTGTCACGATACAAAAGAACTTGATGACCGCGGGTGTGGCCGGGTGTAGGAACCAGCAAGAGATCATCATCAATCCGCACAGGGTCCACTCCGGAGATCACGCGCTCGATGCCGAGCGCCGTAGCGCCATCGCCCTCATGCATGATGCGAGGGCAATGGAAATGCGCGGCAAATTTGACGTGGTCGGCGATATCGTCACGGTGCGAAAGGAACATAAGATTCACTGCGCCCATTTCTTCGATGCGCTTTACGAGCGGAGTTGTGAATCGCGGAGAATCGACCAGCACGTTCCCGCCTTGCTCCTGCGGACGAACGATCAAATACGACCACGCTCCGAAACTCGCTTCCGATGTGAAGCCGCAAAAGTAAACATCGTTCACAACGTGAACAGGAAACGCGGCGACGCCCGAGCGGGCGCTGCGGTGAGACGTTGTGCCGATCGAAGCAGTCGGACACGCAACCAGCGCCATCAGTGCGCGACGCAACTCGCCGGGATTGTGGGGCTGCCGGTAAACGCTGGACTGTCCGCCATGATCGCGAAAGCTCGCGGGGGCGATCTGCCTGCAGGCATCGCAATCAATGCAGGTGGAGTCTACGAAGAACTCGCCCGGCACGTTTCCGGCAAGCGTTGAGCAATCTGGGCCATGATCGTTAGATTCCGCCCGGGCATGAGCGGTCGCATTGCGAACCAACCCATCAGATTCCCGGGACTCGATACCGAAATACCTTATAATCCTTGCCGTCTTAAGGGAAGACCATACCAGCCCTATTCCGAACGAGGTGATGATTTGGCGGCAAAAGTGAAGCGTGCGAAATCGAAGTCGAAAAACAAATTGGCGTCCAGCAGCAAAAATAAGCCCGCGCACAACAAATTGAAAATTGCTCTTGCGGGTTTTGGCACCGTGGGCCGGTCTGTCGCGAAATTGCTCTGCCAGGAAGCGAACGATAGCTTTGAGCTGACGCATATTTTCAATCGCAACGTGGCGCGGAAAAAAGTGGATTGGGTTCCTCCCAGTGTGCGATGGACCGAGAGCATCGGTGACCTGCTTTCCTCTGATGCCGACATTTTTGTGGAACTTGTTGGAGGCATCGAGCCTGCCGGCGAATGGATTCGGAAAGCGTTGAGGGCCGGCAAATCGGTGGTCACCGCAAACAAACTTCTGATTGCTCACAGCGGACCCGAATTGCTGGACCTGGCTCGCGAAAAAGGCACACGCATCGAATTCGGAGCCTCGGTTGCCGGAGGAATACCGGCAATCATCGGAATTCAGGAAGGCTTAGCCGGAGACCGGCTCTGCAAAATCGCGGGCGTGTTGAACGGAACATGTAATTTCATTCTGACTAAAATGGAGGCCAGCGGCGCAAGTTTTGAGACAGCTCTGAAGGAAGCGCAGGAGCTCGGTTTTGCCGAGGCAGATCCGCGGGATGACATAGAAGGATTCGATGCCCGGGCGAAGCTCGTCATTTTGACGCAAGCCGGTCTGCGCGCCCGCGTGCACAGCGAACAAATTCCTTGCTGGCCGATTTCAGCGGTGGAAGCCGTGGATTTTGCGTACGCGCGCGAACTGAACTGCACGATTCGCCAGATTTCGCTGGCTAAGAAGGACACAGAAGATGGAATGAGCATCCATGGATTCGTTCGCCCCGCGCTCGTTCCGATTTCTTCTCTGGTCGCGCATGTCGAAGGAAGCAAAAACCTCGTGATGGTCACAGGACAATACGCCGGACAAATGGTTTTTTCCGGATTTGGTGCGGGAGGAGATCCCACGGCCGTGGCGGTGGTTTCCGATCTGTATTCAATCGCTCGGAGCGGTGGCGCATTATCCGGCAATGCTCTTCCGACGGTCGAGACGCCGAAAGAAGTGAGCGGAGCGTTCACCGCGCCGTATTACTTGCGATTCGTCGTAAAAGACAGGCCCGGCATCATCGCAGCAGTGGCGACCGTGCTTGCCAGGTACGGAATCGGCATCGACGCCGTTCTGCAGAGACCCGGCTATCCGCACTCCGCGCTGCCTTTCATCATGACGCTTGAAACATGCACCAGCGCAATGCTTGGCCGCGCGCTTCAGGAAATAAACCGCCTCGATTTTCACGTCGAGCCTGTTTTATGTATGCCCATCTTGATGGATTGAATTGCGATACAATCCGGGAATCAGGGGATGTCTGCTCGCCAGTTTTGAATCAGGAGGGGCTATGAAGACTTCTTTGAAGTCCTTGGGTGTTCTGATTCTGGTTCTGTGTGTCGTTCCGTTTGCACATGCCGCGACGGTTACTGGTACGGTCAAAGGTCCGGACGGAGCTTCGTTTCGAGGAGCGTCCGTCCAGGCCCAAAATTCAAATACAAAAATCATGGTCAGCGTGCTGACTGATAAAGACGGCCGCTACCGGATCGAGAATTTGCCGGCAGGGCAGTATCAACTGCAAGTGAAGGCGGTCGGTTACCGGAGCGATCCGCGCTCTGGCGTGAACCTGGCGGCGGACCAGAACGCCTCCTATGAATTTGCTTTGCAGAAAGACGCTGTGCGCTGGAGCGATCTTTCTCAGTATCAGGGAGAAAAATTATTTCCGGAGACCAAGGGGAAAGATTTGCTCGTGGGACGATGCTTCGCGTGTCATGGATTTCAATCGCGCATGGCTTCGATTCAGCGGGACGAAGAGGGATGGCGGGACCGCGTCAATTACATTGTCGAGTCGATGCACTTTTTCCTCGGAGGTGTCGGCGCTCCATTCAATGACCAGAATACAGCCGACGTCGCTGCATATATCAATTCTCTTTTTGGAGAGAGTTCGATTTTGCCAAAATCTCCCGCGGAAATGCCCGCATACAAAGATCTCGTGCGATCCTTCGGCGACGATGCGATGAAGATTGTGTTCGTCGAGTACGACTTGCCTGGACCGAATCGTATGCCGTGGAGCGCGTTCCCTGATAAAGATGGAAATTACTGGATGCCGTATTACGGAAGGGCGAACAAAATCGGCAGGCTGGACCCAAAGACCGGCGAGGTCCAGGAATATCCGGTACCGAATCAGGGCACAGCTGCGATTCATTCGGCCGTGCCCGCGCCAGATGGCAGCGTGTGGCTGACCGAGCAAGGATCGAACAAACTTGGGAGATGGGATCCCGCCACGCGAATAATTACTGAATTTCAGGACGCATACGTTCCGGGGAAAGAGGGAACTGTTGCCGGCGGCTCCAAACATACGCTACGGATCGATGCGCAAGGAAGAGTGTGGGCAACTGGCGGCCCGCTGACCATGTTCGATCCGAAGGTTGGAAAATTCACGCGCTTTTCAGAAGTTCCCAGCGCGTATGGATTGGCGATCGATAAGGACGGAAATTGCTGGTTCGCGGAGTACACGCCGAACGGGAAAATCGGCAAGGTGGACGCAAAAACTTTGAAGGTGACGAAGTGGGCGCCGCCAACTCCCGATGCGCGGCCGCGCCGTATCCAAATTGATTCCGACGGAACGGTTTGGTTTGCCGAATTTGCGGCGGGCAAGCTCGGTCATTTCGATCCTCAGACGGAAACTTTCAAGGAGTACGCATTGCCCGGCCCTGAGACGACTCCATACGCTTTGGCGGTCGACAAGAATCACAGCGTCTGGTATTCCTCAGAACATTTAGACGTCATCGGGAATCTGGATCCAAAAACGGGGCACGTCACCGAATATCCCCTCCCTCAGGCGGAAAATACGATGCGGGAATTTTATCTCGGCGCGCAAGGGCGCATGTGGTTTGGCTCGCCCGCGAATAATAAGGTGGGATATTTCTATATCGCTGGCGGGACGCAGCGCGCGAGCAATTAGTTCAGCACGTTAAACGGTCGAGAACGTTCTTCGCATTTTGGGTGCCACACCCTTTGTGATTTTCAAAGGGTGGAGGTTTAGATTCCGGGGTGACCGAGATTTAGAGGACGAAGTTCACAATCCCCACCCTTGCGAAAACCGCAAGGATGGGGCACCCAACCCGAACCCGAACTCCGAAGTTAAACCTCGACCCGAACCTCGAACATGAAATCAAGGCCGCTTGGGAATTTAAGTTATTCGCGAATAGTGATTCACCGCCGATCCAAAGGCTTTCCAGATGCGCCAGTTGCCGGCGGATTCTTCCAACAAGCGCTCGGGGTGAAACTGCAATCCGATGAGGAATGTAAATTTCGGATCGTAGTAAGCCTCGACCAGCCCATCCTCCGCATGTGCCATCGGCTTGAACCGCGGTGCAAGACCCCGAATTCCTTGATGGTGGTAGCTATTCACTCGTAATGTTTTTTGTGGGTACCAATTGTGCAGCGGGCTTCCGGGGATAATGGAAATCGGGTGACGGTAGGTGTCGTAATGCGCGAAATCAATATGCTTGAGACGAGATTTCTTTTCTTTCTGCACATCGCCGTACAGCGTACCTCCGCACACGACGTTGAGCAGTTGCGAGCCGCGACAAATCCCAAGAATCGGCACTTTTTTCCGGAGCGCGTGACGGATCAGTCTGATCTCGATTTCATCTTTGAGCGGATGGGTTTTTTCGAGATGCTTGAAATTTTCCGGACGCGCCTTGTAATGCTCGGGCTCGATATCTTCGCCCTCGACAAGCAAAAGTCCCTTCATATTTGTCATGTATTCAGGCAGGCACGCGGGCGCGCCTTCGACGACAGGCACCATGACCGGCAGGACTCCGGTTCGTATCAGAAGCGCAAGATGATATTCACCAACGTAATCGATGTATTTGTTTTTGCGAATCGTTCTGCGGGTAACGACGAGAACAGGGGGGCGTTTCATCGGAGCAATATTTCGAGCGCTTCAACTAATTTAGAGTCTTTTTCACGGCCTTGCGACGCTACCCGAATGTGAAAATTGTCCATGCCGATTTTATTAGAGCAGTCTCGCACGTACATGCCATGTTCCGTCAGCAGAAGTCCTTGCAACTCGGCAGCCGTCATGCCGCCTTTAATTTTGAACAAAACGAAATTGGCTCCCGTAGGATATACCTCAATCCCCGCAATCGCTCGCAGCGCGTCATAGAGCCAGCGAACATCAGCGATCAGCCGTTTTCGCGATTCGTGATAGGCAGCGTTGGTTGAAGGCAGCAATGACAAAAAATATTGGGCCAGCGTGTTCACATTCCAGGTAGGAATGTACTGGCGCAAACGATTCAGAACGTAAAGATTTCCGCTGTAGCAGTATCCGAGACGCAAGCCCGGCACGCCGCAATGTTTGCTCATGCTCCGCACGAGCAGCAAGTTGGAAAATTGCTCCGCTACCTGAAGCAGGCTGGGAATCGTGTCCCCGGCGAAATCGATGAACGATTCGTCGACAATGACGAGTTCCATGTCTTTCGCGCGTTCCAGGAATTCAATCATTTCATCGAGCGAAAAGAGCTGTCCGGTCGGATTGCCGGGATTGATGACCAGAAGCGCCTTCAGTCCGCGCTGGTGCACCCACGCGAGATAGGCAGTCAAATCGAGGTTGTAATTTTCCTCGGGCCTTAATGTGAAAAGCTCAGCGTCGCGCTGATCTTTGAGCTTCTCGATGTATTCCCCGAACGTCGGTACGGGCACGGCGATGCGCTCGATCAAGGTCGTGTTGATGAGCACGATAAGTTCAGTGGCCCCATTTCCGATAATCAGATGGTCGGGATTCACGTGCAACACTGCCGCCAAATTGCTTTGGCTGGTGATCGAACTGCTCGAGGGATAGGATTTGATGAGGTTCGGAAAGTTTTCCTTCAAATCTTCCAGCATCTCGCGCGTGGGATAGTACGGATTTGCGATGAAGCAGAAATCGATGATGTCTTTAGCTTTTTCGTAACCAACCAGGTCCGCCAGCGACGGCGAGTGCGAGGTTTCGTAGAAGAGATGCTTTCTCAATTCGGTAGGAGATGAATCGGCTCGCACGCGTTCCATATTCTTTCTTTTAACACCCTCAAATCCTGGTTACAAGTTTCTTGCCGGCTGGATCTCAAATTCAAAGCGCGTTTAGGCGCGCGCCGCATCGGCCTGGCGGGAAATTTGTTTGCCGAGGCGCGGATACACCTTCATGGCATTGCCTTCAAATATTTTTCGTTTATCCTCGGCGTTCAGCCAGGACACACCGTCGATGTAGCGCTTGGTGTCGTCGAAGTAATGCCCAGTTTCCGGATCGATGCCCTTGACTGCGCCGACCATCTCCGATGCAAAAAGAATATTGTCGGCCGGAATAACTTTCGCGAGCAAGTCGATCCCGGGCTGGTGGTACACGCAGGTGTCGAAATACACGTTGTTCAGCAACAGCTCCTTGAGCGGCGGACGCTTCATATCCTGCGCCATTCCGCGATAGCGGCCCCAGTGAAACGGCACCGCGCCGCCACCGTGGGGAATCACGAATTTCAGCGAAGGAAAATCCTTGAACAGGTCGGAGGTGAGGAACTGCATGAATGCAGTCGTGTCGGCATTCAGATAATGAGAACCTGTTGTATGGAACGCGGGATTGCACGTCGCGGTTACATGAACCATTGCAGGCACATCAAGGTCCACCATTTTTTCGTAGAGCGGATACCACCAGCGGTCGGTGAGCGGCGGTTCTTTCCAGTAGCCGCCCGAAGGATCGGGATTCAGATTGCAGCCAACGAATCCCAATTCATTGACGCAGCGCTCAAGCTCCGGAATGCAGTTGCCTGGCGGCACTCCCGGCGATTGCGGCAACTGGCAGACGCCGATAAAATTTCTGGGATACAAATTGCAGACGCGATGGATCATGTCATTGCAGATTCGAGACCATGCCACACTGGTGGCCTCGTTGCCGACGTGATGACCCATCGCTGAGGCGCGCGGCGAAAAAATCGCAATATCCGTTCCGCGTTCCCTTTGAAACTTTAGTTGTGCCGGTTCCAATTTTTCGCGGATTTCGTCGTCGCTGATGCGCAATTCTCCCGGAGCCTTGGAAGGATCATTTAAGGCGGCAACTTGCTGCTTGCGATACTCGATCAATGCAGCCGGCTCGGAAGTGTAATGCCCATGACAATCGATGACCATTTCAACTCCGTAATTTAATGGCAGGCTGGTTACTCTGGCGCGCGATCGAGATATTCCACGCCCAGCGCTTTGAGTTTGGCGCGAAGGCCGTACATGTCGAGGCCGAGTTTTCCTGACTTCAATTGCTCGCGGTTTCGCGCTTCCTTGGCCAGGCGTTCTTCGCTTGAGTGCACCACTTCCGCGGCGTCGCGGCGCGGGACAACGACCACTCCATCGGTATCGGCCACGATGATGTCGCCAGGATGAACAATCGCACCAGCACAAACGATTTCGATATTCACCGAGCCGGCGGTTTCTTTCACGGTCCCCATTGATGAAATCGCTCTCGAGAATACCGGGAATTGCATCGCCGTAATGTCAGCGACATCGCGCACGCCCGCTTCGATCACGACTCCGGCGATGCCGTTCGCCTGGCAGGATGTCGCCAGCAACTCGCCGAACATACCGTCGGTTGATTCGGATTTCGTGGCGATGACCAGGACATCGCCCTTGCGGCACTGCTCCAGCGCCGCGTGAATCATCAGATTATCGCCGGGATGGGAATAGACCGTCACAGCCGGGCCCGCGAGATGCGCTCCTAAATAGACAGGCCGCATGTAGGGCAGCATCAAACCCGTGCGTCCTTGCGCCTCGTGCACTGTGGCGACGCCAAATTCGCCGAGCTTGCGAACTAAACCTTCATCGGGCCGCTCGATATTGCGGATGATTACCGGCTTCATGCGAAATCCTCCATCGACCACAAATATTTTTTCAGGCGCGCGTGCGAGCGCTACCGCTCACCGCACGATTTATTGGACGAGCGCACCGGGGTTGGTCACAGTCATGCGCCGAATTTGTTCGACGGTAAATCCACCATCGAGCAGACGCTGCGCGAACATCGCAAAACCTGCCGCGACCGGCGGGTTAATGGTTTGGCCAAGATCCGTCGAGAGAACGCAATGTTCGGGCCCCGCCTTGCGAATCGCCGCGAGCACGCCGTCCCACGGCGCCTTCCCGGTGTACATGGTGGTGAAGCAGTGCTCGATGAATGCGCCCATCTGCGCGAGTTCGTGCTGCTCATCAGCCGTAAGATTTTGCGACGGAAACTCGGCGTGAGTGACTACAACTCTTTGCGCACCCATCTCCCGTGCGGCCTTTACCAGTGCGAAAATTTCCGCGCGTCCGATATGTCCCGTTGCGAGAATCATGTTGTGCCTGGCGATCAGTTCGATGCAGCGGCGCGCAGCTTCGGAAACTTTTCCGTTGGAATCGAGAACCGTGATCGGCGGAGGCGCGATTCCAGTCGCAGCAAGTTCCCGCTGAATCTTCGCCCAAAACGGCAACTTCACATTCGGTCCATCGAGGCGGCCGGCAGTTTCGTTGGCCGCGTCTACCGTCGGCATCCAAACGATCTTGCAGCCCGAGCGGCCCGCAAGCTCGACGGCAACGGGATTCAAGCCGCCCACGGAATGATTGAGCGTGATAGCGCCGTACGCGGAAATGCCAGGCACGGCGCGTGTGACGACTTTTGCGCGCTCCGCTGTCGGAAAATAATGGGATTTGAGAACGAACCCGCGCAAGCCGTGAGCCAGGAATTCTT
>WNFR01005734.1_pt1 | contig 13640 bp, 11 predicted proteins | sample 5400221 | NCBI WGS metagenome assembly WNFR01 (sample SAMN13153357, study PRJNA577476) | soil metagenome | isolation source: 40 cm soil under Madrone tree | place: USA:California | collected 2016-06-14
GCGAGGCCGCGGTCGCGGCGGCCACGGCGATCGGCTATGTCGGCGCCGGCACCGTCGAGTTCATCGCCGACCAGGACGGCACCTTCTTCTTCATGGAGATGAACACCCGCCTGCAGGTCGAGCATCCCGTGACGGAGATGATCACCGGCCAGGATCTCGTGGAATGGCAGCTCATCGTCGCGGCAGGCGGAAAGATGCCGCTCACGCAAGGCGAGCTGCGCATCGACGGCCATGCGGTCGAGGTGCGGCTCTATGCCGAAGACCCCGCGCGCAACTTTTTGCCATCGACCGGCACGCTCATTCATCTGCGCTTGCCTGAGGAGGGTCCGCATGTGCGTGTCGATACCGGCGTGAGGCAGGGGGGCACGGTCACGCCGTTTTACGATCCGATGATCGCCAAGGTGATCGTGCACGATCGCGACCGCGCCTCGGCGATGCGGCGGATGGCGGTGCTGATGGGCGAGACCGAGGTGGTGGGCGTCACCACCAATGCAGCGCTCCTGAAGGCGCTATGCGCCCACCCGGCATTTGCCGGCGGCGAGATCGACACCGGCTTCATCGAGCGTCACCGCGCCGAATTGTTCGTCAAGGCGGAGCCGGCCGACGACCGCGCCTTGGCGATCGCCACGCTGGCGCGTGTGGTCGAATGGCGCGAGGCCGCGGTCGCGGCGGCCACGGCGATCGGCTATGTCGGCGCCGGCACCGTCGAGTTCATCGCCGACCAGGACGGCACCTTCTTCTTCATGGAGATGAACACCCGCCTGCAGGTCGAGCATCCCGTGACGGAGATCGCCTGCGCCTGGTGGATCCGCTGGATGTCTCGATGTACGAAGCCACGGGCGAGGCGGAAGGCGCCGTACGCGCGCCGCTCCCGGGCAAGATCATCGATCTGCGCGTGAAGGTCGGCGACACGGTGAGCCGCGGCCAGCCGCTGCTCGTCCTCGAGGCGATGAAGATGGAGCACACGCTGACCGCGCCGACCGACGGCACGGTCAAGAGCATCCGCTACGCCGTCGGCGAGCAGGTCCCCGAGGGCGCCGAGCTGGTCGAGTTCGAAGTGACGGCGTAACTCAAGTCACGCTCCTCAAATCGCTCATAATTCCCTTCTCCGCCGCTCTTCTATTGGATTCACATATCTGCGCTCATGCCCCTCTCCGCCCGCGTCTTCGTGGGGGGAGAGGCTGGGTGAGGTGGGTCAGAAAGGTCGGCGCCTCCGGGCCTAGGGTGTGGGCATAAATAAAGTAGGCCGCGAATAGCCAAACCGAGAAGAGCGCCAGCAGCAGCAGGCCCAGCACCAGGATGGAGCCGATCGCCGGCGCGCGGACGACGGCGAAAGCGTCGGCCCAACCGGTGTCGATACCCAGTTCGCGCCGCCGGCTCATCTCGTAGAGGCCCACGCCGAACAGCGGCGCGATGAGCGCGAAGCCCGACGCGAGCGGAAAGACCAGCGGCAGCATGTTGTAGCCGAACATCAGCCGCGACAGGATCAAGCCCACGATGGGGTAGATGAGGCAGAGGAAGACGACATCCGTCCGATACGCCCCGAAATCCTTGAAGCCGCTGGCCAGGACGTCCCTGAGGTCGGCGGCGTCGATCCGGCGAACGGCCGGCGGCGCAGTGTCCCGGTCCTCCCAGGCGCCCGCCATGGATTGAGCTGCCGATCCTACGGCGTTGCCCGTCTGCTTGAGATGGTCCCATCCCCATTCGATGGGGTTTCGGACGTGGGGTTGCATGGCCATGGTTGCCTCCTTCAGAACATAAGTTCGAAGGCCGCGAGCCGGTCGTGGCATGGCGCCCCGTAGGGTCGCCGGTCACAAGGAGCCGCGGTCCGCTACACGCCAAGTATACGCCGATCCGCAGCCGGCGTCCCCTTCATGTCGTCGGAGGAGGAGGCCGGTGGTCTACTGCAGGAACTTCAGGTACTGGGCCACGAAATCGCAGCCGACGCTCTTGGCGTAGGCATCGATCAGCCGCTTGGTGATCGGACCCGGCGTCCTGCCGTCGCCCACCGGCGCGCCATCGAAGCTGCGCACGGGCAGGATGCAGAGGCTGGTCGAGGTGAGGAACATCTCCTCGGCGTTGGCGGCGTCGAACATGTCGATGTCGCCCGCCGTGCAGGGCACGCCGATATCCTTGGCCATGTCGATGGTCATCTGGCGGCTGACGCCGGGCAATACGTAGCGCTCGGACGGCGTGTAGAGCTGGCCGTCGCGCACGATGAAGATGTTGCTGCCCAAACCCTCGGCCAGGTTGCCGTTCTCGTCGAGCAGGAGGCCCCAGGCGTCGGGGTTGACCGCCTTCACCGGTTTCTCGGCCATGATCATGTTGAGGTAATTGTGCGTCTTGGCGCGGGGCGAGAGCATCGAGGGCGCGATGCGACGCGCGGTCGTGGTCATCACCTCGGCGCCGTCGCGGAACTGCTTGGCCCGTTTGGCGAGCGGCAGCGGTATCATCTCGATCACCACGTTGGGGCCGGTATGGTCCCAGCCCTCGTCGCCCACCGCGTCGACGCCGCGGCTGACGCGCTGGCCCACCCACCAGTCGCCGACGGCAGGGCGCAGATGCTCGTTGCGTGCCACCAGCTCCTCGCTGTGGGCCACCATCTCCTTCGGTCCCATGCCGGGATCGATCTGCAGGTAGCGCAGCGAGCGGTAGAAGCGGTCGATATGCTCCTTGATGCGGAAGATCCGCCCGTCGAAGGTGCGCGTCATGTCGAAGGCGCCGTCGCCGTATTTCCAGCTGCGATCGCGGAACGGGATCATGACCTCGTTCTCCGGCACGAAATTTCCGTTGAACCAGGCGATTCGTTGATTGCTGAGAGCGGCCATAACGTCCTCCATTCGCGCGAAACTAGCATAGGATGCGTCCGCGCCAATATGGACGAAGTGCCGTGGGGACGGCACTGTTTTTGCTGGATGGGGGCATGCGCAGTTTCGCCAAGTCGATCGAGCTCTATGACCGGACCCGCAGGCACCTGGCCGGAGGGGTGAGCAGCAACGTGCGCTATGCCAGCACGCCGGTGCCGCTGTTTTTCGCGCGCGGCGAGGGCGCCCGGCTCCATGACGTCGATGGCAACGTCCATATCGACTATGTGCTGGGCAACGGCCCGGTGATTCTCGGCCATGCGCCCAGGCTAGTGATCGAGGCGGTGGCGGCTTCCCTGGGCGAGGGCCAGTTGTTCGCCGCCCAGCATCCACGCGAGACCGAGCTGGCGGAGCGGCTGTGCCGGCTGCTGCCGAGCGCCGAGGTCGTGCGCTTCGCCACGTCCGGCACCGAAGCGGTGCTGATGGCCATGCGGCTCGCCCGCGCCTTCACCGGCCGGACCAAGATCGTGAAATTCGAGGGCCACTACCACGGCTGGAGCGACCAGGCCTATATCAGTGCCCGCCCGCCGCTCAACGAGGCCGGCCCGGCCGACGCCCCGGTGCCGGTCGCCGGCTCCCCCGGCATGCCGGCGAGTGTGCTCGAGGACGTCGTCGTGGCCGGCTGGAACGACCTCGATCTGCTGGCCAAGGCCTTCGACCGTAACAAGGGCGAAACCGCCGCCGTGATCATGGAGCCGGTCATGGTGAATGGCGGGGCGATCCCGCCGCTGCCCGGCTATCTCCATGGTGTGCGCGATCTCTGTCACACCCACGGCGCGCTTTTCATCTGCGACGAGGTCATCACCGGCTTCCGCGTGGGTTTAGGCGGCGCTCAGGCGCGCTTCGGCATCTCGGCCGATCTCTCGGTCTATGCCAAGGCGGTGGCCGCGGGTTTCCCACTGGCGATGGTCGCCGGCCGCCGCGATGTCATGGACACGCTTCTGGACAAGGGCGTGATGCATGGCGGCACCTACAACGGCAACGTTCAGAGCATGGCGGCGGCCCTCGCCGCGCTCGACGTGCTGGAGGCGGGCGGCGGCGCGGTCTATCGCGCGATGGAAGCGCGCGGCAAGCAGTTGATGGAGGGGCTGGCGGCCCTCGGCGCCAGGCACAGGCTGCCGATGCTGGTGCAGGGCCTGCCGACGATCTTCCAGACTTTCTTCACGCGCGATGCTCCGCCAAAGAATTACCGCGAGTCGGCGGCCTGCGACCGCGATATGGCGCTGGCCTTCCACAGCGCGCTCCAGGAAGAGGGCGTGCGGGTGAATCAGCAGGCGAAATGGTTCCTGTCCGCCGCGCATGACGAGCCGGTCATCGCCGAGACGCTGGCCGCCGCCGATCGGGCGATGGCGAAGCTCGCATGAGCGACATCCGCCTCGAGGGTGTGACCAAACGCTACGGTGCTTTCGCGGCGGCTGACAATGTCGACCTTGCGGTGTCGCAAGGCGAGTTCGTCACCATCCTGGGCCCGAGCGGCTCGGGCAAGACGACGCTGCTCTCGCTGATCGCCGGTCTTAACCGGCCGACCGCGGGGCGCATCTTCATCGGCGGCCGCGACGTCACCGATGCCACGGCCCAGGAGCGCAACATCGGGCTGGTCTTCCAGTCCTACGCGCTGTTTCCGCACATGACGGCACTGGAGAACGTGCTGTTCCCGCTGGGTGTGCGCGGCATCGGCGGCGCCGAGGCACGCGAGAGGGCGATCGACGCGTTGAAACTGGTGCAATTGCAAGGCCTGGGCGATCGGCGGCCGTCGCAGCTTTCGGGCGGCCAGCAGCAGCGCGTGGCGCTGGCGCGCGCCGTTGTGTTCAAGCCCGACATCCTGCTGCTCGACGAGCCGCTGGGCGCGCTCGACCGCAAGCTGCGCGAGGAGCTGCAGGTCGAGCTGAAGCAGCTTCAACGGACGCTGGGCGTCACCACGATCCTCGTCACGCACGACCAGGAGGAGGCGCTGTCGCTCTCCGACCGCATCATGGTCCTCGACAAGGGCCGTCCCCAGCAAGTGGCGGCGCCGGCCGAGGCCTACCTGAAGCCCGCCAACCGCTTCGTCGCGGAATTCCTCGGCATCGCCAACTTTGTCGGCCTGTCGGACGGCAGGCGCGGATTGGTGCGGCCGGAGCGGGTGCGGCTTTCAGCGCCCGGCGGCGAGGGAAAATCGGCGCGGGTCGTCGAGGCGATCTATCTCGGCCAGATGGTGCGCTATCATCTGGCCCTGGAGGAGGCAGCGGATGCGCAGCCCGTAGTGGCGGCGGTGCCGTTCCTCGGCAAGGCGTTCGCGACGGGAGAGCGTGTCGTGGTTTCGTGGGACGCCGCCGACCTGTGGCCGGTGGCGTGAGTGGGCTTCAATGGGGAGGGTCTTGAGATGAAACGTCGTACATTCGTGGGAGCGGCCGCAGCCAGCGTGCCGGCCTTCGGCATCCTGACGGCCGGCGGGGCGCGGGCGCAGTCCAAGGAAATCCGCATGATCGAATCGGGCGGCCTTTCAGGCGATTCGATCGAGAAGGGCTATATCGAGCCGCTGATGAAGAAGACCGGCATCAAGGTGGTGCGCGAAAGCCCGAGCTCGCTCGGCAAGCTGCGCGCCCTGGTCGAGAGCGGCCAGACCAGCACGACGCTGTTCGAGCTCGGTTCGAGCGTCATGGTGCAGGCCAAGAAGCTCGGCCTGATCGAGAAGATCGACTGGGCCGCGGTCGACCCGGCAGCGATGTTCCCCGAGGCCAAGAACGAGTATGGCTTCGGCTACCAGTATTTCTCGACCATCATGGCGTGGCGCGCCGGCCAGAAGGAACCGAAGAACTTCGTCGAGTTCTTCGACACCAAGGCCTTCCCGGGCAAGCGCTGCCTGCCCGACTATCCGCATTACTGCCTGCCGTTCGCCGTCCAGGCGACCGGCGTTCCGATCGACAAGCTGTTCCCGCTCGATGTCGACGCGGGCTTCAAGAAGCTGAACGAGATCAAGAAGGACGTCTCGGTGTGGTGGAAGGCGGGCGCCCAGCCGCCGCAGCTCCTGAAGGACAACGAGGTGCAGTACGTCATCTGCTGGTCGGGCCGCGTCGTCGGCGATCCAGCCTTCGGCATGAATTTCGCGGGCGGCAAGTCCGACCTGTCGTATTTCGGCATCGTCAAGGGCTCCAAGCCCGATGACAAGGCCGCGGCGTACAAACTGATGCACGAGATGTCGCTGCCGGAGAATCAGGCGCTCGCCGCCCGGGTGATCTCCTACACCGGCCCCAGCCCGGAGCTCGATGCGCTGCTGCCCAAGGACAAGCTGGCCGAGTTTCCCTCGAGCAAGCAGAACAAGGCGATCCAATACTTCGAGAACGCCGACTGGTGGGCCGAGAACGGCGAGGCCGTGAACAAGAAGTGGGAAGCGTTCAAGCTGAGCCTCTAGGCCGATGCGCGGACAGGGCTTTGGCTTCGTCGCACCGCTTCTGGTGCTGATGTTCGTCGCCTTCAACGCGCCCATCGTCCACATGCTGGGCCTCGCCTTTTGGGAAAAAGGACGAGGCCTCACGCTCGAGCACTACGAAGGCCTGATCGAGGCGCCGGTCTATCTCCGGGTGCTCGGCAACACCATGCGCATTGCCCTGATCGCCACGTTGGCCAACGTCGTGATCGGCTACCCGCTGGCGCACTGGATGCGTGGGTTGGGCGGTCGTGGGCGCGCGATCGCCATCGCCCTGGTGGTGCTGCCGTTCTGGGTCAGCATCCTGGTGCGCACCTACGCCTGGATTGTCGTGCTGGGCAATGGCGGGCTGGTCAACCGCGCCCTGCAATGGTCCGGCCTCACCAATGCGCCGGTGTCGTTCCTCTACAACGAGCTCGGCGTCACCATCGGCATGGCCAATGTCCTGCTGCCGTTCCTGGTGCTGCCGCTGTTTGCCGCCATGATCCGCATCGACGACCGCCTGCTGCAGGCGGCCGCCTCGCTCGGGGCGCCGCCGCGCACCATCTTCTGGAAGGTCTATTTCCCGCTCACCCTGCCGGCGTTGGCGGCGGGCACGCTGCTGGTGTTCATCCTATGCCTCGGCTTCTATGTCACGCCGGCGATCCTGGGCGGCGGGCGTGTGCCGATGATCTCCAACCTGCTCGACACGCTGATCAACCAGATCCCGCGCTGGGAGCAGGCCTCGGCGATTTCCACCATCCTGCTGATCGTCACCTTGATCATCTTCGCCGCCTACCGCCGATTGGATCGAAAGGCATCAGCGTGATTGGCGGCTCGCCCTGGACTCGGCGCGCGCTGGCGGCGATGGGCATTTTCGGCCTCGTGTTCCTCACGGTGCCGCTGGTCATCGTCATCCCGATGTCGTTTTCGTCTGCCAAGTCGCTGACCTTCCCGCCGCCCGGCCTGTCGCTGCGCTGGTACGAGACCTTCTTTGGCGATTCGCGCTGGATGGAGGCGATGTGGACATCGACGGTTGTCGCGCTGATCTCGTCCGTGGCGGCGCTGCTGCTGGGCGGGCTGGCGGCCTACGGCCTGCGCCGCGGCACCTTCAAGGGCCGCGACTGGGTCGAGGGCAACTTCATGGCGCCGCTGATCGTACCCACGATCATCGCCGCGATCGCTCTCTATCTCGGCCTGGCCAAGGTCGGCCTGCTGGGCTCGTTCCTCGGGCTGGTGGTGGCGCACACCATCCTGAATGTGCCGCTGGTCATCATGGTGCTGGGCGTGGCGATCCGCGAGTTCGATCCGCGCATCGAGCAGGTGGCGTGGAGCCTTGGCGCCTCATGGTGGTACACCGTGCGCAAGGTGATCCTGCCCAATCTCGCGCCCAGCGTTTTCGCCGCCTGGATCTTCGCCTTCATTGGCAGCTTCGACGAGGTGATCGTGACCTCGTTCATCGCCGGCAAGTACGAGACCGTGCCGAAGAAGATGTTCAACGAGCTGATCCTCGAGGTGAACCCGACCATCACCGCCGTTGCAACCCTGTTGATCACCTTTACGGTCTTGGCGCTGGCGGCCGTTGCGTTCATTCTTGGCCGCGCCGGCAAGCTGAAGCAGACACTGGTCTAGGGACGGGAACCATGAATTACCCCAAGCAGGTGCGCCTGGTCGAAGTGGGGCCACGCGACGGTTTGCAGAACGAGGCGAAGCCCGTGCCGGTTGAGGCCAAGGTGGCGCTGATCGACGCGCTCACGGCGGCCGGCCATTCCTCGGTCGAGGCAGGCAGTTTCGTGTCGCCCAAATGGGTGCCACAGATGGCCAGCACCGACGAGGTGATGGCGCGCATCCAGCGCAAACCCGGCGTCTCCTATCCGGTGCTGGTGCCCAACAAGCAGGGCATGATCGGCGCGATCGAGGCGCATTGTGGTGAGATCGCCATTTTCACGGCGGCGTCGGAGGCCTTCGCCCGCAAGAACACCAACTGCTCGATCGACGAGAGCTTCGAGCGTTTCGCGCCGGTGATGGAGGCGGCGTCGCGGCATGGCATGAAGGTACGCGGCTACGTCTCGACGGTGATTGCCTGCCCCTATGACGGCAAGGTGGCGCCGGCCAAGGTGGCCGAGGTGTCGGAGCGGCTGTTCAAGATGGGCTGCTACGAGGTCTCGCTCGGCGACACGATCGGCGTCGGCACGCCAGCCGAGTGCGTGGCCATGATCGATGCCGTTGCGGAAAAGGTGCCGCGCGAAAAACTCGCGGCGCATTTCCACGACACCTATGGCCAGTCGCTGGCCAACATCATGGCGGTGATGGAGCGCGGCATCGCGGTGTTCGACACGGCCGTGGCCGGCCTGGGCGGCTGCCCTTACGCCAAAGGCGCCTCGGGGAATGTCGGCACCGAGGACGTGCTCTATCTGATGAATGGCCTCGGCGTGAAGCATGGCGTCGATCTCGACGCCATCGCGGCGGCAGGCCGCGCCATCTGCGCGGCGCTGGGGCGGGAACCGGCGTCGAAGGTCGCGCAGGCGCTCAAGGCCAAGGTGGCGGCGTAATTCACCGTGCCGGATTCGAGAACACCATCGCGCTGTCGCGTATCGAACCGTAGCGCAGGTTGAGGAGATCGAGCGCGTAATTCTGGTGCAGCTTCCACGGCCGCTTCGTTCCCTGTTTGGGGAATTTATGCGCCGAGCGCTGGATGTAGCCGGAGGAGAAATCGACCCACGGCCTGCGCTCCATCGAGGGATCGTCGACGCGCGGGGTGCATTGGCGATAGCCCTTGCGCGTCATGTGATTGAGCAGGCGGCAGACATATTCGCAGACCAGGTCGGCCTTCAGCGTCCATGAGGCGTTGGTGTAGCCGGTCACCACCGCGAAATTGGGCACGTCGCTGTACATCATGCCCTTGTAGGTGAGGAGGCCAGCGGGATCGACGGGCTTGCCGTCGATCGTGAGCGTCATGCCGCCCAGAAGCTGCAGCACCAGGCCTGTCGCGGTGACGACCAGGTCGGCCGGCAGCTCGGTGCCGGATTTCAGCTTGATGCCGGTCTCGGTGAAGGTCTCGATCTCGTCGGTCACCACAGACACCTTGTTGCGGCGGATGGCGCGGAAGAGATCGGCGTCAGGTACCAGGCAGAGCCGCTGGTCCCACGGATTGTAGCGCGGCGTGAAATGCCTGCCGATGTCGAAGTCCGGCCCCAACATCTGGCGCACGCCGCCCAGGATCAGGTTCTTCACGCGCTCCGGCTTGCGCTTGCACAGCTGGTAGAAATACATGCCCAGCAGCACGTTCTTCCAGCGCGTGAGCGCATAGGCGAGCTTCAGCGGCAGGCGGCGGCGCAATTTGTTGGCGATCGGATCCTCGGCGGGCCGCGCCACGACATAAGTGGGCGAGCGCTGGAGCATGGTGACATGCTCGGCATCGGCCGCCATCGCCGGGACCACGGTGACGGCGGTGGCGCCGCTGCCGATCACCACGACGCGCTTGCCGGCGTAGTCGATCGCGTCGGTCCATTCCTGCGGATGCGCGATCTGGCCGGCGAAGCGTTTTATGCCGGGGAAGTCCGGCGTGTAGCCGGCGGCATAGTCATAGTAGCCGCTGCACATGAACAGGAAATCGCAGGTGAGGCGGAGGGGCTCGCGCGAGGGCCCGCGCTCGACATCGACGGTCCAGCGCGCCTCTTGCGAGGACCATGAGGCGCCGACCACGCGGTGACTGAAGCGGATCCTGGAATCGATGCCATGGTCGCTGGCGGTCTCGCGGATATAGGTCAGGATCGACGGCCCGTCGGCGATCGCCTTGGCCTCCTTCCACGGCCGGAAGGAATAGCCCAGCGTGTACATGTCGGAGTCGGAACGCACGCCGGGATAGCGGAAGAGGTCCCAGGTGCCGCCGCTGCGCTCGCGCCCCTCGAGGATCGCGTAGCTCTTGTCCGGGCAGTTCTTCTGCAGGTGCCACGCGGCGCCGATGCCGGAGAGACCGGCGCCGACGATCAGCACGTCGAGATGTTGGGTATCCATCCGCACTTCATTGCGTAACGGCAGGACGAAAGCAACTCAAGGACGCACGACGATACGCACCGTCACCACACTCGATCGTCCGACCTCGTCGATCACGGCGACGCGTGCCGTGCCGGGGCCGTCGGGGACCCAGCGCGGATCGTCGATCGGGCGGCCGTCGACCAGCCAGTGCAGCTTGCCACTGCCGCCAGCCGCGATCAGCGGCACCGGCTCGCGCAGGGCAACGTCGATCCGGGCGTCGGCCGGCGGATAGGCGATGCGCGGGCCGCCGCCGGCCTGGGCGCCCGGGGCGGCTGCCACCGGGCCCAGCGTGCGCATGAGCGGCGGCAAGGCGAGCGCGGAGGCGGCGCGGATGACATCGGCAGGCGGCGGCGCGCGGTTGTCCTCGGCAGGTAGGCGGCCGAATGCCTTGAGCAGGATCGGCAGGGCCGCTGCCCGTCCGAGCTGGCCCGGCCGCGGCGTGCCGTCGGCATGGCCGACCCACACCACGACCGTCCAGTTGGCGCTGTAGGCGGCGGCCCAGGCGTCACGAAAACCCGCCGATGTGCCGGTCTTGTAGGCGATGCGCCGTTCGCGCAGGGCCGGCGGTAGCGAGGCGAAGCCCTCGGGCAACGGCGCGTCGGCCAGGATGTCGGCCACGTACCAGGCGGCCGCCGGACCGAGCAGCCGCACCGGCTCGACCGCCGGCGCGTCGCGGCGGAAGCGCGGCGAGGCGAACAGCCCGCCATTGGCCAAACCGGAATAGAGCCCGGCCAGCTCGAGCGGCGAGACGGTGGCGCTGCCGAGTGCGAGGCCCAGCGAATCGCCGGCATCGCCCGGTGGCAGGCCCGGCGCCGCGCCGGCCGCACGCAGCGTGGCGACGAAGCGCTGCGGACCCACGCGTTCGAGCGCCAGCACCGCGGGCACGTTGAGCGACTGCTGCAGCGCGCGGCGGACCGTCACCGCGCCCTGGTGATCGCGGTCGAAATTGCGCGGCGCCCAATCGCGGAAACGCACCGCGACGTCCTGGACCGTCGATTCCGGATGGAGCCAGCGGTCGTCAAAGGCCATGGCGTAGATCAGCGGCTTCAGCGCCGAGCCGGGCGAACGGCGGGCACGCACCAGATCGACTTGCCCCGCGCGGCCGAAATAATCCTCGCCGCCCAGCCAGGCCACGACTTCGCGCGTGCGATTGTCGATCGCCACCAGCGCGATTTGCGGCCGGTCGGCCAGTTGGCCGCGCTCGTCCTGGACGAGCTGCGCGAGAGCCAATTGCAGTCCCACCCGCAGGCTGGTGGGGACGATCTGGCCGGCGGAATGTGCCGCCAGCCAGCTCGCGAGATGCGGCGCCTGCATCGGCATGGCGAGCCGTTGTGTCGGTGCCGGCCGCGAGAGCGCAAAAGCCAGAAGCCGCTCGTCGATGATGCCGTGCTCCAGGCCGCGCTCCAGGACGCGGTCGCGCGCCGCCTTTGCCGACGCGGCTGCGCGGTCAGGCCGGCGCCGCTCCGGTGACTGCGGGATGGCGACCAGGAGGGCTGCCTCGGCGGCGTTGAGCCGGTTGGGCTCCTTGCCGAAATAGGCGAGCGCTGCTGCCCGCACGCCCTCGAGGTTGCCGCCCATTGGCGCCAAAGTGAGGTAGATGCCCAGCACTTCGCGCTTGGAGTAGCGCCATTCGAGCTGAAGGGCGCGCGCGGCCTGGATGATCTTGGTGAGGGGCCCGCGCGGGCGCGGTTCGAGCAGGCGCGCGGCTTGCATCGAAAGGGTCGAGGCGCCGGAGACGATGCGGCCGCGTCCCACGAGTTGGGCGGCGGCGCGCGTCACCGCCAGCGGATCGACGCCCCAGTGCTCGTCAAAGCGGCGATCCTCATAGGCCTTGAGTAGATCGAGATAGAGCGGATCGACATCATCGACCGAGGTTTTTAGCCGCCATTTGCCGTCGACCGTGGTGAAGGCACGCAGCAGCCTGCCGTTGGCATCGACGATCTCGGTCGAGCGCGCGAGATAGCGCGACAGGTCGGGTGGAAACAGTCGGTCGAGCGCGAGCGCCCCGATCACGCAGGCGAGCGCCGCAACGGTGATGCCGACGAGGAGGCGCTGGCTACGCATGTCAGCGCGGGGCGATCTCGACCTTGCTCATGCCGCTGCGGGCGAAGACACGCGGATTGTACATGTCCTCGACCTCGACCGCCGGCAAAGCGAAGGCGCCCGGCGTCACCGCGCGCACCATGTAGGCGACATGGAAGTCGCGCCCGAACTTGTTGTCCTCGTCGTTCCACCAGCGATAGGGCCGAACGCCAAGATTGAAGGCGGCGAAGAAGCGGTCGTCGCGCCCTTCGGCGATGCGGGTCGGCGTGACCTTGGCGAGGAACGGATAGGATTTGACCGTCTCCTCGGTCAGCACCGCCTCGATTTCGAAGCCCGCCGGCAGCAGGTCGAGCAGCGCCACCTCATGGTAACCCCGGTCCTGTTGGTCGCCCCGCAGCGACACGATCAGCCTGTCGTTCTGCCGGACCTTCGAGAGGTCCGCCTTCTGGCCATCCAAGGTGAGGAAATCGCGCTGCACTGTCAGGCCGGCGGAGGAGGCGGGCAGCGGATCGCGTGGCACGCCGCGCGCCGTCACCTGGACCCAAACGGGGCGCTCGCTCGTATTCTTGACGCGCAGGCCGCGCGCCAGTGCAGCGGCATCGGGATTCATCACCACGGAATCGCTCGTGGTCGTGCGTGCGGCGCCGTCGACCTCGTAGGCGAATTCGCCGCCGCCCAGTGCCCGGGCGGCGAGCACCAGCCAGGCCTGCTCCTGCGTGGTTGTGTCGGCGATACGGGCGGCCAGCCGCTCGCGCACCGAGCCCACGACCATGGCGACCGCTTCGCGGCCGCCGGCCTCGGGCGCCAGTGCGAGAAGGGCCGCGCGGTCACGCAAAGGAGAGCCGTAATAATCATTGGGATCGCGTTGATCGACGGTGCGCTGCGCATTGGCCAGCGCCAGCCGCGCGCGGCCGGGCTCACCCACGAGATTCAACGCCGCGGCGAGCTGGCTCCAGGCCAGGCCGCCTTCGATGCCCTTGACCGCCTGAGTGTCCTGAAAATACCGCACGCGGCCCGGATCGGCGAGGCCCGCCTTGGCCAGCACATACCAGGCATAGGCCTGGGCGTTGGGCTGGAACCGCTCGGCGGCGCGATTGAGCCAGGTGAGGCCGCGCTGCAGCGATGCCGCGGGGACGGTCATCTGGCGTTCGCGCGCCCGAACGAGGAAATCGAGCGCATAGGCCTGCAGCCATTCCGCGGCCGGGGTCGCGTACGGGCCCCACATGCCGAACGAGCCGTCGGAGATCTGCATGTCGACGATGCGGTAGATCGCATCCTGCACGCGGTCGCCGATCCGCGGATCGCCCGGT
>WNFR01031860.1_pt1 | contig 13639 bp, 13 predicted proteins | sample 5400221 | NCBI WGS metagenome assembly WNFR01 (sample SAMN13153357, study PRJNA577476) | soil metagenome | isolation source: 40 cm soil under Madrone tree | place: USA:California | collected 2016-06-14
AGTCGACTGCACCGACGGCGTATGCAACATCGTGAATGTTGGAGGGGTGCAGACCGGCTTCGCCGCCATCTTTTCTCGCCCATTTCGGTTTTGGCCCAATCAATCTGACGCCGGTCCGATTCGAGTTGTAATGCACCTTCCATTCGGCAGCAAAAAACGCTTCGATATCCTCCGGCGTGAAAAAATCCGGGGCTCCATGCGGACCGTATAACACACCTAGTTCCCATTGGCTCGAATACTTGGGAATGAAGGATTCGATTTCCGCGTTTGGCGTTTGGTGTTGGGCGCTTGGCGTTTGGCGTTCCGACGTCGCCAAGCCTATGTCGGACAAGTCGGCGTTGAGTCGTAGAACATCTCCGGCCCGGAGGACACGCCCGCCATGGCCGCCGAAGCCACCAAGAGCAAATGTTGATTTGCTTTCAAGATAATTGGGAACATCGAGACCACCGCGAATGCTCAGGTAAGCGCGCGCCCCAAAATTCTTAAGCTGACCGGTCTTCAATAGTTGTCCGGACTGGATTGGGATTGCCTTCCAGAAAGCGATCTCTTCATCGTCAAGCTCGACGCGCATGGTTGCGCCAGTAAGACAGATGTCGCAATCGGCATTGAACCGCAATGTTGGTCCAGACATTGTGATTTCTAATCCCGCGGCGTCGCTCGAGTTGCCCAACAATCGATTGCCCATGCGAAACGCGAACATATCCATGGGGCCGGAGGGCGGAACACCGACGGCCCAATAGCCTAAACGACCAGGATAATCTTGCACACTCGTTTGGGTGCCTGCTTCGAGAACATCGATGGTGGCTGGGCGGTATTCCAACTGCGCGAGAAGCTTCGTGCTCACGTCGCCACGTTGAAAAAGATCATTCCTCAATACGGCCTGAAGATAAGATTGGTTCGTTTCGATGCCGTAGATCCGGGTCTGCTGAATCGCCCTTGCCAGCTTGGCCAAGGCTTCGCCGCGGTGGTTTCCTTTGACAATAATCTTTGCGATCAGTGGATCGTAATAGGGAGAAATCTCGGTACCGGTCTCAATCCAGGTGTCGACTCTGGCCTCAGCGGCAAAAGCAACTTCGGTCAGAAGTCCGGAACTCGGCTGAAAATTCTTGTTCGGGTCTTCGGCATAGATTCGGACTTGGACAGAATGCCCACTCATTGAAGGAACCAATGTTTCCAGTGGAGCGAGCTGATCAGCCGCGAGTCGGATCATCCATTCCACCAAATCAATTCCGCTGACTTCCTCGGTCACACCATGCTCAACCTGAAGTCGAGTATTGACCTCGAGAAAATAAAACTTCCGGGCGATCGTATCGTAAATAAACTCGACCGTGCCCGCAGAAGCATAATTCACACTTTCGCCTAAGCGCGTCGCGGCATCACAAAGTTCAGCGCGAATCTTGTGACTCAGTTCGGGAGCTGGGGTCTCTTCGATGACTTTCTGATTTCTACGCTGCACTGAACAGTCGCGTTCCCCCAGCGCCAAAACTTTGCCTTTACCGTCGCCGAAGATCTGAACCTCAATGTGGCGAGCGATTTCGACAAATTTCTCCAGATAGATTCCGGCATGCTTGAAATTGGCTTCTCCCAGTCGTTTGACGGTCTCAAATCGTTCGACGAGATCATCCGCTGCACGGCAAAGTTGAAGCCCAATTCCCCCACCGCCGGCTGTGCTCTTGACCATCACCGGGTATCCGATCTCTTCCCCGGCCTTCAGCGCATCCTGCGCATCGGCCAAGAGACGGCTCCCAGGCAGGAACGGCACATTGGCCTTCGCGGCCAGATCGCGAGCCACATGTTTCAATCCGAACGATCTAATTTGTTCAGGCGTCGGTCCGACGAACCGAATTCCGGAGTCTTCGCAGCGTTCGGCGAAGTCGGCATTCTCGCTGAGGAATCCGTAGCCGGGATGTACGGCTTGAGCGCCTGATTGCTTTGCTACCCGAAGAATGTGTTCACCATCCAAGTAGCTTTGCGCAGCCGGCGCTGGACCGATTCGGTGCGCTTCATCTGCCATTGCGACGTGTATTGCATGCACATCAGCATCCGAATAAACCGCGACCGAACGAATACCCAGTTTTTGCAAAGTCCGAATAACTCGACACGCGATTTCACCGCGATTGGCAATCAGGACTTTTGTGAACATGGAAGTTGGGTTGAGATCAGATTAACTTAGAAAGAGCGTGTTGAACGGATCAACGCGATAGGCCAAACCTCACAAGTACCGGTTCCGCGCCTGTTAGCTATTACCAACTGGCAATCAAGGGAAGACCGGTGGGCTTCAGCAGATCTGGGCGTTATTTCGAGCATGAATGCACCTTTGTCGTCGTCGCCGTGGGTTGAGTATGCATATCTGAAAAACTGGAAGACTCCGTAGTCCAGAGGCTGTATTGGCGGCGAGACGAACGTGGCCGGCAGTGTCTTAATCCCAAATCAACAACCTTACCGGAGTAGGGTTGTACGCGTTGCAAGGGTTATTGAGCTGCGGGCAGTTTGAGATCAGGCAAATCACGTCCATTTCAGCCTTCATCTCAACATAGCGACCTCGATCGGAAACGCCGTCTGCAAAGGTGAGCCCGCCATCGGGCGTGACCGGGACGTTCATGAAAAAATTGATGTTATGCGTAAGATCGCGTTTCGTGTAGCCGTTGCCCCATTTCGCTACGGTCAAAAGAAATGTATTCCGGCAATTGTGCATGTGTTTCTTCTCAATTGCGTACCGCACTTGATTGCTTTCGGCAGCGCATGCTCCGCCTAAAGTGTCGTGTCGACCGCAGGTATCCGCTACGATCGTCAGAAGGACATTCCCTTCGGCGGATATCAGCTTGGTTCCTGTCGTGAGGTAGATGCTGCCCTGTTCCCGGATGGTATCTTGCGCACTATAGCGGTCCGACCGATCACGGGCACTGTAAAAAAGTGTATCAACCGCCTGATTGCCTTGCAAATCAACGATCCTGAGCGTTTGGCCGGATTTGATCTCATGCATCCAGCCTTCGCCCGATGGCACGGTGCAATCATATACCGCATGCTCAGGCCGGAGCTGGCTCTCTGTATAGATCAGCGTACTCATAAGTTCTTTTTGATCATTGTTGTTGTGACGCTCTTCAGCGGAACAGAGCTTCCGTCAGGATGAATCCGCGTCGGTTTTCCGGATACGAGTTCCGGCAAACGTCATCAACCGTTGGCGGATCAGCGTTCCAAACCGTCAACGTGATGGGCTTTGGATTGTACTCTGATTGAGGATCCATCGGATGCTGGCACGTATTAAGAATAACGAGGACATTCATCTCCGCGCGCAGATCGACACTGGAACCAGCCACGGAGTTATCTCTTTCAAAATGCATCGCCCCATCCTGGTCGACCGTAACCTTGCTAAAGAAGTTCACATTGGCGACCAGGTCAGCTTTACCTAACCCCCATTTGCCCAGTTCAATCAGAAATTGATCTCGCGCGTTTCGGTGGAATTCGTTTCGCTGCTCTTGGAAGCTGGAAGTCCCATACTTTCTTTGTACCAAGGCGGCCGTGGAGTGGCCGGCCAATGGCTCATGCCATCCGCAACTGTCCGCGGCGACGGAGCAAAGCACGTGACCCATGTCGCTGTACAAGACATGGCCGGCGGTGAGCTTCGCGGTGTGCTGGGCCTTCAAAGTATCTGGAAGATTTAGACGATCCAGCAATTGATCCCGATTGTAGAACAACGCTCCAACATTGGCCCCGCCCTCAACGTCGGTCAGACGCAGCGTTTGATGACGATTGAGAACGTGCGACCACATGGCGCCACCTGGAATTGTCTCCTCTAAAACAATGCGGTCGGGCGAAATGGGCTCCGTGGCTGTCATGATCCTGGTCGTATCTGGTCAGATGTCACTTGTTTTGTGCGGAGCCCCTCGATGGAAGCGGATGCAGCGGGGGGATGATCATGCTGGTTAACGTCAGCTTCCCGGTCTTCACTCCTTTAATGGCCATCAGTTTGTCCGCGATCTTTTTGAGCTGATTGGCTGGTCCCTGAACCAGCAGCACTTCGATCCGATGGTTATCCTGCAGTTGAACATGTAACGAACTGATCACTTCATCGATAAAATTGCGTTCGAGCTCGGCCAATCGCTGTAGCAGAGAACCTTTCGATTCGTCATAAACGATGGTGATGGTGCCCGCCATAATGCTGTCTCCCTTATCCTCTTGGTGTTCCAACGCGAAACAGGTGACCATGTCAGCGATGGCTTTCGAACGGCTTTCGAATCCACGCTCCTCCACCAATTGATCGAGTTCACGGAAGACCGAGTCCGGGAGTGAAACACTGATGCGCTGAACCTTTCCGTCGGTCTGACCATTCTTGCTTCTGGACGATAGCTTCATTGGGTGATTTGAGTATTAACAAAATGAGAAATCGTAATACTGGTCAAGCGGAAAGAGCTCCCGAATGTTGACCCTCTTTGAAGCGGGTTTTCTCTCTGCCCGTCGTGATTTCAGCGATGTACCCGAGGCCATGATCATTCAGCGTTCTCTGGTAAGCGTTGCGAACTGCTCTCGATGAGTGACTCGGACCTTCAATTCCGTCAAATCCGACATTGACCGCATCCGCGCACGCCGCTTCAAATGAGCCGACATGACCCCATAGAGTCTTAAAGATTTTCAGATCCATTTTTGATCAACCAGTCGTTGACCAGAGCCAGTCGCGCCAAGAGCATCGCAAAAGCCGCGGGAGATAGTCCCAGGCCCCACCTCGAATGACCCGCTTGGTCGACTCGACCCCATCACACCAGGACGAACCATCCGACGGCGCACCGATGTAGTTCGGGTGCCAGGAATCTGCCACCCATTCGCAAACATTCCCCAGCATATCAGCAATGCCGAATCCGTTCGGGGGATAGCAGCCATACGCTGTTAATGTTCCTCTCCCGATCTTTTGCCCATGTTCGTTATAGAGATAATTAGCTTCGGCAATGGTTAGCTCATTTCCGTGATAGAACGGCGAATTGTTGCCGCTGCGACATGCATATTCCCATTCCGCCTCGGTTGGCAGTCGATATGCGCGCCCGGTTTCTGCCGTGAGCCAGGCACAATAGTCACTCGCTTGATTCCAGCTGACGTTAACTATTGGAAGATCGCTGGGTTTTCCAATCGTGTTGGCAAACCGGCGAAATTCAGCCTCGGTTATCGGGAACCGGCTAATCGCCACCTTGCTTGAGATCGTTACCGGATGTCTGGGACGCTCGGTATCATTAGCAAACTTATCATTCTCGTTCTCTCCCATCGCGAATTGCCCGCTGGGCAACACGACCATTTGCGGAGCCCAATCAAAATCGCTCCACGTACCGCCTATTAATTTGTGATCCACAGATTTCACAGATTTCTAATTAGTGGATGCGAGTCGGTCGATCCGGGAGCAACAAACCAGCCTAAGAAGCTATCACGGCCCGTCTTCTCCGGCGGGCCTAGAAAGAATCTGCGTAATCTGTGAAATCTGCGGATCATTACTCTGCGGTCGGTCCCGGATGTTAGTCGTCGATCCATCTTCCGTTTTGAACATTTGCGGGCAGAACGAGCGGATACTCGTTCCAACCTGATGTGATCCCTCCGTCGACTGCGATATTTTGACCGGTGATATACGAAGCTTCGTCGGAGGCGAGAAAGTGATAGATCCCTGCGATTTCTTGTGGGTTCGCCAATCGGCCCAACGGTGTCATTCTTTTAACGAACTCGATCTCCGGATTGTTGGGAATTGAGGTCACCGCTGGAGTTAGTACGGTTCCAGGACTAACCGCGTTCACCGTGATCTTTTTCGGCGCTAGTTCGATCGCACCGAGGCGAGTAAGATGAATCACCGCTGCTTTTGAGGTCGAATACCCGGTAGAGTGCGGTGTACCGATCATTCCAACAAAAGAGCCTGTATTTACAATTCTACCGCCATGTTTCATTACTCGCGCAGCATGTTTAATCCCAAAGGCAACACTGTTCACATTCACCGCGAATGTCCGATCAAGAAGATCAGGGGTCAGCTCCGAAAAATTGACACCAAGAGGCTGAATGCCAGCGTTGCTGATCAAAATGTCCAGTTTCCCAAAACGCTTGCAAGCGGTCTCCAGCATCTTCGCGATCTCCGATTCCTCTGAGACATCTGCTTGGTGATAAAGTGCGCCCAGCTTTACAGCTATCGGACCGGCCTCTTTGCGGTCAACTAACAGTACCTCAGCTCCGGCGGCGACGAATCGTTCAACGATGGCTAGTCCGATCCCGGACGCACCGCCGGTCACAACCGCCGATTTGCCTTCCAGGGAAAACATGGATTTCACTGAGTTATAATCCGCAGATTTCACAGATTACGCAGATTTTTTTAGACCGGTTGAAGGAAGGGTGCCGTGATCCGTGGAGTTTTGTTAATCTGGACTGTTGGCTCGCTGCCCGGCTGATTTGTATCCATTAAATCAAATCTACAGATCCTACTAACTGCGGTTCTTCTGCTCCTTCAGAGCAGCACGCTCTTTAATATAAGTACCCAGGGTTCCGCAAAGCCTCCACCCTGGGCTAAGATCTCTTACGCCTTTGGCGTAGCAGACGCGCAGGCTGCCATCGCAACCTCTCACCTGTCACCTCTCACCTCTCACCAATCACCAATCACGTTCTCCGTCCTCGGTGCTCCCGGCGTTCCCGGCGTTAATCAACTCACCGTTGGCTGGGCGCCGCCGGACGATCGAGGGTTGGCCATGTTCCTCTGGCTCTGGCGGCTAGATATCGTTGAAAAAGCCAAACGGACATCTCGAGATGACTAAGGCGCCCGCGTTGGCAACCGGCTGCATACAAACCTCGCTGAACCGCCGTACACACCTCGATATCTTCCAGATGAAAATCCACCAACATTTTCACTTCGCTTTCGAGCATCCGCGCAAAGTCCGGATGGTTAGTCGTTTCCGCCGGCACCAAAATGGTAGTTAGCAATTTCATCCGATGCGGACCGAGCGGTTCGACCCGATACCAGATCACTCGATCGGCCAGCACAAACAATAAAAAACAAGGATAGGCCGAGAAGAGGCCTGCTTCCTTCTTCTTGCTCTCGGAGAGTTGGGAGATCGCAGGAAACCCGTACGGATAACCGCCGCCAGCTTCCAATTCTTGCCATTCCTCCAGGATCGACTCTTTGACCGGAAGATGACAACGAATGTAGGCTTCGCGCTCCTGTTCGTTCCAGGTATCGCGCGCCGGCATGGTCGGCTGCAGCGTCTTGGAATGAGCTCCCAGATGATGGTAAGACTCCATGAAATTCTCGGCCAGGACTTTCCAGTTGAATGGGCAATCCCATTCGCGCTGAAATACTAACTTCATATCGCCCGCATTCCATTCGCTGAAATCCTGGTTCATCTCGCACAACCGCTCCGGTAACGGCCCAGCCTGGCCATCCATGTTGATAAAGATGAAACCGTTCCACACCGCACTTCGAAATGGCTGCAACCTGAAATCATCGCGGTCGAAACCTTCGGCCAGATGCATTTCCGGGCAGGCCTTTAGCGTCCCGTCGAGTTCGAATGTCCACGTATGATACGGACAGAGAAACAATCGGGTCTGACCGCACCCGGGCTCGTCCGGCTTTGGTTCAGCCGGACCGTTACCATCGTAGCCAAAGCCTGGAGGCATAATATCCATTGCGCGATGGGGACAGACTCGCGAGAGAACTCGAACCTGGTTATCCTTGCCCCGCACGACGATCAGAGGTTCGCCTAATAGATCGATGTTTAGAAAATCGCCCGGCTCAGGAATCTGCGAGACATGAGCCAAACAGATCCATTCTGGCTGGAAAATGTTTTCAAGCTCCCACTGGTAAAAGTCTTCGTTCGTATACACCTCTGCTGGTAGCGTACCGGCCAGTTGCAGAGGCCGATCCGCACATCGCTGAAGTTCGTTGAGGATCTCTACCAGTGACTTCCGCCTTCTGCCTAACTGGTAGGTGCCGGCGCCACTAGGAACGCTCCTGGTTACATCAGCCATCGATTCAGTTTGAACGCTCATTTGGTAGTCTTAGATGAAGGTTAAGTGTTTTTGGAGGTGAGCTTCGCTAATCGGATAAAATCCTTCGTCCCAGCAGAATTCGACCCCTGCAGCTTCCAGCCGTCTCCGAGTTGCGACAAGTTTCGCTTCGTCAATGACGAAGTCTTCAGGAATTGCAAAAACAGGCGGTTCTTCGGTTAACATAGATTTTGAAAGAAGTTCGGATTCAGTCGTGGCAACTCTCGCCAGTAGTCGGATTCCAAGGGCGGTGTCTCTTCCTTTGCTCGTTCAATTAGCTCCGTTAGAGTGTCACCGATCTCACGGAATAGGCGTTCGCCCTGTTTCACAGTTGCTTGAGAAGGACTCCCGGTAACTCCATTGAGACTGGTCTGGGCCACCCGGTAAGAGAATACCCTCTCAGCGGTGCGATCGGGATCATCCTGCATCTTCTCCACCCGAACCAGTTCAGGCGTGAGGAACAGCAAAAGATCGGTTTCAGCCTGGTTTGCGTGCAGGTCCTCAGCATCGCCGATGAAGTAGTTCCAAATATATGTACTCAGATTAAAAGTATTCTTACCTGCGATCTGGAGCGAACCGAGGTGGGCCAACCGAATCTGGTCAACCGCCACGCGCATAGATGCATCGTTGCCGAAGTGAGAGTTAATCAGCAGCAACCGTTTCCAGCCGGTCGCAGCGGACCAGGCGGCGATCTGTCTCAGGGAAGCAATGAAAGTCTCATGCGCCAGCGAAAATGTTCCGGGCCACTTGGTGGTGTGACCTACCGAAACCGTGTATGTAAGTGCGGGCAAAACCGGAACATTGGTTTTCGCAGAGGCGTACCAACAGACTGATTCAGCGATCAGTGTGTCCGTGTTTATTGGTAGGTGCGGTCCGTGCTGTTCGGTAGCACCGAGTGGCAGAAGCAGCATTCCGCCGCTCACTCCACGGAGTGCAGCAACTTCAGGCCAGGGCAAATTTTCCAACCGAATAGGCTCGGCGCCGGCCTCAGCGCAAATTCGCTCGAAGCGACCGTCAGGTGGACCAACGCTCATGGGATGAGAGAGACAGTCTGACGTTGTTTCCTGCTACTTCCTCACGATCAAAATCGATTTCGTGTCGGGCATCCGGATTTTCCCGGAAGTAGGTGGCTGGTACATTGAGATATTTCAGTAAGCCCAGTAGTCGAGGCACTCCGATGGAAGGGCCATAAGTTGTCTGTGAATAGGTTGTTAATCGATTCTTGAGCGTTGGATCTTCGGACAATGCGGTCGTCTCGCCATCAACATCAAAGCAGAGCATCACACAACACTTGCTGTCATCCGGCCACCGAAACCGCGGTGGAGGTTGATAGAGAGAGTGTGATTTCATCCTAACTCCCTCTCGCATTGCGATCGATAAATCGCTCTACGGTCAGAACAAGCGCGCATACTTGTCCACTTCCCATTGACTGATCTGTTGATGGTAATCTCGCCATTCTTCGGTCTTATAGGTAACAAACTCTTGCCGCAATTCGGGCCCGAGCACCTGTTCGATGAATGGGTCAGCCGCAAATGCTTCCATTCCGGGACTCAACTCGGCCTCCGCCCATCGGAACGCGAAGCGAGTTAGTCCGGTTATTTCTTCCATAAGAATTGAAAACCGGAGCCCAGGAATAGTAGGACATGAGTCCTCGACGAACCAGGCGTTTGTAGCTGTTCACGGTCGGAGCCCAGGCAGCACAAAGCGCGGGACCGTGCTTCAGAATTCCACCGATAAAGTGATAACCGAGTTCCGTAATGCCAAGGCCTCTCGAATCCTCTTCCGGTGGACAGGCAAAAACGTTTCGGTCGGTCTCTAGATCGTAGAGCGACATATTAAAATGAGCGCCACTGCCCGTCTTATCGGCGAACGGCTTGGGCATAAAGGTGGCGAGCAGATTCTCCTCCGCGGCATAGTGTTTGGCCAGGTAGCGAAAAAAGATGTAGCGATCGCTCATGGTCAGAGCGTCAGCGTATTTGAAGTCGAACTCGAATTGGGAGTTGGCATCTTCATGGTCAAACGAGTAGAGATCCCACCCGAGTTGGTTGATAGCGGTTGCCACCTTGTCCAGCCAAGTGTACCGATCCATGAAACGTTTGATATCGTAACAACTTTTTGTCAGGTCATCATCGTGATTGGGGATCTCAAGTTTCCCTTCTTCCGTCAGCCGGACAACAAACACTTCGCATTCGATGCCCAGGTTCAAGCCGACCCCTAGTTCAGCGGCTTGGCGAAGCACCTTCCTTAAAGCCACTCGGGTGCTAATTTCGTACGGTTTCCCCTTAAATTCGTTATCTGCTGGTAGCCAGGCCACTTCACGATTCCAAGGAAGAATCATGACTCGATCGAGATCCGGGACCGAGCTGATTTCATCATCGTTCGGGCTCTGACCCAACCCATCCAAAGCATATCCGGTATAAAGTTCGGACCCGTGAGCGAAATGTTCGAAATGGTCAATCGGAACGACCTTTCCTTTCGGAACGCCATGAAGATCGACATAGGCGCCTACGCAATACTTGACGCCTTGCGACTTCAATTTCTCCTGAATGGATTGGATTTTGTGGTTGAGAGATAGGGCCTTTGTTTCCATGGGTTCCGGATACCGGGAATTAAATTGTTTCTTCGGAAAAAGAATTACTCGACATCGTCGCCTGCCTGCGTCAGTCGCAGCGTGGGAAGCTTATCGCCCGTGGTTTGACCAGGCGGATGAATTAGCTCTTCGAGCCGTTGTTTCGCCGCGAGGAATTCCGGAGAAATGAATTGTTCGGACGTTCTTGGACGCGGCACCGCAACTTCAATCAGCTCTTCGACACGACCGGGATGAGCCTGTAGAACCAGTATGCGATCTGCCAGGTAAATCGCTTCTTCCAAATCATGAGTGATAAATACGATCGTTACATCAACGTTCCGCCAGATCTGCAGAAGGTAAGACTGCATTTGGCATCGAGTTTGGGCATCGAGAGCGCCAAACGGCTCGTCCATTAATAAAACTCGAGGCTGATTAGCGAGCGCCCGCGCAATCGCGACTCGCTGTTTCATACCGCCGGACAGCTGATGCGGATAGGCGTTCTCAAACTTGGAGAGGCCGACCATCGCAATCCATTGTCTTGCCTCCGATTCGCTCACCGACGGGGGGTGCCCAGTCATTTTCAGGCCGAACATGACGTTCCCTCTGACCGTCAGCCAAGGAAAGAGCGTGTAAGCCTGAAAGACCATACCTCTTTCCGGTCCAGGGCCGGTGACCCGCTTGTGGTCGATGAGCACTTCGCCTTCACTGGGTGTTTCCAGTCCGGCCAGGATACGAATCAGGGTTGATTTACCGCAACCTGAAGCCCCGATTACGCAAAGAAATTCGCGCCGATGAACGGCAAAATTGATATCCTCCAGAGCAATCACTTCTCCTTGCGGAGAAGCGAAGGTCTTACCCAGGTTCTTCGCTTCGAGCACGATCGGTCGCGACTTGAGTCGATCGAATCGAGTAGCGACTTCCGGGGATTGAAGACGATAATCTGGAAGCTCGATCTGGGTCATGTCGGTGTGAGCTCTCTGACCGGCGTCTCATTCGAAGCCGCAGTTTGCTGAGTTCTGGCTGGAGGACCCGGTTTCTTCTGCACCTTCGATTTTGTCCGGGACGTACGAGTGTACGGGAAAAGAACACCACGAAACCAAGCGAGAAATTGATCGGTGAAGAAACCGATCACACCAATCAGGATGATCACTGGAAAGACCGCATCGAAATTGCGCCAGCGGCCCTGTGTTTCAATAAACTCGGTGAGCCCGGTCTTGACTCCGATCAACTCGGCGATGACCAGCCACGTCCAGGACCAACCAAGCAAGATCCGGAGATCATTATAAAGATCTGGTAAAATCCCGGGAATGACGACGTGCGAGAACAGCTGTCGCGGCCTGGCTCCAAGAGTTTGCGCTGCTTCGAGGAGTGAATGGTCAAGCTGGCGAGTCGTCTTTGAGATGACCAGCACCATCTGGAAAAAAGTACCGATAAAAACGAGAGAAATCTTTGGTGCATCATCAGCGCCAAAAGCCGCCACTAGCAACGTGCTAAATGCTGGTGCCGGCATATAGCGAAAAAAATCGGTAAAGGGCTCTAACAATTTGGAAAAGACGGAGTAAGTCCCGGCCAATACACCAATCGGAACACCAACAAGACAGGAGAGCAGGAAACCGCCCCAAACGATACGGATAGAAATCAACAGCCGATCGAACAATGATAGTTGACCGAGCGGATCTCCGTTCGTGAAATTGTGCCATCCAGTCAATAGCACTTCGTGCGGTGCTGGAAGGTAAGAGGGGTTGGATGGGCGTCCCTGAGGGATGAGGTTGAGTAGTGGTTGCTCAGGGAGTTTTCGTACATCAAACGATTGGCTGGCACTAGACAGCGTTTGCCAGTTTTGGCGCACGATTGCCAGATTTTCGGTAGTCAAAGGAGGTGCCTTCGGTACGAGCACGCCGGTCGCAATTCCTTTCCAGACTTGGAAGATCGCAGAGTCATCTTCTCTTTGGTTGGAGCGCAACCAACCATTGGCGATAGCCAGACCGGCCAGTTGTCGCAGTTTCTTCTGGTTATCGCGGCGTGCCATCAGTCCGCCAGTTTCGTTACCATTTGCGCGATCCTGGAGAATGGTGCTGTTCCCGTTTCGGATCGCCTCTTGAAAAGTACCAAAAAACTCTTTGCTAACGTGGTCTCCGGCAATGTAGACCGTCGACACGTCCGCTCGATCGGCAGAGACTTCCAGTCGCACGTCCGGATGCCAAATGAACGGGACGTAACTAACCAGGCACCAGAGCGCGAGTGGGAGAAGAAACGAGCACGCCGTCAATAAAGTAGCTCGACGGACATTGAGTCCTTCTCGAATCTTGAACCAAGGTTCTTTCGGGTTCATCCCGTCGGTGATTCAAGGCTCGGCCCGAGTAGGGCGGCTTGAGACCTCCCCACTCGCGCCTGAAATGTAAACTATTTGCTGGCCGCCTTGGTGCCTACCGATCGAGCGTATTCTTCGGTTAAGCTCGGATCGAGATAGCCTTGGAAGTCGACGTGCTGTTTATACACGCCGTATTTCACATTGAAGTCGTCGACGACTTTGGTCGAACCGTAGATCGAACTCAGACCATCGCCTTTCTTCCAGCGCTGCAAAGCTTCCTGCAATGTCAGAAGGTGCGTGCCTTTCAGGAAAGGCTCGTATTCTTCTGGTTTTACGTTATCGCGTGCGGCTAGAATTTTTAACGCTTCATCCAAGTTCGCCGGGTCCTGCATGTAGTCAATAATGCGATACCAGACCTTCACAAATTTCGCCCAGTCTGCGCGCCGCTTTTCCAGGTTTTCTCGAGAGACATAAATGAGATCGTAAATCAACCCGGGAGCCTGAGCCGATGTGTAGATCGGCTTTGAGCCCTGGACAGTTTTCATTGCTTGTCCGGAGTTCGGCTGCCATGCGCAGATTACGTCGACTGCTCCCGCACCTAGAACTTGAGGCGTTTCATTGGTCGGCGTGTTGACCAGGGTTACGTCGCTCTCCTTCATTCCATTCGATTCCAGCGCGTTGAGCAACAACAGATGGTCGACCAGCCCCACCTCCACACCGATCTTTTTGCCTTTCAGGTCTTTCACCGATTCAATGCCGGGCTT
>WNFR01004960.1_pt1 | contig 13638 bp, 13 predicted proteins | sample 5400221 | NCBI WGS metagenome assembly WNFR01 (sample SAMN13153357, study PRJNA577476) | soil metagenome | isolation source: 40 cm soil under Madrone tree | place: USA:California | collected 2016-06-14
GTAGATTCGAATCGGATGATGGTGAGGGTCTCGTCGAGTGCGCGCTGGACGAAACCGGGTAACAATGAACAGTTCCCCAGGCCAAACTCAAAAGTCGTCCAGTTGTCGAAGTCTTGGGACGTTGCGAGACCCACGAGAAGGTAACGCGCTGCGCAAAGTTTCGCGGCCTCTGAAAGGAAGTTAGCTGGGCTAGATTTGTGCCCGAGTAAGTACTTCATCTTCATCTGGTCGCCGAGCAAGAAGACAGCAAAAGTGAAGGAGTAGTGGCACAGGAAACTCTCCGCAACGTTCGCATAGTGAGCTGAACCCCCTCCTCGCTTTGGTTGCGATCGAAAGTATCAAACATATTTTTTCCTCTACTGCCCCGAAGGGTGGCTCTAGTTTTGACTGCCGGCAGACGCAAACCTGACCGTCGGTCAGTCAGCCTGGTCATAAGAGCCTCTACCCCTCTAATACTGAGAAATGCTTTCAACGCGAACTATCGATTCGACTTTGTACAAGAGGCTGCCACTACCCGTTCTGCTGCGATTAAAGCCTTGTACTTCAAATACATACAACATGCACTGAACCTTGATCTAGAATTGCAACGACCGTAGTGAGCCCTCGATCGGGTTTCAATCACGGCCGTTCTCCGATGGGGATCCTAGAAAGGCGGCAGGCTCGCGGCTCCCGCTGATGTGCCCACTGTGATTGCCTTAGCTCTCCTCGATAAGGCGTACGTTCCAACCGTTTCGGGAATCGATCAAAACCTGCCGGGAATCAGAACTGGGAATGAAGCCTGCTGTGTAGAGAAGTGCGCGCGCACGCGGGAGGGAATCGACTAGAAATGTTGCGTGTCCCCAGATCTTTCCATGGCTTCCTATGCCGCCGACGATCTGGTAGCGGAGTTCTCCGCGCTCGAACGCTTCCTTCGCGCGGTCGAAATGACCGGAGTCGCCCTCGACGGGGATTCGAGGAATTTTGGCATGATTGGCGTCTGCATCTAGGCCTGGCACTTCCCAACGATCGCCTTCTCTCTTGGTTACACCACTGTCGTTCCGCGAGCCTTCAAGAGAGGCCAGTTTCAGCTCCTCCAAGGACACCGGGCGCCAGCCTCCCGCGCAGCCGTTCTCTCGCCGTTCGAGGAAAAACTCCTCGTGCAAGGCAAACGATCCTAGAAACCGGTGTTCGATTACCAGCTGAAAATCGGTTGGGTCCCTTTCGCATGGCCGCATGAGCACCTCTTCAAACTCCAAATCATTCACCCTGAAATTGAGGCGAACCCACTTCAACTTCGATCTGGATCTCATGCTCCTCCTTTGCTCTCGAATCAACCGGGGTGGCAACGAATCTCCCGGGGGCGACTCTCGCACTGAACTCTTAGCGATGCCTTCTGTGGCGGCCCTCGTGACACGCGCCGCACAGAGTTATCAAGTTATCCGCCACATCGTCACCGAGCTGGCTCCTCCGTTTCATGTGATGGATCTGCAAGTTCTGCATGGCACCGCAGTCTTGACACCGCCAGCCGTCTCGTTCGAGAACGTGTCGTCGAAGGATTGCATACTCTTCGGAATCCAGTTTGAGTCTGTTGCGCCCCGGGCGGTGCGACTGCGAATTCGGTGATCTTTGCATACTCAAGTTTACGGTTGAGTTTCCCCAAGGCTGGCACCGGCGAGAAAATCTGCACAGATCATCTCCAAGCAATAACCTCTAGACTTATCCGTTCCGAGCATCAGGCCGGCAGTTTCCAGGGCCTTTTCGACGACCGGCAACTGACTCTTGTAAAGTTTGAAATAGATGATCTCCCAAGACTCCGTTTCTTTTCCGGTTAGATGGCGCTCAACTGCGCGTCTGAACTGCTCCTTCGGTAGCTGCCTTGCTTTGTGCACCCAGGGTGCACAAGCAAACTCCGGCCCGTCGCGGCGCGCCACTTTGACAAGCTCCCTTGCCTTCGTCCAGCCGATTTCTTGAAGCTGTGGCTTCGGTACGCGCGTAAGATGTTCGTGGATGGTCATTAAGTAGTAGGCTTTCCGACGAGAGTCCGGGAATCGTTTTTCCAGGAACTCGTCAAACGACTTCAGTCCTTCCAATCTCCAGTATTGCTTCGATCGCACCTCGCATAGATATTCCCCAAGCTCTACAAACCGCGAGTCCTTCTCTTGTTCCTTGGCCTTCTCCCAGCTCAAGATCTCATCGATCTTGCCTAGGACGAACACTGCCCGTCGGCGATTGAGTTCGGGTGCCACCGCTGCCCGCCCGTCAGCCCACAAGCTCGTCAAGCCAATCAAGGTCGCCCGCTCCCGGCTTACGGATGAGTTTTGCCGCTATCAACTGCTCGTTGTTTAGGCAAAGTCCCAGATGGGAACAACTGACGCATCCGTTTTGAGGAAAGCGGATGCCGCTATGCGAATTGAAGTGACCCGCCTCGATCTGATTGATGGTGATCTCTACCAGCCGGCCGAATTCCTGCCGCTGTTCCTCGGAGATCGATGCCTTGAGGTATTGAATCTCGGGAGCATGCTTCCGCACGAAGACGACCAGCGCTACCTCCGAAATGCCACTGATCCACGAGTAGCAGACGAGTTGCGGATCGAGTGAAAGCAAACCTTCCGGGCCTTCTGGGTAGCGACTAGTCGTGGTTTTCCAGTCGATCAGGCAGCGCACGCCGTCGATCTCGCCTATTGCATCGAGATAGGCAACAAATTCGCTGCCTTCGGCCAAGCTTGGAAAAAACTTGACCTGGAGATCCTTGCCTGGGTTGTGGACGCAAACCCGATTATCCTGTGCGAACCTCTGCAGCAAATGGACTCCTTGATGCAGGAACCGGTCCCAGGTCTCTCCCTTCTTGAATTCGAAGGGAGCATCACGAAAAGCCTCCCATTCCTTGAACAGAACCGCACTACAATCCTCTTCGCGGAAGTAAGCTCCCAATGCGTTTTCAAAGCAGCGGCCAAAGGCCATGGCCGCGCGGGTTTCCTTTTCTCGCCAGCCATCGAGGTAGCGGTATCGATAGCTGCGAGGGCAGCGGAGATATTGGCTGATCTGCGTGTAGCTATAGACCATCGGAATCTCCCCGCCTGTCCTGCGCATCGGGATCATCGATTGACGCGCAAGAGAGCACTTCCCACTCGCCGGAAGGTGCGAAGGAGTCAAGATTTTGGTAAGAACGCCGATTCACAATCTTGTGTGAGCTGCGAACGACCCCGCGAAGGTTCAAAAGAGCCTTTTCATCCACCTGATCACGGTTGAGCAGGTCGGCATCGTAGCCAAAATCTCGAAGAAACCAATGGAGCCTCCATAGGGCCCTCTCGGTGCAATATAACCGACTGAAAAAAGACCGGTCTTGGAAGGACTGCGGCTCCAAAATGACGAGTCGCAGCTCTACGAATGGTTTTTGGGGATGCCGCCGGTACCACGCTCGTTCCACACGCACCAGAAACACGCCATCGAAACTGGTTTCGGAATCATGGTGTCGCGAATGCAGGCCCGGAATCTGGTGTCTCATGACTTAGCCTCCGCTGGTTGTGCGTAGGAATTGAGTCGGCAGATCAACATATCTCTGTCCTCCTTTGCGCATGCGGCCAGGTGCGAGACAAAGGACTGGACCCGATCTCGATTTGCTTCCTTTAAGGATGGCGTGCCGCAGAAATCGGCGGCGTAGGCCTTAACGAGAGTGGGATCGAGATTGTACTGGCAGATCAGCAGACGGAGTTGATCCCGTAAGCGTGGCTGGCCATTGTTGGAACCGTTGGTGGAGTGATTCGTTGTGGAGGCGTGATCCGACGCAGAACCACACTTGCTGGAGAGCGACCCTAGCTCCTCCACGGAGCAGAGACCAACGCCGTATGCCTTTCGCAGGGCACGGTTGACAGCTCGCGTTTCGGCAACGCGCATTTCGGCTCCATGCATGAGCGAGGAAACGTTGGAGGGATCTGCGTCGCCGTAACCGACAAACCCCTTCGAAGAGGCGCGCGGGTAGACTGTGGCCTTGAATACCCAACGGTTTGCAAGAGGGTCCGAAAGGCGGTCCTCGATGATCGTCTTGATTCCGGAGCACCGCCGTCTTTGAGCGATGCGTAGCAGGCCCGAGTGCGTAACGTACCACCGATTCTCCAACAGTTGCAGATCTCCATCCACGACCGATAAAGCCAGCCTGTTAGTTAGTAGCTTTAGTGATTCGACTGTTGTAGGTGGAAGTTGTCCCCAAATCGATCGAGCACTACGAGCGTTAATTCGGCAAGCCTTGGTGGGATTTCGCATTTGGAACCCTTAAGTTCGCACTGCAATGCACTTCACTGCACTCCATAGTATTGCATACTAGGGCTAACACGTCAAGCACCCGTGAGGGCCGATTGCCATGCTAGAATTTGCGGCGAATGAAGAAGGACACGCAATTTACATTTAGAATTCCTTCCGACCTCAAGAACCGTCTGGAAGAGATTGCCTCGTCTGAAGGTCGCAGCGTCGCCCAAATCTGCGAGGCCTTCTTGCGAGCCGGAGCTAGCAGCTACCGGAAAAAAGGCTTCAGCTTTTTCGGGCGCTTTTTGTCACGAAAGCAGAAAGCGCCCGGAAACTAGGTGTTCGGCCCTTAGAGATTCCCGTAGGTCCTTCATGCCCGAACTACGTCGATGAACTTGAATCCCCGCGGATGTTGCGAGTGAAAGTGACGCCAAACCCGCTTACGCCTCCGACAGGCCGACACAGTACGTCTGCGTGCGGTCCTCGCCGACCAGCCTCGGTAACTCATTGGCCACCTACGAATCGCTCGTCGCTCGGCTCGCCTGCAGCTGTCAACTTAATTTGTAACCGTGGCCAAGAAGAGAACACCACGGCGGAAACCGCTTGCCGAAGAACAGAAGGAAGAACTTCGCAAAAACTGGCTAGCGCCAGCCGCTTCGGTTCAAGAAAAACAGTTCCTAAGAAAATGGGCCAGTCAAAACGGACTGAGTGAGAAGGACCGAGCACTGATCCTTGCTTGGATAGACACACCAGACGGGTTCGACAAGCGCAATGAAGGGTTCTGGCGGGCCAGCAAAAAGTCAGTGTTGGGAGATGTCGTCTACGAAAGAGCGATGGAGCGACAGAGCGATCTCCCGTGGCACGAATGGCTCATCGCATGTCTAACAACTCAGGGAATCAAGCAGGAAGAAATCGGAGACTTGATCGGCCGGGGGGAAAGAACCGTTAATACCATCATTTCAGACCTCAAGCAGAGGATCGTCCAAGAACTTAACTGTGACATCGAATCTGTGAACCTTGCCCAAATCTCCCGCTGGTTTCTTGGACTGTAGTTTCCTCAGCAATCCTTCCCAGTTTTCTTCTGATTCCGCAAACAACAGATTGCGCTAAAGCGCATTACACCTTCACCCCGCTTTCTTACCATCCGATGTGCCATGAGAGATCGCGGGAGAAGCACACGGCAAACAATTCTTTCCGCTGGTGATGTCGGAAGCGGGACGCTCACCAGTCCGCCTTCTCAGGAGACGTTGTCCCTGCCAGCTACGTTGCTCCCGGATACGAATGGGTCTAAAGTGTGCTCGGTTAAAGTGCCGAGTCAGCGGGATGGGAGAAGCATGAACCGCAGACCCGGACAGAAAGGGACTGTGAACGTTGTCGGAGATAATTACGTCGGTCGCTATTGGGTGGATGCCCCGGGAGCGTAAACAGAACAAGAAAAGCAGTCGTTCTGGGCAGCATCAGCGAGATGACGAAGCCACAGGCTGAAAGAAAGTTGTTTGAGCGCATCGTGCGGGAGGGAGTAAATGACCCGAGTATCCTCGCTCGGTCACAATCCTCTATTGCTACGTTCGGGCAAGCCGCCGAGTTGTGGCAAAAGCGACAGCTTCTTGCCTGTGGCAAGTCGTCTTCCAAAAGCAGCATGGGCTGTGAATTGCAAAAGCACGTGCTGCCTCTCGTAAAAGACAAGTTGATTGAGGCGGTGAACAACTACCCCGTCATTCGAGAATGCATCCAGATTTGGCAGACGGAGGAACGCGAAGACGGTGAGATATCGGATACAGCCGCAAGTCCATCGGGAATTTCTTCGGACATATCCGTGCAATCTATAACTTCTACAGGGACGAAACTGCGGAACACGGTAAACCAGCCGTTGGCGAGTGGTTCGTCAAATGGAAGAAGGTAGCTCCTCCGAAGACAGTTACTTCGGAACCTCCCGCATTTACGGTCGATGAGATGGTGGCCATCGTGCAGCGGTACCCGCAGCCATCGCAAAGAAGGCACGGTACATCTGCTTCTCTGCCTTATTGACGAGCGTCAGAGTTGGTCGGACTTCGTTGCAGCGATGTTGATTTGGAGCAGGGTGTTGTGAATTTCCGTCAGGGTGTCGTAAACGGTGTCGAAGGCACAACCAAATCAGATACCGGAGACGAAGACAGAAGCCGTACGTGCCCCATCGATTCTTCCATAGTACAAGAACTGCGAAAGCATCTTAACGGCCGCATGAATGGTTTTGTCTTCCAAACCCGCAACGGGACACCATTGCTTCTATCAAACCTCTACGAAGATCAACTCAGACCGATTCTCGACGAATTGGGAATCTGGAAAGAGGGCATGGGAATGCACAGTTTCCGCCGTGGAAGAATAAGCCAGTGGGTCTACGCTGGCGTGACTCGCCAAGCCATTCGTGATTGGGCGGGACACTCCGCTGACCGACTGATTGACCTTTGCACGCGCAGAATGAAGCAATATCACGCAGCAGAAATGGCGAGAGTCAAGCCGCTCTTGGACTCAAAGTTGGACCCAAACACAAGAGAGGAGGTTGGCGCACACGTCGCTTAGTGTTGTAAAATCATGGTCCTACCAACCCGGTTCCCCGGTAGCTCAACGGTAGAGCATTCGGCTGTTAACAGAGAACTTAAAATCACATAACTCGTTTCTCTGGCGTCAGTTAACAGCTTCGGGACCATCCCCAAACTCCCATTTCTTGTCCCCGGGATGTCCCCAACATTGCTTCCGTCCATCTTCCACGCCACGGCATACTTCACGCAGTAAGCCCGGCGCAACCAAGCGAGCCCCGGTCTTCGGTTCAGCTCCGATTGGGAGAACCGCGACCTCTGCCGTGACAAAGTAGCAGTTCGCTGGAAGTTGGTGATACCTAACGGCACTGACAGCCTGTCATTGGTACTCGAAGGAATCCGTTGCTACGACTTATTGGACCCTGACCGGACCGAGATTCATTTCACCTTTTCACCAAATACGGCAAAAGAATGGGACCAGAATTGAGGCAGGAGATGTGCGTTTAGGTGACAAGACCGTTGACGCAGCCATTGCTTTAATCTTTTCAAGATGGCAAAAAGCTCTCCCGACGTGCTTCGAAGGAACGCGGGTACAAATTCTTTCTGATTCTTCGCCGCGCATGGCCACCTCTCACCCATGGTTCCTATTGCTTATAGAGCTGGCGCACCTGCCAGAACGTTCATCCGGACATTCCGTTTTGCCGTAGATCAAAGACCACAAGCCGGTCATCCTCCAGCACGCAACGCGAGTTCGTGTACAAGTGACGGCGCATTCCTGAATAGTGATCGAGCCACCAGAAAGCTAGCCAAGAAAAAAGTATGAAGCTCGCCCCTGCTTGCCGCAGCCGTTCAATTTCCCGAATGGCGTGTTCATCATCCGTCGGCGTGCCCCAGTACTGTCCATTTCGTTCGAGGAATGGGACTCGCCTGCGTCCGGATACGGAATCGCCGATCCCCAATCGCTCCTCATCCACCAGGATGAAGGTGTCGCGGCGGGGTATGAGCCCGACAATGGTTTGTTTCACTCGGCGAACTTGGTCGTCCCATGAATTCGGAGAAGAGATGGGCAAAGCGCTGCGAAAGTCGCGGAAGTGATCCCACTCTCGAGTGTCCGGCCCGACGCGCCGGAATGCCGCGGTGTTGTCCACGAGCGCCCTGACAGAGACAAAATCCTTGCGGTTCGCGCGAATAAATCCCACGACTTTCTGGACCGACGGCATCCGCATATCATCTAGGATGATGTGACCAGTGACCGGGCAGACGCCACATGCCAGAGTAAAGTCGACCAAGACGTCATCGAATCGATGGTTCCCGTCGATAAAGATTACATCGAACTGTTCCCCGGCCTCGGCAAAGCCAATAAGTGCCGGGAATGACATCATTTCCACAAAACGGAATTTGTCTTGCATAAGCAGCTGACGGACATTCTGGAGCCCAACACCATGCCAGGATTGGCGCTGAAATGGGTCCACCGCAGTGTGGTGGCCTATGCCATTCCGAGATATTGCGGCGAGGAAAAAGACGGTCGAAAACCCATAGGCGAACCCGATCTCGAGTGTTTTCCGGGGCCGCACCTTACAGCATAGCGAGTAGAGCCACAGGCCTTGGACGACCGAGACTTTCGTGGAATCGATCGAGTGCTCCAAACCGTCCTCGCCCAATTGCGGCTCGCCCGCATAGAGCGAGGTCAAGCGGGAGGCGAATGGCTCGGGTAGGTCAATCGCGACGGGTTCCGCTACGGTCTCGAGACCCGCCAAGCGGGCCAAGCAGAATCGCTTCCGCCATTTGTTGACAATTGTCCGGGATGTGCCGAGGCGCGAAGCGATGACATCATTCGACAAGTCTTGCGCCGCGAGAAGGATGATCTTGGCGCGAATTACATCGTGGTATGGTGACGCGTACTTCCGTGCTCGCGATTCTAGCTCCCGCCGCTCTTCTTTTGTGAGGATAACTGGATTTGGGCTGGATCCCGGCATTGGGGAGCACCTCTTCGAGGAGGCGAGCCTTGCGACTAAATACGACATGCTATTATCTGCGCCTCTTAGGCGCAATGCGAACCCAAACATTCTCTAGTGGATGACGTTGCCAAGCCGCTGACGGGAACGCTGCAATAGATCGTATCTTGCGTCCATCCCGTCGAGGACGGCTGTTGAGGAAGGTTTCGAGGTCGTTCTCCATCCGCGAGCGGTTGCCGTTGTAGGTAAGAAACTTCTACAAATGCGCAAACTGAGGGACTCTAACTTAGACCGCCGTGCCACCTCCACTGGGATCTGCTTGGCTGTCGGCTCGTGCAGCACTCCTCCATTACGGACCCAAACCTGCGGAGAACGGTCAGTTTGTTCTGATTCTAGGTAGGTTATTGGCCATAGATCTCCCTACAGATACTGAACCTCATGGAACTGTTGGAACTCTCTTGTTCCACTGTCAAACGCTCCGCCTGTTTGGCACTGGGTTTGCACGCTCAGAGCTAGAGGATTGTGCGCTTAATTGGGCGCCTCGGATGGGAAGACCAAACTGCGGAAGTCGCAGCAATACGCGCAGTCACTTCCCCTCACAATTTTTGCTCCCCGCCAAACACGGCCGTATCGCGCAACGGCAGGACACAAGACATCTCGAATGAGTTTCTTCGGGCCCGACAGACAATCGAGCCTTGGAAGGGCCACTGATGTCCATCTTGGTGACGGGCGGAGCTGGGTACATCGGCAGTCATACAGCCAAGGCGCTGGCTTTTGCTGGCTTCCGCCCGGTCGTGTTAGATGACCTGAGTCGCGGGCATACGCACGCCGTCAAATGGGGTCCACTCATTTCCGCCAGCATAGCCGACAGCACACTAGTCCGTCAGATCATCGTGGAGCATGACATCAAAGCGGTTTTGCATTTTGCCGCTTCAGCATACGTGGGCGAATCGATGTCGGCCCCTCGGACATACTTCTTGAATAATGTGAGAAACACGCTGAACTTTCTGGAAGCTGTCGCAGATTCAGGCGTGAATCAGATCGTGTTCTCCTCCACGTGCGCCACCTACGGCATACCAGAAGGTCTACCGGTCGGCGAAGAACATCCGCAGCGACCGGTAAACCCCTACGGCGAATCCAAGCTGTTCGTCGAACGCGTGCTGCACTGGTACGCCCAGGCCTACGGCTTGCGTTGGGTGATCCTTCGCTATTTCAATGCCGCGGGAGCCGATCCGGAGGGCGACACTGGCGAACAGCACGATCCAGAGACGCACTTGATTCCGCGCGTGATTCAAGCCGCGCTTGGCGTTTTGCCCGAGATAGAGGTTTTTGGAAGTGACTATGAGACTCCGGACGGCACGGCGATTCGTGATTACGTCCACGTGAGCGACCTTGCTGATGCTCATGTGCTGGCCCTCCAGTATCTTCTGGGCGGCGGGCCGAACTGTACCTTAAATCTCGGAACGGGGCGCGGCCATTCGGTGCGTGAAGTGATCGACACGGTCGAAAAATTGGCTGGCCAGAAGGTTCGAGTGCGCATACGACCAAGGCGCGAGGGCGACCCACCTATGTTGGTCGCGCGAAGTTCCCAGGCATTAGAACTACTGAAATGGTCTCCCCGGCAGTCAAATCTGGAAACGATTGTTCGAACTGCCTTGCGATGGCAGGAGTCTCTGATGTTGTCAGAAGCACTGAGCGAGGTAGCAAGCGCGAGAACGCTCACCCGAGGGGCGGCGGCGGTCGCGATTTGAGCGATCCGGCAGATTTGCCCCAGGGACAATTCGCGGGGAATAGGAACTCTTTGAGCAGCCCAGCCCCAGCTCTAGAGTGCAGGTCCACTTCCTGTCCTGGGACTTCCCTGCGTCCTCAAGTGCGGGGAAAGTTTCTCTTCATTGGCGAAGAAAAACTGTATGTCCGTGGTGTCACATATGGTCCCTTTCGTCCCGGCCAGGACGGCACCGAATATCCTAATCCAGCACGGGTTGCTCAGGATTTGGAGGCCATAGCTGCGATAGGGATCAACACCATCCGGACCTACAATGTCCCACCTCGATGGTTCTTGGATGCGGCGCAATGCGCCCACCTGAGAGTCATGGTGGGACTGCCTTGGGAACAACACGTCGCATTTCTGGATGATTCGCGCACTGCCCGAGCAATTGAGGCACGCCTACGCGAGGCCGTAAGGAAGTGTGCAGGTCACCCGGCTGTGCTTTGCTATGCCGTGGGTAATGAGATTCCTGCCGGAATTGTTCGCTGGCTGGGTCGCCGGCGAGTTGAGAGGTTCATAGAGAAGCTTTATCGGGCGGCAAAGGCTGAAGATCCCGAGGCGCTTGTTACTTATGTAAATTTTCCGACAACGGAATTTCTGGAACTCCCCTTCCTCGATTTTTTCAGTTTCAACGTGTATCTCGAATCGCGGAGCGCATTCGAGGCCTACCTTGCACGTTTGCAAACCCTTGCTGGTGACCGTCCATTGCTGTTAGCGGAGATCGGTTTGGACAGCCGACGACACGGTGAGCAGGCTCAAGCTGCTTCGATTGCATGGCAAGCACGGAGCGCCTTCGCAAGCGGCTGCGCTGGGGCATTTGTTTTTTCCTGGACGGATGAGTGGCATCGAGGTGGATACGAAATCGAAGACTGGAATTTTGGACTCACGCGACGTGACCGAAGCCCAAAGCTGGCGCTAGACATCATGCGACAGGTCTTCGCAGAGATCCCCTTTTCTACCAACACGAACTGGCCACGGATCTCGGTGATCGTTTGCACATACAACGGAAGCCACAAATGGCTTGCAGAGTGCTTCCGCCATTTGAAGAAGATCGATTATCCGAACTACGAAGTCATTGTGGTCGATGATGGCTCGACCGATCGATTCACCGATTGTGCGCGAGATTACGGGTTCCGTCTAATTCGAACGCCGAACTTAGGCCTCGGCAACGCTCGCAATACCGGGCTGTCAGCAGCGACTGGCGAAATCGTAGCCTATATCGACGACGACGCCTATCCCGATCCAGATTGGCTGAAGTACGTCGCGGCTACATTTCTTCACACTGACTTTGTGGGCGTAGGCGGTCCGAATCTTCCTCCTTGCGGCGATGGCTGGGTCGCCGAATGCGTAGCAAATTCGCCGGGCGGCCCCATCCACGTGATGCTGACGGATCGCCAGGCAGAGCACATTCCAGGCTGCAACATGGCCTATCGGAAGTCCGCGCTGCTTGAGATTGGTGGCTTCGATGAACGTTTTCGGGTCGCGGGCGACGATGTGGACGTGTGCTGGAGCCTCCAAAAACGCAACTGGAAGTTGGGGTTCAGCCCCGCGGCTGTTGTATGGCACCATCGTCGCAATTCAGTTCGCACGTATTTGAAGCAGCAGAGGGGCTACGGCCGGGCCGAAGCCCTACTCGAGAAAAAGTGGCCCGAGAAATACAACTCGGCTGGTCACGTATCCTGGGCAGGCAGAGTGTATGGCAACGGTTTCTTCACAGTTCTTCCTCGTGGCGGCCGAATATACCAAGGAATTTGGGGGACTGCGCCCTTCCAGCGCCTCTATGCGTCCCCGCCAGGATTGGTCTCGTCTCTGGTTTTGATGCCTGAATGGTTTTTCATTGTAGGGCTTCTCGCCTTGCTGACCGGGCTTGGCTACAGTTGGAGGCCGTTACTTCTGGCAGCGCCGCTCTTGCTGGTCGCGCTAGGAGCCCCCGTTGCTCATGCTATTGCCAGCGGCATCTGCATCCGTCCGTCTGGACCGACTCGGAACTTCTTGCAGAAGGTTCGTTTGATAGGCGTGACCACGATTCTCCATTTGTTGCAGCCGTTCGCGCGTCTCTTTGGACGGGTACGTTGGGGGCTTACTCCTTGGCGGTGGGTCAAAGCAGAGAGCCCATCGTTGCCGGGAACGAGTTCCATCGTTCTTTGGAGTGAAGTCTGGCACGGCGCACAAGATCGGCTTAAAGGAGTTGAAGCTGCTCTGAAACAAATCGGCGTTGTCGTCCGCAGGGGTGGAGACTTCAATAACTGGGATTTAGAGATCCGCAGCGGACTACTGGGATCGGCGCGTTTGCGGATGGTTGCTGAAGAGCACGGCCAGCGAAGACAACTCGTGCGGTGGAGAGTGTCGCCCAAATGCTCGGGGATCGGCCTTGTAGTTTTATCGACATTGATTGCGATCTCTGTTGGAGCAGGCATTGCTAGCGCGTGGACTGCCTGTGTGACCGTGACGATGATGGGCCTGCTGCTTGGTCTCTCTGTCTTGCAGGAGTGTGAAGTCGCCACCGCATTCGCTATCCGCGCAATTCAAGAAAGAGAAGTTGAGCAATCATCAGTGGAGCTCGTCTTTGGGATGTTTAGAGGAGCCACCCACGCGGTACCCCAATCGATAGCAAGCTGCGTCCCGATCATGCGACCCATCGTGGAGCGCAAAGATTGACCTAATTAGGGTCACGGTGGCACTCAGGTTGTCGATAGCGAAGGGATTGAGCAGGGGCTCGTGCCCGGGAAACGCCCCCGGAACGAGAAACGGAAAGGAAGGGCACGATTGTCTAAGCAAGCCAGCTCAGAGCAGATCGTGGAGAAGGCACGTCCAGCCGTTCAAGCTTGGTTGCGGCTTCGGCCTGGTTCTTCGGAGCCCGGTGGAGTAACTCTTCTTAAGAACACGTCGAGATCGATAGTGTGCAGGATCGAAGGCATGGGTCCGGGAGGCTCCGGTGTTGTTGCCAAGCGGTGCCGCCGAACGGACGGAGAACTCGAAGCGTTTATATACAGTGAAGTTCTTGATCGGCTTTCGATGGAGTCAGCTCGTTGCTACGGCTTCATCAATGAGGATGGCGGAGACCACGGCTGGCTATTTCTCGAAGACTGCGGGATTACGAAGGTTACAGAGAAGGGTGGGAGTTTTCCGACAGCATTTGCGCACTGGTTGGCGCTCCTGCACGGCTCGGCCTCAAATCTGC
>WNFR01007005.1_pt1 | contig 13637 bp, 12 predicted proteins | sample 5400221 | NCBI WGS metagenome assembly WNFR01 (sample SAMN13153357, study PRJNA577476) | soil metagenome | isolation source: 40 cm soil under Madrone tree | place: USA:California | collected 2016-06-14
TTTGGTCACGATCTGGAACTGGACGAAAAAGAAATTGGTGGCGCCGCCTTAACCAGTTCTGGCGATCCTCTGCCCGAAGCCACCATCCAGGCCTGTCTTCAATCGCACGCCGTGCTGCTGGGAGCGGTAGGCGGTCCCGCCTTCGATAGAAATCCGCGCGAACGACGCCCCGAGGCTGGACTGCTGCGCTTGCGGCAAGCTTTAGGAGCATATGCCAACCTGCGGCCAGCGGTGTTCTATCCTGCGCTGCGCGAGAGCTCACCGCTTCGGGAAGAAATTATCAGCGGGACTGACATTCTGATTGTCCGGGAATTGCTGGGGGGACTATATTTCGGCGAGCCCCGCTCCATCGAAGGCGAGCCCGGAAAGCGTCAGGCACTGAACACGATGCGTTACGGGGAAGACGAGATCGAGCGAATCGCCCGAATAGGATTTGAGCTGGCGAGAAATCGACGCAAGCGCGTGGTATCGGTGGACAAAGCGAATGTGCTGGAGTGCTCCCGCCTGTGGCGCGAAGTGGTCACGAAAATCGGGAGCGAATTTCCGGATGTTCAGCTCTCCCATATGTATGTAGATTCCGCAGCCATGAATCTTGCGCTGAAACCGGCAGAGTTCGATGTCGTGATCACGGAGAATATGTTTGGCGATATCCTCTCCGATCAGGCGGGCGGGATCGTGGGATCGTTGGGCTTGCTCGCCTCGGCCAGTATTGGAGGTCCTGTAGGTTTGTACGAACCGGTACACGGATCAGCGCCAGACATTGCGGGCAAGGGAATCGCCAACCCGCTGGGCGCGATCCTATCGGTAGCGCTCATGTTGAGGCACACGTTTCGCTTGACCCGAGAGGCTGAATGCGTCGAGGCGGGGGTGATGTCGGTGCTCAAAGGAGGCTTCCGGACACGAGATCTCGCGCGCCCGGGAGAGCGAACTGTCAACACAGAAGAAATGGGCGCACAGGTTGCAGAATTTGTACGCATGGCCGCGATGACGAACGGTCCGCTTACCGAAGGAATGCAATCTCCAGGCTGACGCCAACTATTATCGAGTATTCGCACAGGAGTTCGGCCATGAACCTCCGTGCGATTTTCCACCAACCTTCCAATGAGCGTTTCCTCGTACCATCAAGCATCAGTACCGGTGCTAGCGATGGTCTCGAAGTGTTCCAATCCTGACTGCTCGATTCCCTTCCTCTATCTCCACTCGGGGAAGTTGTTTCGCTTCGACACGCCGAATGGCCCTCAAGACCAAGACTCACCAAGATCGCCCAAGAGAATAGAGTTCTTCTGGTTGTGCGACGCCTGCGTAAGGGAATTTACGATCGTGCAGGAACCCGCGGTGGGCGGTCGAGTTGTCTCGCTCCACCGTCCGCGCACGCGAGGAGCGGCTGCCGGTCTATAACCTTCCGGGCGACGTGATCTGCGGAGTTGCGTATGCGCCGGTGAGAGAGTTCCAGCGGATGCGAATCACATCGCCAAACATGCGCAGTCCGTCGCGAAACGGATGAAGCCGCGTTCCCTCGCTGTGCGCCCAAATCACGGGAACCTCGACCACGCGTAAACCCAACCGGCGGGCCAGGAAAAGAATTTCAGGATCGAATCCCCAGCGCTCGATCTTTTGCAGGGGAAAGATTCGTTGCGCCGCCTCGCGGCGAAAAGCTTTGAAGCCGCATTGCGTGTCTACGAAATGCAGCCCCAGGACTATCCGCAGAAGCAGGTTGAAGATACGTCCGAAGGCCTGACGATAGAGCGGCTGGCGTTCGGTTTGCAGTTCGGCGCGCAGCCACCGGGAGCCAATGGCGATGTCGGCCCCGTGACGGATGGAGTCGAACAGCTTCTCGGCTTCGGAAATGGGCGAGGAGAGATCGGCATCGGTGAACAGACAAATATCGCCGCGAGCGTGCAACATTCCATTGCGCACACTAAAGCCCTTACCACGATTGCCGGGGTTTTGGATCAGCTGAATCTGCGGGTGCTCGCGACTGTAGGCGCGAACGATCTCGGGAGTATCGTCGCGGGAACCGTCATCCACTACCAGGATCTCGGCATCCCACTTGTGTTCCTGAACATGACGAATGATTTCGTCGAGTGTAGGGCGAATCCGATCGCTCTCGTTGTACGCCGGGATGACGATGCTGTAAGTCAAGAGGCAGTAACCGGGAATTCAGAAACCGCCCTAGATTATGCCACTTGGCGACGCTGTTGGAGCATGCGGAAATATTCGTCGACCAGTTCGGGGTCCCAGAGACCGGCATCAGACTCGCCGCGCATTGTAACGGCGGCCTGTTCGTGTGTCAGGGCCGGTTTATAAGGGCGCGCAGTGCGCAAGGCGTCGTAAACATCCACGACCTGGAGAATTCGCGGCAGCAAAGGAATTTCGTCACGATGGAGTCCGTCCGGATACCCGCTGCCATCGGAATGTTCGTGATGACTGCGGATGATCGGCAGCACCAGGCGCAGCGACTTCAGCGGCCGGCAAATCTTCTCGCCGGTAACCGGATGTTTCTTTATGATTTCCCATTCGGCGGGCGTCAGGTTGCTGCCCTTTTTCAGAATCTCATCGGGCACGGCGATCTTGCCGAGGTCATGCAGGTAGCCGCCCCGGCGCAAGGCAACGATGTTGTCTTCGTCGAGTTTGAGATGGCGGCCCATCGCGGAAGCATTTTGCGCCAGGCGTTCGCAATGGCCTTCGGTGTACGGATCGCGTGATTCCACACTCAAGCCGAGAGTGCAGATCACGGATTCGGCGGTTTCCAGTTCGTCGGTGAACTCTTTCAACTTCAGAAGGGAACTCACCCGCGCGAAGAGTTCCTCCGGGTTGATCGGCTTGCTGAGGAAATCGTCCGCTCCGGCTTCGATTCCCTTGAGGCGATCCTCACGGGCGGTCAAGCCGGTGATCATGACGACGGGAATGAGCCGCGTCAGAGGATCGTCCTTGAGTTGGCGGCAAAGTTCGTAGCCCGTTTTGCCGGGCATGATGACGTCAAGCAGAATCAGATCCGGAGGATCGTGGCGTATCGCAATCTCGGCAGCTGCCGCGTGAGGCGCCGAGATGATGCGATAGCCCCGGGTCGCAAGCAGTTCTGTCATCACCAGGACATTTTGTGGATGGTCGTCCACGACCAAAATGGATGACTTCTGCCGCCCCGTTAACACGTCCCCCATACTCTGATAAGAGTTAGGCGCGGAGGAAAGAGTTGTCCGGCGCTGCGGGTAGCGGGCATTCATGGCATCTTCAAAGTAGATATCATTGTAACGAATCCGCATTCGGCACGGGTACGTTAAAAATTTAAAGAAAGGGTGACACCCGAGGATCGGGGAAGTTACTGAGAATAACCGAACATTTTTAATGTTCATCCGTCATAGCGGAGGTCTTCAGACTATGCCACGCTGCCATGCATGCGCAAAAAAGTTGCTCTTTTGGCTTTCATACTTTGGATCGGAGGACGCGAAAGCGCCGCGGTTCCCAAGCTCCACGTAGTCACGTTCGGCCAATGGGTGTCCGTGAAATGGCCGGACGCGAGCGGCAAAAAATTGCTGGACTTGAAAGTTCGCGCCTTATACGTGGATACGCGCTTGAAGGAATATACAACTGGAACGACGCACGAGATGACGGAGCGGTTGTTTTCTGTCCGTCGCGTTTTTCGCGTCAATGACGCGCTCCCCGAGGAAAGCGCCGCACATTGGCAATGGCAGCGCGGAGGCTGGCTGGTAGTGGACCGCGTGAGCGGAAAAATTTCCCAGTTGAACTTGCCCGAGTTCGATCCGTTCTACTCGACGGCCAGTTGGTATCGCGACTACGTGGCGTACTGCGGCGTGTCGGAAGACGGCAAGAAACTCTACGCGGTAGTCGCCCAGGTGGGCCGCCGCAAGCCGGTCATGAAAAAAGAGTTGGGCGAACCCGATGGCGACGACGCGCCCGACTCAGAGTGTCCCGTGCCCAAGTGGGAACGCGCTCCAGCGCGCGTGACTTTCCAGCCTGACGACACTCAGAAGCTTGTGTTTTCGATCCGTGGACGCGTAATGGACATTGTGAACGAGACGGAAGATAACACCGAAGAATAACAGTGCCTACAAAGCAGATTGGGTGTCGCAGGACGGTTTTTCTGATTTTTTGGAATTCACCGTTCGCGAAGTCAGGTATGATGCGGGAACTCTGCGGGGGCTCGGGCCGTATTAGATTCTTAAAAGGGGGCTCTCTATGTCAGCGAGCCATCGGTTTGAGACGATCGGGCACGATGTCCGATATGCGATTCGTGGATTACTTAAAAGCCCCGGATTCCTGATTGTGGTGGTTTTGTCTCTGGCACTGGGAATCGGAGCAAACAGCACCATCTTCAGCGTCCTGAACGGCATCTTGTTCCGTCCCCTGCCGTATGACCACTCGGAACGACTGGTCGTCATCTGGCAAACCGACCCGGGCCATGCCGATGCAACCCAAGCGCCGCCGATTGCTGAGATGGTCGACTGGAAGAAACAAAATGATGTCTTTGAAGACATTGCGTTGAACAGTTTCATCGACCGTGCGTCTATTTCCGGACTGGGGGAACCTGAGCCAATTCGTGTTCAATACGCGACCCCAAACTTCTTCGCAGTGCTGGGCGTAAAGCCAACTCTGGGTCGCGTTTCCACTCCGGATGAAGCGCAAGACCGCTCGCAGACGGTGGTAATCAGCGAGTCTTTCTGGGCGCGCAAGTTCAACCGCGATCCTCATGTCCTGGGAAAAACTTTTAATATTCAGGAGTCAGCTTCTACAGTAGTCGGGGTCATGCCTCCGCGATTTGCGCCGTTCAACGGCGAAATGATCGACCTGTGGTTGCCCATCAACCCAGAGAACGTGCGCTACTCCGCCCGAATGGATCACTGGCTGATGCCGGTGGCGCGACTGAAACCAGGCGTCACCCTCCAGCAGGCTCAACTTGAAATGGACGTAATTGCAAAGCGGCTCGAACAGACTTATCCGGCAACGAACAAAGGTGTAGGGAAAAGAGTCCGGCTATTGCAGGAGGAACTCTTCGGGTGGGCCCGAGGGGCGCTCTATCCTCTGCTGGGCGCGGTCGGCTTCGTGTTGCTGATTGGATGCGTCAACGTTGCCAACCTCATGCAGTCGCGCACTGAGGGACGCCGCAAGGAATATGCGTTGCGCGCTTCCCTGGGCGCGGGCCGTCACCGGCTGATTCAATTGTTGTTCGTGGAAAGCAGTTTGCTTGCCCTGCTTGGCGGCGTGCTGGGGATCGTTCTCACTTTCCTCGGGATTCGACTCTTCCTCGCGCTCGCGGAAGACTTCCCCAACGCGGAGAGCATCCGGATTGACGTTCGCGTGCTTGCATTCACGCTGGGAATTTCGATGCTCACTGCGTTGCTGTTTGGGTTGTTGCCCGCGCTTCACGCGTCACGTCCCAACCTAAACCTGGCGTTGCGCGAAGGGGAGCGTCGAACGTCGACGTCTCGTGGCTGGGTCCGCCATCTTCTTGCAGTTTCAGAGATCGGGCTGGCCATGGTGCTCCTGGTGGGCGCCGGACTCATGATCAACACGCTGCTCCATCTGCGGCGTGTGAATCCCGGATTTGTGCCGGAAAATGTCTTGACCATGAACATCCAGTTGCCGGAAGGAGGCAAGTATCTCGAACGGGTGCCGGGCGGCGACATGGAAAAGCCATTGCCGTCGGTGACTGCTTTTTATCAGCAGCTTTTGGGAAAACTATCCGCGATACCAGGCGTCGAATCAGCTGCATTCGGCAGCAGCGCGCCGGCGCGCGGAGCGGGAGGATTCTACTCATTTTCTATTTTGTCGCATCCTGCTCCACCTCCGGAGAAGAGGCCACAGGCCGGCTACGACGAAGTTAGTCCCGGCTTTTTCCAGACTTTGGAAATTCCACTCCGGAAAGGGCGCTACATCGACGAGCACGACACACAAAGTGCGCCATGGGTAGTGGTGATCAATGAAACCTTCGCGCGCCGCTACTTCTCGAACGAAGATCCCATCGGCCAGCAACTGCGCTTGCGTTACGACCCCTATCCGGTGGATGAAGAGCGTCCACGTCAGATCGTCGGCATCGTCGGGGACGTAAAACACTTTGGCCTGGGTGAAGAAACTCCTGCTTTTATGTATGCCTCGTATCTGCAGCAACCGGGCGTGTTTCCGGGAGGCGCCGTTATTGCGCATCTTAGTCAGGCGCTGCTCTTACGCGGCAAGAGAGGCGTGGGAGGCGAGTTCGCGCCGGCCGTGAAAAGGGCGGTCGCCGAGTTGGATCCCGATCAGGCTGTAACGAATATTATGAGCATGGACCAGGTGATGTTTCAGTCCACGTTCATTTCGCGTTTCTATTTGCGTTTGATGGAAGTCTTCGCCGCCATGGCGCTGCTGCTCGCCGTAGTCGGCATTTACGGAGTAATGTCGTATTTCGTCAGGGAACGCACACACGAGATTGGCGTGCGAGTCGCTTTGGGTGCACGACCCGTCGACGTGCTCGGCCTCGTAGCCAGGTTGGGGATCAAACTCACACTTTCTGGAGTCGTGGCTGGAGCCGCTTTGGCGCTGGGACTCACACGTTTCATCGCCAGCATTCTCTACGAAGTCAAACCGACGGACCCGCTTACTTATGTAGCGGTTGGGACGGGGTTGATTGCGGTGGCGCTGCTCGCTTGCTACATCCCGGCGCGCCGGGCTACAAAAGTCGACCCGATGGTGTCGTTGCGTTACGAATAACTTTTCGACTCGCTGCGGTTCCTCGGTTCAGTCCCCCGCCGCTTCAACAGCAGCCAGTCGTTCATCCGCTGCGCGACTCCTCACCTTGGCGCTAGTGACCAGGACGACCGAAGCCACCACCACCGCCGTGCCAAGCGCGATGAAGCGATCAATCCGCTCATGCAGAACCAGCCATCCGAGAAAGACCGCGACCACCGGATTCACGTAGGCATAGGTCGCCACCTTGGAAGTCGGTACATGCTGGAGCAGCCAGATATAAGCCGTGTATCCGATCCATGATCCACACACCACGAGATAGAGAATTGCGCCGACTCCGCGGGCAGTCCACATCACATCGGAACGTCTTTCAAATAACGCAGCGAAAACCAGATTGGCGATCCCTGCGAACGTCACCTGCCACGCGATCGCGCTGAAGGGATCGGCGCTCGGCCACTTCTTTGAGAGCACGGAACCGAACGCCCAACTGAACGATCCGGCAAGCAGGGCGAGCGACCACCAGAGCTCGCGGCGTCCGATCGAAGCGGGCGTCCTGACTTCGGGCCAGATGAGCACCACTACCCCCGCGATTCCCAACAGCAAACCGATCTTGCCGCGTTGCGAGATGTGATGATCCCCGAGCAACAGGCTATCGAGCACGAGAAACCAGAGCGGTGTGACCGCAATCAAGAGGGCAGCCAATCCGGTGGGAACAATCTGCTCGGCATAGGAGAGCGTGAGATTTCCTCCCATCAGCAACAGGATGCCGACGACCGCCATCCGATAAAGATCGTGCGGCGTGTGAAGAATCCGTCGTCCGCTAAGAGCGCACCAGGCAAGCATTGCAACGCCCGCGATCGTGAAGCGAACGCCGCACATCAGGGCAGGAGGGATATGCTCGACGGCAATTCCGATGCCGAGATAGGTCGAGCCCCAGAAAACATAGACGAGCCCAAAAGCAAGAATGACTCTCCATCGGCTTGGCGACGCAGCACTGGGCATGGGAGTGGGGAAGAATCAGGATAGCAGAGCGGGTGCGTACAATTCGTTTGGCTCGCGTCCGAACCAGCCTAATAGATATCTCCAATTGGAGGGGGTGGAGCAAAGCGGATTGAAAAATTGACTGTCCGCTGGCTCTGATCGAAGTCAGCCTTTATAAATTCACGATAGAACCAATAGTGATAGCCCCTGAGTTTCGGATCTGCAAGCGTTAGGACGCTGCGAAAGAACTCCTCCTCTTTTCCAGGTGAATATGCGGTTCCGCGAATTATTTGCCAACGCTGCGACAACATTTCGCGGCGAGCGTCATCGAGCCCTGGCAGACTCAGGTCGCCAAAATGAAACTGACCTCCGTCGTCGACCGCGATTTCCAGCGTTAGAGTGTGGGTGGTGTCGTCAATCTTGGTGTTGGGAGTAAGAAAGCAGTTCACGTAGCCTCGGGCGACGTAAAGTTCCCGCGCCGCCTGTAGGCCGTTGGCAATCCGCCGCCTGCTTGCGACTTCCCCAGGGTGAATCGCCATCGAACGATCAAGGTCCGCCTCCCCGAACTCCTTCATCCCTGTCCATGCAACACCGGATAGCGAGTACTGCACACCTTCATCAATCTCGAATACGACGTCGAACCATTGAACGCCTTTGTATTTGTAAATCGGCACCAGTTTGGTCTTGACCGACGCTCTCCAATAGCCCTCATCCCACAAGAGGCCGCGTGCGTAGTCGACGGCAATTTCCCGCACTTCCATAGTGTCGAGCGGAGTATTTGGTTCGTTTACATTGTTGCGAAGCATCCGCGCGGTGTCGTGCTTCCCGTCGCGGGAAAGCTGTGCCTGAGTTCGGTACTCCACATTTCGGATTCTTGGAGCTAGGGAGGGACCAGACGAGATGTTCTGTCCGACGCAGGTGACGGCGGTTAGGCCGCCGAAGAATGATGCCAGGAGGAGCTTCAACAGTGAACCTCCTTAATCGACTAACGACAATTATGCCATGGCCGATGGCTCGACTGGTTCACACGCCGACGGCGATACGCCCACGGGACAGCCGGCAAGATGCGGTGCTACACGTAAATCTCGGTTCACTGCCCCGAGCCGTTCAGCAGATTCCGTAACACCGCAACCTCCGCCTTGATGCCCGCGCGCAATGCCGGGTCCACGTCCGGCGCAAAGTATGGCGAGTGATTGGATGGCAGCGCTCCTTCCACGCCTTTGGATTCCGCATATTTCTGCGGATCGGCGCCGCCCAGACTGAAGTAGAGCGAAGGAACTCCCGCCTGGATGAAAGCAGAATAGTCCTCAGAGGGCGCGATTGGATCGGTGGTGATCACATTCTCTTTGCCGAGCGCAGCTTCAAGCGGCGCTCTGAGCCGCTGTGCGAGTGCTGGGTCGTTATAAACAGAATCAGTACCCTCGGGACGTTCGATCAGCGGTTCTTTCGGCGCTCCTGCGGCCAGCGATTCGGCTTTTGTGATGCGGGTAATCGCAGCCAGAGCCTGTTTCCGGACGTCGGCCTTGTAGCTTCGTACGGTAAGCCCTAGCTCGGCCTGATCGGGGATGATGTTGTTCTTCGTGCCCGCGCGGATATAGCCGACTGTCACGACAACCATCTCCCCTGGCTTTATCTCTCGCGATGCGATGGTCTGCAAAGCGAGTATCGTTCTCGCGGCAATGACGATCGGGTCGATTGTGGTGTGGGGCTGCGAACCGTGTCCTCCTTTGCCGTAGATCGTGATCCGAAGGGAATCGGAATTTGTGTTGTAGATGCCGGGTGTGATCCCCACTTGTCCGGCAGGAAGATTATTGCCGACGTGCAGCGCGACACCCACCGACGGTTTTGGGAAACGCGTGAACAGACCATCGTCGAGCATCCCCTTGGCGCCCCCGACGGTCTCCTCGGCAGGCTGGCCGATCAACATCAGAGTGCCGTGCCAGCTTTCCTTACTGTGCGCCATGATGGCCGCGGTCCCGGCCAGCGCGGCCATATGGAGATCGTGGCCGCACGCGTGCATGACCGGGACATCGCGACCGCCATCATCCTTGGCGTGAACTGTGCTCGCGTAGGGCAGCCCGGTCTTTTCCTCGACAGGAAGCGCGTCGAGCTCCGTGCGCAGCATGACCGTCGGGCCGGCGCCGTTCTTGAGAATCGCTACAACTCCGGTGCCGCCGACTTTTTCGGTGACCTCGTACCCCACACTGCGCAAACGTTCCGCCAGCTTGGAGGCAGTCTGCGTCTCGTGCGCCGAGAGTTCAGGATTCTGATGGATATCGACGTACAGATCATGGGCCGCGGGGTAGACGGCGTCGAGTTCTTTAGCAGTAGCGACGGTCTGGCAGTGCGCAGAGAGGGCCAAGGCAAAAAGAAGGAAAAGTTGTGATTTCATGTTCAACGCATGATACCTGGCGGAGTTGCACACGGCAAACCGACCACTTACGCGCATTTGGGAGCGAATCCGCGGCTTACCCGAGAGCCATGAACAGCATCCAACCAACCCGATGAGCTGGGTAAAAAATCCGTTCTTACTTTCCATCCTATGTATCGGGCTCTTTTCTCTGCCGAACTGGGCTGTCGCGCAAGACGACAGTTCCAATCTGCCCGACGCCCCTTCGCAGGTGTCTCCACCTTCAAGCCACGGCGATGACACACCGTCAGAGCGAGAAGTAACCTGGCGGTCCTTGCCTGGAGACTTTCTTCGCGATCAGAAAGGCATCTGGCTATTCCCCGTCCAATTGGCAAAAGGGCACCACTGGCTGCCGACCCTTGCCATAGTTGGCGGAACAGCGGGACTAATCGTAGCCGATCCGCACGCGATGCCGTATTTTCGTTCTCACGCGCGCAATCTAGACGACCTGAACGATGCCCTCGATGCTCCGATTACCACGGCAGCAGTGATAGCGCTGCCTGCTTCCCTTATGGTTGCTGGCTATGTTCGTCATGACTCGTATCAGGTAGGCACGGCATTACTCGCCGGAGAGGCCTACGCCGATAGCGCCGTGGTTGACCTGGCGATAAAAGCAGTTACTCGCAGAAAACGGCCCTCGGACGTTCCTCCGGGAGCGCCCTTTAACGATACGTTTTTTAGTGGTGGCAAGTCGCCGTTTAAGGGAAGCGCCTTCCCATCCGGACACGCCGCCGGCGTTTTTGCTGTCGCGACGGTTGTCGCCAGCCGGTATCACAAGCACCGATGGGTGCCCTGGGCAGTGTACGGTTTCGCGACAGCAGTCAGCTTTTCTCGCGTAACCACAAGCGCTCATTTCCCGTCGGACGTGTTTCTAGGAGCGGCTCTCGGATACACCATTGCGCGTTATCAAGTGCTCGGCCGGCACTGACTGGGCGATTGCACTAATAACTCCGCACGCTTGGTGCTCTTCTGAGGCGATACCTCGACAACGAACCCAGCTATCGGCCTGTAGCCAGCCGCGTAGCGAGACGTTGCGGCAAATTGGCGGCGAGAATTTTTTCCTGCGCGACGCGCAGATTGTATGGGATGCGGTAGAAGCTCACGACCCAGGCATCGGAGTCGAAGACAGCGAATCCGGCGCGCCAGTCGCCGTCGCGAGGCTGGCCGACAGAGCCGGGATTGACGAGAAATCGGAGGTTCCTTCGCAACGGCCAATCCGACGATTCCGGCTGCCCCACCGTGCGATAGCCGGGACGATACGCTTCACTGATCTCGCCCTGCGCCACGAAGCCGCCCTGAAGATGAGTGTGTCCGAAGAAGGTGAGCGGGACGGTATCAGTCATCAGCGGCGCAAGCGCGTCGCGGACGCTGACCAGGTATTCGTCTTCGTCGAGCGCCGAGCCGTGGACGAATTGTATGCCGCGCTGACTGCCTTGTCGTGGTTGCCGCGGACGAAAATCTTTCCCAGCGAGCGGCAGCGAGCTATTACCTCATTCGGATTCGCGCCGTAACCGACCGTGTCGCCCAAATTGATGACGAGGTCATGAGCCGGAGCCGCCGCGAGGCACGCCTCGAGCGCTTCCAGATTACTGTGAATATCGCTGAGGAGAAGGATGCGCACAAAGCGAGGATTATAGCTCTGCCGTCGAACTTCCGCGATTGGTTCCCAGAGGACTGAGAACTGGGCAGCGCGCCCAGTGTCCCGGAGAAACCTCGATCAGCGGCGGTAGTTGGGTCATACAGGTGGGCACGCGATGTTCACAGCGTGGCTCGAACGGGCATCCCGGCGGAAGCGCCGCGATCGGCGGCACCGTGCCCTCGATCGTTGCGAGCGGCTGTGCGCGGTCAGTCGCGAGCGTCGGAATGGCACGGAGCAAGCCGCGGGTATAGGGATGGGCCGGTGCATTGAAGATGTCAGCTTTCGTGCCGAGTTCGACCAGGCTCCCGGTGTACATCACGGCGACTCGGTCAGCAACGTGGGACACAACCGCCAGGTCGTGCGAGATGAACAGCATCGCGAGGTTGAATTTGCGGCGGAGGTCGTTCAGCAGTTCCAGGATCTGCGCCTGGATGGTGACGTCGAGCGCGGTCGTGGGCTCGTCCGCAATGAGTAACTGCGGCCGGTTGACGATGGCCATGGCAATCATCACGCGCTGGCGCATTCCTCCCGAAAGCTGGTGGGGATAACTGCGGGCGCGCTGCTCGGGATCCGAAATGGCAACGTCGCGCATGCCTTCGACTGCGCGGTGCCAGGCTTCTGCCTTGGACATCTGGTTGTGCGCCAGAACCGCTTCGGCAATCTGTTCACCGACGCGCATGACTGGATTGAGTGCGGTCATCGGCTCCTGAAAAATCATGGCAATGCTGGAGCCGCGCAATTCGCGTAAGGATTCAGCCTGGAGATCAAGAAGGCTTGCGGTAGGTGGAAGCAGGCCCATGATGGCCAACGAGGTGATGGATTTTCCGGAGCCAGACTCGCCTACCAGGCCAAGAACTTCGCCTGGGGCGATGGTGAAGCTGAGGTCTCGGACGGCGTGCGGGTCGGGCACTCCCGTCCGACTTGGAGTCTGCTGCGGGATCGGAGCTTGCCGGGGAAAACGAATGCTCAGGTTCCGGACATCGAGGAGCGGGGCCACGACGAGTATGGTATCAGCGGTTCGTACAATCGCTGTCGCTGCGCGACTGGACAGCCGAGGGCGGCTGTCCCTACGTGAATCTTGCTACTGCCCCAGTATCAGCGGCAGGCCATTCTTGCCGCTTCCTATCACCACTATTTTTGCGTTGGGACTTTTGGCGAGGCTTTCCGTGGCCTCGATGCCTTTCCATTCGAGCAGTTGAGAACTGATGCCCTGAGCGACGATTCGCTGAAAGTCGCTGATACCCTGGGCTTCGATCCGTTTGCGCTGCGCTTCCTGCGTTTCTTTTTGCAGGCGGAAGCTCATCGCCAGCGCTTCCTGCTCCGCCTGCTGCTTCAGTTCGATCGAGGCCCGCAGCGTATTTGGGAGCTGAATGTCCCGGAGCAAAATGCTTTCCACGACGACACCGCGCTGGCCTACTTGGTTCGATAGCTGCGTGACAATCTGCTTGGCCACCATTTCCCGCTCTCCCGAATAGAGGGCGTTGGCGCTGTGCGAGGCGGTGGCTTCGCGGATCGCCGACCGTAGATTGGGTTCGATCAGCACCATGACGTAATTCGGCCCGATTGTCCGGAACACCTCGGCGGCTTTGTCAGGATCGAGATGGTAGATGAGCGAGGTGTCGAGGTTGATTACCAGGCCTTCGCTGGAAGGCACACTCGCCGTTTCCTTGAGTTCCTGGGTGCGGACCGAGAGTTCATGATTCGTCTTGAGCGGGTTGATGAGGTGTATTCCCGCCGGCAGCACCTCGCCCGTGACCTTCCCGAACAGAGTAAGAACGCCGACCGCACCAGAATCCACGCGCGTGATTGAGGAGAACAGAAGAATTACCAGGATGAAACCGATGAAGCCCAGTCCCAGCAAGCGCAGGATTCCGCTGCCCTGCACGTCGATCACTTTGCCCCGCGGTGGATCGAAAATTGTCATGG